>SCPP01000037.1_pt1:0-365000 | contig 1395074 bp, 1979 predicted proteins | sample 6106811 | NCBI WGS metagenome assembly SCPP01 (sample SAMN10720449, study PRJNA508395) | human gut metagenome | isolation source: Participant 2 stool, 15 month | host: Homo sapiens | collected 2018
CCGGTTTCTCTCATATGTATTGCCTTTCTGGTCTGTGACCTGCACATAGACGGTACAGTTTTCAGAAATTTCCAGCTTCTTATCTTCCGTCACGTCCGTCCAGCTCCCGTTCTGCCCTACTTTTGCCTGTATCATGGCAATTTCAAAGTTGCCCGTGTATTGCCGTATCGGATACGGTAAACGTAACTGTTGCCCTTTCGTTGTACCACCCGCCCGGACTGTTGATGTTAATGACTACATTCAGGTCTTGTATTCACAGTCCCTGTAATCTGCGGCGCATACTTCACAATCCTTGTCATAGTCATATGCGCTGCACTTTTCTCACAGGTACACACCGGCTCTGTTACTTCATTTCCGGAAACCGTACCGTTTTCCGTACTTTCCTCTGTTGTATTCTCCGTGCTTTCTTCCGTGCCGCCCTCTGCACTCTGCTCTGTGTCGGCTTCCGTCTGCCTGTTGCTTTCCGCAGGTTCCTCTGATACTGCTTCCTGCTCTTTGGATCGCTCCGCATGGACATTCACTGCATAATTCCCGTTCAGGGCAAAGCCCCTGCGGGCATACAGAATAATACTGCTGATAAACCAAGCGATAACACCGCTTTAGTTGATAACAATTTTTTTTCATGGCTTACTGCATCCCTTTCTGTTTGTCTTGTCTGTTACATCCTGCTCCTTCTGCTTTAACAGATGCAGGATTTCTTCCTCACTGACTTTATTCAGCAGAATCAGCCTGTCAAAGAGATTTTATTCTTTTCAATGAATTTCATCTTCTCCGCATCCTCTGCCATCTGAAGCTGCTCCTCCAAGTCCTTCTGCCTTTCCTGCAGCGTTGCAAGCTGCTGCCGGACTTTCTGAAGCTCCTTTTCAATCCTTTCCTTTGTCACATCATTTCTCCTTTCCATGCCCCGTTAAAGGGCATTTATTTCTAATTCAATCTTCCAAACGCATAAAATGGCTCTGCCAGTACGAGGTATTGATATTGGAATACTTAATCGGATCGCCTGCATGTATCATCACACCGTTTCCGCAGTAAATTCCCACATGGCTGACTGCACCGCCTGAATTGTATGTACCCGTAAAAGATAATATCTCCTGCCTTTGCGTCCGCTGCCGGAACCGGAGTACACTGGTCATAAATGCCCTGTGCTGTGGTTCTTGGAAAATTGTGTACGCCGCTGTTGGTAAATACCAGCAGACAAAGCCGGAGCAGTCAAAGCTCGTTGACGGTGACGAACCGCCCCATACATACGGATAGCCTAGATATTTTGCTGCTTATCCATAAGTGCCTGTACGGTTTCATCATTATAAGAATCAGGCGGTATGGCACCCCGCCGCTTCCGCTTCCCGGTGTTTCCCCGTACAGCGTTTTTCTCCTGCTTCAAAGTAAAATAACGGGTTATAATATTCCCCGTTATACAGACATTCGATATGAAGGTGGCTTCCGGTACTGCTCCCCGTGTTTCCCGTTGTTCCGATTACCGTTCCGTGTGTAATGTCCTGTCCGGTACTGACGCTTAACGTGTCCATGTGGGCATATTTCGTACAGTATCCTTTGCTGTCCTCAATTACCACATAGTTGCCGTAGTAATCATCGTAAGCGGCTGTTGTGACGGTGCCGTCCATCGCCGCATAGACCGTGGTTCCTGTCGGCACTGCAATGTCAACGCCCTGTGAAGCTGCTCCTGCCCCGTGACCGGATTGATGCGCCAGCCGTAATAGCTCGATACATAGTTGTACCAGTAAAGGTCAAGCGGTGTGTAAAACTGCTGTACCAGCCCGTGTGTTTCGTTATAAAAGCATAAATCTCTTTCTGCTCCTCATTCATGTGTCCGGCTGCCACCACACCCAAATCCTTTGCGGTAAGCGTGACCTCTAAAATACTGACTTCGTACTCATATTCCTCCTCTGTTTTCCCCCGTTTCCGGGTCTGTGACCGTTCTTGTGCCTGTCCTTGTTTCCGTGGTCGGATTCAGGGTCAGCTCATACATCTCGTCAAAAGGCTTTCTATTTCACCTGCACCTCTGCCGCCGTAAATTCCGTATAGACTGCGGATAAATAGCTGATTAAGGCAAAGGGATCATGCCCTATGGCATCCAGATTGTAGCGGTATTCGTCATAATCCGGATAATCTGTTTCTATGGCATCAATTTCTGCCTGCAGGTTCTTTTCCAGCTCGGAAAATGCCAAATCTGCCGCATCCATCTCCGCCGGGACGCTCATATAGCTCCTGCCAGCGTGGTACTCATGCCGTCCGAAAACATCGCCCGCAGGACGATATGGAGGTCATAATCATAATCAAAAGCACCGCAAAGGCTCCTATCGTCACAAGCAGGGCAGCGTGTTTCTGTGCGGCTTCCTGTAACTTCTTTGCAACCGTTGTGGTAAAGTTGGCAGATTTTACCGCCGCTTCTTTGTGTTCTTCGCCGCCTGCCCTGCCCGCCTTGCCTTTGCATACTCACGTTTGATGCGCTGTTTCTGCAGTCTTTTCTGCAGCTGCTTCTTTAACGTCTTTTCCTGCATTTCGGGTTTTCTTCCAAAACTTCCGGTAACGGAAATTGACCTCTTTTGAAACTGCTTTTCTCCAGCTTCGCCACTTTCTCACGCCGCCTTTGCAGCCTGTTTTATGGTGCCGCTTCACAAAGCGGTACGCATCTTCGGCTTTCTGCTCACTTTTGTGTGCGCCTCCACGCCTGCGTTTTCCTTTTCCACTTCGGCAACCTTGCCATGTGCATAATGGTAAACTCTGATCCGGCTCTGCCCGCCATCCTCTTTACCGGGCTGTCCGGTTTAAAGGGCTTTTCCTTTTACGGCGGTCAGCACATACTTTGCCCTGCCTGTCTTTCATCAAAAACACGCTCCAGAGAATACTCCGTTTTCTTTGGAATCTTCTTTCTTGCAGCTTCCGTCTTTTTTCCGGCTTTCTCCGCTTTCTTCTGTAACTTATCCAGCTTTTGCTGCCCTGAAACTCCGTTTTTCTCCCTCTGTAAAGGCATTGTCTTTTGTATTGAAATCCTGTTCAAAATCAGAGGTTTTCGTCCGTTCCCTGTCCGTATGCTCACGCTGTTTCCGCCTGCGGTAATGCCCCTTTCTCTGCCTGATGATAGGTGTCCCTGTGGCGGTAGTCATCGCCGGACTGCCTTTCTTCCTGCGCTGTGCCATTGTCCTCCGTAAAGGTACTGTTTTCCTTTGTAAAATCACTTTTCTTCTGACTTCCGGCATCCGCATTTTCAGACATTTTGTCACTCTGCCCAAAAGCACCCTGCTTCCGGTGCTGCTTTCTCTGCCCGCCTTTTGCCTTCCTGCTGTCAGATGTTTTTGTCTGCTTTTGGACATCCTGTCAAAGTTTCCATATCCCGACCTTTGGACATTCTGTCCGGAAGTGTCGTCTGCATCTCTCGGCTGGTGTACGCCGGACTGCTTCTGCTGTGCCTTTTTCGGTGCGGCAGTTCCTTTACGGAGCTGCCCCGGCAAAAGCATTGCTATCCTCTGCAAACCCAGCCGCCTGTGCTTTCTTTATCTCTGCCATTAAAATTATCCATGTCTATCTGCTATCCAATGCCTGCCCTTTCTGTACCGCCTGTGTCATGATTCTTAAAATCCTTTACGGAATGAAACAGCCTCTTATCGTTTACTCATGTCAATCAGCCTTATTTTCATATCCGCCTCCTATCCGTTCTCCTGCAAGGACGCAGTATTCCTCATTCAGTTCAATCCCGATATAATGCCTGTCGTTTCTTACTGCCACAAGCCCTGTTGTGCCGCTTCCAAAAACGGGTCAAATACAATGCCGCCCTTTGGACAGCCTGCAAGGATGCACCTCTCCACCAGCTTCGGGGATACGCTGCAAAATGATTTCCCCGGTAAGGCACTGTGTTGATCAGCCACACATCCCGGCAGTTCCTGACAGGAGAAATGTCGCTTTTCTTAATTTCCCCGCTTTCCGTGGCTTGTTGAGCTTCTGTATTCCTGCCTGCCCCGGCACTTCGCCGGAATATTTATGGCTGCTTCCACGTCCTCCCATGTACCGCCTTGCCGTATCCGCCGCTATCGGCTCCGAAATCGCCAGCGCATCAAAATAATATTTCTGTGACTTGGCAAGCAGGAAAATATGCTCATAGCTGCGTGTCAGCCTGTCCTTTGCACTTTCCGGCATGGCGTTCCCTTTCTGCCAGACAATATCATTTCTGAGATACCACCCGCTGTTCCTGAGTGCAAATGCCAGCATCCACGGGATGCCGATTAAATCTTTATGTTTGCACCCTTCCACATTCCGGACTATGGAAACATTCTGACCGTTCCTGCCTTCCGGGTTCTTCGGGTCTTTATAGCCCCTTTGCTCCCCGTACCGCAGTATGTGTCGGAAATATTCAGCCAGCAGGTTCCGTCCGCCCTGAGTACACGGTAAACTTCCGAAAAATTTCCGTCAGTTTCCTTATATACTGTTCCGGCGTTGCTTCCCTGCCGACCTGCCCGTCCATGCCGTAATCACGCAGCCCGTAATAAGGCGGCGATGTGACACAGCAGTGGACGCTTTCAGAGGGCATATCTTTTAAGGCGTCAAGACAGTCATTATGGATAATTGTGTCTGTTTCCATCACTTTCCTCCTCCGTTCATACATTATTTTATCCTGCTTTACGCTTTCCTCCGGCTTGGTATTCATGATCGCATAGGTCTTGGTGTCCTTCGGGTACTTATCCACAAACGGGATTACCACGTTGTCAAACAGAATCAGTCCGCACCCCGGCTCGGAATTGGTTACATGGGCAAGCTGTTTTTCGGAAAGCCCCAGCTTGTCTGCAAGTATCGCCTGATCCTTTGCGTTCTGATTCAGTAAATAAACAAAATCAGAGTTGCCGAGTATGCCCTCGATTTCCTCTGATTTCAAAAATCGCCCACGTTCTGCGTCAAGCCTGTCGGAATGCCGCCCCACTTACGAAACCGCTTCCAGATTTCCACGCTGTAAATGGCTGTCTGCTTTCCTTTAAGAGAGATGGAACTCATCACAATAATAACGGGTGGCAATCTTACGCTCCCGGTTCTGCGATACCCTGTTCCAAACCGCATCCTGTACGATTAACATCCCAGCTCTTTCAACTGATTTCCCAAGTCTCTGATGTCAAAGCACATGATACGGTTGCCACTGTCTACATTCGTATTGTGGTTGAAGTAATTCTGTGAACCATGCACATATAGCACGAGGCTGTTTGCGATACGCTCCGCTTTTGTTCTTGTGCTTCAAGAGGGCATTATACAAATCCTCAAGGATAGGCATATTCTCCGGTACGGGATTTTCAAAATAAGCATCGTAAATATGACGGATACATTCGTCAATGATACCTTTATCATCATTCTCCAGACCGTCCTTCCACCTGCAATCAGGTCACACAGCGTAATGATAAAATCAGATTTCAGCTTTAAGGCTTCCTTATCCCCTTATGGGAAAGCTGAATGTCCATCGGATTTAAATAATCTTTGGAATTGGTTGCCAGCCTTACCACCTGTCCGTGCAGTGCGCCCACGAGGGCAAAATATTCTCCTCCGGATCACAGATAATCACATCGTCCCTTGTCATAAGAAAACAGGATAAAATCTCACGCTTTGCACTGAAAGACTTACCGGAGCCGGGCGTACCGAGTATCACGCCGTTTGGTGTTCTTAAGCGTTTCCGGTCTGCCATGATCATGTTGTTACTGAGGGCGTTCAGACCGTAATAAATCGCCGGAGCAGGCATGAATAATTCCTGCGTACAGAACGGTACTAAGATAGCGGTACTCTTTGTGGTAAGCACACGCTCTATCCCGGTTTCATTGCAGCCTATCGGTGCGGAAGCCATAAGCCCTGCTCCTGCAAATACTGTAAACAGCGCAGGTCACAGTTCGCCTGTTGAATGATACCGGATACCCTCTGCGTGATATTTTCCAGTTCCCGCTTGTTTCTGCCATAGCAGGTAATAAGGAATGTCATGTTGATCATCTTCTGGTTGCTGGTATTAAGGTCATCAAAGCTCCAGCGTGTCCTTTTCATAAGTGATGATGTCCGTGGGTAAAATATCCATGTCATAGCCGGAGCGTACTGCTTTCTTCTGTTCCTCAATCTTCATCTTCTGAATATTCGTCAAAGCACCTTTTAGCATCTTAATCGCCTTGACCGGGTCAAAGGTCTGCATGTGCATGGTAATGGTTAGGTTATCATCAATGTCAAGGGCTTCTTTAGCAGCTCATCATTAAATCTCGGTGCAATGATGTCCAGATAGTGGACGCTGCCATACATCTTCCCCGCTTTAAAACGGCTCGGATAACGGAAATCAAATCCCGGCGGTGCAATATAGTCCTTGACTGACTTACCGGATTCTGCCAAGTCCTTAAAAGAAAAGCGGAAAGGCTCCATGGTATCCTGGTTAAAATACTCATGCAGGATACGCAGTCTTTCCTTTCCGTCAAGGCTTCTGGCGTGTGTGCCAAGATTTAAAAGTTCTTTATCACATCGGCTTCGATGCTTGCAAGTTTCGCCCTTGCTTCCTTGAAGCCTTTGCACTCAATACCGAAAATCAGGTATTTCGATTTGATGATGCCGTTGTTTCCCTTTGCTGCCTGTTTCTTTAACATTTCCGTATATTCCTCACGGATATCGTCAAATTCATCTCCCTGCAAAGGAATGTCAAACTGGTCAATTAAGGTCTGCTCGTTAACCTGCCGGTTGAAAAGCACCAGCTCAAATTTCACAGACGGGTCAAAGTAATTGATGAGCCTACTGTATTCCTCTAAAATCTCCCCTGATCTTCTATCTCTAAAAGGTCATAGTTGATGTCAAAAACTCCACCATTTTCGTGTAGAAAGTGGAAGTCACCTGACAGATACCGTCCCGGTACATCTTTGAAAGGTAATGGTCTTCTGTGCTGTGGTGGGCTTTTCCTGTTTTGCTGTTTCCGGAGAGTACGTTTCAGCTCCATAAGCCTTTTCCTTTCTGAAAAGCTCAATCCTGCTTTGGGCTTTGCAGCTCTAACCTGCCTGCCCTGCGTTTCTGCCTGCGGCTTTTTCTTCAAGATAGCGCACCTTTTTCATTCTCTCTCCTCCAACTGTCTGTAAATATTTTCTGATTTGTAGGGACGAATCCCGGTGTGAGGAATTTCTGCCTTATCATAAAATACAGAATCTTCTCTGCCGGAAATCCGTCTTCTCATACATTGCCAAAAGAAAACGGCAGCATGAGGGCTACCATGATCAGTGCCGATGCCTGTGTGCCGATAAACCCTTTGTGAAAATATAAAGGGATGCCCACCGCACCCGCACTTCCAAGCAGACAAGCTGGCGTTTTGTTAAGTTCATTGCCACCTTTGTCTTTATGCCGCTTAAATTTTTGGCACTGCTACGGATATTGCCATAAGCATTGCAGCCGGAAACCATCTCCCGGCTGCACCTTTCCGTATGCAATGCCCTTTAATGGGCATTGAAGATTGATTTGCTAAGGGAGCCTGTCTTAAATAAGCTGAAGCATAGGATTACGGTGTAGGCTGCCACCGACCATAAAGCCGAGTGAAGATTGCCGGCAACTGCCACGCCGGATACCAGCACGGAGTAAATACCTACGCATACCATAATGAAAAATCCCTGAAACGCCAGTGAACACAGTCCCTTGATATAATTGTTGCCGATACCGCCCCATTCCCGGTTACTGAATGTGGCAAAGGGAACCGGAGCTACTGAAATATAAAGTAGGGTAAGAACCCGGCGCCTTACCATATCACTATGGTAGGTTTCCGAGAACTCCCTCCGAACCGGACTTACACCTCTCAATGTATCCGGCTCTACAGATGTCAGTCTAACTTTCCTGCGTGTAACTTATCGTGACAGTCAATGCAGAGTGCCATTGTCTTGCGCTTACGCCCAATCATGGCGATTTCCCATTGTTTTCTGCCACTTAAATCTTTGAGTTTTCGTATATGATGTATTTCAAGCGGCACATTTTCTGCGCCGCACCACTCGCATTGGTTCGCTTGCAGCCTTTTAATCAGGCTGTTGCGTCCATAATTCTCAATGGCTCGTGCTACTATATCGGGATTTCCGCTTTCTACTTTGGTATTCCGGCGGAAACCGTCATTGTAGAACAGCACTTTTCCCACCTTGCCGTTTTCTTCGGATATTCCACAACAAAATCTTTTCCTTGACGGTACTTGTGGATAATTCTGCTGATTCGTGTCCGATATTTTCCAGCAAAGGTTTTGAGCATACTGTATCTCATTACATAGTAGAAGTTATTGAGTACAGACACGTTGTTTGCAAGTCGGTAGTAGTTATACAATCCACGGATTTCTGCGTTGTATTGGTTTAGGATTTCCAAATCGTCCAAGTGCAACAGGCGAGTGCGCCGGACAGGTTCCCAAACCTCTTTGTTTCCATTTTGTTTGTCGTATTTAATCTTGAGGGCATTGTAGGAGAACAGTCGTTTTACCCACTTATCATGGGGAACATAAAGTAAGACTTTTCCATTGTTTACCCGTCTGGTAGCCCCGGTTTTGGTCTTTTGTTGTGTTCGCCTTTGGCGATTGTGACCTCATATCCCAAGAACTTCGCAGCGTCGTGTCCATGAGTAATCAATGTCTTTTCCTCGGACATTTCCAGATGGAGTTTGTCCCGGATAAAGCAGCCAACATCTTGTTTAATCTGTTCTGCGTCCTCTTTGCTGCCGATAACTCCGATTAAGAAATCATCGGCGTATCGGATATAGCAAATCCGTTTATAGCTATCGTCCATCTGGTCGCTATACGGTATAGATTTCAGACTACGCCGAAGTTCCCGGATTTCTGCAATTAAGCCCTCTTTTTCTTCCACGCTCATTTTAGAGATTTCTTTTAAGCCTTTGTTCTTTCCTCGGCAGACATCCAATTTCTTCTTGAACGCAGGATTGATTTTACGGCGGTTTCCGCAGTTGAATTTCTCTGCATACTCTGCCATATAGCTATCCAGTTCGTTCATGTAGATGTTTGCAAGGATAGGGCTGATGATGGAGCCTTGCGGAGTGCCGGAATAAGTATTGTGATAATTCCAATCCTCCATATATCCAGCTTTCAAGAACTTCCAGAGCAGACCGATGAAATATTCATCTGCAATCCGCTTTCGCAAAATAGCAATCAACACATGATGGTCTACGTTGTCAAAACAGCCCTTTATATCCCCCTCAACGAACCACTTTGTCCCCGTAAAATATTTCTGCACATATTTGAGTGCCGTATGACAGCTTCTGTTTATACGGAAACCGTGGGAATAGTCGCTAAAGGTTGGCTCATAAATACTCTCTAAGATGAGCCGCACCACCTCCTGTATCAGTTTATCGTCGAATGACGGTATCCCCAGAGGACGCATTTTCCCATTGGATTTCGGGATATACGTTCTCCTTGCCGGGTTAGGCTGGTAACTAAAATACCGCATCTTTTCAATGAGCGCGTTAATCCTTGCCATTCCCATTCCGTCAATGGTTTTGCCGTCTGTTCCGGCTGTCATGTTGCCTGGTTTCGCCTGTATCCGCTGATATGCCAGCAGATAGAATTGTGGATTGTACAGGTTGCGGTATAACCGCTCGTACTTGTAACTCTTGTTACACGCCTTGGATTTTAGGCTTTCCAACACATTTTCAGGACTTCTCATAATGCCTCACGCACCTTTCCTTTTTATGAATTGGTTGACATCCTGCCTCCCTTCGCCATGTAGACGGCTTTCCCGCCCTCGGACTACTACGGAGGCTGCGTTGCCATGCCGGATATTCAGCGTCATCTTTCTTGGGTTTTCCCCTTGAAATTTATCGCCTTGCGGCATTACGCATAGCCGGATAGTTCCGGCGTTCCGGTTTAGGCAATCTCCAGTTAGACCCTTTGGGAAAAGCGTATTGTGATGTCGGTAGTGGGTTTTTGTCCTTTTCCGCTTACTGCGGCTGGCTGTCATAAGTATCGTGCGGTCTGTGTTTACCTGTCACATTCCGCTATGACATACGGCTAATACAACCATCCTGCGCCGCCGGGTCGAGTATCCCGCCTCGGACTGCCCTTAAAGCAGTTTAGCCTTGCTCCTCATTCACAATGTTGCGTCTTGCCGCTCAGTCGTGGGTAGATGGTTTTCCCAACTTGCGATTTTTCCGATACGCTATTGTCCCCTTGTGGTTTCCTCCGAGGTAAATCGGATGACGCTAAAGTGACGCTTTTCACGTCTTTGATACTTTTCTTTACCGGCTTGCTAAAGCCGGGTTCCCAAAATGCCCGCACACCGCCTTTGATGAAAAGCGGCGCTTCTGGACGCGCGGTATATTTCTATCATGCGCCCATATAAAATGACGGTGATTAAGACGGACATGATTTTCATACATAAGCTGACAATCATAGTTTCGATACCAAGCCCGATCAGCTCGCCGATGCCCATAGTGGAAAGCTGGGTGTTGAACATGGTCTGTAAAGTGGCTGTCACATCTATGCTTGCATTGCCCGTGATGACACCCGCAGCCTTTGTCACGATATGGTTTCCACATCAAAAATCGCCATCGTGATGTCAAAGGTATAGCTGACAAACAGCACTGCAATACATGCCTTTACAAGATAACGGAAGAAAAATTCGCCCCGATCTCGTGCATATTGTTCTTATCCATGACCATTGTAATCAGCTCATAGCAGAGTATCGCACTGATGATCATGCCCGCTATGGGAACCATGACGTTTTCTGAAAGGCTCTGTATCATGGAAAAGATACCGGAGTTCCAAGAGCTGGGTGTTTTCCCCATCTCGGCGATAGTCCCGACCTTATCATTTACGTCCGTGAACATCGTGGAAAGATTGTCAAGCACCCAGCCCTGCAGCATATCCTTTATAAACTCAGTGATCTTGTCAATGATCGCTCCCATGAATTATGAGAAAAGGGAAGTGAGCTGTGGAATCACCGTCTGAGCCACAATGATAATGCCCCCGCCGGACATGAGCTGCTTGATGCCCTGTGATTTTGCACCCGGATTGTCATTTCCATAGCCTTCCAGAAGGTTGATAACACCCCATACTCCTACACCTGCTCCGATTGCTGTTACTACGGTCTTTAATCCTGTTACTGCTGTTGTAAAAACTCATGATTTTACCTCTTTCTTTCCTAAGATTTGATTTTTGATAAAGAAAGAGCTTTGTATGTAAATCCCCGCCCTTTGTGGTAAAATAAGGGCAGGGAAATCCTTTGGAGAACCCTGCTGGCATCCGGTACATTCTGTTTGGCGATAGGCTGTGCCGGGTGCTTTTCTATTCTCACAAAGATACATTGCAAAACTCCTTTGATTTGTGTTTATCCATGCCAGCTCGATTATGCTTCGCTTCATCTCGCTGCGGCTGAACGCCAATACAGCTAAATGCAAATCTGCGTGTCTGCAAGTAAACTTGCACACTTGCTTTGCATTACCTGTGCATGTCTAAACAGATTTTCATATTCAGTTGTCAATCTGCACTTTTGGACACTCTGTCCAAAAGCCGCTATTCAGTTGTCATTGAGGAATTATCCTCCTGCCCGTTTACTTCCCCACAGTCAAAGGCATCGTCTACCATTGTTGCAGGCGTGACTTTCATGTGATGCAGATGCTTCACATAGTCCTCAATGTCAAAGGCATTTTCGGGTCATAATCGGACAGCTCTTTGTATCTGTCATGCTTCGTTATATCGAATTTATCCGAGAAAAAGGTCTGACTCCTCTAAGCTGCATAATGCATTTCCTCCATCCATGACTGCAATCTCGTCCTGACTCATAAGTTCTTTTCCTGTCTTTTGGTAATTTAAACCGTAAGACTGGCTCGTTCCCCTCGTATCCGAGGTGTTGTATAGGTCAATGGTTTCTTTACCCAAAATCTCCGCCATCTCTTTTAAGGTGGTCTTTTCCTTCCTCCGAGGAATAGTGTGGTATCACAGTTCCCTCTATGGTATCTGCATTGTCCTTATAAATCGCTTTTAGCTGTGATTTTGACTGCAAGATAATAGAAGCTGATATTTCCCTGCTACGAATGGTAGCAATCAGCTTCTCAAACTGTGGAATCTGGCCAATATTACTGAACTCATCCAGCAGGCACCGCACATGAACCGGGAGCCTTCCGTTATAAACATCGTCTGCCTTGTCGCAAAGCAAATTAAAGAGCTGGGAATACATGATAGACACCACAAAGTTAAACGTAGCATCTGTATCAGAAATAATAACGAATAACGCTGTCTTTTGCTCTCCCAGCGTGTCAAGCTCCAGTTCATCATATTCCATCAGGTCACGCAGCTCTTTTATATCAAATGGTGCTAACCTCGCACCGCAGCTAATAAGTATGGATTTAGCTGTTTTCCCGCAGCCAGCTTGTATTTCTTATACTGCCTTACCGCAAAGTGGTTCGGGTTCTCTGCTCCAGCTCCTCAAAGAGCAGGTCAACAGCATTTTTAAAGTTTTCATCGTCCTCCCTTGCTTCACTGGCATCAATCATATCAATCAGCATTGCGAAATTCTGTTCTTCTTCCGGTGCTTCGTACCAGATGTATGCAATAAATGCTGTATAATAGAGTTTTTCTGCTTTTACCCAAAAGTCCTCACCGGATTGCTGCCCCTCTCCTTTTGTGTTGACTATAATTGTGTTGACGAGTTTCAAAATGTCCTTTTCGCTCCGAATGTAAGCAAATGGATTGTAATGCATGGATTTAGCAAAGTTTATGGTGTTCAAAACTTTTATCTTGTACCTGCCCTCTTTAGCATCTTTCCACACTCAACCAGTACTGTTCCTTTCGGATCAGTGACAACATAAGACGAGTGCATCTGCATCAGGTTCGGCTTCACAAAAAAGCGTGTTTTACCGGAGCCGGAACCACCAATCACAAGAATGTTTTTATTTCTTGCATACTTCGGCTCTTTCGGTCTGCCCGACATCATCAGCCGTTCTGTCTGTGTCAGAAGGACATTATTTTCAAACACAGAGTCCATATATGGCCCTATGTCCTTGGCATTTCCCCACCTTGCGGAACCGTATTCTACACCCTGCCGGAACTTCTTGGCATTCTTGGCTTTGTAATACACCACAAGGCGGAGCGCTATGCCGCCTGCACCAATCAGTAAATCTCTTGGGTGGAAGCTGGGCAAAGGATTGGCAAACAGCTTATCAAAACGGTTCATGACTGCCATCATCTTGGCGGAAGCATCTGCTCCTCCGATACTCTCCACATCCATGCAACCTTATCACAGAAATATCCAACAAAGATATAGGGCAGATTCAAAAGCACCAGCTTCTTGGCGTCCGCACCTTTCGCCTTTGCTTTCAGATTTTTCGGGATTTCCTTCAGGTCTTTGGTTATGCCTTCAATGATGTTACTCAAAGGTCTGCCCCCTGTCCTTATTCTTTTCCCGGCTCCGTTCTCTGTTCTTATTCTGTGATACTGCATCCCTGAAGCGTTTCAGTTTCTGCCTTACAGAAGTTCTACTGTTTCGTTTCTCATTTCCATAAACAAATTCCTTAAATGCCTGTGCTACCGCATCGGCATCCCTGCCCTTGAAAAATACCACATATTTCGGCGCGGCGCGTTGTCTTGTCTTTCTTGACGGCGAAATCAACATTATATTTACGAGCTACCCACTCAAAGGATTTGATATTGCCGTCCGTCACTTCGATAGACGAAACTCCCACGCCTTCACCAACCAGCTTTTTCACAGAAGTTTTACCATGCGTTTTCTGTGCTTTCTGCTTCTGATGATTCAGATAAATCCGCATTGCAGCTTTCAGTACGCTGGCACTTAGTTTTGAGGTCTTAATCACAAGGGCGATTGTTTTTGCGTTACTTATCCTGCATAAGTATCCTGATCCATTGTTATCTGACTGTAAGCTCCGCTAAGGTGGAACATACAGCCGATGCAGTAAATATTTCATAAGCTCTCCTTTCCGCTTCTAGACATCGTGTCCAAAGTCTGTAAGCAAAAGGGCAGCTATAAACCTTTATGGTCTATAACTGCCCTGACGCTGTGTACCATATTTAATTTATCTGTACCGGATTACCGGACACTGCTTTGTCTTTTACCTGTTTTCCTGCGTTCCAAAGCAAACACCATATCTCCGGTTCGCTCAAAAAAGCCGATGTCCTTTTTCCAGCTCATTCCACATTTGCAATGCTGCAAACCAATAAACTGCTGTTTCATTCTCCTGCCGCACTCCGGGCATATCTTATTGTTGCTTCCCCTCTTTTCTTTGGTAAATCAGGCTTTTTCTCCTTTGCGGGCTTTTCCTCCGGTATTCCGTTTTCCCTGATACGGATTTCATAACGAGGCATCTTTAAAAGATATGCTTGGTAAACCTCATCAAAGGGAACCCATACCGCCTGTGATTCCAGCTTTTTATAAATACGTTCCGTAATTTCCTTGCTGCTTCCTCTGTGGGCATTTCCCCGTTTTCTTTATAATAAGAGCAGGTTTCCCGAAACATCCAGTCTGCTATTTTCATCTTCTGCTTCTGTTTTAAATCCTTATAGGTCTTATTCGGCTGTTTCTGCTGTTTATATGCAAGCGAATGATGATTTGGTTTCATACAATCCCTCTTTAAAATAAATTCCGCTTCAATTATTATAACAGAAGTCTTTTATCATAAAATATTTTGTCTGTATTTATTATTCCAATAACATAACCGTACACATATCTGCCCGGATATGATTCTTCTCCATTGAAACATTATCGAAAAGCAATGCCTGAAACAGCACATCCCGCACATTATCAAGCAAAACGATCTTCTGCTCCTGCTCCGTCAGGTGTTCAAATTCCACGCCATCCCACACAATAGTTTTTCTTGCGGCTTCACAATAAGCAAACAGACCGAGGATATATTTATTTGACATAATAAAACCATAGGTTTCCTGCCCTTCATAGATCATTCTGTATCTGTCCGTTTCTTTCTCCGGCAGGCTGAAAATACACTGTACCGTTTCCAGACACACCCTGCCGTCATATTCCGGCTTCAGTTTTCTTTTATATCTCTGCACTTTTGTGTAAACTTCTTCCCGTTCCACGACGGAACGGGTGCGCTTAAACTGCGGCTTTTGCAGAGCATATCCAAATCCATATATACATTGTTGATTATGCTTTTCCTGCATACTGCCCGAAGGTTCTGATCCGCAGCAGATATGTAAGAACTTCATTTAACTTTTCCTCTGATATGATAAACTGAAAAGGCTTACTGCCAAATTCCATCCGTTCAAAAGCCAGCGGACAGCTCCCTTTGCAACCTCCCTCTCCATTACCCTGTTGATATCTCTCATTGATTCCATTGTTATCTTCCTTTCCACCTTTAGACATCGTGTCCAAAGTCATTGAACATAAAAGGCAGCTACAAGCTGTCTGCTCATAACTGCCCTTACGCTGTGTTGCTTATAATGTAATTCCTGCCTTTATTGCAAAGTCGGCTTTTCTGTCTGTAAGTTCCTTCTGTTTTTCCTCCGGCAGACTTTTTAATACGCCGCCATAACCTTTCTCCATCAGCGGCGTTCCTTTGCCATTAAATAGAGCTTTGTATCAAGCCATTCCTGCCACAGATTTTCAAACATACTCTGACTATCCGTGAAGGTTATCACATCATCAAAGCCCTGCGGCTCCTTGTAATACTGCAATTTTACAAAGCCGTATCTTCCTGCATCCATGACAAGGATATTCTCAAGCCCATACAGCTCTGCAAACGCCTCCGCAACCCTTCTGCACTTTTCCTGTTCTTCTTTCGTGATATATACTTTCTTCTCCATACCGCACCGCCTAATCTATTTTTAAACCATTATCCACCTCTGGACACTCTGTCCAAAAGCTGCCTGTGAATATATTTATTATCTCCGCAAAATCTTTCCAATTCTTTCAGACAATCCCTTTTTACTCCCAGCCGCCGCCATACATATCATGCTGTGCCTCCTGCTGATAATAATGGTTCATAGTTGAGGGAGCATTATAAAGTGCTGTAACCATGTATGCCTTAATGTTGGTTATCTTTGTGACAGTATCGTGCATACAGCCGATCACATACTCCAGATGCCCGCTGTTGAGCTTCAGGAATTTCGATTTTACAAGCTCATATGGGTAATCCTCTCCCGCTATTCTGACCGTTTTACGCTTTACGCATACCACTTCACAGATGACCTCAAAAGCTCCTCATACAAATCCCTGTCCTGCCTTTTATCATACTTCATGTGATGCTCATACTCAATATTCTGCTTAATCAGCTCTATGTATGCGTTCACGTCCTCCATCACATCAATCTTATCGTTTCTCTGCTCCGGGTCTCCTGATTGATTGATAGGATTGTTATAGCTCATGTCAGTATTATTATAGTCAGTATAATTAGGGGCTGGTTTTCCGACCTCTTGAAGTTCGTTTTCCCGACCTCCTGAAGTCTGATTATCCGAATCCTTGAAGTCGGTTTTCCGACCTCTTGAAGTCGGCTTCTCAAACTTCTTGAAGTCGGTTTTTCCGACTTCTGCAAGTCGGCTTCTCCGTCCTCAGTAAAAGCACCTTTATCGCCTCCTGTTTATCCGGCTGCTCATCATTTTCCTCTGGAATAACAAAGTTCTTCACATAAATAATATCCGGCTTGCCAAGTCCCCTGCGTATCCGTTCCACCAGACCGATCCCTTTATTGGTATCTAATTCGGCAAGGACTTTATCGCCTTATCCTTGCCGCATCCCAAATCCTCCATGATACTGTCCACCGTATAAATGATATACGCCCTGTTTTCATCATCAAGCCAGCCATTTTTCATGGAAAGTGCCATACGGTCAAGCATCAGTCCATAGAGGAGCTTAGCATCGCTGCTAAGCCCCTCTCGTCCTTAATCAGCAGACGTGGAACACGGTAAAACGAAAACTGCTCCGCTTCGATTCCGTAGTAATAATCGAATTTGATTGTACCGCCCATTTTCCGTGCTTCCTTTACTGCTTGCTCACGCCATTTGCGGCGTTCCATTCTCAATAGCTGATAGATGATATTTTCTATTTCCTCACTGGAATACTCTCCGTAAAATATCGGCTGATCCTCTCGCCTTTGATTGTGACCTTTCTTTCCTTCGGCTTTTCTCCGTCAAAATGAGCCTTACCATTGCAAGGGTCAGCTCCCCGTTTTTCCATACTCCTTCAGTTTTGCCGACTGGTGGGTGGAAATTGCTGCACCTGTTTCCTCCAGAATGACCTGTACCCATTCCTGCGCCTGTTCCGTGAGAAACGATATGTCAACGCCCTGCACCAGACCGATTTTCTTCTTATCGACCATATCCAGCAATTCATCAGACAGACGGGCAAGCCATATATACCTTTGCACCGTCTTTCCACTCTCTCCGGCAGCTTCCCCACTTCGTCAAGGCTGCTTCCGCTTCCCTTTTGCCCTGATGTTTCATGGCTTCATACTTCATTGCATAAGCCCTTGCTTTTCGCTGGGTAAAATATCCTCACGCTGAATGTTGGTATCCACCATGATAACCGTTGCTTCATCATCGCTGTAATCCCGCACGAACATCGGCATGGTGGAAAGCCCTGCCAGCTCGCACCCGTGCTTCCTGCGGTGCCCGGCAATGATCTCATAGCCGCCCCTGCCCTCGGTCTTGCAATACCGGGCATTAACACACCATAGTTTCTAATGCTCTCCACGGTTTCCTGCATCTTTTCATCGTCAAGCACCTTGAACGGGTGTCCCTTAAACTCATGCAGCTCGGAAAGCGGTATCTCCCGCACCTGCTCTGTGCCTGCCGGAGCTTGGGAAGCTCCGAACAGATCATCAAAACTATTTATTTTGACCTTTGATGCACTTCCTGCCTTACTCATCACGAAGCACCTCCTCCGTCAAAGACTGATAGGCACTCGCCACTTTCCCTTCGGGTCATGCCGATAGATGCTGACACCTTCTGCTGAAATTTCCGCAGCCCTTACGGAAATCGGGATACTGTTCTGAAATATCCTAACCTTGCTTCCATAATTCTCAATCAGTAATGCACTGATGTCCTTTGCATAGTTGGTGCGGTTATCCACCATCGTCAGCAGAATCCCTCTATCTCCAGTTTTGGATTGATCTGCCGCTTTACCCTGCCTATGGTCTTGATAAGCTGTTCCAGACCTTTTACCGGCAGATACGCTGCCTGTACCGGAATCAAGATACTGTCCGCACTGGTAAAAGCATTTATCGTAATCATGCCGAGTGATGGCATACAGTCAATTAGAATGTAATCGTAGTCCTCCCTTACCTGCTCTATGTAGGAACGCAGCACCAGCTCCCTGCTCATGGCATTCACAAGCGATACCTCCAGACCGGACAGCTCAATATTTCCCGGCATGAGGGAAATGCCCTCCTCATGCTCCAAAATGCCGTATCCCTTTTCCATTTCCTCATCATTGATAATATTTGCCATGACCGTGGCAAGCGTGATCCAGCTTGTCCGGTTCCGTAAAGCCTAAACTTGCAGTCAGGCTCCCTGTGCATCTGCATCTATCAGCAAAACTCTCTTTCCCTGTTTTGCCAGCCCGATTCCTAAGTTGCTTGTTGTGGGGGTCTTTCCAACTCCACCTTCTGATTTGCGATTGCTATAACTTTACACATGATACATTCTCCTTTTCTATGCTGTTTTCTATGATTTCTCTGCTACATTGCTCTTTCTTACTTCCACATACGCTCTGTAAAACTTCTTTGTCCCCTTGTTCGGGTACAAATCTGAAAATTCGGTAACTTCAATTTTGGAATTATTGTTCAATATCTTTCCGAACCAAGTAATATCGTTCTTTGTTCCCATCAGTCTGACTTTTAACATTAGTCTGCTCCTCCAAATAAGGCATACAGTTCCCGGTTATAAGTCGCATACTCCGGATAGCGGATCTGTATCGCCTGCCAAAATATGGTGCATAAGCACAGCAGAATATTTCCTCCACCGTGTACTGCCTGCACTCGTCAATCTGCTCCTCCATATCCTCATAGTCAAAACACTTGGTGTTCCATTGCAATACAGATTGAATGCCATCCTCATCACTCTTAAACTACCACTTGTCTGCCAGCCTTCATGCAGACACTCTGTTTTTACACATCCTGTTTTAAAATCATAGATGCTATTGATATTTCTTCTCGTATCATCACTGATCCCAAGACAATAGCAGAGTGCCTTATGGTACACATCCTGATACCGTACTTCTTGTAATTTTTCATAGTAGAATTTCTCATGTGCATCGCTGATAAAAATAATCTTTTCTTCCTTTTTGGTTTCTGCTCCTAACGCTGTACTTTTCATTGTATTTCCTCCAAATTTTATTTTTGACCATAACAAAGGACACTCCCAAATTCTCACTTGGAAAGTGTCCTAAAGGTACATACCCTATAAAATTAAATGTCGCACAAAACGTATTATCAAGTATTATTCCGTATTATACGTAGCAAATTTGTAGTAAATTTGTAGTAAATCACAACTCAAAATCGCTGAAACCCTTGATTTTACTGGTTTCTTTACTCAAAGTTTTCATCGTCGGGAAGAGTAATACATCCCTAATAGCTGGTGAATCTGTAAGCAGCATAACAAGACGGTCAATTCCGTATCCGATACCACCTGTAGGTGGCATACCTACTGCAAGTGCATTGAGGAAGTCCTCATCTGTGTGCTGTGCTTCCTCATCACCATTCTCTGCATTCTTATCCTGCTGTGCAAAACGCTCTCTCTGATCAATCGGGTCATTGAGCTCGGAATATGCGTTACACATCTCCCAGGTATTAATAAAGAGCTCGAAACGCTCTACCTTCTCTGGGTCAGATGGCTTCTTCTTAGTAAGTGGAGATTGCAAGAGGATGATCCATGACAAAGGTTGGCTGGATTAACTTCTCTTCGCAGTACTCTTCAAAGAATAAGTTAATGATATCGCCCTTTGTATGACGTTCCTCGAACTCTATTCCTCTTTCCTTAGCAAGAGCCTTAGCTTCTTCATCTGTCTTTATTGTATCAAAGTCAATTCCTGCATATTTCTTGATCGCATCATTCATAGTAAGTCTTCTGAATGGCTTTCCAAGGTCTATCTTAGTACCGTTGTAAGTAATTTCAGTTGTTCCGCATACAGTCTTTGCAAGGTGTCTGAACATGCTCTCTGTCAGTTCCATCATTCCTTCATAATCAGTATATGCCTGATATAATTCCATTAATGTAAACTCTGGGTTATGACGTGTGTCAACACCTTCGTTACGGAATACACGTCCGATCTCGTAAACTTTCTCAAGTCCACCAACGATCAGTCTCTTAAGATAAAGCTCTAAAGATATACGAAGCTTAACATCCTCATCAAGTGCGTTGTAGTGAGTTTCAAAGGTCTTGCGGCTGCACCACCTGCATTAGAAACAAGTGTTGGAGTTTCAACCTCCATAAAGTCCCTGCCATCAAGGAATCTTCTGATTTCCTTTATAATCTGTGATCTCTTTACAAATGTATCCTTAACCTCAGGATTCATAATTAAATCAACATATCTCTGACGATATCTTGTATCTGTATCTGTTAATCCGTGGAATTTCTCTGGAAGTATCTGTAAGCTCTTGGAAAGAAGTGTTATTTCTTCTGCATGAACTGATATTTCACCTGTCTTAGTTCTGAATATAAAGCCTTTGATACCAAATATATCACCTATATCGGATTTCTTAAAATCTGCATAAGCATCATCACCGATAGCATCTCTTGATATATATGCCTGCATTCTGCCCTTAAGATCTGCTATGTTACAGAAAGATGCCTTCCCATTACTCTCTTAAACATCATACGTCCTGCAAAGCTTACATTGATAGGAGAAGCATCCATAATAGCTCTTCTCTCATTATAATCAGCATTAACTGCCTCTCTTGCCTGCTGCTCATCCATACCGTCAGTATTAACTGCTGGTCTGTCACCAAGAAGCTCCTTCTCATGTGCTTCATAGATAGCTCTGATTTCATCTGTATGGTGTGTAACATCATACTTTGTTATCTGAAATGGATCCTTGCCAGCTTCCTGTAATGCAGCGAGCTTGTCCATTCTTACCTTAATCTGCTCATTAACATCTGGCTGTGCCTGATTCTTGTTATCTGCCACTTTTTCTCCTTCTTTACAATCTGTTACCTTAGGCACTTGCAAAACTCCCAAAACACATAAATTTGATTAATACATTTCGCAATTACCTAAATCTGTTACCTGATTAATTACTAAACTATTAAATTAAAACAAGCCTGCCTGTGAGTATTGTGCTCACAGCATATGCTCTAAAATCTTATTACTAGTCATTCTTAACAGAAACAATCTTATATTCAACCACACCAATAGGTGCTTCTACCTTTACGATATCTCCAACCTTCTTGCCAAGCATAGCTGCTCCAAGTGGTGATTCGTTAGATATCTTGTTGTTAAGGCTGTCTGCCTCTGAAGAACCAACGATTACATATTCAATATCTTCATCGAATTCAATATCATGAAGTACTACTGTACTTTCCATCTTAACAGCATCTGAATCTGTGTTGTCATCCTGAATTACTTCTGCATTTTTAAGAATTTCTTCAAGTTCTGCAATCTGAGTTTCAATATCTCTCTGCTCATCTTTAGCTGCATCGTATTCTGCATTCTCTGAGGTCGCCCTGTTCTCTTGCTTCCTTCAACTTTTCAGCGACTTCCTTTCTTCTATCTACTTTTAAGTGCTCAAGTAAAGCAACTCTCTCTTCATATCCCTTTTTGTAAGTAACTGCTTCTCTGCCATTGTTCGTCACCTTTCCCATAAATAAATTCATTAAAATATTCATATAATGATGCCAGGGTCAAAATTCCAAAAGTTATTTGTGCGAATACGTAAAACTTTTATTACAAAATTATATACTTGTAAAATTCTTTCAATTCCGGCACTCACATTATTACCATCATCTGATAAAATGCTCAAGATATTATATCTCACCTAAACTTTTATGTCAACGTCCGTATCTTCTCCACGAACTCATTGAACTGCTCCTGCTTAGTCACCTGATTAACCTCGTGTCTTAACGCTGCGGCATGCTTTATTCCGGTTGTATACCATGCAAAATGCTTTCTCATCTCACGAACTGCCGTAAATTCGCCCTTTGTTTCAACAAGCATCTGACAGTGTCTTATAAGCATATCGGCAACTTCATCTATCGAAGGTCCCGGTGTAACAACTCCTGTTTCAAGATAATCCTTAACCTGTCTGAATATCCATGGATTGCCCTGTGCTGCCCTTCCTATCATAACTGCATCACAGCCTGTTTCCTTAAACATACGTGCGGCATCTTCTCCGCTTTTATATCACCATTGCCTATAACTGGTATATTTACTTTTCCTTTACTCTTCTTATAACATCCCAGTCCGCCTGACCGGAATAATACTGCTGTCTGGTCCTTCCATGAACTGCGACTGCAGCCCCGCCTGACTCCTGTATAATATATGCTATTTCTTCTGCATTAATACAACTTTCATCAAAGCCAGTCCTTATCTTAACTGTAAGCGGCTTATCTATCGCATTTGCCATACTCTCAACTATTTTTCCAACAAGAAGCGGATTTTTAAGAAGTGCTGAACCTTCACCATTATTGACAACCTTGGGAACCGGACAGCCCATATTGATATCAATTATGTCAAATTCCCTTCACAGAGTCTTTTGGCTATATCTGCCATAATATCCGGGTCGGAACCAAAAGCTGGACTGCAACCGGATGCTCCTTTGGGTCTGTTTTTAACAGCTCCTCTGTATTTTTATTATTATAAAGAATGGCCTTTGCACTGACCATCTCTGTATACAATAACCCACAGCCCTGCTCCTTGCATAAAGACGAAATGGCAGGTCTGTTACCCCTGCCATCGGTCCTAAGGCTACGGAGTCTTTATATTAACTGAACCTATTTTCATATATTTATAGCCTTTCTTTTCCAAACATTTACAAATAAATCATCTGCTACGCATATGTAAGAACTTTCTGCCTTCTTAGACTATCTGGTATCAGCCCTGTCAGACCAAATCATAATAAAGTACTTTGTTATGATTTAATATTATACGGCTCATTACCTTCGCACATCATCCATCCAGTCCTAAGAAAAACACCTTATAAAACATTTCAAGAGACTCTAATAACTCTCTCTTTTCATACTGGTTTTCTTAACAAGAAGACCGCAGGCTATTTCATCATATAAAGGTCGCCTTCATCCGCTGTTGACTTAAAAGCAGTGTGCCATCCTCATCGAATTCAAGGTCAAGTATTCCACCAACCTCTTCTGTGAATAAAACACACATAATCTTTAACTCATTTTTATATCGCTCCGGAAGCTTATCAAAGTCCGGATTAAAGTAATACTTCTTCTCATACGAATTAGAAGCACACAGTACTACATTTTCATTATTATCATACATATCCGTACAATCCTCTCACTGAAACCTCACCAGCTCTTATAGCCACTGAAGCTCCATCCTCTGTTTTATTATAAGTTCGCCGTCCTTATTAATTCCAAGTGCCTCACCTATAAGCTCTTTATTGGCATATATGGCTTTGACCGTTCTGCCCTTATTGATGAGAATCTCATTGTATCTGTCTATAAGAAGTGTTAAATCCTCAGTTTCTAAAATGCTTCATAATACTTCTTAAAGCTCTTAGAAAATGCAGCTATAATGCTGCTTCTTTTGACCTTCGTACCTGTTTCAAGATATATAGATGTTGCCATATCCTTTATCGACTCATCAAAGTCTGTTGTGTTGACATTAATTCCGATACCTATAACAACATAATGTATGGCATCCATTTCAGCACTCATCTCCGTAAGCGTTCCGCTTATCTTCTTACTGTTAAGAACTATATCGTTTGGCCACTTGACATAGCACTTTGCATCTTTTACTTCTTCATTGATAGCCTCAACCATCGCAACAGCAAGCACAAGAGTAAGCATGGATGCACTTTCAGGACTTATATGTGGTCTTAAAAGCAGGCTCATCCATATGCCGCTTCCTGCCGGTGATACCCATGTTCTTCCTCTTCTTCCACGTCCGCCTGTCTGACACTCAGCCACAAAAGTGTACCATCCTGTGCATCCTTTTCAGCCGCAAGCTTTGCCTGATTATTAGTTGAGTCTGTTTCGTCAAAATACTTAATATGCTGGCATATTCCTGCATATTGCCATCATCATCAAGCAGCAGGCTCTCTATCTCCGAAGCTGTTATTATATCAGGATATTCTGTAATTCTGTAGCCTTTATTCTGGACAGAATTTATAACATATCCCTCTTCCTTTAGCTGGTTAATAACCTTCCACACAGCAGTCCTTGACACCAAATGTTTCACACAACTGCTGGCCTGACACATAATCGTCAGCACATCTTAACAAATGTAATATTTCTGATTTCATATATACCACCTGAATTCGCAGTAATTCCCATATCCTATATTCTGCAATCCTTATCTAAAAGAACTGCACTGTCTTTTAGTTATATTTTAGTTATAATATATCCTACAGAACAATAAGAGCTGTAACCACTGTCATAACCGCAAGTAAAACCGCAACAACTGCAACTATAAGACCCGACACTTTATTGCCGTTAATAAAATGCTTTACCGATGTAAGTGCATTTACGATTGTTCCAAGAAGAAACTCAATAGGAAACAGTATTCCGCTTTTGCTTCTTAAAACAGCACAATAATAAATATTACTGTAGCCGCAACTGTAAGCACAATGTTGGTATAATCTATAATCATTTTGTCTTTTTGAACCACTTGTTGTATAATACATATCAATTCCTCTGTATTCCATACGATTGATGTAAGTACCAAAATGTATCCATAAAGCATATTATGGCAACACAAACCGATTTCTGCTACCGATATTTTGTATATTATTAGTACACATTGCTGCCATAACGCTTATATACTTGCATTATATAATTAGTATGCACCAAGTGTAGCTGCCATAACTGCCTTTATTGTGTGCATACGGTTTTCCGCCTCATCAAATACAACTGACTGCTCTGACTCAAATACTTCATCGGTTACTTCCATCTCATCAAGTCCGAACTTGTCGTGTATCTCCTTGCCGATAGTTGTCTTAAGGTCGTGGAAGGCTGGAAGACAGTGCATAAATATAGCATTCTTGTCTGCATTATCCATAACCTTTTATTAATCTGATATGGAAGTAAAGCCTTAATTCTCTCATTCCATACTTCATCCGGCTCTCCCATAGATACCCAGACATCGGTATAGATAACATCCGCATCCTTTGTTCCTTCTTCTACATTCTCTGTCAGTGTTACAGAACCGCCGCTTTCCTTAGCCCATTCCTGCACTGGTTCACTAACTCTTCGTTAGGGAAATATTCCTTTGCTGTGCATGCTGTGAAATGTAATCCAAGCTTAGAGCATACTATCATAAGAGAATTTCCCATATTGTATCTTGCATCACCCATATAAACGAACTTAACACCTTTTAATCTGCCAAGCTTTTCCTTTATTGTAAGCATATCAGCAAGCATCTGTGTTGGATGATACTCATTAGTAAGACCATTCCATACAGGAACTGATGAATACTTTGCAAGGTCTTCTACTATTTCCTGTCCGAAGCCTCTGTATTCAATTCCTTCAAACATAGTACAGAGAACTCTTGCTGTATCTGCTATGCTTTCCTTCTTGCCTATCTGTGAACCCTTAGGGTCAAGATATGTAACGCCCATGCCAAGGTCATGTGCTGCTACTTCAAATGAACATCTTGTACGTGTACTTGTCTTTTCAAAAATCAGCGCTACATTCTTTCCACGAAGTGGCTGTTCAACAACACCATCCTTCTTCATCTTCTTAAGCTTTGCTGCAAGCTCTATAAGATACTCTATCTCTTCTGGTGTATAGTCCTTTAATGTTAAAAAATCTCTTCCTTTAAGGTTCATAATAATCCTCCAATCAATACGCGCCTAATGTTGAGGGATTTCGTATTTCCTTCAATCCTGCGTAAAACATAGATTATATTTTATCGCATTTATTTTATAAATACAAGTACCAGCAAAAGTGGGATGATAGTTGTTGGCTTTTGACCTAGGCACCAGTAAAAAATCAAGCTCTTACATCAAAACAGGTAACATCAAAAAGAATTAAAAGAGATAATTAGCGAATTATTTAAAAGATTAAAGACAGATTTTTAATAATCTATAGAAATGTATCTGAGTTACAAACAAAAGCAAATTATTTTTGTGCATTTTTCTGTGTTTGCTCATTTATAGCATATTAAAAGATTACAAAATCATAAACAATATAAAACCATAAAAATATAAAACCATACGAACCGCCATAGCACTATGCCTGACAGTCCATACAGTTCTTATATTTTATTAAGTCTTGTTCCGTTAAAATGTAAGTAACCCAATTAAACATCATTAAATGTATCCTCACACCTTTCACGGCTTATGTTTTAGTGAAATACATGATTTCAATAATAACATAATCAGACATAGCTGACATATTGGCTACTGATATCATTCTGAATGATGTGTATCCACCGATATTATTATGTCCTGATAATGCTTCAACAGCGGCATCCATACATGTCTGTGTGCTTAATCCTCTGTTCATTCTGCTCTGGAACTTGTCAGATGGACCACCTGCTCCATCTGACACTCCAGAGAACTGGGAATTCTGATATATTACACCTGATATTGAACTTGGGAACTTTGAACTTCTCACTCTGTTCAATACCACATTGGCAACTGCAAGCTTACCTTCATAAGGTTCGCTGCCTGCTCCCAGTCAATGACACATGCAAGAAGATATAATTCTTCATCACTCACGCTCATTGTAGGATTATATGTTATATCTGTTCCAGATATAGTTTTGATATAATCGACTGTACTCTTGCTTCTTCAGCCGCTCTGGCTGCCTCAGCTTCGGCTGCAAGTCTTTCTTCTTCGGCTATTCTTGCTGCTTCTTCTTCAGCTTCCTTCGCCTCTGCTTCTTCGATAGTGTATCCTGTAAGGATATCCTCATCATCTAAAGAAACCTCTATCGCATCTGCTTCCTGACCAAACAGGAGCTGCCGTCTTAGTATAACCTTCACAATTACCAGAGCTTATCTTAGTCCATCCTTCACTTATCTCTAACACATCAACCTCAGTGTTCTTGTAAAGTCGTCCGACAACCTCTGACTCAGCCCCATACTCTGATATACATCTAAGTAAGGCTCTGTAATTGCAAGCGCTTTGTCATGCATCTGGCCCTTTGTTTCTTCGTATCCTGTTACAACTGTTTCTTCAACATTGGCTGCGTATGATGCAACTCTGATTTCGGTATCAGTAATTGTACTTTCGTGTTGCTCATAGGTAGGTTTCGCGTCTGTTACCTTTGGAAGAACTGGCATCATCATAACTACCATTGTCGCTCCCAGACAACAAGCAGCTTTGCTACTTCTAAGTTTCATAAAGTTTTTCCTTTCCGGCACAAGTTGTTAAATGCGCCTACAAAATGTTACAGAATTGTTACATTTTGTTACGAAATATAATAGCAAAGTTAATCAAATTTGTCAAATTTGTTACAAAAGCCGTAGAAACCAGTGTTTCCGCGGCTTTACGCTTATATTATCTATTTAACATTTATTAAATATTTATGAAATAGCAGCCTTTTATGAGGCATCCGACACATTTCTACACGTTCTTACAATCTCTGCCTTACTGCTTCGTAGGTAAGAATTGTACATGCAATAGCTGCATTGAGTGACTCAACTTTACCCTGCATAGGAATTCTTACAAGTTCATCTGCCTTCTGTGTAAGTCTGTCTGAAAGTCCGTTTCCCTCATTGCCAATCATAAATGCTGTTGGCTGCGCATAGTCCTTCTGATTGTAATTATCCGTTCCCTTAAGATGCGCAGCGTATACTTTAACACCTTTTTCCTTACATTCATCTACTGCCTTACATATATCATCAACATATATGACAGGCACTCTGTAAAGTGACCCCATAGTTGAACGTATCGTCTTCGGATTGTATATATCAACTGTGTTACTGCTCATAATAATGCCTGTGACACCTGCCCCTCAGCCATTCTTACAATAGTTCCAAGATTGCCGGGGTCCTGAAGATTTTCAAGTATAAGAAGAAGTGGCTGTTTTTAGCATCTACCGTATTGTCTTCTACTTTATCAGCCCGTCATCTTTACTATCTGTATAGTTATCTTTTCAAACATATCTTCTATGCATACATCCGACATCTTAACAACAGCCATTATTCCCTGTGGTGTCTGTGTGTCTGACATACGCACAAACACATTATCTGACACAACCTCAAGAATATCTTTTCCTAATGCTTCATAATTCATCTTTTAAGGAATTCCTCATTATCAGCCTTAAAAGTTTCAGATATATACACCTTTACAAGTCTGTCCTTTGGTGCTTCCGATACCATCTTTATCCCTTCAACAACAAACTGTTTTTCTTCCTTTCTTAACTTTGACTTCTTCTGCAGATTAACTATATGCTTAACCTGCGAACTACTCGTACTTGTAATCATTTTATTTTAGCAGCCAGTAATTATATCTAATTAATTACCAGCTTTTCCTTTCCTAAATTCTAAAATGTAATTCCATAATACTAAACTAATAACAATCCAGCAAGCAATAGTTATTGTAATTTTATCTATTGTATAATCACCCTGATTATTATAAATACACAGGTTATTATAAATGCTGTCACACATCTTTTAGCAGAAAATACAGCAAGTCTTTGTGGGTTATTTTATAATATTTCACCATTACTGTATCCCCTTCTTTGGCGTACATTGATACCTGAATCATATTATCAGACACAATATTTCTGCCTCCGCCTTATATTTAACAACTGCCCATTGTGAATTTCTGAAATGTGTTCCATTCTTATTAGCATATCTTGTCTTTATAATCTCTGCATCAGCTTTCTCTACCCTTCCGCCCATAAATATAAGCTGCCCTGTATGAGCGAATATAAAAGCGTTATTACTATAATAGCATTTATAAATATGACATCATTTCTCATATATCCTGCCTTTCTGTCCATTTTCCCAGCCTATATCTATTCCCAGAACAACTCATCAAGTGTCTTATCAAGCGCCTTGCATATGGCTATGCATAGGTTAATCGTAGGGTTATAGTCTCCCTTCTCTATAGCACTGATTGTCTGTCTTGAAACATTACACAGCTTTGCCAATTCATCCTGTGATAAGTCCTTAGCTGCCCTTGCAGCCTTTAATTTAAGATTCTTCATAGCCTTTTCTTTCTTTGATATATTTATGGATAAATACTGTTAACATCAACAAAACCAACCAGTAATATCAGATTACAACCACCATTATCAAACATAAGCTTTCCATCACTCTTAATAGTTCCATCAATTATATGACCGGCTGCTGATATGGCATTCGCTATTATAACTATTGCAACCATAACTATATAAGACAGCCCCTTTTCATTCACAGAAAAATGCTCCATTCTCAATCGCATGTATTGCATAAACATCCACACTTAACATCATCGCTGCAAAAGAAAAAGTCATTATCAAATGGTACACTTATCCTGGCTTCATTAATCACACACAGCATACCTGTCATAACAAGCATTATAAAAGCCTCTCTTGTATCCCTCTGCTCTTATAGCAAGCTGTCTTTCATCATACTCACAATTTCTTTTACTATACTTAGTTAACAACATAATAACTGCAAATACAATAACAAAATCAATAATAATATAAAACCATCCATGACAATACTCCTTGTGTAATAACCACAGCCAATATAGCTATGTTGTTAATTATTATCCATGTATCATGCTTAGCACATTATTAATATATGATATTGATTACATATTGTCAAGTATATTTTACATTTTGTATTATATATTATTACATAATGTAAGTGTAAAAGAATAAAAGTTATTTATGCCTGCAGAAAAGACTTTTTACTTGAGACACGCTAAATACCGAAAACAAAATAAAATGGCGTGAATTGCATAGCAATGCAGCAATTCTAAATAACGGCAAATAATAAAGACGGATACCTGTCATCCACAGATATCCGTCCAGATAAATAAAACTGATTGAATAAAACTGAATTAATACAGCTGATTAATATAGTTGATTAATATAAAGCTGCATAAACACCATGCTCGCTTAATTAGAAGCAGCGAACTTATATTAAACTCATACTCGCTTATATCCTTTGTCATGGCAAGTGCTTCATCTATATCATAATCAACGAACTTACCATTCTTATAAGCTACAAGTCTGTTACTCTTTCCTGCAACTAAAAGGTCAACTGCATATGAACCCATAATAGATGCATACATTCTGTCCTTACATGTAGGTGAACCACCTCTCTGCATATAACCAAGAATAGTTGCTCTTGTTTCAATACCTGTGGCTGCTTCGATTCTTCTTGCCATGCCTGTTGAGTGTCCGATACCCTCAGCATTGATAATAAGATGATGCTTCTTGCCTTTCTTTCTGCCATCAATAATGTGGTTAATAATAGCCTGCTCATCTCCGTCATATCTTTCTGGAAGAAGAATATCCTCTGCACCATTCGCAATACCACACCAAAGTGCAATATAGCCTGCATTACGTCCCATAACCTCGATAATGCTGCATCTTTCATGCGATGTAGAAGTATCTCTTATCTTGTCTATAGCCTGCATCGCTGTATTGACTGCTGTATCGAATCCGATAGTATAATCTGTACATGCAATATCAAGGTCAATAGTTCCTGGAAGTCAATCGTGTTGACACCTGCATCAGCAAGCTTCTGTGCGCCTCTGAACGAACCATCACCACCGATAACTACCATACCATCTATGCCATGCTTCTTACAGACCTCTGCTGCCTTCTTCTGTCCTTCTTCTGTCATAAACTCAAGGCATCTTGCTGTGTAAAGAACAGTACCACCTCTCTGAATAATATCTGAAACGCTCTTCTTATCCATATCAATAATCTCATCATTGATAAGACCGTTGTAGCCCTTCTGAATTCCTTTTACCTTAAGTCCTTTATTAATCGCTGTTCTTACAACAGCTCTTATTGCAGGATTCATACCAGGGGCATCGCCACCGCTTGTTAACACACCGATTGTCTTAATTTCTTTAGCCATATATACTTCCTTTCATCTAAAGTCTATGACATTCCATCGTAAATGATATTTTGTCCATTTAAATATTCTAATATCGCTGTCTTTAATACTACCACAATTTCGTAAAATAATATATTATTTTACGAAATTTTTCTAATATTATTTATAAATGTAGCTGTCAGACACAACTTTTGTGGATACCATAAATATATTTAAAATATTATAAATAATTACTTATTATTATTTATCACTGGACTTAAGTTGTAGTAATATTTTTATCGCCATACATAGCCTGAAGCTTCTGAATAAGTTCCGAATTAACTTTAATAGTACGGTTTGACGGAAGTGTAATTCTCTTATTCTCCTTTGTACAGTATATTACAACCGTATCCTTTCCATCTAAGTCGTGCAATATACCATCAAGCTCAGCCTTTTTTCCTCATAAGCCGAAAGACTTTCAAACCTTATCCACAATTTTCTTGGAATAGTGTTAAAATCAACAACCTTGTCACATATCAACTTTGCATTTTCATCGACATTTGCCTGTACTTTTCCAGTTACAAACACCTTTTCAGCATGGTCCATAACAACACGGTTAGCAGTAAAGCTATTGGGAAATACAACAACTTCGACTGTTCCTACAACATCTTCAAGTGTAAAACGCCATAAGCTGTCCCTTCTTTGTTGTTTTATTGTCTTATTAGTTATAAGTCCGCCTATAGTTGCGACAGCTCCATCCTTTACCTTTGTTTCCCCTGTCTCATCATCTATCTCAAAGTCTGATGAAACATTGGTTATATACTTCTTGACCATCCCTGTATATTCATCAAGTGGATGTCCACTTACATACACACCCAGAATCTCCTTTTCATAACCTAAAAGTTCTTCCTTTGTGTACTCTGCAACATCCGGAATTCTTATCTCGAAAGCTTTCTTATCCTCTTCGGCTGCAAAATCAAAAGTGACATCTGTCCCGACATGGAATCCTTGTTATGCTTTATTGCACTGTCAAGCATGCTTTCTGATACTATCATCATTGATTTTCTTGTATGACCAAATGTATCAAATGCACCTGCCTTAACGAAATTCTCTATCGCACGCTTGTTAAGTGCATGTGACATCCTTGTCACGAAATCCTGCATAGATACAAAGCTGCCATTTTCCCCGCGTTCCTTTAGAATAGCCTGTATAGTAGGTCTTCCAAGTGACTTGATTGCAGCCATCGCAAATCTTATCTTTCCGTTTTCTACTGTAAACTCCATCTGTGACTCGTTAACATCTGGTGGAAGAATACCTATATTCATCTGTTTACATGCATATATATATCCTGCAACCTTTGATGTATTATCAATAACCGAGGTCATAAGGGCTGCCATGAATTCAACTGGATAATATGTCTTAAGATATGCTGTCTGGAATGATACAACAGCATAACATGCAGCATGTGACTTATTGAACGCATACTTGGCGAAATCGATCATCTCATCATAGATTTTTCCAGCCACTTTCTCATCTATGCCATTGTTAACACAGCCCTTAACGCCTTCATCCGGATTGCCATATATAAAGTTCTTGCGCTCCTGCTCCATAACATAAGCCTTTTCTTAGACATGGCACGACGTACCAGGTCACTTCGTCCCCAGGAATATCCAGCCAGATCACGTACTATCTGCATAACCTGCTCCTGATAAACGATACATCCATAGGTTGGTTTAAGTATAGCCTCAAGCTGTGGACACGCATAAGTTACACTATCCTGGTTGTTCTTGCCCTTAATGTACTGAGGAATAAAGTCCATAGGACCCGGTCTGTACAGTGGATCCCAGCTATAAGGTCTTCTAACGATCTTGGTTTTAGTTCTTTCATAAATGACTTCATTCCTGCACTTTCCAGCTGGAATATACCATCACATTTACCAGTACTGATGGCATCAAAACACCCTTGTCGGAGTAATCAATATCGTGGATAGAGAAGTCTTTATTATATTTTTATAAGATTCTCTGCATCTTTTATCACAGTAAGAGTTCTTAACCCTAAGAAATCCATCTTAAGAAGCCCAAGCTCTTCAAGAGTTGTCATGACAAACTGGGCAACAACTGCACCATCTGAACCTGTTGAAAGCGGAACATAATCCTCAACTGGCTTTCCACAGATAAGAACACCAGCTGCATGCATGGAGGCATGTCTTGGAAGACCTTCAAGCCTTTTACTCTTATCTATAAGGTCCTTTACCACCTCATTGTTTTCGTATTCACTTTTAAGATCAGGATTCTCTGCAAGTGCCTTATCTATAGTTATGCCTATCTCTCTTGGCACCATCTTTGCTATGTTATCAACCATGGCATAAGGCAGATCCAGTACTCTTCCTACATCCTTTATAACCGCTCTTGCCGCCATAGTACCAAATGTAACTATCTGCGAAACACAATCCTTGCCATACTTTTCTACGACGTAATCTATGACTTCCTGTCTTCTCTCATAACAGAAGTCCACGTCGATATCCGGCATGGATACACGTTCTGGATTCAAGAAACGTTCAAAAATGAGACTGTATTTAATAGGATCAAGGTCAGTTATCTCAAGACAATATGATACTATACTTCCTGCCGCAGAACCTCTTCCTGGTCCTACTGGAATATCATGTCTTTTGGCAAAGTTGATATAATCCCACACGATCAGGAAATAATCGACATAGCCCATAGACCGGATAACTGATAACTCATAAGTAAGTCTTTGGAATATGTTATTAGTATCCTCCGCTATCTTTATAACAACATCTTTTCTGTCTTCAACTGCCTCTTCATTTGCAAGTCTTACAAACTCATCAACAGATATATCTGCTGCCTGGTCAGGATATCTTTTCTTAAGTCCTTCATAGCACAGATAATTAAGATATGTCCACGAAGTATAGCCTTGCGGTACTGCAAACTTAGGAAGCTTTGTCACGCCAAACTCGATCTCAACATTACATCTTTCTGCTATCTTTTCAGTATTGGCAACAGCCTGTGGTGCATACTTAAAAGCTCTGCCATCTCCTCTGGTGACTTAAGATAATACTGTCCGCCTGTATAACGCATCCTGTTCTCATCCGTAACCTTCTTACCTGTCTGTATACACAGCAGAATATCATGTGCATCAGCATCATCTGCATATGTATAATGCATCATTAGTGCATATAAGTTCTATGCCTGTTTCCTCTGACATTCTAAGAAGCTGTGGATTAACATAATGCTGCTCTGCTATACCATGGTCCTGCAGTTCAAGAAAGAAATTATCCTTTCAAATATATCCTGATAAGAAAGTGCCACCCTCTTAGCTTCTTCATACATGCCTCTTGCTAAGTATCTTTGCACTTCACCTGCAAGACAGGCGCTAGTGGCTATGATTCCTTCATGGAATTCCCTAAGAAGCTCTTTATCAACCCTTGGCTTATAGTAAAACCCTCCGTGAAACCTCTTGAGACTATCTTCATCAGATTCTGATAACCAGTATTATTCTCAGCAAGCAGCACAAGATGGTTATACTTGTCCTCTCCTGTTCCTGCCTCCTTATCGATCTTGAACCCGGAGCTACATACACCTCACATCCTAGAACAGGCTTAATCCCTGCCTATCTTAGCTGCCTTATAGAAATCTATGACACCATACATAACTCCGTGATCCGTTATTGCAAGGCTGTCCATGCCAAGCTCTGCGGCACGCTTAGTTATCTCTTTAATTTTACTTGAACCATCTAACAGCGAATACTCCGTATGAACGTGTAAATGTGTAAATGACATATTATATTTCCTCCATATATGACCATAAAATATCTGTCATATCAATAACATTGATTGTTCTATATCTGTTTAATATATAGAAGAAATTCTATCATATGTCATAGTTCTTTTCAAACATTTAGACTGCAATATACCTGACAGAATTCAGGCTGCAATATACCCTGCTATGCCAAGTATTGCACTTAGAACAATTATTATAACCGGATGTACCTTCTTAAACGACAATATCAGTGCAAGTGCAAGTATTCCTATAGAAACATATGTACCAGATGTTTTAAAACCTCTAATGCAAATCCATCCGGAATAAATACCTGCCTGCCAACTGATATAACCGAAGCTCCTATAAGTCCGACAACTGCAGGCTTAAGACCACTCATACAGCCTTTTACAACACCACTATTCTTAAACCTTTTATAACAGCCAGCTATTATGAGTATTATTATAAATGACGGCAGTACAACACCAAGTGTTGCACACACAGAGCCTGCAACACCAGCAACCTCTTCACCTACATAGGTCGCCACATTGACTGCAAAGAACCAGGAGTGCTTTCACTAACTGCTATAAAATTAATAATATCCTGTTCACTCATCCAGCCATGTGCCACAACTTCACTCTCTACAAGAGGAAGCATAGCATAATATCCGAAGGTGAAGGCACCTATCTTAAAAATGTCCACAATAATCTTAGATATATCATACACTGCTTCTTTCCTGATATTTAATCATACTACAATACTTAAACGCCTTAAACTTACATAAAATACCTTATCTGCAACATTTTATTCCATACAATCATTTCTTTTGTATTTATATAAGCTGTGATTAGGCCAAATAATGCACAGCCAGCTATAACAAATATTACATTAACAGATGTAAATGCACTCAAAATAAATGCCGCAGCCATAACTATATATGACACCGCACACTTCTTAACATTCTTATACATAAGCCATAAAGCCCTTATTATAAGTGCAAGTACACCTGCCCTTATTCCATTAAATGCATACTTTACTGCCTGTACATCCTGAAAGCTGTTTAACACGAAAGCAATCGCAAGTATTATTATAAATGATGGAAGTATCATGCCAACAGTTCCTACAACTGCTCCAAAAACCGCCCACGATATCCTACAAAGGTTGATGCATTTATCGCTATAGGACCTGGAGTACTCTCTGCTATAGCTACAATATCAAGTATATCATCATCATCGACCCATTTTCTTTTAACGACAGTTTCTCTTTGAATAAGCGGGATCATCGCATAACCACCACCAAAGTAAATATGCCTATTTTCATAAATGTTGTAAATATCTGAAAAAGCTGTCGTGGGGTTTTCATTTTCTTTCATCAAAACATCCTCATCTTTCTGTTTTACTGCTTCATAATCTACATAATCCTTAAACCCTGCTTATTTAATAGTATAACACATGCCTTACTTTAATTCATCCTCAAGAAATGATGCTGCATCCTTTACGCAGTCAATGCATTTACTTTTGTCTGCATAGATATATTTCCTCTCTTATCTGCATTTATTTATCTTGTTTTATTATTACGTATATTATATTTATTATAAATTTAATGTCCATCTAAGTTATCCTTTCTTTGTAAATATAAGACTTTATATATCTTTGGACAGTAACGTATAATATTTTTAATTGCTATTTATTATTTTATTTTTCTATTACAATATATGTAGAATATCACATTTAACACAATACCAAACATAGTAGCCGCTGGTGCTGCAAAGCCAATCTTAGTAAGGCTTGCATCCGGCTGTATACTCATATAGTAGGCAAGTGGAAGACGGACCAGCAGCGTCTGTATAAGTCCCTGTATCATAACCCACAACGTCTTTTCATGTCCATTAAAGTAACCTATCATACTGAATAATATCGCGGTAACTATTGTTTCAAGCGCAAAGCCTCTTAAGTAATCATAACCCTGCTGTATAACTGCCTCATCTGTTGTAAATATTCCTGTAAGTATATCACCCTTAAACATTATAAATATAAATACTATACAACCTATTGTTAATCCAACAGCAATACCTGTAAATAATGCTTTTCTTGCTCTCTTTTCATTACCGGCACCAACATTCTGCGATACAAAGGAAGCCATCGACTGCATAAGTGCACTTGGTATCAGCATGGCAAAGTTTACAATCTTACATGCAACTCCATATCCGGAAGATGCCTCAAGTCCAAGTCTGTTGATAAATGCACATAATGCAAGGAAAGATATCTGTGTAAGACATTCCTGAAGTGCAAGAGGAAGTCCTATCTTTAAAGCTCTGTTACAGTGCTCATTTATTCTGAAGTCACTCTTCTTAATTGTAAATGGAAGATTTCTTTTAAATAACAGAAGTAACGCAAATACAACGCTTACTGCCTGTGCAAATACTGTCGCTATCGCTGCTCCTGCCGCATCAAGATGTAATCCTGCAACAAGTATAAGGTCGCCGGCTATATTTACGACACAGGCAACTGCTACGAATATAAGTGGTGACTTACTGTCGCCAAGTCCTCTGAATATGGCTGACAGAAGATTATAGGCAACTATGAAAAATATTCCGCCGCCACATATTTTCACATATACTGATGTGAGCGAAACTGCCTCAGCAGGTGCCTGCATAAGCACTGCTATTGGTCTTGAAAATATTATCATAACAGCAAAAGTACTACCGATATAATCGCAAATACAACTATTGAACCGCCTATAAGCGAACCTATGAGCTGCTGCTTCTTTCCCCAATATATCTTGCTATCAGGACAGTTATACCCATAGCAAACTGGGTTACCACAAATGTTACAAAATTAAGCACCTGACTTCCTGTAGAAACTGCAGAAAGTCCTGCTGTTGTTCCAAATCTTCCAACAACTAAAAGGTCGACCGCACCATATGCCGCCTGAAGTATAAGTGCTCCAAGTATTGGCATCATAAATGGCACTAACTTTCCTAATATGCTTCCCTGTGTAAAATCTGACTTAGAATTATTCAATGTCAACTCTCCTTTCGCTCATCACTTTGTAAAACTTATTTATTGTTTCAATCATACAATCAGCCTCTTCTTCTGTTATGTCATCCATATGTTTTGATAATCTGTTGTAATAATTTTTATCATATTTTTCAGACAATGCCTCACCCTTTGGCGTGATAGATATATACGTTATTCTTCCATCTTCATCCGATGTCGACTTTGTAAGATAACCTTTTGCCTCCATTTCCTTAACGGTTCTTGTAACTCCCGGTCTTGGAAGATTGAGTGTCACACTTATATCCGACACCTTTACTTTCTTATTGCTGCTCTCAAGCTTATGGATAACATCCATATACTGTATATATGCCGGAGTAACCCCATCCGGAAGCTCTGGCAGCAGTTCCCTTATCCTTTTGCCACATAGCAGGCATCCAACATTCTTTTTATTTTATCAGCGTTCATTGTGATCCTTTCTTTTTAATTTTCTTATGATTTTATTGTTTACAAATTGTAATATTCTAATAATATACAAACAACTTTTCCAGCGGTAGATATTTTTATAAAGCAATACCATAAATAAGCTAATAACTTCCACAATATTTTAAATTGGCTAATTTATAATATTAGTGCATAAAATTACCACAGATAATTATCCTAGTTAATTACCTATGGTAATTATATTAACACATTTATAATATGAATGTCAAAATTAATTTTACATTTACTCCTTCTCAAGCAGCCTCTTATAACTGCTGTCTATTCCCAGTGCTCCAAGTGGCGCAGTTATAATAATGGCAAGTACTGCAACTGACAGTATGATATTGCCGGAAGGAAGTCCAGCCGCAAGCGGTACTGAACCAATCGCTGCCTGTACTGTCGCCTTTGGAAGATACGCTATAACACAGAATAATCTTTCTTTAGCACTTAAAGGTGTCTTAATCAGGCATATAAGTACACCTGCCGTTCTGAATAAAAGTGCAGTGATTATCATTACAACCGCTACTATTCCCGCACCTAGCATATATCTTATATCAACCGCTGCACCTACAAGCACGAAAAGTATAACCTCTGCTGCCAGCCATAACTTTCCAAACTTTTCTGATAATCTTTTGACACAAATGCTGTGCTTTTAAGCTTAAGTACACAAGCCATGCTCACAACCGCAAGAAGTCCCGAAATTGCAACTTTTCCTTCAAGCCAGCTCTCTATTGACACAAGAAGAAATGAAAATCCAAGCACAATAATTACTTTCATACTGTTTCTTACGCAATGCCTATGTGCATAAGAAGTTTCAAAACAGATATAATCCCCATCCGGTAACTGCACCTAAGATAACGCCAAGCACTATGGAAACCGGAATATTAATAAAGTTTGTAACACTCACACTTCCGCCCTGTGCCATACTTAAAAATGTTGTGAACAATACAATAACAAATATATCATCGCACGAAGCACCAGCAAGTATCATCTGCGGTATGGCTTTTTAGTTCCATATCTTTTTCAATAAGGCTCACCATTCTTGGCACTACAACCGCTGGCGATACTGCTGCAAGCACAGCTCCCATAACCGCTGCATCAACACGGCTTACACCAAGTATTAAAGGCGCACACACAATATATCCCATAAGCTCGAAAGTTGCAGGAACAAATGATAAAAGCACCGCCGGTCTTCCTGCTTTTAAGGTCACTTAAGTCAAGTGAAAGCCCTGCCTTTATAAGTATGATAATAAGTGCCATCTTACGAAGTTCTGAAGATATGGATAATATAGATGGATCCAGCATATCCAGAACATATGGTCCCAGTACTATTCCTGTCGCAAGCATACCGATTATACGTGGCAGCTTAAGTCTCTGGCATATCGCTCCCATAGCCAGTCCAACCAGAAAAATAAATGAAAGTGACGTTAACATAATATTCCTCATTTCTGCGCACATTTTTGCGTATAACGAATTTGTGTCAAGTGCGCTCAGACGCAAATTCTAATAGCTAATCATAGTCTGCATTTTTATAAAAAAAAGCTGACAACATCCACGATATTAATAATCGTAGAAGTCATCAGCTATAATAAGCAGTCTAGGTTTCTGCTTCCAGATTCCAAGGGAGAACTTCATTCCCTGTTTAAGTTTTTATAGGATACTACTATTTTATATGATATGTCAAGAACTGAAGTGTTCTATATTCCGTCCATATATTTCCAACTTTTAAATCTTATTATTCAATAATAAACGATTTTACATCTTTTGACACTGACATCATTCTATTTTTATATATCCTCTATCTTTAATGTTTTAATTCCAAATATAAAATATAATATATGGAACAGCCATACAATTCCAAGAACAATCCTTCCAACAGGTACTGCGTGCATCATAATAAAACCTATGCTCATAAGAAATGGAAATGCAGGAAGTAATGGAAGAACTGCACCTAATGCCCCCAATCCAAGACTCAGACAGCCTAGCACAACAAAAATACTTTCTTTAAATTCATTAAGTATACTCCAATCTTTTTATAATAGCGCATAGTTAGATACTTCTAACCGCATATCTAAAAGATATTATATTTTTATCATAATTTCAACTATATTTGCTGTCTGATAATGATATAATTTCTCGATAATCTTCTTTGTTTGTAATTAAAACAATTAAAGAATAACACAGAAAAATTATTAGATTATGCAAAATATATCTTTCTATTTCACACATAATTGTACAATATTTTAAATCGACTCATTTATAGCTTACTTTATAAATGTACCATTATAAAATATTGCTTAATTTTACCAAAGTTATAAAGGATATAGCCTTTATTAATTTACTACAAGTATGCGCCCAGCCTGTCAGACCATATTTCCACAAGTCTGTCCACAGAATATGCAGCATTTGCAGGACTTGTTGAGGGAAGTGTTTCTGCCTCTATTCCAAGCTCTTTTTCCTGATATTTCTTATAGTACTTTGCAGATGTTGCACCATTACAGAATACTTTTTTAACATGTGAATGTTCAAGTATCGGTTTTAAGTCTGTTGGAACAACATTTTAATACTACTGTCACTAGAACCAATTATGTCACAGCTATATATTGTATCCCACAAAGCTATATGGTGTCTGTGAAGCATTTTCTTCTTTTCTTCTATCGTAACCGGAACATATATATCACTCATATTATTCCTGCCTGATACAGCATTTTCTTCTGTAATATGTTTATTCTCATCCTGCATATCTTCCGGTGTATTGTGCAATATATTTGCCATAACCTTCCAGAAACGGTTTTGCTTATGTCCATAAAAACATCTGCTCTCTTGACTTAACTGATGGCAGACTTCCAAGTATCAGTATTCTGGAATTATCATCATATAAAGGTGGGAACGGATGTACTATGTGTTCGTATCTTGAATTTGTTTTATCCATATTTATCCTCTTATTACATTTTTAAATTATTTTATTATCTATCAATGAGCTGATAAATAAAATATACAAAATAAATTGTTTTTCTGTTGCAACTCAGATACATCTAAATAAATCATAAAAGATAATTCTTTATAACATAAACAATTATGTAATATTTTAAAATTGCTCATTTATAGCTGCAAATAATAAAGTAATTATTTTTATAATTATAAATCCACAACAAGATCGCCACATAATCTGTCCGTCACAAGTTCTGCACATCTTTGCTTGTGAGCCATATGAAGCGGATGTGTCTGGAAGCTCTTTAATGCTTCTACATCCTTTAATTCTGCATAGAATACAAGGTCGTATCCGCCAGCAATATTCTTTCCTATCGTTGCATTTATAAGTCCATCTATATGTCCATTCATTGTATCAACTGAATTCTGTAAAACTTAAGTGTTTCCTCTTCTTTATGCTGTGCTTTTACATTGTCTGTGTAATTCCAGAATAATATATGTCTAATCATTATACCCACACCTTTCGCAGCCACTTTCTTTCCTCTGGCGCTCATTATATTACATAATACATTAAATAAAGTCACCAGCTGTTGTGAGTTCTACGGGAAAATCTATGAGTGAGCCTAGACTCCAACAATACCGCTTGCGCGGCACCTCCAGGACTGATGACATATGTATTATAATCCAATTCTCATAATAAGCAAGTATTTTATATCACATCATTTACATATGCAATCATGTTCTGCGTTGTTTTTCGTATCTTCTTTTTACATTTTCCAGTTTTATATTTTCTGTATTTGTATTTTTCATATCTTTATTTTCCTTTTTCATCAAATTTTTATATAATATTCCATACCTTTTAGGTACTTTATACTTCTAAAATTTGTACGCTTTTTCCTGATTTATTATAGAAACACTTCATTCACTTTACTCAAGGTAAGTATATAACCTTAATGTACGCACTTTATTTTGTTACATTGTAATGTATATTACACATATGGGCAATACTACTAATGTCCTGATAGCATGATGTAAATGGCAAAATACCTTTTGACTCTTACATCATAACATAAAACTATAATTAATTTTTAATTTTGATTTGCACAAAAGGAGGATTTGCATGGTATTTACTATTGAGGAAATGCGTCCGGTACGTGATGGAATGACTATTTCAAGGAATTCCAGACTTGGCGGCATTACGCAGGTGACTTACTTTTCTATGGGAAAGGACACTTCTATAAGTCAGGAAAGCTATGACCGTATGACTATGTATATAGGTGCCTATGGCTGCGGACAGTTTGTTATCGGTAAAGACCAGCACACTGTAAGTCTGCATCCTGATGAGGCTATTATCATCCTCCAAAGACTTTATGTGGAATGAAGACATCTGCACCCGAAGGTTTTGTATACAGAATTAATTCTTGAAAAGGAGAACACTATGAACGCAAATGTAAAACAAACGAAGTATTCGCACTTAAAAATCTTATATCTTATGAGGAAGGCAGTATCGCCAATATGGATGTTGTAAGCAATCCTACTATGAAGTATGTTCTTATGGCATTTGATGAAGGAACTGGTCTTACACCTCACAGAGCACCTGGCAACGCTATCGTATTTGCACTTGAAGGAAAGGCTACTATAGGATACGAAGGAAAAGACTACGAACTCAAGGAAGGCGAATGTTTCCGTTTTGAAAGAATGGTCTTCACAGCGTAACAGCCAATGGAAAGTTTAAGATGGCACTCTTACTTGTGCTTGAATAATAAGTATTGTCATTGTAGGTAAGTTATTGATTAGATAAGCTGTTTCTTATGGAATCTTTTAAGAAGCTTTTAATTATCAAGGATTTGCCAATAAGGATTTACTCGAGACTATGAAAAAGTCTGTAAATTCAAACTTCTATGATAATTAAGACAGCTGGGGAATGACCTCCAGCTGTTATTATATATATCAGTAATTTTGTGGTTGTCAATAAGGGATGCGGATATATGCATCCTCCTGGAATTATGTATACATATTTTAGTCTGGCAGCCTGCCCTCATACATGATGCATAACTCACCATATACTGCGCCCCAGTTTCTAATTGTCTGTGTCCATTTTTAGTTGCTTCAAATGTAGCCAGGTATAATGCCTTCAAAAGTGCTGTATCACTTGGAAATACACTTCTTTGTCGATTTAATTTACGATATGTTGAATTAAGACTCTCAATAGCATTTGTTGTATAAATAACCTTTCTGACAGTTGCTGAAAACTTGAAAATAGGGTGATAACATCCCAGTTATCATACCAACGTTTCATAGAATGAGGATATTTAGGATTCCACTTCTCTGAAACAGTATCTAAAGCCTCTCTAGCTTTTTCCTCTGTAGCTGCATGATAAATGGTCTTCAAATCTGTAGCAAATGCTTTTCTGTCTTTATCTGGAACATATTTAAGAGTGTTTCTTACCTGATGAACGATACATCTTTGATATTCTGTCTTAGGAAATGCAGCTGTAATAGCTTCTTTTATTCCGCTTAATCCATCTGCACATATGACCATTATATCCTTAACACCACGGTTTTAAGCTCATTTAACACTGATAACCAATATTTAGAGCTTTCATTATCTCCAACACTAATAGTAAGCACATCTTTTCTTCCTTCACAGGTAAGTCCTAAAATAACATATGCTGCAAGTTTTTGATAACTCCGTTATCACGAACAGAATAGTGTATGGCATCAATGTATATAACAGGGTATACCTCATCTAATGGACGATTCTGCCAATCCTCAATTTGAGGCAGTATCTTGTCTGTGACGTCAGAAATAAAACCCTCTGAGGTTTCAAATCCGTAGATATCTTCAATGGTCTCAGATATCTGTCTGGTTGTCATTCCTTTTGCATACATAGATATGATTTTCTGGTCAATATCAGATATATCTTTTGACGTTTTTAACTATCTGCGGCTCAAATGTAGACTTACGATCCTGTGGAACTTCAATCTCCATAGAACCATAACTGCTGTTAACCCGCTTACTTTTGTAACCATTCCTATAGTCGTCCGAGTCTGAGCGTTCTGATTTACCATATCCAAGATGGTCATCCATTTCCGCTTCCATCATTTCCTTAATTGTGCCGCCAAGCAAATCCTTAAGAGCGTCCTGGATATCTTCAGCAGTTTCTATATCGTATTCCTGAAGTAACTGCTGGATAATGTTTCTCTTTCCTTCGGTCATTACAACCTTGTGTACAGGTTTCTTTTCTCTTCTTGCCATAATAAAAGGTATCCTATGATTTATTATTTTATCATAGAAGACCAATATAGGTTTTATTTAATTTACAGAAAAAGTTTCACACACTCATTTACTCCATTATATATAATTGCTTGTGAAATTGACACTATTTGCTTTTTACGCGAATAGTGTCAAACCTTCTTTCCTTTTTTCTTGCGAGTTTTGACTCAGATTTGCTTTTTGTTAATAGAGTCAAATAATTCGTCATAATTTTCCAGCCAGTTTTGACTCAGATTTGCTTTTTGCTAATTGAGTCAAATAATTCATCTTAATTTTCCAGCCAGTTTTGACTCAGATTTGCTTTTGCTAATTGAGTCAAATAATTCATCTTAATTTTCCAGCCAGTTTTGACTCAGATTTGCTTTTTGCTAATTGAGTCAAATAATTCATCTTAATTTTCCAGCCAGTTTTGACTCAGATTTGCTTTTTGTTAATTGAGTCAAATAATTCATCTTAATTTTCCAGCCAGTTTTGACTCAGATTTGCTTTTTGCTAATTGAGTCAAATAATTCATCTTAATTTTCCAGCCAGTTTTGACTCAGATTTGCTTTTTGCTAATTGAGTCAAATAATTCATCATAATTTTCCAGCCAGTTTTGACTCAGATTTATTTTTTTCTAATTAAGTCAAACATAATTTAATGAAAGTTACTTAAATAACAATAGCTCTCACACATTCTCTGATACAACAGCACCTTTTACCACATTTACACTATCTGTATCTATGGCATACCAACTCCTTTTACCACATTCACACTATCTGTATCTATGGTCATACCAGCACCTGCTTTTTCTTCATTGTAATTCTTTGCAGCAGATACTGCCTGTAAAAACACCACTATTCCTATGCAGAATAAAACTGCAATCATTCCTACACCCTTGTTAATATCTCCTGTGAGCTGTGATACTATACTTACAACTGTTGTTCCAAGAAATGAAGCGCCTTTTCCACATATGTCCATAAGTCCGAAGTATTCCCCATTCTTCTCTTCAGGAATAATCTTTGTAAAGTAAGAACGTGATAACGCCTGTATTCCACCCTGAAACATTCCAACCAGAATTGCAAGTATCCAGAACTGTAGCTGGCTTCTTAAGAATATTGCGAATACTGCTATTCCAAGATATGCCACTATGCAGACCAGTATAAGCTTTTCAGTACTCACCTTATATGACAGTCTGCCAAATATTATTGCACATGGAAATGCAACTATCTGCGTTACAAGTAATGCAAGTAATAATCCTGTACTATCAAGCCCTAGTGCCGAACCATAGGCTGTTGCCATATCTATAATGGTATAAACCCCATCAATATAAAGAAAAATGCAAGCAGAAATAAAATATATGTTTTCTTTTTTATATTTTTGCAGGTGCCATACAGTCTCTTAAAGCTTTCCCGCACAGCATGTGGCTTTCTTTCAACATAATTCTTCTGTTCGTACTTCTTTATATGTGGAAGTGACATGCCTAGCCACCATACTGCTACTATTACAAATGCTATGCCCATAGCCAATTCCATGCTTATTCCAAGCTTAGATGAGCCAAGTACCAGCAGCAGACATCCAACAAATGGTATGCAGCTACCTATATAGCCCCACGCAAACCCCTGTGACGAAACATAATCCATTCTCTTTTCATCAGTTACATCAACAAGCATTGAGTCATAAAATATAAGACTTGACGAAAATCCTATCTTTGCTATAACAAACACAATAAGAAATACAAGCCATTGAACACACGCTCCAAGCATCGCACAGGCAATACTGCCAATAAGTATTGATATAAGAAAAACTGGTTTTGAAGCCTTTAGTATCTGCAAGTGTTCCACACACAGGGCCAAGTAGTGCAACAATGATTGTACATATTGATGCAGCATATCCCCAATAAGCAAGATAATTCACAGATGAAATCCCTGCTTTTCCCGCCAGATAATTAAAATAAATCGGTATTATAGTCGATACAAGAAGCGCAAATGCTGAATTACCAACATCATACATAATCCATCTTTTTCTTTACCAGTAAGTTTAATATTCATATGACAATTCTCCTCCTCACCATTTAAGCTGCATTAACCACATTTTCTACTGCTGCCATCTGCATTATCACTTTCATCGCCATCTGCATTATTCTCCAATTCATTACTTACAGTATATTGAATAACAGTTTTGCGTTATCTTCTGTATTGTTATTGGTCTGATTTTTAATTTGTGTTTCACTTGTCTTATGCACATTTTCTTCAACAAGCTTAGAACCAAATGTATAATTATACATCTTGTTATATTCTATCCTGCCATAAGCTGATGCACGGAATTCACTTATAAGAGTCACCGCAAGCTGTTTTGCTGACTCATATAATTCATACAGCTTATCTGTGCTGTCATTACAAAGAGGATTGGCCCTATAATTCACAAGTAATCCATGCATTTCCTTATAATTGCCTGTTATGTGCAGTAATGAATATATCATTGCCCTTTTATTCTTGATGGTGCTATAAGCAGCTTATTATATGAAACCATTCCGTCCAAAGCTTTTATTATGTCATCCTTAGTAAGATAATCATAAAATCTGCATATATATGCAGCATTTGTATTATTTATCTTAATATGGTCGGTCAGACTATGTGTTATAGGGTCATAGCCATCTTTAATCATCAGACTTCTGTCAAATTCAACTTCTATCTCCGTATGGCTCACACCGTCTTTAGCTATCTTTTCATCTATATAGCCATGACAACTTACATCCAGCGCAAAATGGCAGCAATATCCATATATATAAGCAAGCAGTGCCTCTTTATCATCCTCATCTGCCTCGCAGAAGATTTCCCCCTGCTCTCTTAAAATTCAAGTCCGCTTCTTGCATGCATATCATACCCTGCTTATTAATTGTACATACCGCAAGTGGTCTATAATAAAATAATATATCTGGTCCGTGAAGACCTATATCAAACAATTCCTTATGACTTTTAATCGCAGTACGCGCCAGTGCTGACACACTCTTATACACTTCCTGTCCCAGTCTGTAATGTGCATATGTTGATGGCATAAGCTCTCCATTTCTATAATACATTTACTATCCAAAGTTATGTTAAATCTGAAAATGTGCATAAATGCTTCAATATATATTTATCAAATTTTATATGGCAACCACTCCACATTGAAGAAATACACAGCATTTTTAAGATATGCTCTAAACAGTAAAATAATATGATGTCATTGTTAATTATGTAAAATCATCTGGAAATTGCATTAACCGCAAAGCAACACCGCAATACGAATACTTTGGTGAGTTGCAAATTCACTTCTGACACTCACATTATCTATATAGTAATAAAGCTCTGTAAAATGTAATATCTGTCTTTCGTAAACTGTATGTAAATATTATCTACTGATTTAATGATTAATTCTGAGGACACATTTTCACCATAATAATTACACATTTTAATCAATCTTTTAACATTTTTCTTCATAGTTTCCTATTAATCTATAATCATAAAAGATACAAAACAATTATTTAAAAACTTAGTAATGACTATTAGTGATACGTAATCAGACTTACTTTCACTCATTAACACGTATTAATTCATATAACAAGGAGGCCACGACTATGAAAGACTTAAAGAAAAATTAATTGCTCCTGTAGTAGCAGGAAACGGTGGAGACGGCTATTGCAACGTATATATAAGCTCTGATTCAAACTGGACTGTAACTGGCGACAGTACTATAACTAACCTGTACAATGCAGGAACTATTAAGGATGCTGATGGAAATACCGTAACAATTAAGGGAACTGACGGCACTGTATATGTCAATGGTACAAGTGCTTATACTATAACTGTTGGCAGCTACAGCACTTCTGTTGACTTAAGCGGCGCATCAGGAACAGATAGCTGGAGTTCTTATTCAGTTGAAAACCTAGTGAACTTGGTGGAAATTCTTCTAGCTAAAGTTCATCTGGTTCTAACTCAGGAAGCTCTTCAGGAACAATCTCAGGTTCAGCCTCTGGTTCGTCTGACTCTGGAAGCTCATCTGACTCAGCCTCTGCTTCAGCTGGCTCTGATAGTTCGTCCGGCTCAGCTTCTGCTTCAATTGGTTCTGATAGTTCATCCGGCTCAGCTTCTGCTTCAGCTGGCTCTGGTTGTTCATCTGACTCAACCTCAGGTTCTTCTAGCTCTGGAAGTTCGACAGATACATCGTCATCTGGAAGTAATTCAACGGATAGTTCTAATTCGTCTGATACTAATCCGACAACAGGTGATAATGCTCCTATAAAGATTGCTGCTTCTATAGGAACTATAATAATCGCGGCTGGTGCTGTGTATGTAGTGTATAATAAGAAGAAGAGAATATAGTTTAAAACTATAGCTTGACTTATTAATAATAGATTAAATTATATAATCCATTATACAGCAGCTATCGTGTCAGTAATCTATATTTATACATTATATACATTAATGTATGAATATAGATTACTGTATAATTTCAAACACTAATATATATTATATATTTTCATTGCAACAATATTAAACAGAAAATTTAGAATTGCATAAAACAAATCCTTTTAACAAAACATAAAATAGCAAAAATATGTCTTTATAAAACAGACATATCCATACAATGCTTTAGATTTGCTCATTTATGGTTATCAAAATGAACTGAAATAATTGAATTATTATTACATTTATAACTAACAATACCCCGTCAAATATTATCTAAGTATTTGACGGGGTATTTATATTTAGAAGTATATTAATATCCAACAGCAGGTGAGAATGTCTCCTTAACCGCACAATACTTATCTGCAAGGCACACAAGCCAAGCTTCTCTGCACATTGGTGGAACTACTGTAAGTGGAAACATATGTCTTGATATTATATTTCTTTCTATGTCACCAAGTTCATATTCCTTTTCAGCATTCTTAAGCGCTGTTCCCGGATGAGTGAAACCATGGAAATGATGTCCCTTTCTCTTCTCATGCCAGTCATATAAGAAATAATCATGTAAAGAGCTCCCCTTACAAGTGCCTTTTCATTAACCTTTATGTGAAAAATTCTGCAAGCATAAGGCTTGCTCCTGCTACACCAACACTATGCTCATATACTGTTGTTGAACCATGCTGTATAGCTTTTTCTCTCGTGCAAGATTGCCCTTCTCCTCTAATTCAGAAAGTACTAAGTTAAAAGATGCTGATTTTTCTCTGATAACTTCACTTCAAATCTCCATTCTGACACTTGGCTGTATATAATTAATATAATACCATCCTGCTTCTCATAAATATTCATTCGTTAATGGCACAAGAAAAGTAAATATTTGCTTTGCAATAGCTTAACTTTCTGCTCTTATTATATTCCAGCATATATGTCATACATATCCCACATACTATAAGTTACATTATAATGAAATATATTGGTTAGTTGCATATAACCAGTATACCCATTCGGCAACATTATATCATATGCCAATTCATATGACAATATATTATATATATGTTAGTATTATTTTATGAAACTTATTGGAAATAAATATTGCTACATTTATAATATGTATTTTTCTACCATAGTTTCTATTATATCATTTCTTAATACCGATTGTGATGTTTCAAATGTAAGAATAAGTCTTTCTCCCGGAAATATGTCATTTTTCTCATAAGCTTCTATTTTCTTAATTGCATTTTGGACATATATGGTATCATCCATCATTCCATCGTGTTCCCAATATATTTCTTTACCTGTTTTTAGACAAAACGTAAAATCAGGATAAACAACTCCATAACCTTTTAATTTCAAAGGACACTCATATTTATATGGTATATTATGATAATAAAAATAATCGGCAAGAATTTTTCTGACTTTGAACGCACTCGTTCACCATTCTGCGTATATATTTCTACAGCATCCTCTCTAAATTCCTTTCCTGTGTATTCAATTCTTTTCCATTCCTCAACCTTATTTTCCCATGTCTGTTCTACTGGTTCTATCAATATTTGCCTTGCAATATGTTCACTATATAAACAATTTTCAAATTCCTTGTCCTCATAATCTTTAAGTATATTGGTTATTTGCTTTAATCTCCTTAATGCTTTTGTCAGTATTTTCTGATTGTATTCCTTCTGAGCTAATTTCCTTGCAATATCCCTATTCTCTTTGTTTATATAGGTTCCTATTTTGTTTTCGTTAGTACACTTAAAATATCTTATTCGACCTTTGTCCATAGATACTCTCAATCTTCCCTCTGGTACATCCTCTAATTGAGCTTTGCATATTTTATAAGCTTTTCTAAATGTATTTTTTCCTCTATAAGCATATTTCTTAATCCCATCATATGTTACTTCTCCTTTATATCATTTAATTATTGACTCTATTTAAGTGTTTTCTCATCTAAGTCATTGTTTCTTTGCTACATACTCTTCTGCTTATGACCTTATTTTCTTTTTTTGCTTTCTAAGTCACTGTTTCTTTTTCGCATTACTCCTCCTTTGACCTTATTTGCTTTTTCGACTTCCTAAGTCACTGTTTCTTTTCTCCTCTCTCCTCCTTTGACCTTATTTTCTTTTCGGCTTCCTAAGTCACTGTTTCTTTTCTCCTCTCTCCCCTTTGACCTTATTTTCTTTTCGGCTTCCTAAGTCACTGTTTCTTTCTCCTCTCTCCTCCTTTGACCTTATTTGCTTTTTGCTTTTTAAGTCACTGTTTCTTTTTCTCCTCTCTCCTTTGACCTTATTTGCTTTTTCGGCTTTCTAAGTCATTGTTTCTTTTCTCCTCTCTCCTTCCTTTGACCTTATTTGCTTTTCGGCTTCCTAAGTCACTGTTTCTTTATTCGCATTACTCTCCTTTGACCTTATTTGCTTTTTGACTTTCTGGGTCATTGTTTCTTTATTCGCATCACTACCCACTTTGACCTTATTTGCTTTTTCGGCTTTCTGAGTCATTATTTATTTGTATGTCTCCTTTCCGCTTATGACTCTATTTATATTTTTATTTCATAAGTCATTTTCTATATTATATATATTATTATGTGTACTCTTTCTATATCTGTATCACACATATAAAACTAATTTTATTATATTGGGAATTTCTAAATTTGATTTTTATGACTATAAATGAGCAAATACAGAAAATATACAAAAATAAATTATTTTATTTGTACCTCATATACATTTCAATAGATTATTAAAAATATGTCTTTCTAACGCAGACATACTTGTGTAATATTTTAAATTTGCTCATTTGTAGTTTTATAATTTTAACTCGCAATCTATAAATAGATATATAAAATCTGCAAATTAATTAATAATGGGATAACTGAAATATATTTTCAAGAATTTACTGACATTGCAAAATTATTCACTCCACAAAATGTGTATAATCAAATACGCTTTTAAGAAATTATATAAAATGCATAATGTTTTAAATTCTCTCATTTATAGTTGTAATTGATAATCAGACAATATTCATAATACTACCATTCAAGGCTTATTCCTGCCCTGAACAGTAGTATTATGACTTATTATTGATATTTACTTAGATATTTTATTATATTATTCTGGTATGACAGATGAATGTATCTTATTCCTGTGAACCACCACGAGCATTAATATCATCTGCACCTGCATTATCAGTACCTTCTACTCCTGCGCCGATAGCATTACCTGAATTTTCAACTGTTCCTACACCAGCATCATTACCATTACCTGCATTTTCAACAGCTCCTGCTCCATAAGCATTATCTGAACTCTCTACAGCTTCTGCACCCACAGAATAATCTGTTCCTTTAACAAAATCATCACTTGAAGATACAGCCTTCTCACTATCACTCACACTGCTGACCTCACCAATACCTTTCCAGATATCTGTTTCACTAGGGCCATTAAGTGTTGATGAATAGCTTCCATCTTCGTTAAATGTTACGCTTTCTGCAACCTTTTCAGAATGAGTAAAGCCTGTTGTATCTGTAGGCTCAGGAAGTCCCTTAACTTCTCTGAATATCTTCATGAATTCCTTACCTGTGATAGTTTCATGGTCATACAGATAATGTGCTATCTTATCAAGTACATCTCTGTTCTCTGTAAGAAGCTGTTTAGCTTCTTCATAGCACTCCTTAAGCATATTCTTAACTTCTTCATCTATCTGTGCGGCTGTTTCATCTGAACAGTCAAGTCTTGCATTACCGTTAAGATATGGATCATCAACAGTAGCAAGATTCATAAGACCGAAACGCTCTGACATACCATACTGGGTTATCATCGCCTTTGCAATCTTAGTTGCCTTTTCTATATCATTGGCAGCACCTGTAGTAACCTTGCCGAATACAATCTCTTCTGCTGCACGTCCGGCTACTAAAGTAACAAGCCTTGTCATAAGCTCATCCTTATTCTGAAGATACTTCTCTTCCTCAGGTACCTGCATAACATAACCAAGAGAACCCATAGTTCTTGGTACAATAGTAATCTTCTGGACTGGCTCCGAATCCTTCTTAAGTGCAGTAACAAGCGCATGACCTACTTCGTGGTAGGCAACTGTCTGCTTCTCTTCCTTGCTAAGGACTCTGTCCTTCTTTTCCTTACCTGCTATAACTACCTCTACAGCTTCAAAGATCCTTCTGTGATACATACTTTCTTCCTGCCTTAACTGCTGCGATAGCCGCTTCATTTATCATATTGGCAAGGTCAGAACCTACTGCACCACTTGTTGCAAGTCCGATTTCTTCAAAGTTGACTGTATCATCCATAAGAACATCCTTAGAATGAACCTTAAGTGTCTCGATACGTCCCTTAAGATCTGGCTTATCAACTATAACTCTTCTGTCAAGACGACCCGGTCTAAGTAAAGCCTTATCAAGAGCCTCCGGTCTGTTAGTTGCAGCAAGTATGAATATCCTTAGATGAATCAAAACCATCCATCTCTACAAGGAGCTGGTTCAGGGTCTGCTCACGCTCATCATGACCACCACCATATCTTGAGTCACGGCTCTTTCCAATGGCATCAATCTCATCAATAAATATAATACAAGGAGCCTGCTTAGTAGCTTCTTTGAAAGATCTCTTACTCGTGAGGCACCAACACCTACAAACATCTCTACGAAATCTGAACCTGCAAGTGAAAGAATGGAACATTCGCTTCACCGGCTACAGCCTTTGCAAGAAGTGTCTTACCGGTTCCCGGAGGTCCTTCTAAAAGAGCCCCTTTGGAAGCTTGGCACCTATCTTTGAATATTTATCCGGATTATGAAGGAAATCAACTATTTCAGTAAGTGACTCCTTAGCCTCATCCTGTCCTGCTACATCTTTAAATGTAACTCCGTCTTTTCTGTACATATACCTTCGCGGTACTCTTGCCGACACCCATGCCGCCCATCATACCGCCGCCTTTGGATATTCTTCTGTATACAAAGGCAAATATAACATATATGAAAGGAATGGAAGAACATACGCAACAAGGAACTCAACTATAGAAGAACTTGAATCCGGTATATATCCTGTGAATTCAATTCCTTTTCTCTTAAGAAGTGGTACAAGACTGTCATCGTTGACATATCCTGTATAATATGTGTAACCAAGCTTATTGACACCATTACTTTCCTGAGCACTCTCTGTAGGTGTAATAAGTATTCTGTCCTGTTCAAGCGATACGCTCTCTACCTCATCATTATTCACCATTTCGATGAATTCATTGTAAGATATTTCCTTATATGTGGCATTTCTTAACAGACTGTTAAGCATTGTTATACCAATAAATGTTATAACAGCTGCTATTATAATAAACACAATAAGGTTGACATTCTTAGGCTTTTATTATTATTGCCATTTCTGTCATTACGGTTATTGTTGTTATTACCACCACCGTAATTATTACCATTGTTGTAATTATCCATCCTGTGTCTCCATTCCTAGTTTCTTTATACTCTCATAGTCTGCCATAAGCCTTTGGCAGCAGCCTTCTCAGCCTATAAAAATATCACGATAATTGCAGACAGTATGATATAACATTACATACTTTTTAATCTTTTATCCTCATATTAACAGACAATACCTATTATAAAGAAGGAATATTTATAAATCAACCTAAAATCAAAGGTTTCACACTATTTATTTTTATTAATATTTTTATTACAAAGCCTGTAATATGGAAATATACTTCCCATACTACAGGCTTTACATATTCTATAAATATTCAGAATTATTATTCACTATTAATTACTTTCCAGTATTCTTATCCTGATAATCAAGTGCCGCACCAATAAATCCTCTGAATAATGGGTGTGGTCTGTTAGGTCTTGACTTTAATTCAGGATGTGCCTGTGTAGCCACAAACCAAGGATGATTTTTAATTTCTATCATCTCAACTATTCTTCCGTCTGGTGAAATACCTGAAAGCTCCATACCATTTTCAACAAGAACTTTTCTGTAATCATTATTAACTTCGTATCTGTGTCTGTGTCTTTCGTGGATAGTTTCCTCACCATACAGTTCATATGCCTTAGAGTCTTTTGCAAGTACACAAGGATATGAACCAAGTCTTAATGTACCACCGATATCATCAATACCTCCTGGTCTGGCATAAGATGAATAACCGGATGAGTTGTATCAGGCTTAAGTTCAACACTATGTGCATCCTCGTATCCGATGACATCTCTTGCAAATTCCACGATAGAGCTGCATACCAAGGCAAAGACCAAGGAATGGAATATTATTCTCTCTTGCATATCTTATTGCCTGTATCTTACCTTCTATACCACGGTCACCAAATCCGCCCGGAACAAGAATTCCTGACACATCTGAAAGAATTTCTGATACATTGTCAGCAGTTACTGTTTCTGAGTCAACCCACTTTATAGTAACATCACATGAGTTAGCTACGCCGCCATGCTTAAGTGCTTCAACAACTGAGATATATGCATCATGAAGCTGGATATACTTACCAACAAGTGCAACTGTAACCTTCTTTGTAGGATTTTTCCATGCTTTACACATAGCTCTCCACTCATCAAGGTCTGGCTCTGGGCACTCAAGTTCAAGACATTCGCAGGCTACCTGTGCAAGATGCTCCTCCTCCATAGCAAGTGGTGCATCATAAAGAATTTCAACATCAAGGTTCTGTAATACATGTGACTTAGGAACATTACAGAATAATGCAATCTTGTCCTTAATACCCGGTTCAAGAGGATGTTCTGTACGGCATACAAGGATATCTGGCTGGATTCCCATTCCCTGTAAGTCTTTGACACTTGCCTGTGTTGGTTTTGTCTTTAATTCTCCTGATGCCTTAAGATAAGGAATAAGTGTTACGTGGATGAGTATAGCATTTTCATGTCCTACTTCATGCTGGAACTGTCTTATAGCCTCAAGGAATGGCTGTGACTCAATATCACCTACAGTACCGCCAACTTCAATAATGGCAATCTTAGTTTCATCTGTGGAATAATCTCTATAGAAACGGCTCTTTATTTCATTAGTAATATGTGGAATAACCTGAACTGTTCCTCCACCAAAGTCACCTCTTCTCTCCTTCTGGAGAACTGACCAGTATACCTTACCTGTTGTTACATTGAATTTTGTTAAGACTTTCGTCGATAAATCTTTCATAATGTCCAAGGTCTAAGTCAGTCTCTGCTCCGTCATCTGTTACGAAAACTTCACCATGCTGGATCGGATTCATCGTTCCCGGGTCGATATTGATATAAGGATCGAATTTCTGCATAGTCACCTTAAATCCACGTGCCTTTAATAATCTTCCTAAAGATGCAGCTGTTAACCCTTTACCAAGACCAGACACAACTCCACCTGTTACAAATACATATTTTACAGCCATTTTTCTCCTAACTGCCATATGGCATATTGGTTTAAACATAATAGTTATGTGTGAATTCTGGAACTAAATCCTGCCCTTCACCTATGTGTGAGGATTACACACCACTCTGCAATCCACACAATCCACGAAAAATAAATATCCGGCAGTACACATAATTACTACCGGCTACATCTTCGTTGCAAAATTTTTTCTACATTATACAGTCATTTTTTTAATTTCCACCCTTTTTGATAAAAACTCTAGTTTTTATTTTATAACAATCATTAGTCAGAAACGTACTCTATAGCGGATATAGCATATTCTGACTTAATAATATTAAGTTCATATATTTTATATTATCCACTTTTTACCAGATATATACATTTTCACTTTTTCTATATTATCTGAACAAATAGCATTGTCTGCCACAACAGCATCATTAATTCCATTATCTGCTTCATGCCTGAACTCTGCTTTAGACACTGTCCCCGCAATTCCTTCACCTGTCAGCTTTGCATATGCCTCCTTAAGTGTCCATATCCTGCTGAACTTTAAGCTGTCATTACCTATCCAGTCACATTCTGCCTGCGTAAAGAAGCGTTTTGCAACCCTGATTACATTCTTTCTCTGCCTTTCTATGTCAACTCCCACAGCTTTATCCGATACCGCACACACGACATAATTACCTGCATGGGATAAATTAAAATATATATCTGAATTCCTGTATACAGGCTTTCCATTTGCCACATACTCTATATCATAATCATATGAAGCATCATAATTTTCAACTAACTCATCAAGCCTGACATTAACAATAATATTTCCGTCTGTTTTATATTCAATATTATTCTCCTTATTATATTTGCCATCACATCCGTTATTATTTTAGAATTATTCTCTACATTACACTCAATACCATCCTTTACATCATCAATAACATGCTCATACTTCATCTGCATTTTCATATATTCAGCATACATTTCGTAGCATAATTAAGAAGAAGCCCGCAGCGAGGCTTCTTTCTTTATCTTCCCTGAACTTACACCTTTCAACCTTATTTCTTCGATAGTCAGTGACAAGTTCAAGTCCTTTATTCATAATGTTATCATCCATATTTGATATATCTGTAAGAAATATTTTCATAAATTTTCCTCGTGATATTAGATATTAACTAAATCTTTTACTGTTCTGATTTTATATGGCGGATACACCACATCATTTTTCTGCAAACATCCCTATGCCGTAGCCGTATCAAACTGACTTTCATAAAGTGTCTTGTAGAAACCGCCTGCTGCAAGCAGCTCTTCATGATTACCCTTTTCTATGATATGACCGTCCTTCATAACAAGTATGACATCTGCCGACTGGATTGTTGAAAGTCTGTGCGCTACGATAAAGCTTGTTCTTCCCTCCATCAGCTTTGCAAATGCATTCTGGATTTTGATTTCTGTTCTTGTATCAATAGAAGATGTCGCTTCATCAAGAATAAGCATAGGTGGTCTTGTAAGCATAATTCTTGTTATACATAAGAGCTGCTTCTGACCCTGTGACAGACTTCCGTCTTCACCAATAACAGTATCAAAGCCATTAGGCAGCCTTTTATAAAACCGTAAGAGTGTGAAGCCTTTGCAGCCTCTATAATCTCTTCATCCGTTGCATCCGGCTTACCCATAACAATATTCTCCCTTATAGTTCCTGCCTTAAGCCATGTTTCCTGAAGCACCATACCAAAGCCATGTCTTAAAGAATATCTTGTCATTTCCCTTATGTCAGTTCCCGATACATCTATGCTTCCTGAATTAACATCATAAAATCTCATAAGAAGATTAATAACTGTAGTCTTTCCGCATCCTGTAGGACCGACAATAGCAATTCTCTGACCCTTCTTTACGTGAAGATTAAAGTCCTCAATAAGCTTCTTGTCCGGTGTATATGAGAAATATACATTATTAAGGTCTACTCGTCCATCAACTTCCTTTATGTCTACTGCATTTGAGCATCTGGAATTTCTGGTTCTTCCTCTATGAGTTCAAACATTCTTGCAGCACATGCAAGAGCATTCTGAAGCTCAGTTATGACACCCGAGATTTCGTTGAAAGGCTTAGTGTACTGGTTAGCATAACTTAAGAAGCTTGATAACTGTCCTACTGTAATTCCACCTGATATAGCTATAAATGCGCCTGTTACCGCAACACCTGCGTACACAAGACTATTTACAAATCTTGTTGAAGGATTAGTTATAGATGAGAAAAATATAGCTCTTAATGAGTACTTCTGTAATCTTTCGTTAATCTCATCAAAACGTGCAACAGCCTCATCCTCATAGCCATATGCCTTTACAACCTTTTCTCCACCTATCATTTCATCTATGAAGGCTGTCTGTTCACCTCTTGTTTCTGACTGAAGCTTGAACATTGAAAATGTTTTCTTGGCTATAAAGCTCGCTACAAGAAATGAAACCGGCGTAATAAGTACAACTACAAGAGTTATCTTTACATTAATAGTAAGCATAAATACTAAAGTTCCTACTATAGTAAGCACACCTGAGAAAAACTGTGTAAAGCCCATCAGTAGTCCATCTGAAAACTGGTCAACATCCGCAATTACACGGCTTACGATATCACCATAAGACTGTCCGTCTATATACTTAAGCGGAAGCCTTTGTATCTTTTCCATAGCTTCATCTCTTATATCTCTTGTTACATGATAAGTAATCTTGTTGTTACATATATTCATTATCCACTGTGATAATGCTGTTATGGCAACCACAATACCTATTGTTGTAAGTACCTTTGCTATGCCAGCAAAGTCAACATTGCCAGGTCCTACTATATGGTCTATTCCACGTCCGACAAGAATAGGAACATATAAAGTAGAAGCAACAGTTACTGCTGCCATAAGTATAGACAGTATAAGAAAACCACTATACTTTTTATCCTCTTAAGAACCTTTAAAAGCGTGCCCTTCTGGGCTTTCTTTTATTCTTATTATCTTTCATAACTACTCCATTTCATTTATAGTATGATATAAGTACCAAATTTATTAAAATTCATTAATTGCAAAACAATAAAGCATTATATATAATCATCTGCATCTAAAGTTTACGATACTTATCATACAAGTATACTTTGTCCCACTGATATTAACGGATTGCTCCACTGCTTTACAATTCACGCAATACAGCAATTACGCACCCTTCGCATCCTTAAACTGTGAATTATATATTTCCCTGTATACTTCGCAATTCTTAAGAAGCTCACTATGTGTTCCAATTCCTGCAACCTTTCCATCATCAAGCACGATAATCTTATCTGCATGCATAAGTGATGCTGACCTCTGTGATACTATGAATACTGTAGGATTGTTTGGCATTGTCCTTATAGACTTCCTGAGTGCTGCATCTGTAGCAAAGTCAAGCGCTGATGCACTGTCATCAAGGATAAGCACATCCGGCTTCTTAACGACAGCTCTTGCAATAGTAAGTCGCTGTCTTTGTCCACCGGAAAGATTTTTCCTCCCTGTTCAATCATATAATCAAGACGTCCGTCCTTCTTATCAACGAACTCTTTAGCCTGTGCTATGGCAAGTGCCTCATCTATCTCACTGTCAGTTGCATCCTGCTTTGCCATCTGCATATTCTTTCTTATGCTGCCCTTAAAAGAACTGCTTTCTGCATAACTATGCCGACTTTATCCCTTAACTCTTCTATACTTATATCCTTGACATTGACACCATCAATAAGAACCTCGCCCTCTGTCACATCATAAAATCTTGGAATAAGTCCGACAAGACTTGACTTACCTGAACCTGTACCACCGATAACACCGATAGTCTGTCCCCTGTACGCCTTAAAGCTTGTATCTGCTATACTTGTATCACCTGCTCCACTGTAAGTAAGAGATACATTTTTGAATTCAACAACAGGAACATCATCCTTAGTTTCCTTTACGTGTCCTATACCGTCCTGCATACTTGGCTTAACATCAAATATAGACTGGATACGTCCTGCACATGCAAGTGCCTTTGTTATATTTATAACAAGGTTGGCAAGCTTAATCAGCTCAACAAGTATCTGTGACATATAGTTATAAAGCGCTACAACCTGTCCCTGTGTTAAAGCTCCTGATTAACTCTCACACCACCTACCCATATAAGTGCTATGATAGAAACATTTACAACTACATAAGTAAGAGGATTCATAAGTCCTGATATCTTACCTACAAACTTCTGAAGATGATTAAGCTCTTCATTCTTATCCTTAAAATGCTTAAGCTCATCCTCCTGCTTGTTAAATGCCCTTATTACCCTGACACCAGTAAGATTTTCCTTGTTATTCCAAGAATAGTATCAAGACCAGCCTGAACCTTCTTATATAAAGGTCTTGTACCAACCATAATACCGAATACGATTATGGCAAGCACCGGAATAGCTGCTGCAAATATAAGAGCAGCCTTTACATCTATAGTAAATGCCATAATCATCGCACCAAATACTATAAATGGTGAACGCAAGAAAAGTCTTAATACAAGATTAACACCATTCTGAACCTGATTAATATCACTTGTCATTCGTGTCATAAGCGTTGATGTTCCAAGCTCGTCAAGCTCTGTAAATGAAAGTGACTGGATATGCTTAAACAGTGCATGTCTTATGCCTGTCGCACATCCTACTGCTGCCTTTGCACTGAAATACTGCGCTGTTATTGAACATGTAAGACCAATAATAGCAAGTGCAAGCAGCATAAGACACGACTTTACGATATAGCCTGTATCCTGATTGGCTATACCTCTGTCGATAATTGATGCCACAACAAGTGGTACGAACAATTCAAAGAGTGCTTCAAGCATCTTAAAAGAGGTGCAAGAACACATTCTTTCTTAAGTTTTTCCAGATACTTAAGTATCATCTTCATAATAATCCTCATTTCCGCGCACTTTTTGCATAACAGATTAGTGTCTGGTGTGCGCCGGCACCAATCCTATGTGCGAAATATTCACACCTTTTATTTAACCAGTTAAAACTGATTGATTATAGACTTTATTTTACTTTCACACGGCTTACCAGGCTATCTACGCCTATTCCAGTGCAAAAGCTGTGCTATAAGATTTTCATAACCATATCTTCTCTTAGTCATAAAAACTTATTGTACTCTTCATAATTATAATAAGAATGTTCATACTGCCTTGAGTAAAGATGTGCAAGGTCAACCTGTCTTACAAAGTCTAACTTCTTATCATTAAGATACCAGTCAGCCACATCCATAATCTTTAGTGATAGCAGCCCGGCAGCAGCTCCTTCATCTTAAGCAGGACATTATAATCGTACACCGCATCAAGGAAATACCTGTATACATAATACATAAGTATCTGCTCATATTCGTGCTGGTTATCCTTATAGTATTCGTCAAATTCAAGCACTATATCTGCAAAGGCTTTATCATCCTCACATTTCTCATAGAAAGTATTGACTTCTCTTACATATATATTCCAGTCTGGATTAATGACCTCCATACCCTTGAACCTGTCGAAAAACCGCCTTGTATAAAGGTATGCATCCTTTTTCGCAGCTATGGAACGTGCCTTATAAAGCTTACTTTCCCTGTAGTCTTCCTTTGCATATCTTTTACAGACACCTATTATAAGCTCGTCCCTCTCCTTATCAAGATAATGCTGTATATCCTTTGCAAACATAAGGATGAGCACAGCCCTTTCAGCTATCGTATAGTCCCTGTCCGACACTATATTATAGGCTATTATCCTTGCCTGCCTTAGCTGCATATAAGTCAGCGGGTCTATATCATTGTAGGCACTTACCTGCTCATTGCTGTCTTTTCGTCAAATGTAAGCTCATCCCTGTAGCCTAACATAAGCTCGCCCGCTGTCTTGCAGGATGGTGCTATTCCAATCTCTTATTCCGCCATATTCATTGATAAACCTCGGAAACTCTGCACACGTTTCACACAGCTTGTCCTCGCCAAGTGCTATGTATAGGTCGCACAGATTTTCCTCATTAAGAAACGGACATCTTCCATTATTAAGTGTAAATGTACATCCGCCTCCTCTGATGGCACCATAACTGACTTTAATCTTTTTCCAAAGCTCCCTTTACCTTTTATAGTATTTATAGGAAGCTTCATCCACATCTACATCCCAGCCTGCACAGCACGTATCTGTACAGTCACCTGCTATACATCTGAAATCTTTATAATAATCAGGCGTTACTATCTTCATTCAAATCCTCATTTCCTGTGTAAAATCTATTTTTCACAACACTTTTCTACATTCTGTTACTTTTGCCGTCACTGTCTTAATCACTGTATACAGGGAAGTTCCGGCAAGTACTGCAAACACTGCAAATGAAACAAAATACATATAGAAAGATATGGTCTTTGTATGAGCCAGTCCGTCATAGGTGATGTATACACTTCTGTAAGTGTAAATATATCAACGGGTATTGCAGTTATCTGTGCCACCTGTGGATACTTGGCTATCGCAATATATGCAAACATCCCCATTGCTGGAAATGACATAAGCCCTGCTATAAGTGCTGCTACTATGCTTACAGTCCTTACTGTAAATGCCCTGATACTTAATGTTTTTAGTAAGCACATTAAATATAACTGCCACTATCATAAGTATGAGCATAAACATATAATCATTTACCAGCAGTGCTACCATGCCAAAAATTCCTCTCCCTTAAATGATGAATATCCCTGCATAAGCACATAATAATTATATATTGCCTTAAGTCCTGTATAAAACACCTATGATAGATATTCTGAATATTATATTCATAATTCTGTTTCCATTATTATCCGGCATATTAAACCTCATTTCTGTACATTTTTCCAATAACATATATATATGCTGTGCACATATACCTTATTATATATCCTATCCAACAGCACACATGTCAACTCACACTGACACCATATATAACGCTATCGTACCGCCATTAATTATGCTACAAATCCTGTATATTTTCAATTACAAAATAAAAACTCTTATTTTATACTTTCTACATACATTATTTCAATATCCTTATTCTTATGATACCTACGAATTGTTCCGTGCTACGCACTCCCACAATTCTACCCAATATTCGCATATCGTGGGACTATCATCCCACTTTTATGCTCATATTAGGGGTCCTAAGTCATTCACCCACCTATGAGCAAGCTCATGTGGGTTTAGACCTTTGACTCTGGTATCTTGCAATATTATGTAACTTAAGTGTATAATTATAATATTATGATGTTGGGGTCTTTACCCCAGCTATAATGATATCTGCTTTGCTATATGCACGAATCCAACCAGATATCAGAGCACAAGAAAGGATATATAATGAATAAGAAAAAATCTCCGTATTCAAACGCATATGCATGCTTTCCACGGTTATTCTTATGATGCTTACTGCCACACTTTCACTTACTGCCTGTGGTAAAGCAACATTCCTGAAAACACAGTATTTTCAGTAGATGACCTTGCTGGTAAGTCTGTCGGCGTACAGTTAGGAACCACAGGTGATATATATGTTTCTGATATGGAAACTGATGGTTCTGACACTAAGGTTGAACGATTTAACAAAGGAAATGATGCCATTCAGGCACTTAAGCAGGAAAGATTGATGCCGTAGTTATCGATGCACAGCCTGCCAAAGCATTTGTAAGCTCTAACAGCGACCTCTGCATACTTGATGAAGAATTCGTAACTGAGGAATATGCTATATGTATAGCAAAACAACAGTTCTTTCACTTCTTCTGTAAATGAAGCTCTTAATATACTTATTAATAATGGTACTATTGATACTATAATAAATAACTATATTGGCGAAAATCCTTCAAAGGAAGCCTACATACCTAAGAGTGCTGGTGAGAATGGTACTCTTACTATCGCTGTAAATGCTTACTTTGAACCATACGAATACTATAACAACGGAAAAGTAAGCGGTATTGATATAGATATATCCAATGCCATAGCTGATTATCTTGGCATGAAGCTTTCAGTTGAAGATATGGAATTTGATTCTATCATAACTGCTGTATCTTCTGGCAAGGTTGATATGGGTATATCTGGTATAACTGTTACAGATGAACGTAAGAAAAATATAGATTTCACTATACCATACACTACTTCAAGCCAGGTTGTCATTGTAAGAAACAATGATGCAGCCGGTCACGGAATGAGCTTTGCAGAGAAGTTCAAGACTGACTTTATTAATGATGGAAGATATGAATACCTTTAACTGGTCTTAAGAATACTTTAATCATAGCATTATGTGCTGCTATTATGGGTATTGTTATCGGTTTCCTTATAGCGATTGTAAGGTCTAACCACGATAAAACAGGCGGTATGAAGGTGCTTAACTTCTTATGTAATATTTACCTTACTGTAATCCGTGGTACACCAACTATGGTACAGTTACTTATTATATATTATGTAATATTCAGCTCAGTACATATAAGCAAGATACTTGTTGCCATACTTGCATTTGGTATTAACTCAGGTGCCTATGTAGCCGAAATCTTCCGTTCAGGTATTATGTCGATTGACAACGGACAGTTTGAAGCTGCAAGAAGCCTTGGTCTTAACTATAGAAAGACTATGACTCTTGTTATCCTTCCACAGGCTTTCAAGAATGTTTTACCTGCACTTGCTAACGAATTCATCGTTTTATTAAAGGAAACTTCTATCAGTGGTTATATAGGACTTAACGACCTTACTCGTGGTGGTGATATTATCCGAAGCATAACTTATGACCCAATGCTTCCACTCTTTGGTGTAGCCATCATCTATCTTGTATTAGTTGTTATTCTTTCATCACTTGTTAAGAAACTTGAAAGGAGATTAAGAAGCAATGAGCGACACTAATGTAATTCTTGAAGTTAAAAATCTTAAAAGACTTTTGACGACCACGAAGTATTAAAGGATATTAACACTACTGTAAAAGGGCGAAGTTATCGCTATAATCGGACCTTCCGGATGTGGTAAGTCTACATTTTTAAGGTCTTTAAACCTGCTTGAAGTTCCTACCTCAGGCCACATTATATATGAAGGCAATGACCTTACTGAAAAAGGTGTTGATGTAGATAAGTTAAGACAGAGTATTGGAATGGTATTCCAGCATTTCAACCTCTTTCCTAATATGACTATTAAGAAAAATATTACTCTTGCACCTATACAGCTTGGACTTATGTCTAAGGATAAGCTGACAGCAAGGCAATGGAACTTCTTAAAAGAGTAGGTCTTTCTGATAAGGCTGACTCTTATCCTGATATGTTATCAGGTGGTCAGAAGCAGAGAGTTGCCATAGCAAGAGCACTTGCCATGAACCCTGAGATTATGCTTTTGATGAGCCTACATCTGCCCTTGACCCTGAGATGGTTGGCGAAGTTCTCTATTATGAAAGAGCTTGCCGCATCTGGCATGACTATGATTGTTGTAACTCACGAGATGGGATTTGCCAGGGAAGTATCTTCAAGATGTATGTTTATCAATGAAGGACGTATTGAAGAAGACAGCGACCCTGTATCATTCTTTGACACACCTAAGAGCGCACGACTTAAGGACTTCTTATCTAAGGTGTTATAATATTTTATAAATTCTTTGATTATTAAAGATTATATAAGCTTGTATAAAGAGGCTGCCACATAAGAAATATACATTATTTAGTGTATATTATTCTTATGTGGCAGCAATTTTCTTACATTTTTATTGCCTGCATATCTTAAATTTCATTCCATATGAATTAGGTTTATGTAGCGGCTTTTATATAACTTTCTTTCCTGTTACAGGGTCTGTCAGCCCTAAAAGAGCCATTATAAGTGCCATTCTTACATACACTCCATTCTGAACCTGTTCAAAATATGCTGCCCTTGGGTCTTTATCTACATCCGCTGCTATCTCTGTGATTCTTGGAAGCGGATGAAGTACAGGCATATCCTGTGGTGCTTTCTTAAGCTTTTCTGCATTGAGTATATAGCAGTCACGAAGCCTTATATACTCATCCTCACTAAAGAAACGCTCCTTCTGCACTCTTGTCATATACAGTACATCAAGTTCTGGCAGTATCTCTTCTAACTGTCTTGACTCTTTGTATACACTACTGTCATTATTGAGTACATCCTGTATCATATAGTCAGGCATTTTAAGTTCTTCTGGTGATATAAATACATACTTATTGCCCTTATACCTTGAAAGGCTCTTTACAAGTGAATGTACTGTCCTGCCAAACTTAAGGTCACCACACAGCCCTACTGTAAGGTTATCAAGTCTTCCTTTCTTGACTTAATTGTCATAAGGTCAATCATAGTCTGTGTAGGATGACTGTGACCGCCATCTCCTGCATTAATTACAGGTATCCTTGAATATAATGAAGCAAGCATCGGTGCGCCCTCTTTAGGATGTCTCATAGCTACAATATCAGCATAACAGCTTATTACACGGATAGTATCTTCAACTGTTTCACCCTTATTGACACTTGATACATCGGCAGACGGAAAACCTATAACTGTTCCACCAAGATTTAACATAGCTGTTTCAAATGAAAGTCTTGTTCTTGTGCTTGGCTCATAGAATAATGTTGCTATCTTCTTTCCCTTGGCGGCTTCACTGTAAGCCGGCATATTATCACGTATTCTTTCAGCAAGTGCAAGTATATCTCCTGTTTCTCCACTGATAAGTCTTTAGGGTCAATCAAATGTCTCATATCTTTTCCTCATCTTTCTGCCTGTAACTTTTATATGTAAACTACTAATTCTTATTAATCTCTTAATAAATATTCTTCTCTTTCTGCGCCTGTTGATACAAGATGTATCTTATGACTTATGAGCTTTTCAAGTATAAGAATATATTTTTGCATTTTCCGGAAGCTCTTCCCAGTTTCTACAGCCTGATATATCACATTTCCAGCCCGGAGCTCCTCTATAACCGGCTTAGCCTTTTCAAGACGGCTGTCTGTCACGAAGTCTTTAGTTACTTTTCCGTCTATACTATATGCTGTTATGACCGGAATAGTTTCAAATTCACTTAATACATCAAGCTTTGTAAGTGCTATATCATCAACATTCTGGCACATTATGCCATATCTGCTTGCAACTGCATCAAAAGGTCCGACTCTTCTTGGTCTTCCTGTGGCTGCTCCGTATTCACCGCCAGCTTTTCTTAGTTCTTCCATCCAGCTTTCCGGCATAGCCTTCTCTGCAACAAAGCCGCCCTCTCCGACACAGGTTGAATATGCTTTCATAACACCAACAACCTGTGATACATTATATCCCATAAGACCTGTTCCCATAGGTATGTAAGCTGCCAGTGTATTAGAACTTGATGTATATGGATATATTCCATAATCAATATCCCTTAATGCACCAAGCTGTGCCTCAAACAATATATTCTTATTATTCTTTGCAGCATCTCTTAACAGCTTTGACGTATCGCATATATAATCCTTAAAGCACTGTGCCTGATTTTTGCACCACTCAAGCAGTTCATTATAAGATATTGCATCCTGCTTATATACATTTTCAAGAATAAGATTTTTGCTCTCAACAATAACCTGAAGACGATGTCTTACAGATGGCTGGTCTATATTTAATATGTCACCTATTCTTAATGTTTTTTCATATACTTATCACCATAAGCATAGGCTATTCCTCTTCTTGTTGAACCATATGCTGACCCGGTCTGTGACAGCCTTTTCCTCAAGTACATCCTGTCTTACATGCATAGGCATACATATAGTCGCCTTATCTGATATCTTAAGATTATCAGGTGTTATCTTAACATTCATCTGCTGCATAACAGATATTTCATGACGAAGATGGTCTAAGTCTATTACCATGCCGTTACCTAATACACACACTACATCAGGATGAAGTATTCCTGATGGCAGAAGATTAAGCACGAACTTTCCTTCCTGTGTAACAACAGTGTGACCTGCATTATTGCCACCCTGATAACGCACAACATAATCTGCCTTTTCACTCATAAGGTCGACTATACGGCCTTTGCCCTCATCGCCCCAGTTAATACCAACTACTGCTTTTAACATATCCTTATCATCCTTTCATATATGGCTTACACTTTAATACCTAAACATCAAATAATTCATATATTGCTTGATTTTTACACCAAAAGCATTATACTTTGCCATAAATAAGATGTAAAACATATATTTAATATGTCTGTTATATGTTTTTATATTAGGAGTTATGGTATGATAAGTTACGATTATTATAGAATATTTTATTATGTTGCCCAGTATAAGAGCTTTACAAAGGCTGCGCAGATGCTTGATAACAACCAGCCTAATATAACGCGCTGTATGAATAATCTTGAAAGTGAGATTGGCTGTAAGCTTTTATACGTTCCAACAGAGGAATATCTCTTACTCCTGAAGGACAGAGGCTTTATGAACACGTTGCTGCCGGATGTGAACAGTTTGCTGCTGGTGAGTGTGAGCTTGCCAAGGATAAGGGGCTTGAACGTGGACTTATTAATATCGGTGCAAGTGAAACCGCGCTGCGCCTTATACTTCTTAATAAGCTTGAAACATTTCACGAAACATATCCACACGTAAGATTAAAGATATCCAACCATTCATCACCTGAGGCTATTACTGCCCTTGAAAATGGACTTGCTGATATTGCAGTTGTCACCACACCTGTCACTATTCCTAAGAACTACCACTCTGAACCTTTATATTCTTTCAGGGAGCTTCTTATTGGTGGAACCAAATACGCAGACCTCGCATCCAGAATGCAAAGCCTGCGTGACCTTAACAATATTCCATTTATATGTCTTGGAAGTGATACAGCTACAAGAAACTTATATATCGAATTCTTCCTTAAGCACCATCTTCAGTTTTCTCCTGATATGGAAGCAGCTACAACTGACCAGGTGCTTCCTATGGTTGAACACAACCTTGGAATAGGCTTCTATCCGGAAGACCTCTGTGCCGGTGCCATTACAAGCGGTTCTGTCCAGCCTATAAGACTTGTAGAGCCTATCCCTGAGCGTGAAGTCTGCCTTGTGTGGGATAAAGGCAGGGCACTGAGCATAGCTGCAAAGAAGCTGATTGATACATTAAAAAATCTTATTAAAACTTTATTCCATATACTTTAAGGTCGACTTTCCCATTCACAACCTCTATTCCGTCTGCCTTAAGTAAGTTTTCCTGTCTGTTCGCGCCGCCAAAGCAAATGCACCTGACAGTTCCCCTTTGAATTAACGACCCGGTAGCATGGTATATTATCAGGGTCGGGATTCTATGAAGCGCATTACCCACAGCCCTTGCCATACCTTTATTACCAGCAAGCTCCGCTATCTGTCCATAAGTGGCAACACTGCCCTTTGGTATCTTTTACTGCTTCATATATCCTTTTGGTTGGATTGTCAGTAATAATCTCATAACTTTCCTAATCATTGTCTTTATGGCATCATCCGGTACTGAACCATCAAGTATGATTGTATTCCAGTGTTCCTTATTCTGGTGATATCCCGCAATAACCGACCTGAAAGCACTTCGCCAGTAATCACGCCACTCACGGTCAGCCTTTACATTAAGGTTAATATACCCGTCTTTTCATATATCCACAAAAATGCTTTCTTACTTCCCTTAACCCTTACAAGCTGCCAGTTAGTATCATGAAATGGTGTTTCTACATATGTGTCCGGAAATGATAAGCCGTATTCTAATGCTTCTTCTCTGCTGTTCATAACGCACACCTCTTTTATTTCACTTTAATCTTTTATCCCTCGCCGTGCAAGTCCAAGAAATCGTTAGCTTTCTTGGACTGTCGATTCGTTCTATCAGCATAAAATCAAGCAAAGGGCTTTGTGCAAGCACAGCCCTTTGTTTGACTTTATGCTGGCACGGCTCGATGCCGCACGCTGAATAAAAGCAGTCCTGCTCCACATATCACAAAGAATATTGATATAAACTGTGATGTAGATAAGAAGCCGACTTCACCACGATAATCATTCCTTAAGAATTCTATAAGGAAACGTCCTATTCCATACAGTATCATATATATATACCCTATGCTCCTGCTGGCAGTGACTTGTTCTTTCCTTTATTCTTTGCCACTGTATAGCTGAAGTTATACGCTATTACAAGAAGAATAATCATATTGATAAAGTTAGCTCCTGCTGATATAAGCTGTGTCGGTATAAGACTGACTCCTGCTGGTGCCTGTGAACTCGCTGGAAATACAACTCCGAAATGGCTTGTTGTTTCTCTTCCATAGCAGCAGCCTGCAAGAAAGCAGCCGATACGTCCAAATCCTGTGCAAGTGCTATTTCAGGCATAACAAGGTCAAAGTACTCAACAAAATTCAGCTTCTTTATCTTACAATAAAGCATACAGCAAAGCACACCGGCTATAATTCCGCCATATACAACGAAACCTGCTGAGCCAAGTACGGCCTTCGGGTTCTTAACAAATGCATCAAATTCCACAATTACATATAAAGCTTGGCGCCAAGGAAACCCGAAAGTCCCGCTATTATAGTGATGTCTATAACTGACTCCTCCTTAGTCCTAACTTCTTAGCCCTATATTCTGCCAGAAGCATGGCAAGTATAAAACCTACGCCTATCATAAAGCCATAACCGTGTACCGTCAGGCTTCCTATTTTAAATAAATCTGTCTTCATAATCTGTTATCTTCCTTTCCTGATATATTCTTATCACCTTAATATTTATCTGACACATCTATACCATAATAATTCTTTTATTCCACCATACGACTCTGGAACTCAACAAAAATTTCTCTCAAAACATCTCTTTATAATTATACTTTTATCCTACATGATACATAATTTACGATTTTACAGTCCAAACATATCCTCAGACATATTTATTCTTTGTTTCACCTCATCAAAAATGTATCCTCTGACACATAAGCCTTCATATAGAAAGTCTTTAAGTTATACAGATTAAGTGTCCTTATCTCTTCCTGTGACAAGTCCTTCATCGACCTTTGTATCTTCTTTAAGTACTTATGCCACCTTATAATGTAATCATTATACCTTTCAGTATCAGATATACCAAGCCATTTTTCACCTTAATCTTAGTGAGGTTATCCTTGTTACATTCGCCCTTCTGCAATATGTAGTGGAAATGCTCATCATCCTCCCAGTATCTTCCAAGTGGAAACATACGGCATATCCCCGGTCTGTATCCGTGGATACTGCACATATTGTCAGTATTAAGAAATGAACAGGCATTAGTTTTATCCTGCATCTTAATATTAGGAAGTATACACCCATCGACCACATTAAGCTCTATATTATCATTAACAAGTGCCTCAAATGCTTTCCCCGTTCCTGAAGTCAGTCTGAAACAGTCATATGGGTCAAGCACAATAGTCTTTCCCATACCTATACAGCATATTTTCTTACAGCCACTACAATTATTCGTATCCGTCCTTACAAGGTCATTTTCACTGTATAACCTTCCGTCAGATATATCCTCTAAACCTATATTTCTTATCATAATAAGTTGAACCTTTCTTGATTAATATACATACATATATTATATATTTAAACTATACAATGAACAATTAAAGAAAATTACAAAATCTATACATTTTCAAATTTGCTCATTTATAATTATCTATCTTCATAATTAAAATTCTCTGATAGTTAAAGCTTCTTTAATATAACAACCGCATTATCCGTATTATACTTTAAATATTTAATTATGTCGACTATCTTTATCTGACCTTCATTTCCCAAAAATTTCTTTTGAATATTATTATTATATTTCAAATACACAAACCCGTAAAACCACAAAAATTCGCTCTGTTTATAACTCAATTACATTTTAAATCACTGCAATTCATTTATATACAGCGCCCACCAAGCCCCTTAATTATCTAAAGTTATTTCAAAATATGACAAAAACACCAAACTTAATAAAAACGCATTACTTTTTATTAAAATGTGCTACAATACGTTACTGTATAATATTATGTTAAAGTTTAATGATGATTGGAGAACACAATGAAACACAAGATTATAACATTTGGTGAGTTAATGTTAAGACTTTCACCTGATAACAACGAAAGATTTACACAGGCACACTCTTATGAAGCTGTTTACGGAGGCGGCGAAGCTAATACAGCGGTATCACTTGCTAACTTCAATGTTGATACGTTATGTAACAAAGCTTCCTAATCACACTATCGGTCAGAGTGCTGTGAACTCATTAAGACAATATGGCGTTGATGTAAGCAGAATAGTCCGCGGCGGTGACCAAATTGGTATATATTTCCTTGAGAAAAGACAAGCCAGCGACCAACCAATGTTATATACAATAGAAACGGCTCTGCATTTGCACTTGCAACTAAAGAAGACTTTGACTGGAATTCTATATTTGAAGGTGCTACATGGTTTCACTTCTCTGGCATAACTCCAGCTATAAGCGACAATATGGCCGAGATTACTATTGAAGCATGTAAGGAAGCCAAGAAACGTAACATAACTGTAAGCTGTGACCTTAACTACAGAAGCAAGCTCTGGTCAAGTGAAAAAGCTAACAAGGTTATGAGCGAAGTATGTAAATATGTTGATATATGTATCGCCAATGAAGATGATGCTGTCGGTATATTCGGTATGGATGCATCTAAGTCAGATAAAGAGAAAATGCCTACATAGCTGAAGAACTTACAAAGATGTTCCCCTAACTTTAAGATGGTTGCATCTGTATGGAGAACTGAAACTTCTATAACAACATTCAAGCTCCAGTCTATGATATATACAGATGGCAAGGCTTACTATAGTCAGGAATTCTTTATGAATATCCTTGATTACATCGGTGCCGGTGATGCTTACTGCGCAGGTATTATCTACAGTCTTATCAATGGCTTCGAGCCTCAGAAGGCAGTAGAATTCTCTAATGCTGCAAGCTGCTTAAAGCACACTGTAAGCGGTGACTTTAACCTTGTATCAGTTGATGAAGTTATGAAGCTTGCATTTGCCAAGGCTGGTAATGAAGTATCACGTTAGTATTTGCAATACTTTTATTTTACGCATCATACATTTTTGTACAAATGCACAGTTTTTATACTTTTCTTAATAATTATAATGCATTTTTACCTAAGTTATGTTATAATACTTAAGACAATATCGTGAATATGGTTAAATTATAATTGAAAAGGATAAAGTGTATGTTTGGCAGAAAAAGAAAATCAGGTGTTATCAGACAATGATGCACAACAACTATTAGTTTCTATTGATAATATTATAGCGGGCGATTTCAGTGATGTAAGTGTCTCGTCATTTAATGATCCGTTATCGGTGATAAGCTTAATGCTATGCTGCTTTCTATAAAGCAGGTCAATAATCCGTTGTTATGCGACTTAATGAAACTATGGAAGTCATTGGCGATAATGGTCTTATGAAAGATACATTTGAACAGGTAGAGTCACAGACTAAGTCTATTAAAAGTATGGAAACTGCTGGTCTTCATCTTGAGAATTCTATCGACAATATATCAGAAGCCATAGGACATATCCGCGATAACACCCATGATGTTCTTTCTGTATCACAGAATGTAACTATTGATATGAATGACAGTGTACATGCTGTTACCGAATCATCCAAGCGTATAGAAGTTATTAATAAGCGTGTTCAGGACTTTAAAGGAAAGATTGGTAAGATCGAAGAGATTGTTGACCTTGTTAAAAGGTTTCCAACCAGAGTAATCTTCTTGCACTCAATGCATCTGTTGAGGCTGCAAGAGCTGGTGAAGCTGGTAAGGGCTTTGCCGTTGTTGCTGACCAGGTGCGTCTGTTATCTAGTAATACTTCTGAATCCGCTGAGGATATAGTAAAGTATGTTTCTGAATTAAAAGAGAATATTGATGAACTTGCCCTTGCTATGGATGAAACAACATTAAGTCTTGCAGATGGTAATTCAAAAGTCGAGAAATCCATATTATCCATGGAACAGATGAATGAACAAATAAGCAGTATCCGTGAACGTGTAGACAGTATATTTGACGATATTGATACACAGACTAAGGTTACCCGTGCTTTTCTAAACAGATTGAAAATATTTCCCAGAGTTACAACACTTTATCTAACGACTGTCTTCAGACTGGACGACGTATATTCAAGGTTGGACGTTACCTTGATAAAACAAGAAGTGACCTTGTACGTGGCTGTTCACAGATAACAGACCAGGACTGGTTACGTGTATTTGAAGTCGACCATTTCGTACTTACGTGGCGTGTATACAATAATATCGTAGGTTTTGAACACCTCCTTATAAAACAGGTTGATAACCCTTCTGGCTGTTGCGGCAAGTGGCTTAACAGCGTATCTGATGAACAGCTTTACACAGCAAAGAATATATATCTCTTGTCCATACTCACGAAGCCTCCATAAGTATGCAACACTTTCATGGCAGGCCAAGGAAGACGGTGATACAGATAAGGCTATGTCATACTTTAATGACACCTACAATGCATACGAAGAATTTGACAACGCACTGCGCCGTTTCCAGAATAAGATGCAGGCTCTTGGATATAAGGCTATTACACAGATTACCGCTTTTGAGAAGGTCTGATTTGATTATATATTCAAGCTGATAGTTTATGATAATACTAAGCTCCCTATTTTATTTATATTTTATCCCGGATGACAGGCATTTTACCGTTATCCGGGACATTTTATGAAGTATATTGGTATTTTCTATATTTATCCGGTTAATTTTACCGCAAAGAATATCCTATGCATTTTCTACGTATTCCGTAATCAGGTATAAGTGTTTCTTTTGCTGCAAAGAATATCTTACGCCTTTTCTCCACCCTTAAGCTACAACGAACCCGAAGGACACTGTGGCAGGTCTTCCTCACATATCGACTGACATCCTGTATCGCAGTCATTCTTAAGATTGCCCTCACAACGTGGAGGACTAAGGTCAAGTGGTTTAATGGCAAGATTAAGAAGATTGCCACATACAAACTTTAACTCATCCGAATTTTCTTCAGATACAATACTGCCCTTTGGGGTAACTATCTTTCCTGCACTTGCAACCCTGTATCCTGCATAGTACAGGCTTTGGAGTATGAGCGACAAGCCTACTGTCACTTCGTCTGTGGTTGTGTCAAGGTCAAGCACCTTTGGAATAGCATACAGGTTAAGTCCCTGTGTTATTCCGTTATCACTTGACAGGAAACCTATATAATTAAGCGCTGGTATATGCTGGTGTACCACCAGCATTACTGTTATATGACACTCCGTAAGGCGCAAATATCTCTAACTCAACTGATGTTGGATTGACATCCTCATCGTAGGTTGCAGCCGTTGTATCAGCAGGAAGATACACTGCTGTTGGATATTCAGTTGCTATCAGTCTGCAATTCTCATCATATACGTTAATCGCAAATGTTACCGTAAGATTGGAAAGCTTCACCGAATAACAGTTTGGTCTTCCCGGTATCTGTGTTATGACAACATTATCCGTTCCATAATCATATGAAATATCTATGACACTGGCTGTTGCATTAGTAACTGTCGGATATTCAGCAGATATATCCACACCTACAGGAATGTGGCACACAGGTTGATACCTATCTGGTCATATATAAGCGGAGCAAAAGGCTTAACTCACCCGGTGAACCACATATAGGATTGGTACACACATCAAAGCATCCATTAGGCATATTAGAAACAACATCGCTGACTATCTTTGTGCAGCAGCCACCTTTTACATTTGCATCTGGCCATGCTTTATTCCTTCCTTTATTCATTCTTACTATATTATATGTTCTAAATAATTATGTGCTACCATACATTTTAGTAAGTATTATGTCTATGGCTGAGAGGTCGTCTTATGTCAAATGTGTATTCTATCGGCAATAACAGACAGCTTATAATCTATGCTGCCGGTTCAAATATATTCTTAAGAATAGCCCACTTTGGAGGTCTTGAACGTCCTATAATCCTTACCACCGATTATATGTCACACCTTAACGAATGTATATACAATGACACTCTTTACTATACCTACATAGCAACCGACAATTCTCTTTATGTTAAAAACATTATGGAGAGTAAAAGCATTTATACTGTAAATGGAACTGACACACCTTCGCTGTATCACCCATATATAGGCAGATGTAATAATTCGCTGCTTCTTTTACCTGAAAAATAATCCCGTTACTAATCACACAGCCCTACAGTGTATATCACTTTCACTTACAAATGAAAGCCCAGATAACACGCCTGTCACTCTTCCTGACTGTATGAATAACATAACAGGATACCATATATATCAGGCTGGTAACAGACTTATTCTATATGCCGCTGGCAGGATATTTATTATTGAAGAAATCGGACATATTAAAGAGCTTAAAATGAGGAAGATATACGAAATACTGTATTAAAAGAATGTGATCAAAGAATTGCTTCATTAAACGACAGCAATAATTCAAGAATAGAAGCTCTTACAGACACCTATCAGAAAAATTAGCTGCCTGTCAGGAAGATTGACGAACAGGCAGCAGTTATAAACAGTATCACTTCACAATATAATGAGCTTATGGATATCGCATGCAAGTACCGTGATGAAGCCTTAAGATGGCGTTCTAAGTTTATGTGATAATTACCCCGCAGGTCTGTCATAATTATCAATATTATATAAATGTGTCATTTCACTTATATGATACCTACCTTGCATAATGTACTTTAAGCAGGCTCAATCCCTTTGCTGGTGCAGTTGCGCCAGCAAGTGCTATTTTTAGCATCGAGCAGCTCTGTCATACTCTCTGGCGTTCTCTTATGAAATCCCACTTCAAGAAGTGTTCCCGATAATATTCTTACCATATACTGTAGAAATCGAACCGTGATATGTCATATTAAGATATGAACCCTTAAGTGCTATATCGATTGAATATATTTCCCTCACTGTCGACTTTTTCATCTTGGGATTGCCGCAGAAGCTTGCAAAGTCATGCACACCGACAAGATATTCTGCTGCCTTTTCATAGCCTCAACATCTGGCATTTTACCTGTTATGTGCACATACTTCCTGTTAAATACAGGCTTTTATCCCCAACATAACAGGTGTAGCAGTAAGTTTTCCCCATCGCATTGTAACGGCTGTGGAAACGCTCTGAGGCTATTCTTACCTTGAACACATATATCCTCCGGTACTTATTCATGTAATCACATATCTGCTCCTCTGTCATATCTGTATTCATATGAACATTGGCGACCATTCCCTTTGCATGTACACCTGCATCAGTTCTTCCAGCACCTATCACTTCAACAGCTTCATTTACCATCTGTGAAAGGACACATTCAAGCTTACCCTGAATAGTCATATCTGTATTAGGCTGATGTTCCCAGCCATAATATCTTGTTCCGTCATATGATATTATCATCTTATAATTATTCATATCATTCTCCATTTTATAAATGTTAAAAACATAACACTTACACTATATTTTTTGCATATATCATTAAGACAGCATTTATCACAATAAGGCTTTGTTCTTGCTGTGCACACTTCTCTTCCATGTATCACAAGCCTGTGGCACATATCACTACCCTCTTCTGGCGGTATAATCTTCCATAAAGCCATCTCTACTTTCTTTGGCTCTTTCATATCTTTTACAAGACCAATTCTGTTACACAGCCTTATACAATGCGTATCTGTCACTATGGCTGGCTTCCCAAATACATCACCCATTATAAGATTAGCTCTCTTTCTTCCCACGCCCGGAAGCTTTAACAGCTCTTCCATGGTATCAGCACTTTATCATTATACTGTGTATGAAGCATTTTCATACAGGCACTTATATCGCGAGACTTGCTTTTTCCGAGTCCACACGGATGAACTATTCTTTCTATATCTGAAACATCAGCTTCGGCAAGTGCAGCTACTGACGGATACTTCGCAAACAAATCCTGAACAACTACATTTACCCTTGCATCTGCATTGCAAGCCTTACGCTTACAAGCAGCTTCCACGCATCATCATAATCAAGCGTACAACCAGCATCCGGATTCTTTTTTAATCGTTCTATAACCTCTAACGCCAGTTGTTTCTTAGTCATGCCTGTTCTCCTTTATATATGCTGCTTCATCTGGATTATCTCCACATTTTTATCATTTATTTACCGCTTTTCATTTATCATAGCTTTATTTTATTATTTTACTATTATTTTCACTTTTATCTTTACTACCATGTCCGGCAGCTATCCAGAATACAAGAAGTGCAAGAACAACCGCAATAGTCATCCATATGCATACCACCTTAGTACCCTGTGGCTTGAACATATCATAATATCCCTTAAAGTATATAACAAGGTCTATAACTGGAAGTATGTACATCATATATGGCTTCATCCACTTAGGAAATGCAAGACCCTTTCCTTCATTAACCTCTGCCACGAAGTTATCATATCCCCAGCCGTTCTTTCTTGTACAGAAAAGCACAAATAACAGACAGCCAAGAGGAAGTATATTATAAGATACTATAAAATCCTCTAAGTCCATAAGTGTTGTACCTGCACCTATAGGCTCTATTCCTGAAAGCACATTGTAACCAAGTATGGCTGGCATAGAAAGTGCTGCTATAACGAACAGATTGACTATAGAAGCTCTTTTTCTGCTGCACCCGAACAAGTCCATAGTCATGGCTATAATATTCTCATATACTGCGATTACTGTTGACAGCGCCGCAAATGCCATAAATACAAAGAATAATACTCCCATAACTGACCACCCGGCATCTGGTTAAACACATTTGGAAGTGTTATAAACAGAAGTGATGGACCAGCACCCGGGTTAATACCATATGCAAAACATGCAGGAATAATAATAATACCTGCTGTAAGTGCAACTACTGTATCAAGTATAACTACATTTATTGACTCGCCAGTAAGCTTACAGTCCTTGGAAAGATAACTTCCGAATATCTCCATTGAACCTATACCAAGTCCAAGAGTAAAATGCGTGTGACATCGCTGCAAACACAACATTTCCTATCCCCTGCTCCTTCATCTTGTTAAAGTCTGGCACAAGATAGAACTTAAGTCCCTCAGCACTTCCTTCAAGCATAACTGAATTCACTGCCATAACAACCATAAGCGCTAATAAGAGAATCATCATAACCTTGCTTATCTTCTCTACACCCTTCTGTAGACCAAGTGAACACACGCCTATACTTACAAGTACAACAACAAATGTCCAGAATGTCATAATTCCTGGAGAAGCAAGCATCTGTGAGAACTCCCCGCCTATCTCATCAACACTCTTATCTGTGAGCTTTCCTGATAAGCTGTATACAAAGTAGTTAAGCATCCAGCCTGCAACCATAGTATAAAACATCATCAGAAGATAATTACCCGCATAAGCTGCCCATCTGAAATGATGCCATCTTGTTCTCTCTGGTGAAAGAGCCTTAAATGCACTTCCAAGACTCTTGTTACTTCCTCTTCCTATAGCATACTCACATATAAGTATAGGAAGTCCTAATCCAAGCAGACATAACAGATATATGACAATAAATGCTGCCCTCCGTTTTTCCGCATATGTAAGGGAACTTCCATACATTGCCCAATCCTACTGCGCATCCTGCTGATACAAGTATAAATCCTAATCTGGATGCGAACTTTTCTCTGTTGTCATTCATTGTGTCATTACCTTTCTGTAGTTATTATTATGATTACATCTGCTTTCATCATCCGTACCATAATGCTTTTATAATTATCGCTATATATACTTATTGTCTATGCCCAGACTACTTCCAATAACCTAACTCCACACCCTTCTCATAGATTGCCAGTCCCTTGGCATAATATCCATACGAAAAATGTGTCCAGTCTGACCTTAGCTGCTTGGATATCCTTCCTCTGCGGAAGCCCTGTAATCAGCATTAGTTGCACGCAGACCTGCATCCGACAGACCATTTTCTATAAGATAGGTTCTCATATTAATGAAATGCTCTCCATAAGCTTCACTTAATGTTGCCTCCCAGGCAGTATCTCCTACACCTATATAAGTTCCGTCTTCATTGCAAAACCCTGTGATGTATCAGCTATTGATGTTCCCGGGTCATCTGTATCACCTACTATTATATAATAATCACAACCTGCATTCTGAATCATGGCATCATATTGGCTTATAAGCTGCCTGTAGTTATCCCATCCGCCATTACTACCTATCTCAAGAATAAGAATATCACCTTTTCTTTCATAAGATGCCTTTGTTGTAACCTGAGTACCTTCATACACCGTTGTAAATGCATCGCCACCAACCTCTGTTTCCGAATAACGGCATATATACAACCCCGTTTCTTCGGTTCCTGTTATCTTAAACATGTCGTCATTAATATACACTACATCCGGTTCGTGTGGTTCAACATAACCATATGCACTAAAGTCAGCCATATATACAGGATTGCCATACTCATCAACTATGCTTACTTCCACACTGTCATCATATCCTACCTCAAATGTATTATCGACATACATTTTAATTCCACCCTGACGTAGTGCTATCTCATTTGAAGTTTCCCAGAAACTCCAAGATTGTATACCTTAATGCCTGTAAGATACTCTAACGTATCTGGTGTTGTCCAGCCTGATATATCAAGAACTTCGTCACTGCCAGATACATAAGCTTCACCAGCACCTATACCAAACATCATCGAATCGCCCCAGCACGATATAGCCCGCCTCTGTCCGTCATATGGTACAACATCCGAATTAAGCACTCTTGGTGGAAGGTCATACGCTTCTTCATCTTCTTCTGGTATAACACTGTTTTCACTATATTCAGTTGTCGGCTCGCTGTTTTGTTCCCATTTATTCTGCTTTTTGCGGAGAGTACAACAACTGTAATAACCGTCAGACAGATAACAATAGCAACTATACACCTTACCCACTTAACATATCTGTTATAATCTTTACCTGAACTCATTAAACCATCTGCTTTCTATATTATGATGCTAATCTGTATATATCTATAATACCCAGATTATGTTTCCCGATACTTATTACACTACCATAATATATTAAAAATGTTACTAATGGCTTACAAACCAGTAATTAACTAATTATTCTGAATAATTCCTATTTACATAATTACCTATCTCTATGCTGTCAGATGGCATACGGCAGCCTACTATATAACTGCCATCGCTGTCTGTGCTTCTGATTGCAACACCTTCTATGAGTCTTCCCTGTTCTACTGGGAAGTCAGGAATACTTACTATCATATTCTTTCCATTACAATCTGCGAATTCTTTATCTCTTGTTGTAAACGCAAAACCGTTAGCACTTATATTTACCATTTCACCAGTAAATGTTATCTCTGCATTATCTTCAAATACGATTGAGCACTTATTATGTATAGGCATTCTTGTATACTTTCTTCTGTTTACAATACTTGGAAGTGTAGATACTTCAAGTCTGCATACATCTTCCTTATACTCCGCTGCTCTCTTAGCTGATACATCAGTCCAGTGATAAAGTACGTTACCTGCTACTATCTCAATCCGGAATTTTAATGATGAATTATTAACATCTATATCCTCATCATCAAACCTTACAAATAATGCTCCACCCTTCTGCGCTATTATTTCTCCGCTGTAGTCCCTATTAGATGGCTTACCAGATACCAGCTGTCTTACAGTGCATCTCATACCAGGCTTGATATCCTGAATTCCCATAAATCCACCGATTCCAAGCTTTTCCATCATGGCGCCTACAACGCTTTCTATCTCGTTTACATTACGTGATGACTCTTCATACTTACTAAGCATAATCTTAGTACTGTCATCAGCATTAGTTATACAGTCCTGAATAACCTGCATAACACTCTCAATCTGGCTCATATTATCTACAAGATTACGGTTAGAGCTTTCAACCTCCTGCATAGCTGATCAACCACGCCGATATGCTGTCCTATCTGGTTAGAATCTTTTGCTATACCAGCAACACTGTCATTGACCTTTACTACTTTTCCCTGTGTTTCCTGTATTATTGATAATATTCTCTTAACCGACTCTAACATCCTGCCTGATGTATCGCCAAGATGACCAAGAGCCGCCATAATCCTGTCTGATGACTCCTGTGTTTCATCACTTAAGTTTCTTATCTCATCAGCAACTACTGCAAAGCCCTTACCAGCTTCACCTGCCCTTGCCGCCTCAATAGAGGCATTAAGTGCAAGAAGGTTGGTCTGTGAGTTAATCTCCTCAATAGTTCCTGTTTCTGTCTTAACCTTTTCAAACTCCTGCTGGAATTCGTGAAGTATATCATCTACCTCACCCGAAAGCTTTGCCATAGTATCTGTACTTTCAACAACATCTGCAAGTTCTTTTGAGCTTAAGTCTGCATGCTCAACTGACTCACTTACAAGCTTTACTACGTCATTGATAAGTGCAGCAACATTTTCAACCTGATTATTAATCTTCGTTGTCATATCTGTTGAAGAATTGGTCTTATCATGAAGAATATCGTTATTGCGTGACAATTCTTCCATACTCGATACTACAAAGTTAGCACCCTGTCTGTTCTCTTCCTCAAGTTCTCTTACTACAGTGATGCCATCAACTATCATATTACTTGAGTCCTTAACCTGCTCAACTGTCTTTACAACTCTGTCAAGGTCATCCTTTATGGAGTCTGTAAGTGCTCCATCTGAAGATTAAGGTGATTGATAGACATAACATAACACATATAACTTAACATTATGCAGGATATCTGTAACATATAATTATCTATATCCGCCACTGAATTCATACCAGTCATATACTTGTAGACTGATGCTATTATCAGTATTACAGTGTTAAATACTCCACACTTTATCATGAACTTTCTGTCCTTAAACAGAATAATCATACTTGCAACTGGAAATATATATGCAAATGATAACATCGTCTGGCTTGTACACACTATATATCCGTAGAATAGTCCATATCCTATTGTTATGATAGACCTGTAAAATGATGCATTTTGCCTTTTATCTTAAGATATACAGAGCCTGCTATGTATGGAACCCAGCATAGCAGCAGAAATGGCACTATATACCGTTGTTCATACGTTCCTTTTGTTACATTGGAATAATACTGACCTGTAAGCAACAGATTCAATATAAACCATACTTTTCTTGTCTTAACATTGGCCCTTGCCTTAAATTCTTCCGCATCATAAACTTTACTCATATACAATACCTACCTTCCACACTTATTATGCAGCAGATATCATCCAACATAAATATTATTTGAATTCATTCAATCAAATATCATCCTTTATTGAATTCATCGAACTGAATCTATGTCAATAAATATTAAATTAAACTTACCTAAGTTACGCTCTAATAACTGCCATAAAGATATTAAACCTATGCATAATATCCTGTTCAAAACAGTTTAATGACACATATGTATAGTATATATCCAAAACGACAAAATTCAACAAAAGCAATAATATTATGTTATTTAGTCTGAAAAATTATTCAGAAAATCATGTATATTTATACATATAAAATAAGAATTCCGGTATAGGAATATACCCATACCAGAATTCTTACTTTTATTATGTCCTGCTATGCAGGATTATTCTTTACTAAACCTTTTATAAAGTAAATGGCTGCTTCACAGCCGTTTACTTTTGTTTATCTTCTGCTTCTTCATCGGCAGCTTCATCATCACCAGCATATGTCTGTTCTGTTACACTGACAATTACTTTCTCTAATACATCCGGTGATATAGAAACGTCCTTATCCTTTGCAATATCAAGGTCTTCTACCTTAATACTGTCACCCGGCTTAAGGTTTCCAACATCTATGCTGACCTTCTCAACAAGTGCAGACTTTGTTGCCTTATATGGAATTTATCCATATGCTGCTCAAGTACGCCCTGAACAAGTTCATGATTAACAAGTACAATCTCAGCTACTGAACGAACCTTTTCGCCCTCTGTAAGTACCTGGAAATCAATTTCTAATGTTTGTCTCTTAATAGGGTCATAATCTACTTCTTTCACAAGGACATCATACTGCTGTCCGTCCAAAGAAAGCTGTGCTTCACTACCTTTACCGCAGACTGAAAGGAACTTTTCTGCTTCCTTTTTCTCAATCTGCACTGGAATTGATTCTGCAAGGCTTCTGCCAAACACATTACCAGTTACATAACCTTCTTCTTAATTTCTTTGCTTTGTCACTCATGCTTCTTTTTCAGCTTTTAAAGTATTCATTTATCTTTTCCTCCAAAATCTGATTAGCTTAGCAAGCCTTCAACAAAGAGGTGATGTTAAGTTTATCTATTTCTTTTACAGTGTGTATTATAGTCCTAAAACCAGAAACAGATTAACCAAATTTACATTTTTAATCAAGTCATATTTGTGCATCTTTATCCGATGTAATGTACTATAATTATATTATTGTACTTAAAATTATGCATACCGGTATACCGATTTTATATTAATTTAATTGACCTGACATCAATTATCAACTATTATATGGATATACTATAAACGTAACTATTATTCAGGTATTTATACAACGGAGGAATATATGCAGCTTATGTCATCATTGCAGCTTGAGGCTTACAACTATATAAAGAATCTTATTCTTACCCACAAGCTGGATGCTAATACTCTTTACTCAGAAACTAAGTTATCCAAAGAACTAGGTATATCCCGGACTCCTATGCGTGAGGCCCTACAGTGTCTTAGCCAGGATGGTTATATAACAGTTATTCCAAGCAAGGGCTTCAGGATAAGACAGCTAAGTCAGAAGGATATGAAGGAAACTATCCAGATAAGATGTGCCATAGAGGGCTTCTGCACACAATGCCTTGCTAATGAATATAATACACCAAAGGTCAGAGAACTATCGAAAAGCTTGGTGAAATCCTTAACAAGCAAAAGGAAGCTATTAAGCTTGATGATGATTACGAAAGCTTTATCAACTATGATCACGAATTTCATCTTCTTCTTGTAAACTATATAGAGAATGAAGAAATCAACCATATGTTCCAGAGGCTTATGTACCTTATCAGACTCACAACACAATCTGCTCTTCAGGTTGACGGCCGAAGCATTGGAACTGTTGATGAACACGAAGAATATTTTAAGATGCTTAAAGCTGGTAATGGAAATGAAGCATATAGAATTCTCATAAGCCATCTTATGATGCCACTTAATATTGTTAAACCTGAGATCTAAAATCTGATTATAAATAAAATCCGCGTGAAATATAATGGACACACATTATATTTCACGCGAAACTTTATCAACATTACTTTATTAATTTCCTTCCCAAAATAATATAAATAAACATCCTCTAAATCTATATCATTGCTGCAGGCATCTGCCATCTCTGGTAATGTATCTCCAACTATCCTTAATGCCAGCCCGTTTCTTCTCTGTCTTATATTTCCAACTCTGTATTTCTTTTGAAGGTTGTCAACATCCTCAAGCTGACAGTTTATTTCTCCCACCTTTCCATACACCTTATCAATTAATTGTACAGGTGAACCTGCTTCTATAATCTGTCCCTCTTTTAACAGAATAACCTTGTCCGCTATGCACTCAATGTCACTTACAACATGAGTTGCAAATAAAATAATTCTGTCCTTTGATAACTTAGCAATATAATTTCGGATATGTATTCTTTCTTTCGGGTCCAGACCTGCTGTTGGCTCATCTAATATAAGTATCTTTGGATTCCCTAATAGTGCCTGTGCAAGAAGCACCCTTTGTTTCATTCCACCTGAAAAGCCTATCCGCTTATACGCAGCATCTGTCAGATTCACTATCTCCAGCAGCTTATCTATCTGCTCATTTACTGATATATATGATTTGCTGCCGTTATTATCTACAATTTCTTTTTCTTAACCCCTTTATATCAGCCATATATTTCAAAAAGCTTTGGGCGTGAAATCAGCATAATATCCCTGCTGCTGTGGCATATAACCAATAAATGAACGGAATTTACTGCCTAGCTTAAGGATATCAACAGCCTCAGCCGTATCTGAATTATCATCACAAAATAGAATTTCTCCCCATTTTTATCTCTTTTACATTATCCGTTATCAGATTAATCATAGTACTTTTCCAGCACCATTAGAACCAAGTATCCCATACACTCCCGGCGTAAATGTATAATTAATACCTTTCAGGGCTTTAACATTTCCATATGTTTTTAAATTCTTTAATATAAGTTCCATTTATTTCCCCATTCTTTGCAACTTCTATGTAAAAATGTATCCCCACATAATAACAACCGCCAACAATATAATAAAAACTTTATATATACATATGCATAAATACTAAAACTCCTGCTATTGACATTAAAAGAATTACTGCCGGAGCATAGAATAAATTTCTTGTTTTAAAGACAATTCCAGAGCTGTAAACATAGAAATAATTATGACTGACAGCTTTGTAATTATATCAAGTATTATATATTGCCATATTTTCATATTGGCAAATATTATTCCAGCTCTGCTTTCCATAAATGTAATAGATACCAGCGGTGCATTGATATATTTAAATCCATAAAGCTTAGCCATAAAAACATATCTATAAATATAAATAAAACCGATACGCCTGTAATTACCGCAGATAATATATACAGCTTCATATTATAAACCTTTGCAATACCTGACTCAGAGCATTTAATAAGCCTGTCTACACCTGATTGTTCCTCTTCTATATAATACCCTGAGCTTATAATAACCGTAATCACTATAAGCATTATAATAATTCCAGCTTCTCTTATATAAGAATTGCTGCCATATATTTCATCATAGCCTCTGTCTGACATTGCATATACAACAAGTCCCTTATCCGCCTCAATTCTTTCTTTTCTTTCAGTAATGTGTTTATATTCGCTTAGAATCTTTCTTTTTCATTCAAATCTGAATTCAGGCTTTCTGCCTCCATAAAAATATTATGCGCATTTTCATCATCAGCAGACACACCTTTAATATCTTCAATATAAACTTCTGCCTGACTTATTTCATTCTCATAATTCTGTACATACCCATTAAAGCGTTCCCAGTCATCACCGCCATATTCTTCATATATTCTATCCATCTGTCTTTGTCTTGCAGGAAAATCAACTCTTGTTCCATATATTAAAATAATCTCTGCCAATATAAATGCAATGATAATAAATAGCTTTTACCTCTTATCAGCAGCTTATAAAGTTCAAAATATACAAATCCAAGCTTGCAAAAACCTTTCCGCTCATTATCTCTATATTATTCTTTACTTTAGCAAAAACTGCTTTCTATACGGATAACGTTTAGCATAGGTTAGTGCTGACAGCAAAGAAAGCAACAAATAACACTAATGTTATTGTAAAATAAGAACATGCGAAGATATAGGATAATTGAATATGTTAATATTCTGATAGTTTTTATGATATGTAGAATAATCTATAATCCTATACAAATTAATATTCGCCAGAATTCTGTTAACAGAATTATTCTGTACTAATAAAGCTGCCCGCCATTCTATAAAAACAAGTATCCTAAAAACATATTGATATATATTTATTATACATAATGTTAAATACAAGGTTAGTAAGCATAGCTATTAGTGCTAATCCGATTCAGTTTCTAACACATTCAGAAACAATTCTGTAATTATTGGTATATTCATACTACATTTAGAATATGAGCTTACGCTTTGAACTGGTGCAGTATAATCAACATAACCATACAACATATTGGATAATATATATATAACTAAATTGAAGGCTATTGTTAATATTATAGCTGTAATTGTTATAATTATATTTCTTCTTACAGCAAGTGCAAACCGCCCTTTTGGTGCACTATACGAAAATAAAATCTCTCTGTTATCATATTCCTTCTGCATATTAAAAGCATATATAATATTATGAATATAACAAACATAGAAATTAAAGCTATATTATTCCCGTAACTAATAAAAGCTCTTTGATTAACAATCTGTGGCTTTACTTTCCTTAACTTAATATAATCCTTATATATCTTGTTAATATTACGCATTGTATAATCGTCAGCTTTATTAAATATACTAAATTGCTGTGATTTCTCAGCATTTAAAAGTGTGTTTTCAATAAATTCACCATACCCGTTGATGTAATTCATATAGTCTGTTAACTCATCGGATATATTTTCTTTCCATTTTCCTTTAAATTTTCAATATACTTATCAGCTGTCTGAATGTCTTTTTGCGATAAACTATTAATCGCCCCATTATATATATTATTATCAGCCAGATATTCCCTTACACCATCTGTTCCGGCACTTTTTAAAATATAACATAGTACACATAAAATTAATGATATTATTATAATATATATGACTTTTCTGTTAATAAGACGCTTTATCTCCCCATATTATGTATCTCCAATTTCTATATTCTGCCACTTACCCTTAATAACCTTTATCGAATTATCCCCATATTTATAATTTCATCAGATAATTGTCCATTATCTATCTCAGAATATCCACAATACCTGCCATATTTTCCATACACATCAACAATTAATTTATCAGAGCCTACATACAAGGGCATCATATAATCTTCTTTATTAACATATAGTTTTGTTATTATTCTACCCTCCTTAATATTTCCAATGTAAATATCTGTATCCTTTTATAACTTGTATTTATCATATTATATAAATAATAATCACTATTTGATGAAGCAATAAAGCCAAGCATTGTATCTTCATCACAGGTGAATATTTTTCTTCGTTTTCAACAATATTTTCAGCAGTATTGCCAGTAGTCATTGGTATTTCATATATTCCATCAAAAGCTTCCAATATGCAAGTTTTTCATCAGCCTTCAATGTATATGAGCATATTCCCTCTGCTATTTTATTTGCTCTTTGTCCTGCAATATCCCATTCATATAATTCACTTTTAATCTTTCATTTCCTACACTTTGTCTGAAGAATACCTTATCCTTACACATTTTCAAATCAAAGATTTCAGCTTTATCACCCTCATAATTGTATACAGTTTCTATTTTGCTATTATCAAAGATATATCTATTAAGTTTAGCTGCATTTTTCTCCACTCACACCAATAGCTGCGGAATAAAAACACAGGAATCTGTCACCACATACGAATAATATATATTAGACATATCTGGCGCTGTTCCTAAATCAAATATTTTCTCGTGTTCACTTCCATCGAAGCTCACCTTGTATAAACTACATTTATAATTATCTTTATTATATGCAATATAATATATATATCCATTATAATAATTCAGACTTCCTGCAATACTGTTCCTAAATACGCATCACAATCATCCGAACTTTCTCAAACGTATGTGCACAATTTATCTTTGAGCACAAAATGGTACTTTTATCTTTCTCTTTATCTATATACGTTAAGAAATTCCCATTCCTTAAATCTTTAGATAACACATAATAACCTCCGGTGATTCTGCTACATCACTAGAAAAGTTTAGAAATCCATTTTATTGCTGTAGGAATTTATATTTACAGCTTCCACACCATTCTTCCCACATGCTGCAAGCATTAATGAAATCGTTAATAAAGCTAGTATTATATTTATCTTCTTCATAGTTCCCTCACTCGTATAATATATACTCAGGTAATTACTAGTAAAACAGTATTGACTCGTAATTACCTGAGTACGATACTATAAATATTTATTTACATATGATTTTCAATAAATACCAATTTTTCTCTTATATAAATAAATATATAGATTTAATGAGCATAACAAAATGCGAATAATCACCATCTTCTGAGCTAACATAGAACTTACACGATACTACTGCAGCATCACAATCTCTAGTTCTTGATACCTCCCATATGTTTTCTGATCAAATCCACCAATTAATTTGACTGTTTCACCATCGCTATAAAATGCTTCTCCATCCATACTTGCATCTACATATTCATTTGCGCTTACCTTAGCATAAGATGTACCTCCATTAAATCCAACTTCACAATACACTCTTGTTGAGCCTGCATCTCCAGATGCCTCATCATATGCTGCAAATGTTGGTAACGCTGTTCCTACGATTAAACCTGCTGTTAATAATCCAAACGAAATATTTTAATTATTTTTCTCATACTCAAGTTATCCTTTCTTTTGTTCTCTAACAAAAGCATCATAATTGCCTAGTAACCAATTAATAAAATCATATGCACTATAAATTTGCATAAGATTAATCCTCTTTCTTTATATGTGTATTACAATAGCTATCGTATGTTTTATTATAATGTTTAATCAGATATTTTTAAATATAAACTCCGTAAGTGGTCTCTTAACTTGTTAAATGGTATTTTTTCATTCCGTAATGTAATCACAACTATATATTTATCATCCTCTATCTTATATTCATACTGTCCATTACATTTTCTAACATTTTCCTGAATGATTGATATTCCATACCCATGCTCTTTATCACCTTTAATCCATTTTGATTTTTCGTTAAGAATAGTATTAATAACTGTTATTCGAACATATCTTTTTCCTTCTTGAAATATTATATGTAGTTCTGAAATCTTATTGTCATCATTGCTTTTATTCAATTCCTCAACTGAATTTTTCAGTACATTTCCTATTATCAGATTAATGTCCAATGGTGATATATTGATATCATCCTTAAATGTACCCTCTATAGTAACTTTTACATCTGGTTTTAACATACTTATGTAATAATTTAATAATATATTAAAGGTTTCATTACCAACATCACGTACAATATTTATTTTGCTGCAAATTCATCTTCAATACTATCTATGTATTTTATTATTTCATAATCATTATTAGCTTTAGCAGTACTATAAATATATAATAAATGATTTTTTATATCATGCCTGAACTTTTAGTTTCCTGTTCCTTAACCATAAGCGTCTTATAATACATACTCTGAATCTGATTAAATTGTTCTTCATTCTTTATCATTATTTTTGTGATTTATTTATAACTATTACATATGCAAATAATATTACAATCACACACAAACTTATAAATGACGGAATTACAAAATACCCAAATACATGCTTTATCCTTTCATCAATAGAATATTTATGTGTATAATCAGAAAGTGCTATTAATAGCAGCATATATGTTATAGAAATAATATACAACACATAGGCAATATTATTAACTATATTTATATTCTTTTCACTTAATTTCATTTTATTTACTGCCACATATAACTTATCTTTTAACAGAACTTTTAATAAGTAATTATAAATATAATAGACAAATCAATAATTTGCTCTATTATGTTTTTGTATATATTATTTGTATTTAAAGGATCCATAATTGTAACTATTGTCTGAATAATCTGCCACGTTACATAAACACTTACAAAGTTTTTATTTTTTACTACGCGTATCTTTATACATCAATGAAATTGTTATTAACGTCAAAAATCCCTAGAAACTCTATTGGTAAGTATTTATTCAAAGTAATATAACTCATAGAATATATTAATATACTTATTAAAATCCACCATAATCTTGTATACTTATTTTCCGAAATAATATAAGTAAATAACATACAGCACAAAATGAAATAATGTACTTAATTACTGCCAGAATAATTATCCCCATATTAAAGCCCCTACTCTTATTTTATTCTCGTATATTTCAAATCACTTTCTATATATTTTTCCATAAATTCTTTCTTGCACTGCCTTGATACAATAAATATTTCATCTGATATAATAACTTTTATTTTATCTGATAATTCAATCTCTGCTCTTAATAAATTCACAGCTATCCCTCTGTTTATAACACAAAATACATCTTCATCAATATATTTTAAAAATTCTGATAAAGCTTTATCCAGACGATACTCTACACCATAAGAATATATAAGAATGTAACCGTTATACGCCTTTATATAATCAATATCTTTTGCTTCAATTTATATTTATTTCTATCGTAATACACTACAACTTCTTTATTTAACTTTTTCTTCTCCAATGTATGATTAAATGCTACCTCTAAGTCCTTGTATGTAGCTGGTTTTGTAATATAATCATTTACATCAACATAAAAGCATCCCTTACTCTGTTTTCTATTCCTGTAACAATTATTATATCTGAGTTTATTCCTTTTCTTCTTAACTTAGCTGTTACTTCTATCCCATCTAAAATGGCATATCTATATCAAGCAATATAACATCATATTTATCATCGCTATTTATAAGTTTTATTCCACTTTCATATTTCTTTATATTTATATCTATATTATTTTCATACGCATATTTACATACATAATCATACAGTATATCAACATATGCACTATTATCATCACATATTGCTACTTCCATATTTTCTCCAAATTTTATAATAAATTATTAGTCCCCATCTAATCCCACATTTACTTTTGATACTTATATCATTATATAATTTATATTCACTTTATTCAACTAATTCCAACAGTAAACATATTAAAGCTCCACACACTGCTATATAAGCAAAGTATATGGAGCTCTTAATATCTTAGAGTTTATTCTCTTCTAACTGTTTATATTATATAACAAGTCTCTGATTATAACTGAGGACCAGCAGCTACTAAAGCCTTACCAGCTTCATTACCTGTGTACTTAACAAAGTTCTTGATGAATCTGTCAGCCAGATCTTTTGCTTTTGTTTCCCATTCGGAAGCATCAGCGTATGTGTCACGTGGGTCCAGGATAGCTGGATCAACGCCTGGCAGCTCTGTTGGAACTTCGAAGTTGAAGTATGGAATGGTCTTTGTAGGAGCTGTCTTAATAGCACCTGAAAGGATAGCGTCGATGATTCCACGAGTATCTTTAATAGAAATTCTCTTACCTGTTCCATTCCAGCCTGTGTTAACTAAGTAAGCCTTAGCTCCGCTAACTTCCATCTTCTTAACAAGTTCCTCTGCATATTTTGTAGGATGCAGCTCCAGGAATGCCTGGCCGAAGCAAGCTGAGAATGTCGGAGTCGGTTCTGTGATTCCACGTTCTGTACCAGCAAGTTTTGCTGTAAATCCGGACAGGAAGTAGTACTCTGTCTGCTCTGGAGTAAGAATAGATACTGGAGGGTACACCAAATGCATCAGCTGAAGGAAGATAACATTCTTAGCAGCTGGAGCTGAAGATATAGGTCTTACAATATTCTTAATGTGGTTGATCGGGTAAGATACACGAGTGTTCTCTGTTACGCTCTTGTCGGCAAAGTCGATCTTTCCGTTCTTATCAAGTGTAACGTTCTCAAGAAGAGCATTTCTCTTGATCGCATTGTAAATGTCCGGCTCAGAGTCTTTGTCAAGGTTGATAACCTTAGCGTAGCATCCACCCTCGAAGTTGAATACTCCGTTGTCATCCCAGCCGTGCTCGTCATCACCGATGAGGAGTCTCTTAGGATCTGTGGAAAGTGTTGTCTTACCTGTTCCTGAAAGACCGAAGAAGATTGCTGTGTTCTCTCCGTTGAGATCTGTGTTAGCTGAGCAGTGCATGGAAGCAATTCCCTTAAGTGGAAGGAAGTAGTTCATCATAGAGAACATACCTTTCTTCATCTCTCCGCCGTACCATGTGTTGATGATTACCTGCTCGTGGCTTGTAATGTTGAATGCTACACATGTCTCTGAGTTAAGACCTAATTCTGCGTAATTCTCAACCTTAGCCTTGGATGCGTTGTAAACTACGAAATCGGGCTCGAAGTTCTCAAGTTCTTCCTCTGTTGGCTGAATGAACATATTTGTTACGAAATGTGCCTGCCAAGCTACTTCAACGATAAAACGAACAGCCATTCTTGTATCCTTATTAGCACCGCAGAATGCATCTACAACGAACAGTCTCTTGTTAGACAGTTCCTTTTTAGCGATATCCTTAACCTTAGCCCATACATCTTCTGACATTGGGTGGTTATCATTCTTGTACTCATCTGAAGTCCACCATACTGTGTCCTTAGAATTCTCATCTACTACAATGTACTTATCCTTAGGAGAACGACCTGTATAGATACCTGTCATAACATTAACAGCACCAAGTTCGCTTTCCTTTCCTACTTCGTAACCCTCGTTAGAAGCCTTTGTCTCTTCTTCGAATAATTCTTCGTAGGAAGGATTGTAAACAACTTCTGTAGTTCCGGTAATGCCATACTTGCTTAAATCAATTTTTGCCATTTTACGTTAAACCTCTTTTCTTTAATTGTAGTACTTTATATACCTGCGTACCTTAACTTATATAAATGTATACAAGTATTATAGTAATTTACAGAAAATGGCTTTAACCACATTCTTTTGATAGTATACCTAATCAGTTAGGAAAAGCAACCTTTTAATTGTTAAGTTTTTAACTTTTTCTCAATTATTTCTAAGAAATGTGTAAAATTTTCATAAGTATATATGAAGTATGTCTTATTATTATGGTTGTAAGACTTATTTTATATAGTTCATACAAGACTTATTTTATATATAAATCCACTTACTCCTCCAGCATATACTCAAACATCTCATACCTAAGCCTGCTGCCCTCATTAATCTCCTCTGGCAGAAGTGCCCTTGCCACAACTCTTAAGTCATCACTTGGCGCATCCGTTCTCTTAAGGTTGGCATAATCGCCATCTATGCTTACCACCTCAAAGTACATTGTTTCCATAACTACACCTCTTTTTTCATTTTGTATTTTGTGTTTGTTTTATTTTAAATAATCAATTATATATCTAAAATATATTTAAACTTGTCAATTATACTATTCCATACCTATCCAATATTTCTAATTTGTCAAAACTTCTAACCCAGCCAAGCCATTTTAAGTCTCTCAAGCCCATCCTTAAGAACACTCTCCGGACACGCTATATTCAGCCTTAAAAGCTCTCTCCGCCTTTTCCGTATACACTTCCTGCCGACAGATAAAGTCCTGTCTTTTTCTTATATCTGCCGCAAGCCTTCTGCTGTCTTTAGTAAGCTTTGAACAGTCTATCCATAAAAGATATGTTGCATCACTCTTAACCACATTTATATCTGGTATGTTGGCCTCAACATAATCATATACGATTTGTTTATTATTACTTATATACTGTCTTAATTCGTCAAGCCATTCAGCACCATTCTTATAAGCTGATATTGCTGCTGATATTGCAAATGTATTTGGCTCTGCCACCTCATCTGTATTAAGTGCACGCCACACCTTATGTCTTAAATTCTTCTGTGGAACAACAACTGCTGCTGTCTGGATACCCGCCATATTAAAGTTTTGTTGGTGCTATGCACGTAATACTTATATCCCTGCATATATCAGACACGGATGCAAATGGAATATACTCCTTTCCAGGGTCAGTTATGTCGCAGTGTATCTCATCTGACACTACTGTTACATAATATTTTGACATAACTCACCTATTCTTTTCAGAGTTTCCCTGTCCCATATTTTTCCTGACGGATTCTGAGGGTTGCACAATATCATAAGCGATGTCTGTGAGTCTGACAGCTTGCTTTCAAGGTCTGTCCAGTTTATGCTGTATTCTCCATCCTTGTATACAAGCGGATTTTCGAGTACACGTCTGCCATTATTTATTATTGAATTAAAGAAAATGTTATAAACAGGTGTCTGTATAAGCACATTTTCATTAGGTGTTGTGAGCTTTCTTACCACACTCGATATCGCAGGAATAACACCTGTTGTAAACACAAGCCAGTCTGTGTCTATATCCCAGTTATGTCTGTTTTTCCACCATTCCTTGTAAGACTGCCCCCACTCATCTGGTACTACGGAATATCCGTATATTCCATGCTGCGCCCTTTCTATAATAGCTTCTGTAATAGCCGGTGCTGTCTTAAAGTCCATATCGGCAACCCACATAGGCAGCTCATTTTCACGCACATCCCACTTAAGTGACCCTGTGTTCCTTCTGTCAACTACTGTATCAAAATCGTACTTCAACTTATTATATCCTCCTCATTTATTATTTATTCTGCCATCTGACCTCGCCTGCTGTTATAATTGATATCTTATAAGCTCTGACGCGTCAAGATTTTCTTTTCGCATATCTACCGCGGTTATCTGGTGATTATCATATGTGGTATAATAATAGATTCCTTTGGTTGCATTACAGCACGATGTATATATAGTTATCTCAAACTTTCCGTCTGCCACCTCGCAGCATCCTCTCTGCTGGTCTACTGAACCAAGTATGTGGAAGAACTGGCTTACACTCTCAATCTCACCACTTCCCGATATTGAGTTAAGTTTTGTAAATGCAACTTTAACAAAGCGTGACTGACTTGAAAGGTCGCCAGGTATTCCCATTCCGCCCATTCCTCTGCTGTATGGATCCAGCTCCAGAACTCCTGCAAATGTACTTTCCGGCTGCTTTCTTGACACTCCGGCATAATTATTAAGCTCAAACATCTGCATAGGAAACGGAGGTTGTTAGTGAGAACTCCAACCGGATTATCATATATATGCAGACCATCCTTCATAGACTCAACTACTATACAGTTATCCTTATCAGCAATTATCCAATGAAGCTGTGCCGCTGGAAGCTGTTCACTGAATGGTGTTCCCGTAAGCCTCATCTGTGAAAGTTTTGTTCTTGCCTCTATAACAGATGTACACTGGCTGAGTACCCACGGTATGAATTCAAACTGCGCAACCTGTATGACATCCGACTCATCATCTAATATAACTTTCTCATAAGCTGCATTTCCAACAAAATTAAGTCCTGCCATACCTACACCCTTTCGTTGACTGCATCATAATAAAGAGGATATCCACCTGCAACATAAGCCATTCCTATAATCGCATAGTGTGTCTTTAACTTTCCTGCGTGTCTGAAATCAAACTCATAATTTCTTGGTGTTATTGTAATCTCCTCTCCATAAGAGAATTCATAATCTAAAGTTCTTCCCATATAGAAGTCTTTAGTTTTATACGTTGCTGCTGTACACATATATAAGCACCTCATTTCTTTCTTATTCTTTGTTTCTAATATAGCTATAATTTTAAATACTACATAATTTCATCCGTTTTACGGCGTTGCACGGACATATCTTTTGTGATTAGCCACAGACAAAAACTTACTTTTTATTTTAACATTTGTACCCTGCTATATTCCAAATCACAAAATAACTGATATATTTTTATTATTGTACCATTTTATAACTCTTTTTACATTAATTTTCCATTAATTATGGCACTTATTTACACCTTGACAAATGACAATGATAATCTAAAATATTTGTGTACTAAAATAATTAAGAAGGATTAATTGTTATGAACTTTCCTAAGGATGAAGAATATATAATAAGGCCTCTTACAACAGATGATGCCGAACAATATAATGCACTTTTAAGATATGCCTTTCAGGTAACAGAAGCTGAGCTTGCCGAAACTGGCTGGAAAGATGATGAGATAAAGCAGTCAAAGTTTCCTGTCTTACAAAGAGCGGATGTTCTTGGATGCTTTGATAAGAATGAGCTTATCGCACAATTTGCTGTATATCCGCTTGATATGAACATCTATGGTGTACGTTTTAACGTAGGATTTGTCACAAGCGTATGCACTTACCCTGAATACACTGGTCATGGAATTATGAAAAAGCTTATGATTCAGTGTCTTACACGTATGCGTGAGGGTCACAAGTCATTTGCACTGCTATATCCTTATTCAATACCTCTCTACCGCAATCTTGGCTGGGAAATCATATCTAACAAAATGACATACACTATTAAAGACCGACAGATTCCAGAAAAGTTACACGAACCTGGATATGTACGAAGAGTATCATGGGATGATGAGGAATTTCACAAGCTTCATTCCAAATTCGCCGAAAACCCATGGCTGCCTGTACCGCAACAACCTTGCATGGGAAGAATACTGGCGCTGGGATGAGGACGACACTATGGTTGCTATATATTATTCAAGGGATGATGTTCCTTATGGATATATGGTGTATATGATAAGCTCCGACATTATGCACGTTAAGGAAATGATATATCTAAACCGTGAAGCCCAGCTTGGACTGTGGGAATATATACATGCCCACGATTCTATGATTGATGAAGTCCGTGGTAACAACTATTACAGCGAACCGATAGCCTTTGAGCTTGATGACAGCGATATAAAGGAAACTATCAGACCTTATGCTATGGGAAGGATTATTGATATCAAGCAGTTTTGGAAAATATGCCATCGACCCTGACGAACCTGCCTGTATTTATGCTTTCGACATCGAAGATGAGCTTCTTTCATGGAATAACGGAAGATTTATTGTCTTGTTCAAGGATGGTCACTGTAGTATCACAAGCGGCACTCCCGACTATACTATGAAAATGTCAATAGCCACACTTACAACTATGCTGCTTGGCTATAAAAGTGCTGAAAAGCTTTACAGTATGGAACGTATTGAAACTACCAAAGAGGCTGTGGAAAAGCTTGATGACATACTTTTCCATGCTGTACCATATGTGTCAGATTATATCTAATCAGATTATTGATTGACAAGTGATTATCTCAATGATATAATCCGCATACATTGTTTCTACACAAAGTAAGTTTTACTACAATTTATTTATAAAACACATGTGGATTTTTCTAGATGTTTCTATTTTTCGCCACATAGCTTACGGGCTATGTGGTTTTGTGCTTATAATACTGTTATTATGCTATTTTATAAGCATTAATTAAGATAAGATAATGTTATTCTTTAGAATTTTCACCATAAAATATTAAAGAAATGAGGACTAGTGTGAAAATAAGATTTTCACACGCAAGATTTGTGCTTCGCACAAACTTGAGATGCGCAAAGCAGCGCAAGAATGGAGATTATTATGGATCAGACTTACATGAAAAACAAAACATACTAAAGCTTTTATTAACCATGGCTCTTCCCATGGTTATATCTATGCTTGTGAATTCCCTTTACAACATTGTTGACAGCTTTTTGTTGCTAAGATAAGTGAAAATGCCATGACTGCCATATCACTTGTATTCCCTATGCAGAACTTTATCAACTCTGTCATGATCGGCTTTGGAATAGGTATCAATGCTGTCATAGCATTTTATATGGGAGCTTCTGATAAGGAAACTGCCGATAAAGCTGCAAGTCAGGGCTTATTCTTAAGCACCGTCCACGGAATTGTGCTGATGGCTGGCTGCATTATACTCATAAGACCATTTCTTAATATGTTTACTAATGACCAGACTGTTATTGACCTTGGTGTGAAATACTCTGTCATCGCATTTGCATTTTCACTGATGCTTGCATGGGAACTTGTATTTGAAAAACATTTCAGGCTGTCGGACGAATGACTGTTTCTATGACCGCCATGCTCGCAGGCTGCATAACTAATATTATACTTGACCCTGTACTTATATTCGGACCTGGCATATTTCCACGTATGGGAATTGAAGGCGCTGCACTTGCAACTGGCATAGGTCAGACTGTAAGCCTTATTGTATACATTATAATATATATTGTCAGACCTATCCCTGTACGCTTCACAAGGAAACATATGAAACCTGAGAAGGTACTCTGCGTGAAAATGTATTCTATCGGAATACCTGCATGCCTTAATATGGCGCTTCCTTCACTGCTCATATCTGCGCTCAATGTCATACTTGCTGCATATTCACAGGTATATGTTTTCGTGCTTGGCGTATATTACAAGCTTCAGACGTTCCTATATCTTCCTGCAAATGGAGTTGTACAGGGTATGCGTCCTCTTATCGGATACAACTATGGTGCTGGCGAAACTAAACGTGTTAAGAAAATATATGCAACTGCAACAGGCATAGTTCTTGTTATTATGTGTATCGGAACTGCTGTATGCTTATGTATTCCTGAAACACTTATTGGATTATTTACTTCCAACGAAACAACTATATCTGCGGGAGCTGCTGCCTTAAAATTATAAGCGCCGGATTTATTGTATCCTCTGTATCTGTCACAGTATCCGGCGCACTTGAAGGACTTGGCAAGGGAATTCCTTCACTTATTATATCTATATTCAGATATGTTGCTGTCATTATACCTGCTGCCTTCATTCTAAGCCGTATATATGGTGCTGTTGGCGTATGGCACTCATTCTGGATAACAGAGATAATAACAGCAGTTATCGCTTACTTTACATATAGGCGCATCGAAGTAAATGTCTGCTTCGCATGACTGTTCGTTCGTTAATGGCGCAAGAAGTAAATGTCTGCTTCGCAGCCGCTTCCTTTTCTCTTGCGCTCATTATTTCATAATTTACTCTTTATCTCCCCTATACTCACGAACCCGCGCTATCGCTCTTTCGTCCTGCTTCGCATGACTGTTCGTTCGTTAATGGCGCAAGAAGTAAATGTCTGCTCCGCAGCCGCTTCCTTTTCTCTTGCGCTCATTATATCGTAATTTACGCTTTATCTGCCCCACAATTACGCCACATTTTCAACCCACTCCTCCACCTTCCTTGCAAGCCTCTTATGTCCTTCCTCATTAAGATGCTCTCTGTCGGCAGTGCTTGGGGATGCAACTTCTGAAGCTGCTATAAACCCAACATTTTCCTGTGTTGCAATCTTTTGTATACATCTGAAGCTCTCTTGACAGGTTCACGGAAGCACTGGAGAATTCAGGGTCATAGTCTGACTCCCAAACGCCCTCGCCAAGATGTATAGGCGATATTACAAGTATTTTACTGTCTGGTATGTGGCTCTTTACCTGTCCGATAAGCCTTTTACGCCCTGACCTATAAATTCTGCTGATGCATTGTAGACCGTCTTGCAGTCGTTAGTTCCAAGCATAATTATCACTATGTCAACTGGATTGTGGGTTTCCAATATAGTTGGCAGAATTTTAACACCATTTCGTCCATCTCTTAATGGGTCATCAAATACGGTTGTCCTGCCGCACAAGCCTTCCTCTATGACACGATATCCACCTTTCTTTTTATCATTCAGGCTTTCATTAAGAAGGCTTGTCCACCTTACACCCCACTCATATCTTTTATTTGTCTTAGGGATAAGTCCCCATGTATTAGAATCTCCAAAGCATAATATTTGTTTCATATATTCCACCACTTTCTGTTTCTTTTACCATTTTCCTATATTTCTTGTATGTTTGTGTGGTTATTATATTATAAAATATTACATTTGCATAATCCTAATAAAATATATGTAGTTATAGTTTTTCTATAATCACATTAACCAGCTATGCTAATTCTAATTACCTTTTAACCCCAATATCATTTGATATTTTAAATAAATGATATATCCAGCTTAATACTCTGGCATAGATAATGTATCCTTAGTTACAATGCACTCCGGGTCTGGTGCAATCACCTGTCTGACAATATTAAACATCCCTTTAGCATCACACAAAGACTGTCGGCATCGCCAAACTTTACCTTTTAACAACTCCGCTGTCTAAGAATATCTGATTAAGCTTGACAAAATCCTCAGATATATGCGGCTGCTGTGCATTGTAGTGCTTTCTTACATATACTTTTCTGCATAATTTGTTATCAGTATGCTTTTTCCAGCCCTCATCCCTGTTATATGGTGGAAGCTTTCCACTGTTATTACTTTCTCCTGAAGCTCTATAACAAGCTCCATAGGCATATCCGACAATCTGTTAGGCACATTTAACACCTCTTCAACACTATGTATATAAGTGTTTCTTTCGTGACCGACACCTACAAGCAGCACTTTGCCGCCGACCTCTTTAAGCCTGTCATAACAGCCACCCGGCGTACATGGTGTATTATTATATTCCTCACCTGCCAGATATTCTGCGGCATTTTTCCGTAACCAGACATGCTGTGGGTAGGATGAAGCGAACGTATAACCCCGTCTCTTTTCATAAACATGTTCGTGAGCAGTCCTACACAGGATGGCGTTGTATATGGATTATATACCGGATTGTCCGCATTTACAGTCTTCCATGTGTGTTGGCAGAAGTAAAAGACCATTCTTGAAATATTCCATCCACACATCAAGCACTGTGTCAGCACCACCATCAACCGCTCCTATAGCCTTCATTGATGAGTGTATAAGTATAGTTTCATCACCTTTAAGTCCCATAGACTCAAGCTGATTTTTTAACTGCTGTTTATTATAATTACCTATTTTGCTATTCATATTTTATCAATCCTTACTTCCTTATTTTCCTTCTTACAAACACAAGGCATATTGCCTGCATGACTATGGTCAAGCCCCATGAAACTGGATATGACATAAACAAAACATACAATGATCTGTGCTCAGGGAATACTCCATATATCCACACAAGCCTTGTTCCAACTGTTCCGATTATAGAAAGTATCATAGGAACTGCCGAATATCCAACTCCTCTCATAGAACCCGGAATCATATCCATAAGACCACACAGAAAATATGGAATAGTTGATATGGAAAGAATCTCCATACCGCATTGTATTACATCTTCCTGCTTAGTATATATTCCTAGTATCTGATGTCCTAAAAGATATGAGCCGCCACCTATAACTACAGATACTATTATTGACAATATCGCACAGTCAGCAAGCACCTTATCCATTCTTTTAAACTTGCGCACACCATAATTCTGGCTTGTGAAACTCATGCATGCCTGTGTAATTGAATTAACTGATACATATAAAAATCCAAGTATATTGTTGGCTGCTGTGTAACCAGCCATAGCTATTTCTCCAAATGAATTAACAGATGACTGTAACAAAACATTTGAAAAGTTAATAACTGTACTCTGTATACCTGCTGGAAGTCCTACCTTAAGTATCTGGATAAGATAATACTTCTTTATCCTAAGCTTTGATATGTATAACTTATATATGGCATTGGTCTTGCACAGACACCTTATAACGAGCACACACGAAATAAACTGCGATGTTATTGTGCCTATGGCTACACCAGCTACACCCATTTTAAATATAATTACAAGTATGAGATCTAATACTGCATTCGCTGTACCAGCAGCTATTATACATAAGAGGTCTCTTGGTATCGCCAACCGCCCTTAATATTGCTGCACCATAGTTATATAACATAAAATGGCATACCAAAAATATATCCTGAGATATAATGCTGCCTGCCCGATAATATCATCCGGCGTTGCAATAAGCACAAGAGATTCTCTTGCACATAATATTCCTATAATACTCATGGCAATACCGCTTATTAAAGCAAGTAATATAGCTGTATGTACTGTTTCAGACATTTCCTTTGTCTTTCCTGAAGCATAGAACCGTGCTGCAAGCACATTAGCTCCAAGCGATACACCTATAAAAGATTAGTGAATGTACATATAAGCGCTGTCGTCGAACCAACTGCTGCTAACGCCTGACTTCCTGTAAAACGTCCTACAACTATTATATCAACAGCATTAAACATAAGCTGAAGCATTCCTGATATCATAAGTGGCAGTGCAAATGATATGAGTTTGTCCATTATTGTGCCGTTGCACATGTCTATTTCATACTTATTATTTTTCATCTTTATCTCCATTCATGTATCCGAAAACATATTTTATATTTTCATTACACACATCACAATATTCGTTATCCATATAAAGGGAAAGAAACAACTGCCAGATTACAGTTTTTCCTTCCCCATTACATTCATATGCGCAATAATAACATTATTAATTATATCATTATTAATTATTTTAACAATATTTCTTTCCATTCACTACAATATCTGATATTGTTTCAGGACGTCCCTGCAAAGGCTCTATCTTAATGAATTCCTTACAACCCAGACATGTTATGTTTTCCATATTCATATTCTTAAAATATGGAATATCTTCTTCATTGTCCATAGCAATAGTCTCATTACGGTTAAGAAGATTAAGAACATAAGACATTGTAAGTATTACTCCCTCGCCCTTAATATTTATCATATTAATGTTACGGATTGTTATGTTCTCAACTACTCCGCCTCGTCCTAATGCACTCTTTATCCTCACACCAACATCAGTACCTGTAAATGTACAGTTCTCAACAAGTATATCTTTAACGTCTCTTGACATTTCGCTTCCTATTACAAAGCCACCATGTCCTTCATTTACAAGACAGTCATGAACATATATGTTGCTGCATGGACCTTCTATTGTTCTTGCAACTGCATTCTTTCCTGATTTTATGCATATTGCATCATCGCCTGTTTCAAACACACTATGATGTATATGTACATCTGTACATGATTCAACATCTATTCCATCACCATTCTGTGCATAGTATGGATTACGCACATTTACATGATCTACTGTAAGACTCCTGCAGAAAATGGATGAATATTCCATGCTGGTGAATTCATAAATGTAACTCCCTGTAAAAGAATATTCCTGCAATATCTTAAGCTTATCATGACTGGTCTGTAAAATCATAATATTCAGAAGCTTCGTCTATAATATCCTCTGTATCACCCTGGATATTCTTCTCGTTTCCAACAAGGCTTGACTTTGATGGCATCCATACTTCTGTTTCTTTTGTTACAAACACATTATCACTCTTCTTAAGAAGTGCTTCCCACTGCTTGTCTGTTACCTTGAATCTCTTGACTGGACGCCACTCATCTCCGCTTCCGTCTATGATTCCTTCGCCTGTTATAGCTATATTTTCTGCATTCTCTGCTGTCACTGGTGAAACAGCACGTATACACTGCTGACCTTCATAATTAGTTATTATTAAAGGATAGTCTTCCTTTGACTTTATAAACTTAAGCATAGCCTGACTCTCAAGATGAAGATTGATTCCAGACAATATTCTTATAGGTGCACAGGCCCATATTCCAGCTGGTACTACTACAGTACCACCACCATTTTCAGATAAGCTTCTTATCGCATTATTAATAATAACGGCATTATCATGTCCTGTTTTAACATCAAGCTTTCCACTTACTGCACCAAGCTCATCTATTGATACCTTAACCTCGTTAAACTTTGGAATAACTACACTATAATCTTCTCTATACACAATAATCCTCCTTTTCCAATGCCTTAAAATTTTAATTTGATACATTCTGGTACTTGAATTAAATTACAGACCTATGCTATAATATCCAGGTTTGTGGGTAATTAGTACTATTATATAGTACTAAAGTGGTATTTTAACCCATCAATCAAAATATTATCAGAAAGGATAACATCTAATTATGCAGAATATATTTTCAAATAAAAGCATTGCTTTGCTAATAAGTTTAATATAATTACAAATTCATCTTCTGTCAATATAAGTATATGTTTTATCCTTACTGCTTTTTATTCTTAGGTATAGCCATATATTGCAATACAAGGATAAGTGGATTATGCCTTAACAACGAATCAACCAATACCATAACTGATAATTATAATATAAGCTTCAATAATACTAATTCATCAATCAATCTTCCTGCAAGGCTCACTGGAAAAACCAAATCAGTAACTCTGACACGTTTTATTCATGCTGATGAATTAGCTGGTAATTATATTTCTTTTTATGCATACAACTCTGCAGTTAATATATATATTGATAATGAACAGGTATACACTGAAAATGATATAATCGATTTTGCCGGATTTGCAAGACCTTCTCACTGGTATTTTGTTAAAGTCCCACAGCACGATTTTACTCTTACTATAGATATGAATTCACAGATTGATATTACGAATCTTCTTCATATCTCAACTGGTACTAAAAGTGCCCTTATATTTGATATATTATGCCGTCATGCAATTCAGCTGATAATAGGTTTTCTTGCCTGCATATGTGGCATTATGCTTTTAATAACAGCTTTTATAATAAAACTGATTTATCTAAAAGGCTTTACTGGCTTGGACTTACATCTATGCTTGCTGGTATATGGACAATCTGCAACTCCACTGTAATCCAGCTGTTTTTCAGCCATGGAACTTTACATCATATATGGGATATTGCTGTTACTTTTATTTCCAATCGCAGTAACCGGTTTTCTTCTTACCTTTGACCATATCAAGGATGAAGCTTATATGTATATAGCATACTGGTGTGAAATACTCTCAATCATCGTTATATTTACAATGCAGCTTATGGGGTTGATAATTGTATCCAATGTACTATGGATTGTTCATATTGAGATACTCTCTATTACATTGGCAGTCATAATAACTTATATTAAAACTGGAAAACAAACACAATCAGAGAGTTTTATATATTTATATCTATTATGATAATATCATTCTTTCTTATTCTTGATATTATATGCTGCTATTCAAACAATTCAGCTTTTGAAAGAATAAGATTTTCTGTATATGGTGTTACTTTACTGCTTGTATTTTCCAGTTTTCGATATTTCATGTTATCAAAGATAGTTTTATACAAAACACACGTAATAAAATATACAAGGAACTGGCATTCACTGATGCCATGACACATATAAACAACCGTTCTGCCTTTGAGCTTGCCATGGAAAAGAACGCTTAAGCGTAGAATCACACAGATATATACTCATCGCAGACCTTAATAATCTTAAGCATATCAACGATACATATGGACACCGTTTCGGTGATGAAGCTATTAAGAATACTGCAAGGCTTATGCACGAGAATTTCATGGAAATCGGTCAGTGCTATAGAATCGGCGGTGATGAATTCTGTGTCATAATCAACAATACAAGCCTTGATATCATCAACAAATGTCTTAAAACATTTCATCAGGCTGTTAATAATATTGCAGCTACAACGGACTATCCATATTCTGTTGCAACCGGATATGGTGCTATAGACGAAAGTGGTATTGATAACTGCTTTAAAGCTGTAGATTCCATCATGTATAAGAATAAAATCAAAGTAAAAAGCAGAGACAACCAAGCTCTATCAGATGGATGAAAGATTCTATGTAACTCTTTCATCCCATCTATCTCATCACACAGCTCTCTGCTCTTACAGGCTGAACAATCCATAACCAGACCGTTAAACATATGATTAAGCGAATCTGTAATCTGTTCAATTCTATGTGCCTTATCATATAAAAGCTCATAATCCGCTGTTTTACTTGTCAGAAAGTATATCTGTACTGCTTCAACTTCCTTACGTTTCCTGTATGCATTTATCATCTCAGATCCTATATGTGAAAATGTCATGCCATCTGCTATTGCCTGTTTTGACACCCTTACTGGTTCTCTTTCCTTTACTGATGATATTCTCATCATATACCCTTTAGGAAAATTATGATATCTCACATAGTCAACAGCACGCAGAGCAGCATGAAGGGCTTCTGCATTTTTTCCTGTATATCCTTAATATAAGACTCATTCAGACGTATAAAAGTGAATCTTGCATATGATATATCTTCCTTTATATCCTGAAGATCTTCTCCCATAAGATATACTCCGTCATCACTAACATTCACTTGACGTAGTAAAGGCTATTGAACTAATGGCTTTATTCATACCTCCACCAAGTTCATATGCCATATCACGTTTTAGAACCAGACTTTCCTGTGCTGTAACCTCCCATGATTTATCTGCCGGAAGCTTTTAATATTTCCATAAGCATCAGAGTTAAAGCACTTCTTTAACTCTGATATATCTTTATCATAAATACTTAGAACCTGCATATTACATTCAGCCTTTCTTATGAAGCATCATCCCTGCTGCTTTCCTTTTGCTTTTCTTTACGCTTTTTCTTCTGCTTCCCGACCAGTTATAATAAGCTGTAAGCGGCTTTATAAGACATGCGGCAAACTTCATATCGAGATTAAAGAAATATATGATCAATGTGAGTATAAATAATATAACCAGAACTATGGCTGTTATTGCTGCTATTTTTAATATTATCACTGCTTAACTCTTCCCTTCTGTCTTGCATACTCTGCTGCGCCAAGTGCACCCATAAGCTGTGGATCCACTGGCAGCTCAACCACCTTTACCTTAAGTACCTTTTCTATCGCCTGCTTTAAGCCTTCGTTCTTTGCACAACCACCTGTAAGTGTGACTGAATCTACTACTCCGGCTTTTTTGCCATAACAAAGCATCTTTTAGCAACTGAAAGCTCTATACCTGCCGCTATTTCATCCATAGGCTTTCCCTCACCTACAAGCGATATAACTTCACTCTCTGCAAACACTGCACACTGTGCTGTTATTGGAATAACATTTTTAGCTGACAGCGAAAGCTTTGAGAATTCATCAAGGCTCATTTCAAAGGCTCTTGCCATAGACTCAAAAATCTTCCCGTACCTGCCGCACATTTATCATTCATAGCAAAGTTAAGAACTGTTCCGTCTGTATCTATGGCTATACCCTTAACGTCCTGTCCGCCTATATCTATGATTGCCTTTACAGAAGGGTCTGTAACATGCACTCCCATTGCATGGCAGCTTATCTCTGATATATTTTCATCGGCAAATGGAACTTTATTACGTCCGTAACCTGTTCCTATAAGATACTCAAGCTCCTCTGCACTGTTAAGTCCATCAACCATACCTATAGCTGTATCAAGGGCATCCTTTGCACTTAACACGGGATTAATCCTGCTTCTTTTAGTAACATCTGCCACTATCTTTCCATTTTCGTCTAATATTACACATTTTGTATATGTACTTCCGGCATCACAGCCGCCATAAAACTTACTCATATGTCCTCCATATCTTCCTTGTACAATACATGCTGTCTACTTCGCATGACCGTTCGTTCGTTAATGGCGCATGAAAATGTCTGCTTCGCAGCCGCTTTCTTTTGCGCTCATTATATCATAATTTTCTCTTTTCACTCCTACACTCACGAACCCGTGCTTACGCACTCTTTCGTCCTGCTTCGCATGACAGTTCGTTCGTTAATGGCGCATGAAAGAAATGTCTGCTTCGCAGCCGCTTTCTTTCTTTTGCGCTCATTATATTACTACCAGTTCTGCTTATCATCAAAGTCCTCAAGTGTAGGGTCAAGCGGCTCTTCACGAAATACTGTTCTCATATATCTGTTTATCTCTGTTCGCATATCCCTTCTGCTGCCGTCTTCCGGACACATAAGATTATGCGTTACCCATATAAGATGTACTCCGTGCTTTCTTGCCTCTTCTTCAAAAGTCCGTGATAGCCTGACATAGACTTGCATCCCATATGTACATACATAATAACTATATCTATACGGAACATTTCACAAAATCTCCAGAGTGCCTCAACACCTGTTTCATAACCTCCATTAGAGCGGTTTCTCATAATCATATTCTCATATAAATATGCAAGGTCTAACATAGCCTGATGCTTATCTTTTGTATTAACCTTTTCAGTTGATACCATACTAAGCATATCTGCTATTGTGACAACTCCCCAGCAGTTGAGCAGCCATATAGGAAGTGCCGTATAATATGCCGCCTGAACGCCCCATGTCATGGCACGGTGACGGTATTCCTTAGCCGCAAGCTGCTTCTTATCATAACCTTCCATCGCCATACGTGTAAGCTTCTTATCCATATCAAGAAATGCCTGATTTCTTCCACCAGCAGCCTGATAAACACCATATCTGTAAAGTGCAAGAGTTACACCCATTACCTGTGGATAGTCTGTTTTGATATTTCCATCCACTCAAGGAATTCATCTGTTTCTGCGTTAAATCTTTCCATACTCTTAAAGAATGCATCCCAGTCAAACTTTTCGCCAGTCTGCTCCTCTATAAAATGTATCGCATTAAGCACCTCTTCTGCCGCATATTCCTGAACACTTTCCTGTCTGTGTCTTATAGGAACTGCAAGCTGGAATGTCGGTATCTTAAAAGATCTCGCCTCTATTCCGTTACCCATAAGGCTTCCATCACATGTTGTATTACACTGTACTGCACAACATCCGATAAGCGGAAAATCATCTGCAAGTGCAACACCAAGTTCAGCTGCCGGCATAGGACATACATCTGATGGCACCCCGTATTCATGTGTTACATCAACATAATAACTTACACCTGTCTGCGACATCATTGAACTTGTATACACCGCTGGAACCTCTACTGACAGCCATACAAGATTCGGAAAGCCTCCCATAAGGGTACTCATCATATTCTCATCAAAAGCACAATTTTTATTAAGTTCTTTATCGTTTCCTATGGCTGGATCTGCCTTAAATATCTGTCCTAACATACCACATATATCTGTTACTATGAGTCCAAGGGCATTGTGCGCCATACGAAGCTGTAAGCCTCTCATACCTTCTGTGTGCCTGTCCATAAAATCTGGCAGTGCAAGATAATTCATCATCCAGCGATACCTGAAAAGCCCTTCATATTATTGGGCTTTATTATAAATGTTATTAATGTTTTCCAATATCCAAGCCATCTTGTATAATCATACCAGGTATCCTTAAGTCCACGCCATTCACGTCTTTTCTTCGGTTTCTTACTTACTTAAGCGGCTCGCTTCCAAGCTTACTTGACATGTGTTATTCTCCATCTTATTCTGTATATCAATTTTATTAAGTATATCATCCAATATTATTTTAATTAAATTTATATCCTGATTATTTTAATAATATTCTGATTACGTTTATAGTTTATTATTTTAATTATATAGCTGATTACACTTATATCTTACTTTATATGTAATTATGCTTATATCTTGTTCATTTTATATATCTGAACACATTTATTAATATTTCTAATCTTTCTTAATTATAAAAGCTATCGGTTCTTGTTAATCTTCTTTATCTCAAGGCTCTCAACAAATGCCTGTATTCTTGTCCTTATCTGACCTGAAGAACCTACTACATAAGGTCTGTCTATAGAGAGTACCGGATATCCATAATCTTCTCTCATAACATGAAAAGCTGATGCTCTCTCATAGCCCCAGTAATCACAGAACTTTATCTGCTCATATATAAGCCCCTCTGCTTTATATTCTTTTGCTATGTAATCAACATATTCTTCACGTTCCCTTATCTTCTCTGTATTCATATATCTTGGACATTTGCCCCACTGCATATACTGTCTGCATATCTGATATAAAACATCCTCATCATCGTTAAGAACTATTTCACTTCTTCCAGGCATCGAACCAAAACAGAATCTATCAGCAACAACAAGCGCACCAGCTTCCTCTGCCAGCTTTATAAGTTCAGGGTTATCTATCTCTGAGCCTATAAGTGCTACTCTTGCCCTGTAGTTCTTCTTAGTGTCAGGTTCTCTTGTCTTTAGCTCCTTAGCTGTATCCCTTAACTTATCAATAAGATACTCCTTAGGGCAGCAATATGTGGCAAGACATAGCACAGCGAACTCATAGCCTGTTATTCTTGGTTATCCTCTTTCCTGTAATCTCCAATCTCTGTTATAAGCCTGCTTATCTCATTCTGTTCATTTACAGCCTTCCTCAAGGCTTCATCTGATATATCTATTCCATATGTATTGTGAAGCGGCTCAAGAACATGCAGCCTCATCTGCTTTACATAATGTTTTAGTGCTGACTCATCTGACTTCATAGGAACATCTGAATATTCCACAAAAACTTTTCCTTAGTACACAGCTTCTGCCTCTCTATATTCTCTACACATCTGTTCATCTGTGCACATGCATCAGGTGCTATTATGCAGTCAAGAAAGTTATATCCACCTTCTATAGCACGTTCAAGTATTGCTCTGCACCCCACATAGCATGCTGCTCATATAATATGTGCCCATCTCTATAGAACCTGTCCTTGGCGCACGCAATCTCACTGAAAAGCATCCTGGAAGGTTAAGCAGTGGTTCAGGAATCTGAAAACATACAGCTCCAACGGCTATATCCCCTTTTCCTGTGCCTTTCTTACAAGTTCATTATTCACATCTTCAAGAAGCTTCTCAAAATAATATAAATGTTGTAAATCTTTCAAGTTGTTATCCTTTCTTTAACGAATCAATTTTGACCCTTCGACCCATTGCCCATTACATCATAATATCCCGATATTAGCAAGAGCCTCTCTTGCTCCTTTAACTATCTTTGTATCATCAGAAAGTTTTAATACATTTTCACCTAAAACATCTGCTCTTGCAAGCTCCTCATCACTCTCTATAGCTGCAAGAAGCTGCATATCTCCTATATCCATAAGCTCTGTTACCTTGCTGTTAGGAAGTCTGTTTGCAATAACACCTATCTTATCATACATAACAAGCTCATCTGCTACATCTTTGATAGTTTTAACAACCTGACAACCCTTCTTACTTGCATCCGTTACAAGCAGAAGATGTGTCACCTTCTCCATAACTCTTCTGTTTATCTGCTCAATACCGGCCTCGCCATCTATAACAACATAGTCAAACTGGTCTGAGAGCATCGTGATAACTTCCTTGAGATATGAATTAATCCTGCAATAACAGCCTGCGCTTTCAGGTCTTCCTATTGCTATAAATGCATAACCATCCTGCTCCTTTAACGCATCGTATATTTCATACTTAGCCTCTCCTAGAAGCTCAACTGCTGACTTGGTATCACCGTCCTCAACATTTTTTTATAACTTCTTTTCTTATGTCATCTATAGTTTTGTCTACATCTACATTTAACACTGTCGACAGTCCGACTGCCGGGTCTGCATCGATTGCAAGTATCTTCTTATCTGGAAAGCTTTCAACAAGCAGCTTTACTATTACTCCTGCAAGTGATGTCTTTCCAACGCCGCCCTTTCCTGCGACTGCTATTATTTTTGTCTTATTGCTCACTTTATGTCCTCCATATCAATCCTTACACTGACCTGATTGTTTCAGTTAAATATTTTATATTATTATAATTCATATTACGTTCCTACTCAATATCTATTTCAGTTCCCTTTCCACAACTGTATTTATATTGTTTAATGCTTCTTCAATACTGCGATAATATACTATATCCTTTCTGTATGCCATATCATCATATTCACTTGTATACACCCCGACCTGACTTATTTTATTTTTTCATCCTGTATAGTATATGCTCCCAACACATCAGTGCTTCCAACCAAATCCACAACAAGTTCTTTTTTCTGGAATATATGTAAGATAATAGTATGGCATTCCATACATAAGTACATAATCCCCGTCTCAGTCATCAGTGAGTCAGCCTCCAGCTTTACTGCCTTTTACCTGTTTTATCCGATGTATACAATTCCATTTCACATATTCCCCTGACTACGCATTTATCATCCGACAGAAATTTTACTGTTGCAGTTTTTGTCATCGCATCAACATATTCCTGCTCTGACTTAAAGGGTGTTTCTCTCCAGCGTGAACCATCTATTTTATGATTAAATATCCCTTTGGCAACAACAAGGTAGGTGTCTTATCTTCTCCTGTCCTCATTAGTGCATAGCCATTACCACCTTCAGTACTGCTTTCTTCAAGTTCATTATAACACTCTATAATTGCATTTTTCAATTTTCCTGTGACATATCCTGTGTTGTTTCCTGTTCTGCTGCAGTTATGACATCTCCATTCTGATTATTATCTGAATTATCCTGAATATTATCTGTTTCATATACATTATCATCCTTATGGTTTACTCCACTTACCACTGCCGCAGCACCGCCTGCCACTGCAAGTCCTGCAACAATTCCTATAACAATCTTCTTTACTGAAAATGCTGCTGCCTTGCCTGCGATATTTCCTGCTGTTTCCTTAATTGTTTCTTTGGCTGCTTCCTTAGTTACCTCTTTAATCGTTTCTTCGACTGCCTCTTTAGCTGCTTCTTTCGTTGTTTCTCCTGCTGTCTCTTTAGCCGTTTCTTTCGTTGTTTCTTCGACTGCTTCATTAACAGCATGTACTGACGTATTATCTTCTATGCTGTTTTTAGGTGTTGCATGTGAGCCTTGGCTGATTTTATTAATAATATCCTCTGCCAACACTGGTGCTGCCTTAACACTATCAGCATCCTTAAGCAACAGATATAAGAAAAATGGAACTGGTGCAATACCATAGAGCTTTGTTCCTCTTTTTTCAAGTTCAAGAACCTTCTGCTCTATCTTCTTTCTTCCGTAATTAAGTCTGCTTTTAATTGTATTTTCTGATACATCTGCCATATCAGCTATCTCTTTAACTGACATTCCGTTAATGTAATACATCATTACACATAATCTCTGTTCTTCTGACAATGTATCTATTATTTCCTTTACAAGCCTGCCTGTTTCTTTCTGGTCTATTGCAAGTTCCGGTCTGTTATCTCGTCTGTAATCCTCTATTTTTCCTCAAATGTCATGTCTTCACTGTCATCTGACTCCATCTCTGAGAATAACTTGTTATTATTTTTTTTCTTTCTTAACACATCAATAGCCATATTAGCTACTATACGTGACATCCAGCCAGGAAATTTATCGGCATCTTTTAACTGCTCCAGCTTGTTAAATGCCTTTATATAAGATCCTTGCAGCACATCTTTTGCTGATTCTTCATCTTCCATATACTTTTAATGCAAGATAATAATTCTTATTACATGTCTGTGTATACAGATAATCATATCCTCTGTTATCACCATTTTTTGCCAGTTCTACTGCTTCTTTCCATTCCATTATAATTGCTCCTTATATCAGTTATTCTAACTATGTAATCACTTATGACTTTTACCTTTTATTTTTAACCTGCTGATATTTTCATTATTATTAGCCGGATTTTTAGCTTATTAACTTCGTTTATTATATTGGTAAACATCTCGCAAGCTGTTTCAAAAGACAAATACTCTTTTTCATGTCATTTCTGATTAAATCCTTAAATATCTCTAATTCATGCATTTTCTAATTTATCATCACCTGCTTTTTATTGAATATGTCTTACACTTATATGACGGACTAAATTTTAAAAGGTTTTAATAAATCGAAAATTTTAATATTACTTACAATATTTTTCCTGCAAAAGCAATAATCCAATAATCTATACATCAAGTGTCGTAGCCACACCCTTATGCGCACTGACAAATGTACTTATCTCCTCCGTAAACCTGCTTCCATACTTCATAAGCTTATTCTGTCCTACACCTGATACAGACAGCATAGTATCCACATCAACTGGCAGCTTTTCACACATATCTATAAGAGTTTTATCATTAAATATTATATAAGGTGGAACACCTTCCTCCCTTGCTATAACAAGTCTTAACGCCCTTAATCTCTCAAATAATTCATAACCTGCAACGGTAAGCAGATCTGTACTCTTCTTTCTTGTCCTTGAAGCTGGCCTGCTTCCGGCTGTACCAGCACTTGCATTCCCCGATACAGCCTCTCCGCCTGTCTGCCCTTTAAGCAGCTCACTGGCATATGTTTTCTTAGCCTTCTTTATGTATACATGGGTATTTTCATCCCTTAAAGGACTTATATCACCAATTCTTAGTACACTGTACTCACCATCCGTCTGTATAACATAACCGGCATTTATCATCTGGTCAATAAGAAGCCTGAGCTCTGCTTCTTTCCTGTTTGACAGCTTTCCATAGGACTTGTAGTTTAATGCGCCGACTTCCTTAAGTCTTGCACGCTTTGCGCCAAGCAATGTTCAAGCACGATACTTAAACCAAATCTTCCGTGGGTTTCTGCAAGACAGTTGATAACCCACTTTGCATCCGCTGTCATATCTATCTGTTCATATTCATTGTTGCAGTTGCCACAGTTACCACAAGGCTCACCTGTCTTTTCGCCAAAGTAAGAAAGAATGTAATTACGAAGACATTCTGTTGTCTTACAATACATTTCCATAGTATGAAGCCTGTGTAAGTCACGCTCCCTTATTACACTTCTGTCTTCATCTTCCACTCCCTCAAACTCCTTGCTGTCAAGAAGAAACTTATCTATAATGACATCCTGCGCTGAAAATAACAGTATACACTGCGACTCACCGCCATCTCTTCCTGCTCGTCCTGCTTCCTGATAATAGTTTTCCATACTCTGCGGCATATTGTAGTGAATGACATACCTTACATTAGACTTATCTATCCCCATTCCAAATGCATTGGTCGCTATAACAACCTGCACACGGTCATATATAAAGTCGTCCTGATTCTGTTTTCTTGTTTCATTATCAAGCCCTGCATGATACTTTGTAACACTTATCCCCAATGAACTAAACTCATCATATAACTTGTCCACATTTTTCTGGTAGCACAGTAGATAATTCCACTCTCATCCATATGCTCCTTTATATAAGCTGCTATATATGCATCCTTTTTCTTTCCTGACAGATGCTCTACACTATAATATAAGTTCTTTCTGTCAAATCCTGTAACCACAAGCTTTGGACTTTTAACTTTAATATGCACTCTATATCTGTCTTTACTTCACTTGTCGCTGTAGCTGTAAAAGCACTGACAACCGGTCTTTCTGGCAGACTGTCTATGAAGTCAACTATCTTTAAGTAGCTTGGTCTGAAATCCTGCCCCCACTGTGATATGCAATGTACTTCATCAATAGTCACCATCGATATATCTGCTTTTTGTGCAAATGTCATAAAGCTCATAGTTTCAAGTCTTTCGGGTGCCACATATATTATCTTGTACTTTCCCTGCGCCGCATAATCAAGTGCCTTATACATCTGCTGCTCTGACAGTGTTGAATTAATATAAGCCGCATTTATACCTGCTTCATTAAGCGACTTAACCTGGTCCTGCATAAGCGATATAAGTGGAGATATAACTATGGTTATACCAGACAGAAGCATAGCCGGAACCTGATAACACACTGACTTTCCTGCTCCGTTGGCATAATCGCAAGCGCATCCTGCCCTGCAATATAGCTTCTATTATATCTGACTGTCCTTTTCTGAAACTGTCGTATCCAAAGTATTGTTTTAATACCTGACTGGCATCCATATTAATCCTCATTTCTGTTTTGTATATTTACTTTAAGTATATTTCAAGGCATACTAACTGCACATCTGGAATTCCATTAAATACACATTTTAGGTATCCATTTGTAGTGTAACACAATTATTCTGTTTTGCATAATTTTCATAAAATGCTGCAAGATTCTCACTCAAAAGCATCTTCGCTACAGCAATAAGCAGACTGCCATTACCCGGAAGATATAATGGAAGATCCTTTCGTGAATTCTGTCTGTTGTTTCCACTTATCACGTATTCATTTTAGGTAACTCTATAAGAAGCTGTGAAAGTGCCTCACTCTTAAGACCTAACTTGTCTGCTGCCATAGCTATAACCGCAAAGTCCCAGCCCCAGAGTGTCGAATAATCCCATACTTCCATCACCTTATCAAGTGTTGCCCTGTATACATCCATATCAACAATATTCTTAGTGCCATAACCATCTAACATCCCATATACCTGTAGCATAAGCGGATGGTCGATAGCTTTATTAATGTATGTGTCAGAGCAGTTTTCATGTGATATATATAAGCCGTCTATAACAGGAAGTGGAGCTATTCTGTCTGCTATATTGTTCCATTTCTCTGATAATGTTACATAGCCAAGCTTATCAGCCCACTCTGCTGCTACTTTAAGACCGATCTAAAGTAAGCAAGCTCAAACACAGGGTTTCTTGTGTCCTCTGGAAGATGTCTTTCCTGTACCGGTATAACTGGAGCTTCTATGTTAAATGTATCTGTATCAATATCATATACAAGATAATCTTCCATGAATTCAGCCGTTTCTTTTACCAAAATCCAGTACCTGCGCATATATTTGTCCGTTTTTCTTTAATATACACGTCATTTTCATAGCAATCCCGCACCATATCTAACATATTGATTATGTGAGGCTGCTGCCATATAAGAAGAGGCGCAATTTTTGACGGACAATCCTTTCCTGTATAGGATACCATTTTTGTCCACCTTGCACCCTTATAACCATTTCTTGCTGCATTTTTTCTGCCTCAGGAAGTATGCTTATGTACCAGTCAAAGCTTCTTTCAAGAAGCTCTGGATGACCCACAATGCAGCCCATGCCATATGCCAGTAATGCATCTCAAGATGTGCCTTTCCATACCAGCTATTACATGTAAGCCCTGTTTCCGCTGGTGGTATATAACCGCTGTCATTAATTATAAGAAGATACTGCGATAATATAACCCTTCTCATAAGTTCATCATTTTCATGATAGAAAAATTTTCCGCTGTTCCAGTAATCACGCCAGAATGTATGTACATTTTCCTTTATTACTGCAAATGTATCCTTAGCATTAAGTTTTCCATAATTCTCATAATAATATGGCATATCTTTACTGTTTGTTATGCTGCTATAAATATCAGACTTGCCAGATACATTTGATAACTGCTTTTATATATACTGTTATCAGCAACATCATCCTCTGCATTATCCTTGTTATTATCTGCATCGATATTACTTTGGACATTATTATATATACTGTCATATATGCCGTCTTCATCTACAAACTCAACACAGAGATAAAAACATTGTCATTATCTACTTGATTTAGACGATATCTGTGTTTGTCTGACTTTTGCATCTGTCCGTTAGTCTTTACATTTACCGAATAATGAGTGTCGTCAATCTGTCTTTTTATTTGATATATATTATTAACTTTCTTACTGCTTATGGCTTTATTTAATATCTCTTCATTGCTGTTATCAGTAATTTCATCATAATGAATTTTATCATCCGACCAGTCAGAACCAGTTATATCGCACGAAGCATATGGAAAATGTATATCCACGCAAAGCCCTTTTTCAAGAGTTCAGACTCCACCTTAAAAGCCACCGTATCAGACTTATTATCACATATTGTTTCAACACTTACATTATACTCACTCGAAGCATAATTTACTGTAAAATCACTTTTTAGCACGCCTGTTGTTATATCAAGTATCTGGTTTATATCTGATAACATATCTGAAGTCATATATTCACCATCAACCGACATAGCAATCCTTGCAAGATTAAACTTATGAGGGTTCATTCGTACCCCGTCATAAGCAGCCTCATTTCCTTCATATTTAACACGCGGATATGACACCTTTCTCCCAAGAAAATCATACTCGGTCATACGCACATCATCCATGGTATAACTTTTTCCCGGATAAGTATGCCATGCCCACTCTGCCATAGTACACAGCGGTGTTTCCTCACTATACTCCTCATAAAGTGTCTGCATTCCTGTAACATCCGCCGTGAAACATAACCTTCCATTACCAACCGTCAGTGGTGACTTTGCATCTGCTTTACTTAAATGTGGATTATATTTTTTACTACATTAGTTCTGTTAATTACGTCATCATCATTCGCACTCTTATTAATATTTTCATTTTATGCTTATATTTATCTTTTTATTTATACTTTTATTCATCTTCCTGTTCCTCACACGTGTTTATTTTAAGCATTATTTATAAGCACTGACTGAATGACATTAAAGCCTTTGTCTGCCCTGTTTTTAGATATGTATAAGCTTCCTCATAAGATATATTAGTAAACAGCATCCACGCCGTATCTCCCAGCCAGAAAATGGCTATCCCTTTCATAAGATATTTTTATTACTGCTTATATGTAAATTCTCCATAACATCTGCACTCCTTCTATAAATATATGTTCTCTTTCCGCTCGACCTGACATTAATTGACTGCTAATTTCAATCACAGCTTATACCTCTGACAGCTCTTATTTATAGAATTATAACTCTATCTGATAACCAATAACGCCGAAAGTATCTCTGATTAATCGCAAATAACAGAAAAGAGCTTGTATATAACATTTTCTCATTAATACAAACTCTTTTTAACTTACGTCTACTGATTACTATGTTGATTTACAATCATCTGATAACTCAGTCTGACATCATATTTATCTTCTTATTAAGTCTCTTTTACATATACACTTATACCTGCTTAGCAATACTTTACTTATCTTCCCGCCTTCGACTTCACCTTATTCTTATACATCTCCTCATCAGCTCTCTTAACGACCTCAAGAACATCTCTTCCATAACCTTTAGCTATACCCACTGCACTTGTTATCTTAAGACTACTTCCTTCATTTGCTTTCTCTATCATCTCTGCAACCGAGGCAGATATATTTTTGCCCTCTTCATCAGATGGATTATCAATTATCATTATAAACTCATCTCCGCCTATTCTGTATACTCGCCTTCTTTCATCTACAAAGAATACAGTACGGAAGATAATCTCTCTATCGCCTTGTCGCCATAGTCATGTCCATAAGTATCATTAATCATCTTTAAATTATTAAGATCCCAGAAAATAACCCTTATATTATCTATATAATGATAGTAAGTTTTAACCATCTCCTCGTACTTATTCTTATTAAATACCTTTGTTCCTGAATCTGTTTCCTTAAGATATGTAAGCTGTGCTATCCTCAGCTCATCTTCACTACTTCTTAGAACTATATCCTGTAGCATAAATGTTATGACAAGCAGTATCATACATCTTGGAAGTACACCAAACACAAGCAGCACAAACACAGGATCCGAATTAAATGAATAACCTGTCCCGCTTGCAACTACTGTAAGATACCAATCCCTTTTATGACTTCCCTCAAATAAAAGATTAAGGTCGCATATTCCATAAAAAATCCAAGCACCATACTTAACAGCACTGAAACTGAATTAATAATATATGTAAACCAGAGTGCCTTTCTATGTCTGTAATGTGCAGCAAACAGAAGTGGCACAACATATAAAAATACAGCATGATATGATTTTTCCAGTAAAAAAATTCTCATATTTTCTAGCAAAATATACAAAGTTCTTCAAATTTTAAAATTATTCAACACATTTTTGTAGCTTTTATACAATATATTTTGTAATTTTATATAATATTATATGATGTGAGAAACAGGATAAGTGTATATCAAAAAGTCATATTACATATCATGTAAGATAACTGTTTTCGTTACTTGCTATATATTCTATACTAAATATATAGCAAGTTGTATAATACTAACCTATCTACAAAATATATAATATGACTTTTAATTCTATATTATAAGCATTTTCGACAATTCATTTATAAGTTTATATTTACTTTTAAGTTCATTGAAGACTTAAGACAACAACATATATAATTCTTAATTACCTGTTGCAGCATCCTCTCTCTTCTCCTTAGGAAGAATAATATTAAGAAGAATAGCCATAAGCGCTGCCGGAACTATTCCTGAACCACCGAATATAAGGCTTATAAACTCAGGTGCATGTGCAAGTATTGCTGTGTTAGCGCCTATTCCATAACCTACGCCAAGTGCTACAGATACTATAGTAAGGCTTCTTGCATTAAGAGGCTCTTTTGTTATAAGCTGTATACCACTTACGATGATTGATGAGAACATCATAACTGCTGCTCCACCAAGTACTGACTGTGGCATAATAGATATAAGCGCTCAAGCTTAGGAATAATCCGCACAGTATAAGAAATACTGCACCACATGCAAGTGCTATTCTGTTTACAACCTTTGTCATAGTAACAAGACCAACATTCTGGCTGAAAGATGTATTCGGAAGAACACCGAAAAGTGCTGCAAGTGTTGAACCTATACCATCACACATAACACCACCTGAAAGCTCTTTTGCTGTAGCTTCTCTTCCCATACCACCTTCTATAACGCCTGATATATCACCTACAGTTTCAACCGCAGTAACTATAAACATAACAAGCACTGGTGCTATAGCACGCATATCAAACACAGGCTTTACTGGCATAAACTGTGGAATTTCTATCCACGCAGCATCTGATATCTTGCTCCAGTTAAGCACCCATGACTTTGTATACTCTACACCATCTGCTGTAACCGCTGTATGAGGAAGAATAAGTCCCATAATAAATGCTGCAACATAACCAACGATTATACCTATAAGGATAGATGATGAACTAAGATAACCCTTAGTCCAGTGCTTAAAGAAAAGTATAACTACAAGCACTACAAATGCAAGAAACAGATTTTCCATAGAACCAAAGTCCTTTGCACTGCTTCCACCGCCAAATGAGCTTATACCAACCGATATAAGCGAAAGTCCTATAGAAAGGACTACCGTACCAGTTACAACCGATGGAAAAATCTTCTAAGCGGCTTAAGAAATGCTCCTAACACTGTTTCAAACAGACCGCCTAATATGGAGGCTCCCATAATAGCGCCGTAACCTATGATACCGCCACCCATAATCTTTGCAACACTGCTGAACACTCCGATGAAGCCTGAACTTGTTCCCATTATAATAGGAACTTTTCCACCGATCGGTCCGATCGCGTACAACTGGATCAGTGTAACAATTCCGGCAATTAACATTGCATTCTGTAAAAGTGCAACCTGAACTGTTGCATATTCACTGCCTGCACCTATTCCACAGGCACCCGTTATGATCAGAAGCGGGGTAAGATTACCCACAAACATCGCCATAACGTGTTGAAGTCCAAGCGGAATTGCCTGCTTTAGTGACAGCTTTCCGTCAAACTTATATGCGTCCTCTGATAACGTACTTCCAACTTTCATAGTTTTCACCTCATATAATCTTTTTTATGTAAGAAACTGCTTCATAAGCATATATTACAACACTGTAGATTTAATAAAACTTCTTGCTTCCTCTTACCGGTTCAGATGTAAGATTAACTCCTAATCTTGCAAATGTCTTGGTATCAACCTCAGATAACATAACTGTTGTATGAACCTGACAGCCCTTAAGCTTAGGAATTTGCTCAAGTGCCTTCTTTGCATTGTCATTAGTCACAGATGTAAGTGCAAGTGCTATAAGTACCTCATCACTGTGAAGTCTTGGGTTCTTTCCACCAAGATACTCAACCTTAAGATTTTGGATAGGCTCGATGAATTCCGGCTTTATAAGCTTCTCATCGTGTTCTATTCCTGCAAGATGCTTTAAGGCATTAAGAATAAGTGCTGATGAAGCTCCCAAGAAATCAGTTGTCTTTGACGTGATTATTGTGCCATCCTCAAACTCAATAGCTGCACAGGCAACACCTGTTTCCTCTGCTCTCTTCTTAGCCGCTACAGTTACCTTTCTGTCATCGGTTGTAATCTTAGCCTGCTTCATAAGAAGCTCTATTTTGTATACTTCACTCTCTGATGCTTCTTCCTTTGCAACTCTGTTTACTGCTGTATAGTATCTTCTGATAATTTCCATCTTAGATGCCTCACAGCATGCCTCATCATCCACTATGCAGTTGCCTGCCATATTAACACCCATATCAGTTGGAGACTTGTAGTAAGTATTCTCACCATATATTTCCTCTAATATGGCATTAAGTACAGGATATATCTCTATATCACGATTGTAGTTGACTGCTGTCTTTCCATATGACTCAAGATGGAATGGGTCGATCATATTTACATCGTTAAGGTCAGCTGTAGCAGCCTCATAAGCAAGATTAACAGGGTGTTTAAGTGGTATGTTCCATATAGGAAATGTCTCAAACTTAGCATAACCTGCCTTAATTCCCTCTTATTCTCATGGTAAAGCTGTGAAAGACATGTCGCCATCTTTCCACTTCCAGGTCCCGGAGCTGTTATAACTACAAGCGGTCTTGTTGTTTCTATATAATCATTCTTTCCGAAACCATTGTCACTTACGATATTAGGTATATTAGATGGATACCCTCTATAACATAATGCTGGTATACCTTAATTCCCTTCTTTTCAAGCTTTTCCCTGAACTGGATAGCTGCTGGCTGTCCTGTAAACTTAGTTATAACAACACTTCCAACATACAGTCCCTTCTTCTCAAACTCTCCTATAAGTCTTAGCACATCAACATCATAAGTTATGCCAAGGTCGCCTCTGACCTTATTCTTTTCTATATCTGCGGCACTTATTACGATAACTATCTCAGCTACATCTGAAAGCTGCATAAGCATCTGTAACTTGCTGTCCGGATGAAAGCCCGGAAGTACTCTTGATGCATGATAGTCATCAAAAAGCTTTCCACCGAATTCAAGGTATAACTTATCACCAAACTTACCTATTCTTTCCTTAATATGTTCTGACTGAATCTTAAGATACTTGTCATTATCAAAACCTATTCTCATCTTAGCCTGTTCTCCAATCTTTGAAACACTTTAATGTCAGCACTTATAAATATTAACTCTGACCAGTAATCATTTTATCAGAATGACACTTATTTATCAATCTTATATAGCAATAAAAATCTGCAAAATTTGGCGTATAATGCTCCTCTTTTGCAGGTCTGTCTATAATTTCATGCGTGTTCCAATGGTACCATATTAATATCAACACTGCCGTCTGTATGCCTTGTTATCAGCGTTCCGCCCTCTGTGTATGCCTTTTACTATCCCTTGTACCCAAGATAATCAATCGACATTCCATAAGTCAGCTGGATACCTTTATACACAAGTGACAGCGTATTAAGGTGGTCATGTCCACAAAACATCCACTTTATCACACCATTTTCCACTGCTTTGTTAAAAATGTACCATCAAATCTTGGGATACCAAAATGTTCGTTAGCTTCGCCTATATTGCCATGCTTATATATGACACTTTTATCGCCCATTTTCATCTTTTCATAAGCCTCTTTAAACTCATTTACAGGAATATGGAAAAATGCCATCGCCTTAATATCCTCATTCTCACTTTTCAGCTCATCAAGCTTATCCATACACCAGTCTACCTGGTCTTTATGTATGCAGTCAAAGCCACTGTAAAACCAGCTACCCTCTCCATACATATTAGAATCAAGAAATGCAAGCGGCAGCACAACTCTTCCTTTGCTGTCTGTAAGATTAATAAAATAATTGCCCATTCCGTATATATCTTTTCTTCCCTTTGCAAATATACTGTATTCACCTGAACTGTATATATCCGAAAGCTTGTCTTTTCTGTACTTTGCAAGTATCTCACAATCGTGATTGCCAAATACAAGCGCATATGGTATTGCAAATCTATCCATAAAGCTTATAAGCAGCTCTCCTGACGCTTATTATTCATAGTTCCTGACTTTGGAAAGAAAGGAAATATGGAATCTCCCGTAAGCACAATAAGGTCTGGCTTAGTTCTTTTAATAATTCTGCTCACTGCCCTTAATGCAAGCCTGTCTTTCTTTCTTGAAAACATTCCAAAACCCAGATGAAGGTCTGTAAGCTGGAGTATTTTATAATCCCTGTCTGTATTTATCTTAAGTGTAAATGTTTCATTATCAAGCTGTTTAAAATTGTCTGATTTGTACATAATAATTAATCCTCATTTCTACGCACATTTACTGTTATATCTGATTTTGATCATATTCAGCTTAATGGTATAAGGGCTCCTATGGCGGATATTATTGTAGATATCACCATAAGCACCTGAAAAGGCATTGTTCCAAATACACAACATATCGGGCTTCTTCCAGCCTTTTTCCTTGACTTTCCATAAGTCAGCACAAGCATGATACTGACTAGCACAACTACACCGCTCATTATCCTTGTAAGAACTATAAAACTGCTTACACCAAATATAGCAAAAGTATACATGGAATGGTAGCTATAAGCCAGCTTATCCTGTTTCCTGTTCCTATCTGCTCATGAACTACATCTCTTAATGCAAGTGTATTAGACCAGAAGGTTGTAAGCAGTGCAAACAAAGAAAATATTCCTGCAAGGATCATAGCCCACTTTCCTATGCTTTCGCCAAGCTGCATATAGGCAAGCTCCTTATCCAGTGTTCCCTTAGTTCCAAGAAGCACTGTAAGTGTTACAATAAGCACGAAAGAGAGGATAATCCGAAGCCTGCAAATATTGTCTTTCTTATCTTTCCCGCATCTCCATCAAGTCCCTTAACAACCTGTATAACTGCCTGATTAGCAGAGGTTGCAAAACCACCATACTATAAAGTGCAAGCAGATTGTTCAAATGAAAGGTGCTGTATACAAAGCATTAACAGGATGCATAAATGTACCAATCGTCATAACTGCAACTATAACCATGAGTACTGCAACTGCATGCTTCTGTGCTATTCCTACAGCCTTCATCCCTATAAATACTACTATTCCGGCTATCACATAATAAATAAGCTGTGCTGCCCACAAAGGAATATTAAACCAGTTCACAAATATCTGCGCCCCACCATTGATATTGCCACTCACACCTATCATAATAGCCAGTCCATATACTATAAACATTATCCAGCTGAACACCTTTTTCATCCTGCCAGTAAAGTTCACCTTCAAAGCTTTTACAAGCTGCACGCCTCCATTATTGTATGAAAGCTCAGCTATAATTAAATGCAATATTACATTGACTATATAAGCAATAGCAACCATCCATATAACATCAAGCATACTGTTTTGTTGCAAGATATGGCACTGCTATAATACCTGTTCCTATGCTGTTGCCAACTATCATACATATTGCCTCAAAAGTAGACAGCCTGGTATCCGAATTAATTGTTCCTGTCATATAATATCCTCCGCTATTATATTTTGTATTTTAATTATCCAACTTACCATTCCTATGTATATATGATATCAGCAGCAAAAGTCCCACCCGACTTTGAACTTTTGCCCCTGGCATCATATATATAATAAAACTGCTGACTATTAAAAGCCAGCAGTTTTATACTCACATACACGGCTTAATATATACATAATAACACTTATTTCTGTATGTATAAATAGCCTGTCTTATTAATTTGTTTATTTATCTGCATAGATGTTTTATGCCTTCACCTTATTCTCCTTACATACAACATTAACGTCAGCCAGTCAAGCAGTATTACAATAACAGCGACAAATGGACACCATATTGCTTCTCTTACACACTCAAGCATACATATTCTTACAAGTACTGTATCTTTAGCCCCTGTCCTTTTATGATTCTTAATCTGCTTTCATATTTCTCACATCTGTTTTTACTATAAGAACAGATACTGCAATAACAACAAACACTGCTGCTAACAGGGATATTCCATATAGCATCATTGTTTCAATAGTTTTCTGCTTTAACAGATCCTTTTCTTCCGAATAGCTTTTATAGGAAAAACCACTCTGTCCAAGATATGAGGATACTATGTTACCAGTTGACACTAAAGCTGAATCTATGCCATAGCGTATATTTACCTGATTATATTTAAGCTTTAATGTAAGTTCATCCGGAAGCTCATTAAGTAAAAAATATTGTTTAATATTTTCATTCTGATTATCAAGCGCCTCCTGTAAAAGAGCCGTTGTAGAAATCATAGTAAACTGTCCGAATTCAGGTATATATTCTTTAAATGCAGCATTAATCTCATCCCTGTTTTCATCAGTAATGTATATGACTGCTGCCACATTTGTATCTGTTGCAGGTGTATATCTTGTTTTATAACGATATCTTCTTTCAAGCTCTGTGTTGGCATATTTTCCAAGAAATCCCCGATAAGCCTCCTCTGATATGACTCCTGTTCATATCTTTCACGTGTTTCCTGTGTAGTCTTAGTCTGTGATTCAACATTTGAGCCAGAAAGACATGTTCTTGATATAAGATTAAGCTCTTCAAGTCTATCAAGTGAAAGCTTATTACTAACATATTTGTATGCACGGTTCCAGCTCCATGTTTTATGATTAGCTATTACATCTGCTGTGTCGGGATCATCTTTACGTTAACATATTTTTCCCATACGTTATCCATATAATATCTTATGAGTGCATCCGAATATTCACTTTCACTTCCATCCCACTGATGATATACAAACTGGTCGTTTCTCATATTATCAGCATATCCATATAAGTTCAGTGTCATACCAGGCTGTAATATATCATCATACTGTCCTCTTATATTGGTATCCTTAAAACTACCGAAAGCTCACCAGCCGCCCATTTTTCATAGTCAGGTGCATTACCGCCTGCATATTTGCATATAATATCATATATACTGCTATCTGGTTCTACATACTCTGATGCATACAGATATTTATAATTCTTTTCATCAAGCTTTTCATCACTATCTGATATATAATCCTTTGCGCCTATCTTATTATAGTCCATTCCATCCCAGTACCAGCTTCTTCCAGTTTCGAAATATCCAAGGCGTACTTCTTCAACTCCATCTATATCTTTAATAGCTTTTAAAGTATTCTCATCTATTCCTTTATAAATGTATGTATCTGCACATTTAAGATTGTTATTTAATGTAAGCTTTCTGTCTATTCCAAAATATACTCAGTATCAGCATTATCCAGATAATCCTGATAAGAACTTATATTTATCCTAAATTTATTATATATTTCAAGCTCTGTTGGTTCTTTATACTCTGATGCTGCATACTTGGATGCACTTTCTTTCTCTTTGCACCTCTTCCTTATATTCATTAATATCTTCATTATAATAATATACATATGCTGATGTATTGTTTTCCTTCTTATAGGCAACCATATCATCTGCATCTGCATTTTCATATGCCTTATATGCAGTGTACATATTAATGGCACATAGCACCATTACCGCTGCCATAACAAGTGCAAAAATTCTTATAAACATATTGGGCAGAAAGCCATTTGTATGCATAAACCTTATATGTGTCTGATATATGAAGTTTCTGTTATTAATTTCTTTTATATTAATTTTTTACTGTTAATTTTTTACCTGATGCCGCATACTTTTCTGCATTATACTTTTTATCTTTTTACCTTAATAGCTTTATTATAATCATGTGAGATATTCATATAGACATTAAATATTATACTTATTATAACGGACAATATAAGTGTAATAAGCATTTTAATGTATGTACTGCTTCCTATATAAAAACGTTACACCCATATTCTTTCCTATAATGCTGCATATAGCCCTTGCAAGCTGGCATGCTGTAAAGTCCAAGAAATGATGACAGAAGCAGTATAATAAAATTCTCGCACATATACATTCCTGTTATCTGGCCTCTTGCTGCTCCTTCCCTGATATGTATATCCATCGTATATTTCCTGGTCATACTATATGCCATCATCTGATAAGTTATAGCTGCGATACCAACAAGCATTACAAGAATAAATATATAATTGTATACAAGCTCATTACCCCATGGTTTATATGCATAGACACTACTGTTAAACACCATCTCTTTGTCAGTGTCCTTCTGCATTTTGTTAAACATTGCTTCATAATCAGATTCTTGTATTATATTTTTCATCCCATATATTGCAATGTTTTTGCTTAATATCGCTGCTATGCTTGATATTTTCACATTCATTTTCTGTCAGTATTATGCCAGGCAGATTTTCTCCTCCTGCCATATGTTTGTGTAACTGTTTATTATTCCTGACAGCCTGTAGGTTTTGTCACTTCATTTTCCTTATCGGTTGTGGGACCTGTATATGTATGTATACTTATTGTATCCCTATTTCATATCCCTGATTAAGCTTTAGCAGAGTATTCCAGTCAACTGCTGCCTCATCATCATTCTGTGCCCACTCTCCCTTATCGCTTAATATTTCCTGCCTGTATAAAATCCTGTGTAAAGAAGCCTATCTTTTCATCTGTTTCCTTATCATAATCATATATACTATTTACCACATAAGCGAGCTTAGGTTTTTCAAGATAAATGTGTTCACCTAATACATTATCTTTCTTTGCATTGTAATATGGATTCATTATAAACCAGTCGCCAAAATGTTTCTTCGCCACTGCTGTCTGATATTGATACATATTTTCCTGGAAAAGAAGCATACCTGCGACAAAAAGAAATGCGATAAAACTGTTACTATTGTTCTTAATACTCTCTCCATCTTCTAAGCATACTTTTTAAACAAAGTAATATGAGTCTGCCATTCATAAAAGCTCACCCCTGTCATTACCTTCAGCTATCGTATCCTCAACTCCCATGCTCACATGTCCGTCAACTATCGTAAGCAGCTTATCTGCATATTCTGCCATCTGCTTATCATGCGTAACCATTATTATGGTCTGATTGTATTCATTGGAAGCTTCTGCCAACATCTGTACAACTGTCTGTGCACTAGCCACGTCAAGATTGCCTGTCGGTTCATCTGCGAGTATAACTGCCGGATGTGCTATCATTGCCCTTGCTATGGCAGCTCTCTGCTGCTCACCTCCTGACATCTGCGCTGGAAGCTTTCTTAAACAATGTCCGATGGATAATATATCCATAAGACGGCTGACCTCATCTCTATCTGGTTTCTTACCATCAAGTATAATAGGAAGTATGATATTTTCATAAGCTGTATATTCTGGCACAAGGCTATAATCCTGATATATAAAGCCTATCTTTGTGCGCCTGAACCTGGCAAGTGATTTATTGTTAAGCGTGCTTATATCTGTATCATCTATGTACACTTTTCCTGAATCAGGCTTATCTATAGTCCCCAATATTCTTAACAGAGTGGACTTTCCAGAACCGCTTTTTCCTATCACAGCTGTAAAATCGCCTTTCTGAATGTTAATACTGCACTGTTTAAGTGCCTTCACTTCAACACTTCCTGTCCGGTAAGTTTTACTTATTCCTTCTGCTCTTAATATATCCATAGCATATCCTCCTTTAATAAAGTCTGTATATTATTTCAGATATCTTTAATACTTTATTCCTGACTTTAGTTACTTTCGTATCTGATATGCGGATTATATTGTTGTTAACTTACCTCTGACTTACATTCACAAGTTTTGACCTTTTGTTTCTTACATCTTATTATCTCTTATCCTTAAGTCTGTATCTTGGAAGTATTATCGTGAATTCTGCTCCTCCATATTCTTCACTGTTACCTGCTTTTATTATGCCATAATGTGCCTCTATTATAAGTCTTGACAGATTAAGTCCTAATCCTACATGCATATCCGAAGCACTGTTTCTTGTTGTAGAGAACCTGTCAAATATATCATCCTGATCTTTAACAGTTAATCCTTTCCCATTATCTTCTATTCTTATAACAACCTTTCTTTCATCACAGCCTGCAGTTATATACACTTTACCATCAGGAATATTCCTGATATAGTCTGCACTGTTTCCTATAACATTAGCTATTGCCTCAACAAGCCACATTTCATCTGCATATATAACCGCACTTTCACATTTATCATCATATTGTACTATAAAAATATCATTCTGATTTTCATGTATCATACAATTCATACAATTATTCATGCTATCTGATATAATGGAACCTATGAGTACTTCATCAGCCGCTATTATTACCTTCTTGTTTTCAAATCTGCTTATGTTAAGAAGTGTTCTTATAAAGTCCCGTATTCTGAATGCACTTCCCGCACTTTCATCAACAAGCCTTCCCATACGCTCATCCATGTGCAATTCCTGCATAAATTCAAGATTTAAGATTATCGCTGCAAGCGGAGTTTTATCTGATGTGCTATATTCTCTATAAAATCCTGCATTTTTCTCTGCTGTTTTTGTTATATTCAGCTTCCTGTTTAAGCCTGTTTTCTAATATTACATTCCGTTCTTTAACTGCTGAAGCATCAGCTATAACACTGTGACCGGTCATGCTTCTGATGCTTACAATGCCACATATGAATATAACTGATAATGTAAGTAATGCAATTATATATATCCATATTTCCCTGATAAAGAAATATATAGCTATACCCTTTACTTCCATATCCGATTTTTCAATAGCTGTATTTCCCTCATTAACATATCTGCCCACAGCCTGCGTGATTTTCAACTTAGAAAGAACATCAAGATAATTCTCTGCTGCTGTTTTATCATACAAATAAAGAGCCCCTGTAAGAGCTCTTTGCTTAAGATTATAATACAGGCATAAAAGCATTACTACAGCTGCATTTACTATAAATGAAGCTGCAATGAATAATGTCTGTTTTTTTCTAAAATCCATAAATTTCTGTTCGATATCGTCCTGATTACCCATAAACACTCTTTACCTCTATATTTTATCTATCCACCTGTATCCTACATTTCTTATTGTTTCTATATAAGCCTGATGCTTTTCCCCATATGTTCCAAGCTTTGCTTTAATTCTGCTTACAGCAACTGTGAGTGTATTATACTCAACATAATTGCCATGCATATCCCATATTCTGTCATATATGACCTCACGTTTAACAACACAGCCTTTATTCTGTATAAGTATTTTTATTATATTAAACTCTGTCGGGGTTATGCCTAATTCTACATCATTTTTAATATCTTATACTTATCAAAAGTACTTTAATATCGCCAACACTATATGAATTCTCCTTGAATCTTGCACTTCGTCTTAGGTTAGAGCTTATGCGTGATAGAAGCTCTGCATTGTGAAAAGGCTTTGTTATATAATCATCTCCGCCTATATCAAGTCCTTTACTACCGACTCTTCATCATCACTTGAGGTTATAAATATTATAGGTGCTTCTGTCTTATCTCTTATATTCTCACATATATCATAACCACTTCCATCAGGAAGAATAACATCTAAAAGATATGCATCGTATGTTGTTTTCTTAATACTCATAAAACTTCTGCACACCTTCCACCGCTGTTACTGTATATCCCTTATATGTGAGCAGCTCCGTAAGGCTTTTTCTTATCTGCTCGTCATCTTCAACAAGAATAATATGATACATATGCTCATTCTCCGTATTATATTCATATCTACATTTTCTATCTGCTCATTTATAATATCAGATGATAATATACATATTAACTTACACCAGACTTACTTTTTATAAAAATATTTATAAAAATATATGTTATCATCGTAACAACTTAACCAGCTTTGCAAACCATTTCTATACTTATATATTTACTCCGAAACTGGCATCTCAAAATGCTGATAATCCTTAGATGCCGTCCAGTCGCCACCCCACTCAAAACCATGCTTGACAAAAGCTTATAACATATATCATCATGGTCAATCTTGTGTGGAAAATCTTTGCTTCTGTCCACATACTCTGCTGCATTAGCTGGCTCTATGCTAAGTCTTCCATCAACCTCTTTGATATAAGGATTATAAAGAGTATTAATATCAACTGCCATTCCAAGTGCATGCTTTGACAGCTTTGTTGTATACGATATGTAGCGGAAGTTAAACGCCGATGAATTGTTATCTCTCATAGATAATTCATCCTCTGCATTATACTCATCTATAAGACGTACCTTTTCTATTCTGTACTCTGCCTTATATAACTCAGCAAATATATCAAGCACTGCATCTGCTATACGCTTATTCACTATCAGTTCACCTTCATGTGTCTTACCATCAAAACCAATATGCAATATATGTATATACCTCAGTTCTTCCCTTGGCACAGTGCAGTTTTCCTTATACGACTTTCCCTGCATTTTTCGAATATATCATCTGGAATTTCTGATATATAAAAATCATTGTTGTTCATAGTTATTTTCCTTCATAATTATTATGATATGATAGTCAAAATGTATTTTGCACCTCTTTTGAATTTTCTTATATAAAATCAGCAAATTTAAACTGTTTCTATGTTTCACTGTGTACACCAGTTATATACCTTATCTATCAATCTGTCACATAACAATGTATATGCCGCGCCTATTACATTTACACCTATTCTAAGTAAAACAGCATATTTAAGTCCGAACAATTCCGCAGCTATCGACAGTGCACCAAATGTATTAAACACTGTCTGCCACGAATAACCAGCTGAATATCCGACACCTATTCCACCTATCATACCAATATATGGATACATTGACTGTGGAAGTACTGTGTATAATATTGAAAAAATCAGACATCCAACAACATTGAACGCACCTCTCTTACCAGCACGTCCTTCTATATCCTTTGAAAAGGCAGGCACACTGACATGCACGCTATACCTATCCACATCGCTCTTGGAATATTAAGCAGATTCATCACAAGCATTGCACTTGATACTATAAATGTAAGCTTGATATACCATCTGTTTCTTGCCGAATTAATATTGAATTCATAAAACAAATCCTGGAAAGTTCTTCTATATGGTCTGTTCTTCTGATTCTTATAAAGATAATCATACATATAACCATACCACAAAGAAGTCCGGCAACTCTTAACACATAATCCTGTCCTGTAACATCATACCCCTGTAATAACAGATAACCAAGCACAAATGTCGAATGATTATACATAATCACATTATGACAGCCCATTATCATAAGAAGCATTATGCACACTATATTAATAAGAAATGCAACAACAGGTGGCACCATATTACTAAGCCTTGGACCTGCTATCAATATAGCATATATTCCCATAATAGACAAAAGTCCATGTGATGTCTTTATTCCAAAATCTGCCTGTCTTAACACAAGTACTGCAAGCAGTACTGTAACACCAACAACGCTGTTAGCGCTTCCAAGTAACTTACTGAATATTGTAACAACTGCTACACAGAATACCATAACAAGGTAAACCTTGAAATTATATATTAATATATGTTTCTTTTCTCTTTAGCATCTTTTGTGTTCTTAATAAGCTGTTTAGAGCCTGCAGAACTTAACTGTAACTCCTGATAAAATGTCATAAAACCACTCTGTTCCTTTCATCCCCATATATTTGTTAAACTTCATTATTAATATTACATTACACATTAACATATATAATATTTAACATCTTTCTATTTATCTATCCGATTATTTTACAAATGCATTTAATAATGAGAATTTAAGATGATAGGGTTGAGTAATATAACACTATTCGTTGCTATTGTCAATTACAAGTTTATAACCCTGTCCGCCATCTGTATTGTTGATGTCCTATGTGCAATCATTATAATTGTCATTCTGCCCTTTAGATTCTGTAATGTTTCGTTTACAGCACGCTCCGACTCATTATCAAGTGCAGAGGTTGCCTCATCCATAAGCATTATCGGAGCATTTTAAGGATTGCCCTTGCTATGGCTATCCGCTGTCTTTGACCACCTGATACAGACATCCCTTTCGCCAACAACTGTGTCATAACCATCTGTAAATTCTGTTATAAACTGGTGAGCATTAGCCATCTTTGCAGCCTCAATAATCTCAGCTTCCGTGGCATCAAGCCTTCCCATTCTTATATTATCCATTATACTCATATTAAAAGTATTGCATCCTGTGGAACAAGTGCAAAAGCTTCTGCCAGCCGCCAGACTTATATCATCAAGATTATTGCCACACACTTCAATCATTCCACTGTCCGGCTTATAAAATCCCATAAGAAGCTTAGAAAGTGTTGTCTTTCCAGAACCTGAAGCACCTGTAATTGCCACGAACTCGCCTGACTTTATTGTTTCATTATAATTATCAAGAACTACAATCGGTGCATTATTTTCATCTTTTATATATGAAAATATTAAGTTGCTTATATTAACTGAATAATCAATATTATTATGACCGCAAGAGTTATTTATTTCATTATGCAATCTTTCTTTGTTGAATTCCTGACGATTTAACATTTCCTCTTCTGTTTTCTCATCAAGAAACTCGAATATATTCTGCGCATATGTCAGATATGCAATAAGCTCAGGAATATACTTTCCCATCTGTAGAAATTGTCTTGAAAAACGTCCATACATAGTATATATAGCTGCAATAGCACCAAGTGTTGTGTAGCCCTTCTGCACAAACAATATGCCTAATGCCAGAAAAACAAGATTACATATAAGATCAAAGCCTGTATTAGCACATTCAAGCAAAGATGAAAACATATTTCTTTTATCAGACTTTACAGCATACACATCTGCCTCTTCATTATATCTGTCAACTGTTTTTCTTCCTGCCGGAAACATCCTTACCTGTATAATTCCCTGAATAAGATCTGTTATATGCTTTGTCATTATGCTGTTTGACTCAGACATTTTCTTACTTAAGCTTTTAAGCGGTCCAGTCAGGACCATCGTAACTCCTATCAGCACTGTATTTACAGCCACAAGACAAAGTGTAAGCTGCCAGCTGAGTGCAAACATAGGCACTAAGAATACAACTACCATCATAAATGGCATAACAACTCTTCTGAATCTTGAGCCAAATATATCACCCATTCTTCCAAGGTCGAATGATACTTTTGATAACATTTCCCCACTATGATGATTTTCATAATATTCACAAGGCAGCTTCATTTCGTGACTTAACACCTGTTCGTACAGCTTTCCATATATTCTCTTTGCTTCCACGTTATATCTTATGCAGGCAAATCTATATCCTAACAACACTATCACGCCTGTTATGACTATTATTACGACAGAACTTATAAGCCTGTCCCACTCGCCTTTCTGTGCTATGTCAACAACTATCTTCATAAGAAATGCTTCCATAACTGAAAACATTGCAAATGTTATACTCATCCCTAATATTGAACCATAATACATAAAACGTCTTTTTCCCATAGTTCTCATAGTCCGTAAGAATAACTGCCATATTCCGGAATTCTTATTATTGTAATTCCTGTTATTATTATCTTTCATATTATCTTTATTATTATTTTCATTATTAATATGTAATTTTAATTCACCATTATTTATGTCATTAACATTCAACTTTAATTTTGAACTATTTTATCTGACTGTGTAGATTTATTATCTGCACTACCCTTCTGCGTACATTCCTGCATATACCCTCCCATGTCAAGCAACTGTTTATGAGTTCCAGTTTCAACTATCCTTCCATGCTGAAGTACAATTATTCTGTCAGCATCTTTTATTGTAGACAATCTGTGTGCGATCGTTATGCTAGTTTTCCCTTTGCACAACCTGTCAAGAGCATCCTGTATAAGCTGTTCTGTTCCCTCATCAATAGCAGATGTAGGCTCATCTAACAACAAAATTGGCGTATTTTTAATATTGCCCTTGCTATAGCAATACGCTGCCTCTGACCACCTGAAAGCTGGCTTCCACCCTCACTTATCACAGTTTCATATCCGTCAGCAAGTCCTTCTATAAAGTCGTGAATTCTTGCATCCTTACATGCATTAACAACTTCATCGTGAGTTGCATTAATATTTCCATACCTGATATTTTCCTCAATAGTTCCTGGAAATAAAATGTATCCTGTGAAACAAGCGCCATATTTTCTCTTGCACTTTCAATATTCCATTCATTAATATCCATTCCGTACAACTTATATGTTCCGGCACTGGCATGATATAAGCCGCATAACAGTCTGAAAATAGTAGTCTTTCCACCACCCGAGCTTCCGACTACTGCTATATTTTCGCCATTTTAATCTTAAAACTGACATCATTAAGAACATTTTCACCCTCTTTATATGCGAACTTTATATTGTCAAATTCTATGGCATAATCTAAACCATACTCACCTGATACCTTATTAGTTATATTCGTTGTCTGATAAATATTTTCTCTTATCTGTGTTTGTTGTATTTTAATTTTATGATTTTGTTCTTTTGTTGTTATATTTTTGATTTTCTATATGTATATTACTTTCTTCTTTGTTATTTTATTTTCCATACATTTATTACTTTCTTTTTACATTTTTCTTTATACCTAATAGTCTTAATAGATAAAATATCTGGCTCTGTCTTATCCCCGTAATATTCATCCTTCGCCGAGAGTATTCCTTCAAGCCTTCCTATACACACCATACAGCCTGTTGCATCAACTATGGCAAACGGAATTCCTATAATCGACTCAACAAACTTTTCCAGAATAACGACAAAACCAACAAGCTCTCCAACTGTAAGCTGTCCATTTCTTACAAGCCATATGCTTAAGAATGCACATAATATAGAAGGAATCCATTGTATGAGTCTTCTTATAACTATCGCCGTATTGCTTATGCCTGTTCTTATCTGCTCTGTTTCCACAAGCTCCTCTGATGCCTTATGCATTCTGTTTTCAAAATACTTCTGTAATCCAAAGGCTTTTATTATCTGATACCCCATTATAGCTTCATGGTCAATCCCAAGCATTGCATCAACCTTTAAACGATATATCTTTGACACATCACGCATTTTCTTCACAAGAATATTTGACAGCCATATTACAAGTGGATAACTCACAACAACTGCAACAAAAGCACTACATTTATCCTTCGCACATAATTGGCATATATAAGTGCTGCCGTAATATTTGTTATAATTGTTGCAAAATGCTCTGTCAGAAAGTTTTCAGCTTCTGCTATATCAGAATTCACCTTATTAATTATTGTTGCTGTACCTGCATTATCATAATAAGAATAATCTATCCGGTATAACTTGCTGCTTATCTGTTTTCTGTATGAATTAATAACCCTTACCGCATATTTAAGCGAAAGCCTGCTTCCTGCAAATGAAAGTACAAAGCCCGATAATGTCAGATATATAAACTTTATAATAACAGTACTTATATCAACAGCTTCACCAGCCAGCATATGGTCAATATTCACACTTATTATCCTGTTGGCACTGACAATTATCCCATTCACCGCCGCATTAAGAAGTAAAGATACAATTATCAGATATGAGTACCTTAGCATATTCTTTATAAAATTATTCCCTTTCAGGTTAAACTTCTGATTCATATATGTTATTCTCCCTCTTTTCATAACTCAGTTTTCTTTTACAACATTAATTATTGCACATAATTTTATTATTTTCATTAAATATAATTGCTTTTATATGTTATTTTTATAAAATTATGCTATATCAAAAAGGAGAACAGTATGCCATTACCACTTAAGCCTGGGAAAATATTTATATAGACCACAAAATAAAAGAAGCCAGTTACGCCATGCCAGCTATGCAGGCTGCACATGACCACTACACCATTGATATATGGTATCAGGTGACCGAAGATGGATTGCAACCGACAATATACGTGTATGTCACGCCGGAGATTTCGGTATCGCTAAACCTGAGGTTTATCACAGAAACTGTCCTATTTCCGATGTTCCCTATGACCGGTTTGTTATAAAAGTCCGTACAGAGGTATTCGAGCCAATTATCGAAATAATAGGTTCTGCCCAATTAGATATGTTATGTCGCAATTATCTTCACTTTACCAAAGCTTCACAGAATGAAATACGAAAATGTGTGATGAAATGTTATCCGAATACGAACGGAATTCTGACTATTCACAACTACTTCTTCAGGGAATGTTTTATAAACTTTTCTTCTATGTATATGAGCATCACATTCCTAATGAATCAGATAACAAAACTCTATACCTTAAAAATTTGATGACAGAATCCAGAAGGCTATGATATATGTAGAAAATAATCTTGAATATGGTGCTGACCTTCAGGATGCAGCAAGCTTCGCCTGTCTTTCTCTATCACATTTTTCAAGACTATTCAAAGATGTAACCGGCTCCTCATATACTACATATATAACAGAGGTTCGATTACAACACGCAAAAATCCTTTAGAAATCGGTAACCTTTCCATAAGTGAGGTTGCCGCCAAAGTTGGAATATCCAATGCCAGCTACCTTAGTGCCCTGCTTAAGAAGCATTACGGTATCACACCGACACAGATAAAGCGGAGTTCTGATTCTGGTATCAGAAGCTGCACATCCCATTTTCCGGGTGGCTCTATGTAAGATTTACAAATTTGAGTAAATTAAAACAGCTGATATCTTATAAATGTAACTATCTACATTGTCAAAGCTTTAATCTGACTTTGTAAACTGCCACATCCTGTATAAGATACCAGCTGTTTTATACTAACTTTTATATATTGTAATATATTAATCAGAAATTAAAATTTCCAATATTCCAACGCATTTACATTATAATACATCAACCTGCTTAAGCAGCCTTCTCTGAGTTCTTCTCACTCTTTGCATAGCTCTTAGCTGAGTTAACTACAATGATAAGACCAAGTACGATAAGAAGAATTGCTATTATAAGCTGAAGTCCATTTGCTATGAACACCTTACCCCATGTAGTAGTACCTGCTGGGATTGTAACTGCTGCTGCATTCTGGATAGCCTTAACCATAGCTATAAGTCTCTGTACAAGTGCTGTAAATGTTACACAAAGCATAATGATAAGAGGTGGGAAGAGCATCTTGTTGCTGCGTCCTGTAACCTTTAAGAATACGCAGAGTGTTATAAGAACAAGGGCACTTAATAACTGGTTAGCTGAACCAAATAATGGCCAGATGTTAGCATATCCAATCTTTGTAAGTACGAAACCACAAAGAAGTGTTACGATTGTTGAGAAATATGTATTGCAAAGTAACTTTCTCCAGCCTTCTGCATGTTCCATATCATCTACGCTGAAAAGCTCCTGGAAGCTCATACGTCCGATACGTGCAACTGCATCAAGTGATGTAAGGGCAAGTGCTGATACACACATTGTCATAAATACTGTTGCGAAATGTACTGGAACACCAAACATTTCAAAGAAACCAGCTACACCACGGCTGAATATCTGAATGGAGTACCTGTTGCTGCTGTACCATCAGCGGCTGCGGCTGCACCTGCTACACAAAGAGCAAGAACTGCAAGTAAGCTTTCAAGTACCATAGCACCATAACCAACCTTAAGCATATCCTTCTCATTCTCTACTGTCTTAGAAGATGTACCAGATGAAACAAGGCTGTGGAAACCTGAAACAGCACCACATGCAACTGTTACGAAAAGGATAGGGAACATTGTTCCAAGCTTTGCATTGTTAAATCCTGTGTATACAGGAAGGTTCATAGATGGATGGGCAACTACAAGACCAAGTGCTGCTCCAACTATCATAGCGATAAACATAAATGTTGTCATATAATCTCTTGGCTGCTTCATAAGCCACATTGGCATAACTGCTGCAAAGAAGATATATACGAATGTGATATAGCTCCATGCATTCTTACCTAAGATGATTGGACAGAAGTTACCAATTACAAATGAAGCTACAATAAATGCAATACCAACTACTGCTTCTTTCCAGCCTGAAAGATTAAACTTCTTCTGGATAAGACCAAATACTACTGCGAACACCATAAACATAATTGATACAGTACCAGCAGAACCATTAGTTGAAGCTGCTGGTGCTAACTGTGATGCTCCATCAACTACTGTATATGCATTAAATGTTCCAGCAACCATATCAGCGAAAGCTGCAATAACGATAAGTGTAAATAACCAGCAGAAAAGTAAGAAAATCTTACGTCCAAACTTACCAATATACTTCTCAATGATCATACCCATTGACTTACCTTCGTTCTTAACTGAAGCATATAAAGCACCGAAGTCTGTTACAGCACCAAAGAATACACCACCGATAAGAATCCAGAGTAATACTGGTAACCATCCAAATGCTGCTGCCTGAATTGCACCGGTTACAGGGCCTGCGCCCGCGATGGAGGAGAACTGGTGACTGAATACCGTCCATCCATTGGTTGGAACAAAATCTTTTCCATCATTGTACTTTACGGCAGGTGTTTCTGCCTTAGGGTCTACACCCCACTTGTTTGCTAACCAACGGCCATATACCATATAGGCACCAAATAATATAACAGCCGCGATTAAAACGATTACTAAAGTGTTCATAATGTCACTCTCCTATATAAAATATTAGCTGAGCAAGATAAATATTCCCAGCCTATTTCACTAGCCAAATACAATGAACGCAGAAAATCAGAAATTGAAAATAACTAATTCCATAATGCAAAACCTTCGTCTCTGCACATATCTTAACGATACTGTGCAAAGACGAAGGTAAATTACATTACTTCCGCGTTACCACTTTGCTTGCCGGATAAATCCGACCTCTCTACTACCACATTTAATGGCATGCCCTGTTAACGATGGGTACCGATTCTGACTACTAAATTAATATCTTTCACCAGAACTGCTTGCAGGTGAGGGCTTATCTATTCCTTGCTACCGTTTCTCATCAACCAACGGCTCTCTGTAGGCGGTGATATAAATAAATCATTTCCTGTTCTTCGCATTTGACTATTGAATTAAGTAATAAGATAATCTCTTAATTTTAATTTGTCAATAAAAATTAATTATTTTTGTATTTTTAATGTATTTTTAATTTGACTACATTTCTACTGTATCTTTACTGTAACATTTATTATGGTCTGAATGTCTTTAAAGCAGCAATTGTCTGCCTCTTCTCTTATCATCTTAATATTACATTCTTTGCTTAGAGTATATTATGTTGATGTCAAAGAAACCAACTATAATGCCTGCATATTGTTCTATTCTATAAACTGATACTGATATGTACATTAACAATATTAGTTAATATTATACTCTTGTGATGTTTGTGAACAAAAGGAATATTTGATTTTTAATAATCACTCTGATGTATATTATATATTCACTCAGTATGGTATATATTTTATATATTAATAATATCATAAACTTTATAATTATATATCTATATAAATATATAGAAATTTAATATTTTTAATATTTACAGCAGCTTTTATTGACACAATTCTTTTACAACATTATAATTATAAGATAAAGATGCGTGAAAAATATATAATTTTACACAAATTAATCTAATTTAAGGAGAGTGATATTAATGAAGAACATTAAAGTTCGCACAAAGCTTACTATAATTCTGGCTTTAGTAATTATCCTTGTAACTTTTGAAAGTTTTATTTCTATTAAGAATATGAACCAATTAAAAGACAAGGCACTTGAAACTATGGACACATCATCAAGACAGAACTATGATGATTCTATTAAAGAACAGGTAGGTGTCGTCATCTCTGTTATCTGAAATCAATAATGAATATAAAGCAGGCAGATATAGCCTTGATGAAGCTAAGAAGATAGCTGCTGATGAAATACGTCAGATGCGCTACGGCAATGGTGGATATTTCTGGGTTGACCAGTCAGATGGTAAAATGTTGTTCTGCTTGGAAGTTCAACTGAGGGTACTAACCGTATGAACACCAAAGATGCTGATGGCTACCAGATGGTCAAGGAAATAATCCGTGTTGCAGTCCAGGATGGTGGTGGTTACACAGACTATGTATTTCCTAAAGAGGGAGAAACTGAGTCTTCACCAAAGCGTTCTTACAGCGAATACTTCAAGCCCTTTGACTGGGTTGTTGGTACTGGCAACTATACTGATTACATAGACACTGCTATTGCACAGCAGGATGATGAATTCACAAGCTATGCTTCAAGCAAAGCTTTTCACTTATTATATGCAGCGTATGCATGCTTATTGTTGTTGCTATACTCGTTGCCCTCATCGCAATTGATATTACTAAATCATTAAGAAAGATAAAAGAACAATTCGAAGTCATTGCTGGCGGTAATTTTGCCACAAAATGCAACAGCCTATGCTTAAGCGTAAGGATGATTTCGGACAGCTAGCCAATGCACTTGAAACCATGCGCGAATCTGTACGAAGCCTGTTAGCTCAGGTAAAAGCGAGGCTGCCAATATTGATAAGGTTGTAGAAACAATTGATACTAATGTATACAATCTTAACGCAGAAATTGAAGACGTATCAGCAACAACAGAGGAGCTTGCTGCAAGTTCACAAGAAACTGCCGCCTCTGCTGAACAGATTAATGGAATGACACAGCAGATTGAAGAAGCTGCAAGGGAAATTGCCATAAGGGCACAGGATGGTGCAACCGAATCCCAGGACATCCATAAACGTGCTGTAAAGACTAAGGATGATACTGTAGAAAACCGTCAGAAGATTAAACAGATAATGTCCGATATCAGAGTAAATCTTGAGCAGGCTCTTGAAGATGCCAAGGTAGTTGACCAGATTGGTGTACTTGCTGACTCTATCTTGAATATTACTGCACAGACTAATCTGCTTGCCCTTAACGCTTCTATTGAAGCTGCAAGAGCTGGTGAAGCCGGTAAAGGCTTTGCAGTTGTTGCCGAGGAAATCCGTGTATTAGCTGAACAATCTAAAGATGCTGTTGCCAACATTCAGGCTGTTACCGAAAATGTAAACAAAGCTGTAGGCAACCTGACCAGCGATTCTAACCGCCTGCTTGATTTCGTTGATACTGATATTGTTGAATGTCTTAACGGATTTGAGAAGATGGCTGATGACTATAATATGGATGCTTCCAACATCAACGAGCTTGTATCTGATTTCAGTGCAACATCAGAAGAGCTTGTTGCATCTATAAGCAATATCACTCAGGCAATAGATGGAATTACTTCCGCTTCTAATGACAGTGCAACTGGAACAACCAACATCGCCCAGAAGACAATTGTAATTGTAAAAGGCTCAGAAGCTGTTATGAATGGAGCTAAAACCGCAGAAGCCTCTGCTGCTGAGCTTCGTAAGAATGTTAATAACTTTGTTATTGATTAAACAGATATGTATCATCATAATATAGGGTACTGTACTAATCTAATAGTGCAGTACCCTATATTTCTATACATACAAAGGTCACATCTTCTAACTATAATACATATAACTATAATACATATAACTATAATACATAATAGTTATTAAACTTATTTACCTTTTCTCTCATAATCACGTAGTATTATCATCGCTGTTGCAGGCTTTTAAATAAATCCTGATATATTCTTTCAACAATATCATCGGCCTGCATTTCACAAGTAATGACCTGTTCATCAAGAACAGAAGAAAAATCTTTTCTCTCCACCAGCCGCGCATAGCTTCTTCACCAAATTCCTGACTTTTATTTCTCATACTATGACGTCGTAATGTCTCTTCAAATGGTATGTCAAAATAATATGCGTATATATTGATTCATATAATTCGTTTGCCAGTTTAAATAACGGACTATACCACTCCTCATACATAATTCCTTCTAAAATCGTAAGCTCGCTATGAACCTTTCCATATTTCAATAGTTCCGCCATAAGAGGTAATGCCTTTGTATCTTTGCCATCTTTAACCCATAACATATTCCTTCGGACTTCATCCTGTGATATACGCATTGTATTATATCCAAGCTTTTCCTGTAACGCTTTAGCCACAGTTGTTTTCCCACTTCCAGAATTTCCTCTGAGAATGATTAATTTACTCATACGTTATTCTCCTGTTCTTCTTTCTCTAGTGCCATAACCCTTCAATGTAACCATAATTAATTGGATAATACATATCCTTATATTCGATGATAACTTCCTAATGTTCTATCGACTGAGTTAAAAATTCAACTTCTAACAACCGCTTTTCCATTCTCGCATAAATCAAATCTGTTTTGAAACAAAATGTACAATTTCTTTCCCTGGCTCAAGGATATATGGTATCAACTCCAAAGGATATACCTTAGTACCCTTCTTTAAATCTTCTAGTGAAACCCAGCAGAAATCCAAATCAATTCTTTCATTATCCAGCTCATCATATCCATGAAACACTCCATCTAATGGAATATTATCATCCATCAGATGTACATTATAATATAAGCATATCTGATGACAGGGCCTTTTTCCCCATGGAAAATAAATTTCTCCGATTGCTAACAGATTATCTACCTCTATCTTAGCATGAAGCTCTTCTTCAAATTCCCGTTTAAGAGTTTCCATACTTGTCTCCATAGCCGCAACATGTCCTCCAATAATGGCATAATCATCATTCTTCGGACGCTGTAACAAAATTTTACCATTATGTTTCAATATACCACCAACTCTGTATGAAAATACAAAATCATCATTTTTAAATAAAATATCCACTTAACCACCTCCAACCTGTTCATAAAACCTGTAGCAAAAATATATTTATAAGATCATAAATCTCCTGGTACAAATCTATCTTTCTCACATATAAGGTAAATGTCTTTATTCATTTTCCCCAAAGTATTGCTTCAATTTCATATTGAATTCCACTTGTCCTGCGGATAAAAGCCATACCTTTTCTTTTACGTCATTCATCCTATTTTCTATATCAAGAACTCCTTCTGCTCCTGCCAAACAATCGCACAATTGAATTAACCGGTCATATTCATCATATATGGTCTTTGCTAATTCAGTTTTATAATTATCAATTCTTCATCTGTAACATCAAATTTTCCGATGTATTCATCTATCGTATGATTATTAAAAGAATGGGTTAAACATATCTTTGCTACTTCATCATATCCCAATGATTTCATATATACGTATCCATCATAAACATGTCCAAGATGTCTTACACCAAATTTTCTTCCTATATCATGTAGTAAACCTAATATATATGCTTTCTCAACATCCATATCACCACATGCACTTGCTATTTTTTCTGCACAGTGTGCTGCTGTTAAACAATGTTTTCCCCAATGTCCCGGATTAGATAATAAACCATCACGAATTAACTTCTGTGCTTCTTCTCTTGTTGGCAACATAACATGTACCTTCTTCCTTTTTATTTACCTTTTCAAAACTGATAACTCCATTACTCTCCCAACAAATAGAGCCAAGCCAGAGCCATTTGATAAAACAAATGCCAGAAACCTGCATGAATACAGGCTTCGGCATTTTAGTCCGTTATTCAAACTCCCCGCAGATAAACTTATTATCCCTGTGAAGGCTTGATTTCTAGAGCTTTTAATGGCGATTATTCCACCTTTTATCACAATTATTTTATGTTTTCAAAATTTAGGTATCATATGGGTATCATAAAACATCTTCTATATTCTAATGATACTGACCTATTATTTATAAATTCTATGTTTCTAATACACTACATTTATATTGATAATTTGCTTATATGTACATTGAAATTATACTAATATTTTATTAACAATAATTCTTTCAAATCCTTTATTAGCATCTCATATTTTACTTTCAATGTATCCAGGAAGGTATTTGAATAAATTATCAATGTCGCTAGTGCTGCAAATGAAATCAATAGAACTGCTAAATATATCCAACTATTAAAACTTATCCCTATTTGTTCCATGTTTTCAAATGAAATTGTAAGCACACCTGCAAGTGCAGAACAAATAGCTACTATGACACGATTATATTTCTTCTCTTTTTCAACTTCTTTGTTTACATAATCTTGATAAATATCAATCAATTCTTGTATTTTATCTTTTCCTTCTATGCCAAATTTATTCTTTAATACATTATTTAAAATTTCTATTTTTTCTTATGAGAATTCGCATATTTACTCACATTATCCTTTTGATCTTTATTATTTATTAATGTCAGTATACTTCCAGCAATCATCAGTAAAACTGTACCTTCCAAATAGTATAATCGTTTTGGATACAATAATATTGTTACTATAATCTCAATCATTGATATCATCATAATTATTAAACAAATAACAATATATTTCTTTTTGTACCAAATCTGCTAAATCCTTGTTCCAAATCTGAACACTCTTTTTTTCTTTTTGATATAGTTTTAAAATATAATATTCCATACACAATCTCCTTTAACAAAATATAAATCATACTAAAACATTAGTTTAACATGATGAATAAAAATCACATATCAACCCTCACTATTTGCTTGTTATCCTTCCGCACAATCCGCATAATAAGAACAGGAAAAGCTGTAGGATTCCTAATCCCCTACAATTTTTGATTTTCTCTTCCTACAAAACCCAAAACCAGCTTCATCAAGTTCCTTTATACTTTGAGTTAGATTAAATCCTGCCATAATTCTATCATATGGATCAGCTATTAAATCGTCAAAATCTATTATTTCTTTTATATATTGTACAAACTCCGCTACTAATTTTACATCTTCTAATGTCTGAGTTTCTTCATCATAGCTAAATCCACAAATCCATCTATATATGATATCAATTGTCTTCCTTCATCTATTTTATGTAACATAATCTTTTGATAGTCTTTTTGATGATATATTCTAACCGGCTCTACTTTTTCGTTTTTATTTTTTCCTTATCTATTCCTTGTTTTACCTTATCATACCAATTGTCCCTATGATTATGCAGTTCTTTTCAGTAAATTTTGTTCCCTTAGGATGTCTTGGATCATACTGTCTAACTTCTGCGTGGCAATCAAAGCACAATGGAATTGCATTGTCATAAGTATCTTGTCCTCCATCTGATCGAGCCTTAATATGATGAACTTCCATATTGTTTCCGCAAAATTTGTGACATATACAGCAACATCTTCCACATGCAACCATTGCCTTAATTTTAATTTCTTCACTGAATGCCATCTTTTCTCCTTGAATTACCAATTAATATGTTACAAATTTTTATATTTCCAACGAAATGCTATTAACATTATAATTCTTATTTATATAGTAGGAACCCCACTAATCTTGCATCTGTTATATAATTTGAATTTGATAAGTCAATATGTATATTAACCTGCCATCCATTATTCATATATATTTCCATTCAGCCATTATATTGCTTTTTAGTTATCACTCTGGTGGGATATTTACCTTGTACTATATATGATGCATTGGGTAACCCATATATCTTTTTGTTGCTACAACCCAATTATCTTTAACTGTGTTAGATATTTGAAACCCCTCATGATATAAAATATCTTCAATAAATCTATTTAAACATATACTCTTATTACCAACTTGTATTACCATTTAACTTCTCCTATACTTTAATAACAAAATATAACATTTGTATCTATCTCGGTCCCATAAACCTATCTCCATTAAGATGAATCATATGCTCTGGCATTTCAGCAATCCACACTTCGGTTTCCCATGCTAGTTCTTCTGCAAACTTCTTATATGTTTTAAAATCTAAGAATGCCGTAACATATATCTTGCCTGCACTTACATTCTTTGTAAGCTCCTCTATCTCCAGTATTCTTTTAGGATCCATCGGACCAACTGATGTAACAGACTCAACAAAATATATCCAATTCTTATCCTCTCGATATAACACAACATCTGGCATTTTGTCGTGCAATGTAATTTCAAAACCAAGTTCTAAAAGTTTTTCAACATTCTTCACAAGGTCTTTCTCTATTGTATCTCCAACATATAAACATTCTGCGTTAGGAGCAAATCTTGGTGCAAAATCTTCAATAATTGCCTTTTGCAGTTCATTATGCTTGCCAGCTGAAAAGCTAAAATCGTCTCCATTAATTTTACAGGCATCATTGTCATTTTCTTCTTTGAAGCATATATATCAACTAATTTTTCATGATAAGTTAAGAATAACTTTAGGTGCTTATTCCATTCATTGGTATCCAAATTTCTAATAAGCTGCAAAGTCTCATCTGTAAGTCTATATCTGTAATTAGGACTATTTGTTGCTTTTCCATTATCTTCAACAAGTGCAGCTGTGCGAAATCTGTGAAGTGCCTGTTTTCTAAATGTTTCCCGGCTGTTTTCAGCGTAAGAAGTCCCATAATAAGTATTAGCAAACTGAATTATATCATGGATACGAATCCACTCATTTGTGGCTTCATTCCATGGCATTTCTGGCTTTATCCCTGCCATCGCCAAAATAACATAACAGCATATATCTGCCTGTTGCTGTTTAGGCATACCTATATTCTTTAAAAATTCTCTTGTTTCTGAAATCTTATCCATAATATCCTCCAAAATCAAGTCACAGCCTTTCTCTGAAAAATCTCTAGTCTTTATCAGTTTTCTTCCCATTTCCTGAATCGTTTCAAGCTCAGGTACCGGCATATTGTTTATCTCTGTAGAATTAACCTGTGTTGAGCCATTAAGTATCCTGTAATATTCATCATATATTGTTGAATTAAACAATACATACAAGCCATACACCAAGCATTCAGACATTTCTGTCAATACACCATCAATAAAGTTAATTTTATTCTGCGTACTGATTTTTTATACTGTGGAAATTTTCTAGATAGATAAACCCCACATTGTAGTCTTCTAGGTTCCTCCTTTGCAGTAAATCTCTTAACAAAAGGTAGTTCTTATTTTCCTGCATCAGCCCTTTTGGTCTGTTAAGATATATTCATGCTCCTTCTGTATTGGGAACTTTATCTGTCCCTGTTTTATATGCTGTGAATAAAATAATGGTATGGTTCCTTCTTCTTCCTCATCTCTTAAAATATCTCTATTTCGGAAGTCAACTGTTAATCCGGTTTTCATTCGCAATCCCAAATCAGGAAGCGTCTTGTTGTATTTATTTAATTTTCTTAAAACCTCAACCTCTTTCTCACTTGTTACCAGATAAACATATTTATCTTCTCCTGACACGATTAACTCATATGGAACTTTAATCTCTCTACAATTATCAAAGTCCTTATTTGTATTCGTAGACGAAATCGTTACACTTTCAGGCGTATCTTTCGTTTTCTTCACCTTAATTATAATGGTTTCCTGTAACACATTTTCCTTATCAAATACTTTATTTCTACTTCCAAAAGATGAATATGAAACAATTTTCCTTCTGTCAAAAATAGTCTCTAAATCTCTTAAAATATGCCCCTGAAGTCCACGATCTTGGAATAATGTATACCATCTCACCATTTTCTTTTAAATTAAACAGTCCCATTGCTGCAAATATAAAATACATATTAGGTGCTCCATAACATATCTCTGGCATTGCTGTTGCTTCAGGAGCGTCTTTGGGAATTTTCATGTATGGAGGATTACCTATAACAACATCATATTTGGGCGGATTGAAATTACCTCCTATCATATGATTGAAATCAAGATACTGACTCAAAATATAATTATCCTCTTTTATTACAAAATCAACTTCTTTACTTGAGAATTCCTTTGCAATATTCAGATTCTTCTGTAATAATGGTATAACATTTATATCTGTCTCATAACATAATACTTCTATATTTTTAACAGTATCTATATCTTCTAACCTTTCAATCATAGCACATGACAATATTCCTGAGCCTGCTCCGGCATCCAAAATACTTATTTTATCTTGATCCTCTGGAATCTCAAATAATTCAGCCATATACCTTGCCGTTTCAATACTTGTGAAAAATTGTCCATATTTTTTCCGTTCCATTTTGGCATAGAATCTATATATTCACTTGTGTTCTCAATAATCTTCTCTAACATGAAACACCAATCCTTTACTCTTTATCTGGAACAACTTCCATAATATCCGATACATCACACTTTAAAGCAGTACATATCTTCAATAAAATTTCTGTATTTACATTTTCATTTTTCCAAGTTTAGCAATAGAGGCTGTACTTATGCCAGCCTGTTCTGCTAACTCTTTTTTCATCATTTCTCTATCAATTAATAATTTCCAGAGCTTTTTGTAGCTTATTTTCATTTTGCCCTCCAGAACATATATTCGTGTTCAATATTTATTTTATCATTCTTTTAATAATTCAGCAAGCTCTTTTCTTAATTAATTATGAGTTCTCTTAATTTGTATCATATTATATTAAAGATCACCTTATCTTTCCAATCACTTTCCCCACACTCTCCCAATATCTTTCTAACAAATTAACCCCATCAATTACAAACTGTTTCATAAACCCATACGCCTTCTCCAACAGCTTTTCAAAGTTATATTTTCCTCTTTAAGCTTCTGGTTCTCATACATCACATCAATAAGCTTATCCCTGACATCATCAGTTCCACCCTGGCGGAACAGATCATATACACTCTCCGCAATTTTCGTTTTCTCTATCAGTTCACTTTCTTTAGAAGAAAGAAGTTCCAGATTATTCTTTTATCCGTAATCATATCTTCATATTTTGCATATTCCGTTTCTGCTACATTAATACTACTCCTGACTGTCTCCAGCCTGTCTTCATCAGCAGCTATAACATCTAGATTTCTGCTATGGCGTTGTTCCTGTGTAGCAATCTGATATGATATGCTTGCGTTATTGCTTCTCAGTTTAGTGTTTTTCTCCTGCTCTTCATTGTTCCGCTGCTTTATATCCGCAAGTTTCCTACTCTCCTGTGCTACCTTATATTCCGTCACAGACAAGTCATGGTTGCGACCTTTTTCTTCTCTGCCAGCTGTTCCTTGAAATAACATTCAAATCCATAACTTGCTCCGCTCTCAATTTATCTTGAAGAATCACAGATAATGTTTGTGGTGTAAATACATTTCTTTTGATACTTTCTTAGATAAGCCACGCTTTGCTCCTTCCCATACCGGAATGCCTACCACTTGCATATGCGGGTTGGCTTCATCAAAGTGTATAACCGCATTTGCAATCTTGAACTCCGGCAGTAGCTTTTGCAGGCATTCAAGAATATAATCAAATACCTCAGACATATAATTTTTGTTTTCCAATGCTCGTCCCAATATTTCTTGTCCCCGCATTGAAAAATAATCTCTACCGCCATATCCTGATTAAGACCTGCAACATGTTCAAAGTAGTCCTTTATCTTTCTGTCTTCTCTTTTCTGCCTGCTGTTATATTCCTTTACCGCATCATCAAATTCTCTGTGATATACCCGCTTAACATCCTGAAACAAATCCGTTGTTCCATAAATCAGCCTGATATTATCTAAGCTGTAATCTGCGGATTTATATTTACGCAAGTTATGCTTTGCAACTCCTGCAAGTGCTTTTTACTTGTTATCTTTCAAGATTGCAAAACCTGACACTTTGCAATGTTGCGATGTTAATTTTATGCTTTCAAATTCCAGTACCAGTTATTATTGCAACGCTCAGCCTTTATCTTAAGTTCCTTCTTTGCTGTCTCAAGTATTCTTTACATCTCCTTTAATACTGAGCAAAGAGTTAATCAATTCCGGGTCAGGTAATGCCCCGAGTGCACCTTTTCTATATTTTTCCATAACATCCGTCGTATCCCTCACCCCTGCTGTGCAGTAAAATCAACAAGTGAATATACATATACACCTTCCTCATCTTTATGCACAAACCAAATCTGCTCCTTCCGGAACATTCTCTTGCAATCCATAAGATTTATATCATGAACTGTAAATATCATCTGTGCACTTGTATTTAATTCATTATTAAACATCGCAACAATCGCCCTGGTAAGCTTAAAATGAATACTGCTATCTAACTCATCTACAACTAAAATTCTGCCCTGTTCAAGCGCCTCAATCACATAACTGGCAATAGCTGCAATCTTCTTTGTTCCTGTGGAATCAAACATCATACTTGGTACATGAACGCCTTTATATGTGGAAACCAGCCTAATTTGATCCATAATATTCTCTGGAATATCAAGCACTTTTTCATCTGGCTTTTCATCCCCTTCACCAGTTTTCAGTTGTATCTTATCCATATCCACATATTCAAAGTTATCCATATACAGGTCTGCATTTTTATAAACTCAACAACCTTTTGCTGTAACTGATTCTTATTTTTCATGAGTTCAATTGTGTGTTGCATAGGTATGTTATTCATATTGATGATATCAATTTTTCTGCAAATCCGACAAGAATCTGCTTCATCTCGTTGACATGTTCAAATTTACTTGTATCTACTACATAGCATAGCAAATTATTCTTAGATACTACCGGGATCATAGTCTGCACAGATTCATCAATGCATTCATATATTTCGCTAATGGTATCCTTTTTCAACCAGCAAACTTCTTTTTCATTGTTATATTGATCTTTGAATATCTCAGAAAATGATTCATATATATATTCTTCTTTTTCTGCATCATACTTAAAATCATACGAGAACTTTCTTCCAGATGCCATAAACGTAACGCCCAACTCACATACATCACTCTCAGTAAATATATTAGACATCAGACCATTTTTCTTATTTAAAAGTACATTTCTTATTGCCCTAATGCACTTGATTAGACATGTTTTTCCTGCATTGTTTGGTCCATATATTCCTACAGTTTTAAGCACATTAAAGTTATTCTCTTTATGAACATTTGCTCCAAATTTTTATTTCGCATATCTGCTTTCATCGAAAATGTAATGTCATCCTCAAATGCATAACAGTTTTTGCTCTTACCTCTATAATCATGGCTCATTCTCCAAGTCACTTTTCATCTTTACTTATCATTATTATATCATTAATTATTTTTTATGCAACTTTTTTCACAATAAATATCGTTTAAGAACTGATTAAATTATATGTCGCAAAATGCGCATAATGCAGCGATATCTGCTGACATTATCCGCATTCAAATACTTTGCTTCTGTTAATGGTTTTGTTAACTTATCCGAAACATACATACACTATCCCTTCACTATTCTAAAGTATTTTTGTTATTTGACACTATCAATTACTTCTTTAATATCAATATAAATTTAGTATATATATGGTGTTGTTAAAACACAAGTTGATTTTGGTGAATTTTGAATTATTAAAATAATTATATCTCTATTCTCATCCCCATATGCTCAATAACTTTTATATTCTGCACACTTTTTCTTTCCCGCTATATACTTGATCTTCTCTACTACCATATATGCATCTCCTTTTCTCGTATTAACTTTCAATACATCTCCAGGCACAACAGGTTCTTTTTATTATATATCCACTCAAAATACTGTGGTCCTTTTATTATTATATCAGTTCCTGACATATCAACATGGCGTCCAATAACAACCTTTGCATGAGGAACCAATGCATTTACTTTATATATCTCTGGATTCTGCCACTTTTTCATATTATCCTTGTGTTTATCTGCAATAAGCAATGATACATATCCATCTACAATCTGATTGTTCTCATCTATTAATATATTATGAGCCATCCTGCCTGTTTTCTTGAAATAATCCTCATAATACTTATATTTTTCGGATTTAGGTTCTACCATTCCAGAACAGTCAATATCGCTAAATGAAATACTTATTATGTCATCAATCACAAATATACCTACATTTTATTATCAATCCATTCACATTGAGACAGTAGTTTCATTGCATCATACATGATATCATCCCTTCTATCTGGATCCTCTGGCTTATACAAACTACGTCCAGTAAAGTATCTCATACCACACTGTTTTAAAATATCAGTCAATCTTTTCTGTATTACTAACGTATCTCCTATACTATAGTATGTATCATCATATGCTATCAAAATCCCTTCATTCATAAATATCAGTATCCTAAATATATAATTTATATATAATATATTAAGATATACTGATACATTTGTCATTGAACTTGTAGTATAAAAATATTATGCAACATATTTCTTTAAAAGATTATAATATCTAAAAGTCTTCTATAACTGTAATCTTTTATATCAGATTTATTTCCACGCACAATATCATCCATTGAAACGCCAAACAAACTACTTAACGCATAAAGATTATCTATAGTCGGCATGCTTATTCCGTTAAGCCAATGATATATACTCTGCTGACTTCCTAATCCAAGATATTCCTGTACATCCTTTACTGTTAGATTGTATTTATCCATAAGTATTCGGATATTCCATCCTGTTTCTCTTTTATTAATTACCGGTATCATATTCTCCTCCTTTTACTGAATATTAAATCCGAATTTTATTTTAATATCATTCTTATCAAATTTTTCGTATAAATTCTCTTACATATCCATTCTTATCTTATCAATCAAAATAACATCTGCCGGCAGCCATTCAACCTCATCAAGATGCTCCTTAGTCAGCCATTTTGCATTTTCATGTTCCTTTAACTTCAATTCTCCGCTTACTATCTCGCACCAGAAACAATCCATTGAAAGATGAAAATTGGGATAATCATACTCAATTGTATCAATTAAAGTTCCAACTTTAACTTCTGTATCTAATTCTTCCATAATTTCTCGCTTTAATGCTCCTGTGGTGTCTCTCCTGCCTCTATTTTTCCTCCCGGGAATTCCCAACCATCTTTAAATTCACCATATCCTCGCTGCGTTGAGAATATAATTGACTCTCCCTTATCATTAACTTCTTTTATTACTGCTGCAACTACTTTAACTGTTTTCATATAATTCTTGTGTGACAATTATTAAATTAATTATCTCACTTTCCTTTCTTTTAATATCGTGATTTAATGCAATAAATCAAGTAAAAGTCTTTTCTGCAAGCAGAAACAACTTTTATACTTTTGACATATACATAATATTCATGAATTTACAATATACTCATATATATCCTCACGCACTGGAACATCAAGTATCCACTCTATCTCAACCGCTGTTTTCTGTGTATTTGGCATTGTAAATTCCTTAGTATTTCCACTAGCCGTCATATGACCAAGATAATAGAATTCCTTGGAAATTTTATCGTCCTTATTTTTTCTCACAAAAGTTCTACCCTGATTTCTCTCTCTTTAGCCTTAAGAAAATTCTGTACATCCTCAGATTGCAGACTCCTTCCCGATTTTGATATTGCTATCAATCGATCCTAAATCCTGGTTCAAAATGATCCTCATACTTTGTTGTATCGCTGATATCCTCTGATTTGTCATAGTTTATGAATACCGGAAATGTCTTTGTTTTCTTGTCATACTTGTAGACACCAATATTTAATGGAACTTCATTCTGTTCCCAATTAAGCAGACGACATACGTCCTCATATGTATATTTTTGATAAAGGACAAAATCTGTTACATCATAACTTTGTTTATAATCTCTCATATCTGCATATTCCAAAATCAACAAGTTCTTTAATAATATTATAAAAATCTTTATTTGATAGCATTTCAAGAAATGTTTTTGTTGGCTTATAATCATTGCCTTCCTTTTCTATAAAAACACACTGTGCATATGTTTTCTTACCAGATCCTGCCGGAAATTCATTAGTCATAACATTTATAATATTTTCCTTCTGTTCCTTGCTAATTAATTTACCATAAGTCAACATATCCTGTGAAAGACTTGAAAATAATCCACATTTAGACAATCCTTTTGCATACATAAGCATTCTCTTAAGTAATTGTAATTCTTGAATTCTCTTACCATTTGCCAGTTTCTTGGAAATAAATTCGACTATCTTTTCTTATCCTGTGAAAGACGAAGCTTATAATCCTTCTCATATTTAACTAAAACTTATAATACGAACCCAGACTATTATTATCAAAATACGGGCAACATCCATTTCTCCATAATCATCAAAATCCCGTAAATGTGGTATTCTTCCTAATTTATTCTTAAGATTTGTGTAATTTTCTTTTATCAGTTTAATATCACTAAAATTAGCATTATCAACAGATGCAAATATTCTTTTCTTACTTATTTCATCAAAATGCACTGTAGATGCACCTGGAATTATCCTTCCGCCTTCCATAATGTATCTACGAATATTGTCTTTATTGTAAGTTCTATCCCCAGATAGCGCAATTGGGATCATAAAATTATTGTTGTAATTTCCGATAAAATCCAGAATCACTACATATTCTTTTCCATCGGCCTTTCTAAGTCCTCGTCCCAACTGCTGTATAAATATTATAGGTGATTGTGTCGGTCTAAGCATAATAACCTGATTAACCTCTACAATGTCAACACCTTCATTCAATATTTCTACAGAAAATATATAGTCTAATGGCTGCTTATTAATATTTTCCTCATTCTCATCCATTGCAAGTCTCTCAAATGCATTCTGCCTTTCCTGTTCCGTTGCATCACCATTCAACGCTATCGTACGAAAATATTTTCCTGTGTCGGATTAACTATATTATTAAATTTATGTGACAATTCCTGTGTTTCTTTGATACTGCTACAGAACATAACTCCTTTAACCTTTTCTCCACTATATCCATAGTAATTTGCCTGCCGGATTATATGTTTCACACGTTCATCACTTGTAAGCATACTAAAATCCCGATTTTCTTTAACATCTCCAACTACAGACAAATCAGTAATTCCAAAATAATGAAATGGACACAGCAAGTTTTCTTCCATGGCCTGTTGTAAACGTATCTCATATGCAATCTTATAATTGAACAACTCATAAACAATTCTACCTGCAACAGTGTCATCCCGCTTATCAGGAGTTGCTGTCATTCCAAGCCAAAGCTTAGGCGAAAAATGTTTCATAATCTTCTGATATGTATCAGCAGTTACATGATGTGCTTCATCGAGAATGATACAATCAAATGCATCTTTTTCATATTGGAACAAATGTTGATCTCTATTTAGCGTCTGAACAGTAGCAAATACATAATCCGCTTCATATTCATGATAACCTGCACCAACCAAACCCATAGAAACAGATTTTGCAAACACCTTTTCGTAGGACTTCTTAGTCTGTCTTGCAAGCTGTCCTCTATGAACTAAAAATAAGACTTCTTAAATCCCAGTTCGCTCATTGCAAATGCAGAGGCATAAGTTTTACCTGTTCCTGTCGCCGATATAAGAAGCGCTCTGTCTTCACCTTCTTCTAAAATCTTCTTAAGATTTGTAATAAATCCAATCTGCATACTGTTGGGCTTAAGCTTATATTTTTCAAGCGATACAACATTATCAATCCTCGCAATATCTCTCTGATGTTTAATAATTTCATATTGTTCTTTATAATTTCCATAAAATTCATTAAAATCTAAGGCATAACTAGAATTCCATAATCTATTGAATTCTTCAACTATTTCTCCGCTATCTTCCCTTGCTGCGTTGATACAAGCTTAGTATTCCACTCATGATTGCTGGTAAGTGCTGCACTTGTTATATTCGAACTTCCAATGATAATACGATATACTTCATCTGTTTTAAAATATATCCTTTTGTATGAAATCCTTCATCTGCCTCTTGTACGTCATACATTTTAATGTAATATTTGATAATCCATTAAGCTTCTCCAACGCTTTAGGCTCACTAAAATTTAAATAATTAGTTGTGAGAATTTCACCTGGAATATTTTCTTTTCCAAATCTTTAAATGTCTGAAGTAATGGTGTGATTCCACTCATAGTAATAAATGCAACACTGATCTGAAACTTATCACATCTTAACAGCTCATCTTCAATCGAAGATAAAACTTTCTTACCATATTTATAATTATTCGATACAAACTGAGGGACAATAAAACTGTCAGAAGCAACAGAACCATCTATGTATGCAGTTTCTAATCCTAATCGTAATTCATTTATTTTATCCATAATGATGACATCCATTCAATTAATATTTATTGTATCTATTATATTATTTATTGTAATATGTTGCAATGAAAGTATCCATTTTTCTGAAGTATCCTCAACATGTTCTGATAACTTTCACCCTGCAAAGCCAAATAATTAATCATAATATCTACATCAACTCTTCCCCATATGACCTTCAATGGGTATCATATAGGTATCACGACAAAGAAAAGCACCATAAATGAGATACCGATACATCAAGCATCTCAGCAACCTCTTTTGCTGTGTAATATAACTTCTCCATGGTGCATTCAATCCTCTCCCGGCAATTACCGGTATGTATTGCTATATCATATCTTAATTCTATCAACATCACTCTCTATTCTTTATCCCTTATCAGCAGAGTTTTTCCACATCAAAGCAGATTTTTATATTTTTAAGTAGCCAGACATGATATCATTTGCAGGTATAATGGTAAATCAAATCACTAATTTGTAAAATATTCTCTCATGGACTTTTTCGTCAAAACATATTCTCTGACGGACTTTTTATCTTTAAGTACAATTAATCCATACTTAAACCAATAAAATGTCTCTACAAACACTGTCGGCGTCATCAGGTAACATTGTGGCAATACTGGCACATTGTGTGTTAAAACTTTCTGTGAGATAAATTCTATAACCAACCCACAAATTACGGAAGTGACACCACTGGTGTATTTTCACTAATTTGCACCAGTTTTGGTGCTTCATATAATTGGGATAATTTTTGAAAATAAAAGAAATGTGATAATAGAAAATACCTATGACACTTCTGTTTAGTACTCATTAATATCTGTGGTACTATCAAAACAGGTATCATATAGGTATCACAATAAAAGAAAAGCTTCATAAATGGCTTGTTTACTCCATTTATGAAGCTCTGTTCACTACTCAAACTCTTGGGCGGAGAGATTTATCCGGCTGTTTCTTGGTACATATTTGTGCATTTTATTCTTCATATTCATCTTATTTCGCATTTTTGTGTACCTCGTCTAAAATTTTTAGAGCCAAAACGGAGCCATTAAATTAGTGCATCTCTTAATCTTTTTGCGTTTCCTGTAGTTTATGAATCATTTTAGTCAAATCATTAAACTCACGTTTTGAATTTACAGCAAATGCCTGTGCCAAAAGAACTGCTTGTGTTACATCATCCTTTCCCGACAATTCATTTAAAATCAAAGACGATGTTTCTGTTCTTTGTTCCAAGGAATCGACAAAATATATGTTATTCTCTCTGAAGCTTCTTTATTTTCCTCTATGATTCTCTTATATTCATCATTTTCCATAGATAATGGCATCCCTAATTCATAATATGGAATTCCATTATCTGCAATAATCCATAATAAACCAAACACTCTTTCCTTTTCTAGTGTCAATAATGAATGTTCAAATATCGTATTCCAAAGGAAATAATAAAATCTTCAGCAGTTAATTTTTGACTAACCACTTTCTTCCTTACGGAATTAATCGTCTCGTCAATATAATTTCCATATAATTCTTTTAATCTATCTACTTCTCCATCATCAAAATGTCTTTCTAACTTTTACTTTCATCTGAATCAATCTCATTTGATTTTTCACAAATAAACTTAAACCATTGAACTCTTTCTTCCACATTTTCTTTCATCAACATGTGATATAATTCATAACATAAGTCCTCTAACTCTCCTGACCATGTTTCAAGTAATTCAACATATTTATCCATTTTTCTCTCCTTATCATCCGTCAATATATTTGTTTATCCAATCACAGTACAAATCACTTGGTAAACTAATAAGCAATGCCAATATTGTCAGAATGTCATTTCCTTTACTTCCTATATCAATAAGGTTCCAAAACATTCCAGCTAATACACACATTAACACAAATGCAATTATTATTGCTAATCCAGATATTATTCTAAACTTATCTTTTTATAATTTTTAACATATAAATTGCCATACACATCTGCCAATGCAATTATAACACCTAACAAACTAATAATTTGTATTCCCTTGCTTTGTTCATCTTTTAATATGACTCGAATCAACAATACTGCAATCAAAAATAAATACTGCCCATTTATATAATTTTTATCTTTCATGTTAGATTTATCAACCTTGCCTTTTTAACGCGAATACATCTATATACTTTTCTTGTATGCCAATATAATCATCCTTAAATACACAATCCAAATATTTTTGTATTTCATCTATTGCTTCTTTTCAAAGTTTACTATCTGTATTTGTACATCGCTTTTTCAAAATATATAATATTTTTCTCATCGCCTTCCACGATATTGGAAATACCTCTCAATTTATAATATTTCCTTGTTCTTAACAATATTTGAAAATATGGTAAATACTTAGGAGTAGTAATGTTAATCATCATTTTCACTCCTCCTGCAATATTAGTTATACTCCCAATAAATACAATGGATTTCTTTTGTGTGGAGCTTGTTTTTATGTATACATTCAAATTTTCAATTTCATCAAGAACTTCATTAGTTATATTATCTTGATTCCAATCTTCTGTTTGATTTCTAAGGTTTTCTATTATTTCATGTGAATACCCAAGTTCTTCTGCTTCCAAAATAACTTTTCCCTTTTCTCTACTTTCATATACATACGAAGTCCAGCATCTTTTCTGTTTTCTAATGTATTTGTTTCAAGAATCTCCAGTTCTTCCAATCGTTTCTTTATTTGCAATTTTTCTTGTTGTATTTTTCCCAATTTGTTATCATATTCTTCCAATGGGTTCTTCTTCCATATTGCCACAAAGATACACTCCATCTCTTTTAGTATACTAATCTAGTATAACACACTGTGATATATAAATACAAATAAAATTCGTCCTATCATGCTATACTATTCATTATATTCAGCTCTCATACCTAAAAACTCCCTAGCCATCATTTCCGCCGTAGCCCGGTTATACCCCTTCTTCAGATACCTGCACAATCGTCCCGACCATCCCTTTGACCATATCATCCTCAATATCACAGTATGCCTGCATCTCCCCAGACAAAGCCATTACCACATACTCTATTGGCTTGTTATCCAACAGCTTATGAAGCTTCGCCAGTAACTGCTCTGTTGTCCTCATAGCAGCCTCCACTTCTTCACACTTTATCCGCAATATATTTCCATCTGTAAACCACACCTCAACATAGCCGTTATCCATGTTATAAGCACATTCTACGATATTATCCATTCGATTATCTTTCATCTCATCAATCCATCCTTCCCATTATCTTGCCCCATAAGACCTGTCATATCGCCTTATCTGCTGCTCTGTACGCTCCTGTTCCTTTACATTACGAATAATCGTATCAATCTGCTCTGCACCGGCATATCTCTTCACACGCTCCAAATCATCAGCCTTTTCCTGCAACAGCTCTGTCCTATCACTCATATCCTTAATCTTGCCCTTGTAAAACTCCACATCATCTGACAATCTCTTCTTTTCCTTTCGAAGCTGTATTACTTCCTCTTTTAGCCTTACACACTGGATTGTCAGATTCTTTATCAGTGTTTTAAGCTTATTCACAAATGGTATAACCACCTTATCCCGAAATGACTTAGCACTTGCAAATGCTCCCGGTTCCGGCAACTGCCACTCCGGTGCTTCATCATACTTTCTTACATCACGCTGTAATAACTGCTCCGACTGCACCATCTGCTCTATATGGCTCTTAATCTCATTCTGTTGCTTTTCAAGTTGAACATTATTCTGTTGCAAATCATTGTATTTCTGTCTTAGTGCATGATTATCAGATTTCAATGAATCATTCCTTTGCTCCAGAGTGTGATTGTCAGCAGATAACTGAACATTCACATTCTTCAATTTACTATTCGTATATTGTAAATCTTCATGCCGTTGTTCCAGTTCTTCATTATCGATCTGCAACTGTAACTGCTTTTGCTTCAAATCATGATTATCCATACGAAGTCTATCTTTGCGACTCTCAAGCCTTGCATTTTCCATCCTCAAATCTTGATTACTTGCAAGCAATACTTCCTTCTCCTGTTGTGCCACAGCCCCTTCTTCTTTGCCCTTTGCGTAGCCTCTTCTGCCAGTTCTTTTTCAGTTGTAGCATTCTTTAATTCCTGTTTCTTTACAGAAACCTCTTCTCCAAGCTGTGCAACCACCGAAGATATTTCCCGCTTCTGGCTATCCAATTCAGCTACTTCCCTTACCCGCTCTTTCTTTTCAAATTCAAGCACCGACAAATGTTTCTCATGTGTACCCTTTTGCAGCCATTCCACACCATATCGCTCCATGACTGTCGCAAGTTCCTGCTTTTCTGATGCAATCCACTGATTTAATTCGGTAGCACCTCTAGTGCCACCGGTAAAGCCTTCTGTTGCTAGTGCAGATTTTAATGATACCCTTGTATCAAGTCCTCGCTTACTTCCTGTAATATATGGTACAAAATCAATGTGCAGATGCGGTGTTTCTTCATCCATATGCAAATGTGCCGAGAATACATACAAGTTCGGGTTTCTGGCTTGGAACTCGTCCATAAATTCCGTTAAAATCCTTTTTGCCAACAATCCATCTTCACTTTTGGCATTCATATCATCTTTATTTCCGATTTGAAATATCACTTCATGAAATAACTTTTCCTGCTTGCCCTCCTGATTTTTCATAGTAATTATCAACCATGCGATCTTTCCGTTTCTGTTTTGCATTATATCGTTCCCGTGCTTCATTAAACAATTTATGATAAACCTGCTTAATATCTTCCTGGCAAAATTCCACATTATCAGCACTTCTGTTTTATCTACATTCTTAGCTGTAAATGCTCTGGTATTATGGTTCACAGAACCTTTTCCGAGCATTGCACTTATCGTTCTCTCCATAGGCAATCTCCCCTTTCTTTTATCTGTCATATTAGCGCCGAATACGGCGCAGTCTTTGTTACTTTCGTCGAAAGTAACGCAAAAGCTTTGACATCACCATCTCCTTTCAGGAGCTGTCGCCATCAAAATGCAGACCTGAAAGAATAGCAAGCTATTCTTAATCAGGTTTTGCGCCTGCCGGAGCTTTTCTGCCTGCGGCAGTCAGTGTACACAAGCCTCCACTGTGTCAAGCACACCATATTTTCCTTATCTATTCTAACGGAAGCGTGACACGCAACCGTTATATATGTTTATGAAAACTACCACCGAAAACTCTCCGGCACACCTCGTCTATCCAAATATTCCTTTCGAGCCTTTTCCTTTTCTTCTTCCGTTGGTGCAGTCTTATATTTTGTATATAATTCTCTCATTACCATTGCATCCAGTTTCTTTTCCAGCCCCTGTTTTATCTGAGACAACAGTTCTTCCTGTTCCAACATAAAATATCTCATTATCGCAACAAAAGTTCTTCTGAAATCTGTACATTTTTCATATCAATCCACCATCCCTTTCCTAATTCATTCAAGACCGCAACACTGCAAAGTCTATATGCTTTGCAACCTTGCAAAGTTTATCTCCGCAATTTCTATATAGCCTGCAATGTTGCGTTCTTACCCTATCTCTGTTTTACTGCATCCAGTTCCCAATACCACGAGTTATTGATTTTCTTTGCCCGGATGCCCAATTCTTTCTTTGCATTTTCCAATGTTCTCTTTGAAATGCCCTGTTCATCAGTCATTTCAAAACTTCATTACTCTGCACCATATTAGTTGTTTCTGCCAATTCACGAAGCATTTGCTTTGCCTGTTCCAGCTTATTTGCTTTTGGTGCAATACCGCCAAGTACTTCATCTGCTGTAATCTCATAATCTCCCAACCTATGACTACTGGAGAAAAGATTAAATACTTTCGCAATATGCGTGGAATATCACAGGAAACGCTTGGTCAGTTGTCCGGCATAAATTCCGCAACAATAAAGAAATATGAATATGGAATTCGTAATCCAAAACCTGACCAGCTTTTAAAGATTGCCAATGCGCTAGGCATCAGCATTAACATTTTCATGGATTTTGATATAGAAACAGTTTCTGATGTATTATCATTACTGTTTAAACTGGATGATCAGATTGATATGAAATTTGAGGCAGATAAGGACGACGAGGACAATTTCAAACCTGCTACTGTTAAGCTGTCCTTTAAGAACAACCTCATCAATAAAAACTCTGTACCTATATGAAAGCTTTGGAAATTCGTGAAAATATGCTAAATGCTAAAGATGAATATTCAGAAGAAGAGTATGCTGACAGTTTGCAACATATCAATGAAAATATCGAAGAAATCAAGCAACACCTGCTTGATGACAATATGGTTGTCAAAAGACACTGACCGCCTTACTGTAAAAATTATCCAAATTAGTAAAACCTCCTGAATTATCAAACATAAGATGATAATATCTAATTAAACAGAAAGCACCCACTCCAAAGGTGGATGCTCCGAGTTTAGGTTAATGAATGTCCTTAACGACACCGCCTATCCTGTGGATCAGACAGGATAGGCATTTTATTTTATAAGCTGTCATCAGCATGTCTTCCCGCTATGCGTTCTTTCAGTTTTTCAAAATTGCCATAACATCTGGCTGTGTCGGTGTAAATTTAACCCCTCTCTTTAGCATACCCATAACTTTTCTTGCTTTCTGCTCAATTTCATTTGCCGTATGCTCACTAGTAAGCATGAGATGATTACCGCCTATGGTATACTCGCGTTCTATATATTTCTCTGTAATAGGAAACATATCTTGTATGAGAAATGCACTTTCTCGACTATCATCTAATTTTACAATATGTATAATATCACACGGCTTTCCTGCTTTTTCTTTTTCTCAACAATTTTTTTGTATTTATCTATTCTGCTTGATAATGGTATCATCCAATATATCCCTGTATTTGTGTCTTCAAAGCAATAATAATGAGGTCTGTTTCCTGCCTTATTTCCTTTAAGATATGGGTCTGGTATATCTTCAAAAATTTATCTTTGATAATATAAAATCCCGTTTTCTTCATGTAATTTTCTCCATATAGAAAAATCCTCCGCCTTACGGCGAAGGAGTAAACTTTCAACCCAACCACTTATATACCGCATATTGGTCAGCGGTAAACTTTCGACCCAACCACTTATATACCGCATATCGGTCAGCGGTAAACTTTCTTTGTACTTACATACTAGCAAGAACAAAGCAGAAAGTCAATAGGACTTTCTATTATAATTTTATGCCGATTAGACATAAGCTATGCAATATATCAACACCTATAAAGCAAATATACAATCAAGCTAATTATAACTTTGTATTATCATGTTGATGTCTTCTAATATATGATATACAGTTATCAAGATGTTTTTCATCCACTATAGGCTTCCATGACTTACCTCCCATAATCCTTTTGGTATCTGCTCTATAAGGACAGGATATCCTTTTCTCAATAGCCTTGAAGATGCTCCGAATAATAGTTGCCCAACTTTTGAAGGTACTAACTAATATTCTTTATGTATTATATAGTCTGTTTTCTACCAGCTGTATCTGACTGTAAGACTGCTTTTCTATCTGCTTATATTTTTCAATCAATTTAGGCTGAATCAACGGATATGTCCAATTCTCAGGCAACTCATCCATTAATATAACCTTTTCCATTTCACTATGTAATTCTTTAGCGAATTCATTTATCTCCGCAAAATAAAGCATTCCAAAGGTTTCCTCGCCTGTATCATTTACTCTTGTCTTGCCTATCACTGAATATACACAGATTGGCTTTATCTCATATTTTACTGCTCCTGTTTCTTCCTGGAGCTCCCTTTTAGCGGTTTCGAGAATATTTTCGCCTACTTCTCGATGCCCTCCCGGCACTTCATAGGTATCTCTTTCTTTATGCTTACAAAACACCCACTTGCCGTTGCTCTGTGAAATTATTACTGCAAACTTCAGTAATGAATCATCAACTGTATCATAAAATTTAACTTCTAACATATTTCTTCTCCATCGACACCTATAATCTCATCTTCTAAATTTGCTTTGAAACAAAATGTACAATTTCCTTCTTTGGTTCAAGAATATAAGGTACCAACTCCTGCGGATATACCTTCACGTCATTCTTTAAATCCTCAAGTGGAACCCAGCAAAAATCTAAATCAATCCTTTTATCATCCAGACCATCATAACCATGAAATACTCCATCTAAAGGAATATCATAATTAACGAGATGCACATTATAATATAAGCATATCTGATGACACGGTCTCTTACCCCATGGAAAATATATTTCTCCAATAGCCAGTAAATTATCTACCTCTATTTTAGTGTGAAGTTCTTCTTCAAATTCCCGCTTCAAAGTTTCTATACTTGTTTCCATTGCTGCTACATGTCCACCTATAATGGAATAATCATCATTCTTAGGACGCTGTAATAGAATTTTTCCATTGCGTATCAATATTCCACCAACTCTGTATGAAAATACAAAATGATCATTCTTAAATAAAATATCCACTTCAAACTCCTTTGCATTTATTTAAACTATTTCAACTCTTCTATCCATTTTCCATTTTCTTCAAAAAAATATTCACTAATATTGTCATTTAAAAATACTTCCAACATCTTATCCATTCCATAAGCAAATTTTCTCTGCTTCATTTCATCTAATGTCAGCCAGAATACATCCCCTTCTTCAGACGAAGTAACTATTCCTTCAAACTTATCTGTCTTATATAATAACACTATATATCTTGTTTCTTCATCCTTCATCCAGTCTTTTATCCCACAAAGTTTTGGTTCTGAAATTTTCAATCCAGTTTCTTCCCACACTTCGCGTATCACAGCATCTGTAAATGATTCTCCTCTTTCCACATGTCCTCCCGGAAATGTTATTCCAGAGTAATCGTCATCAGTCTTATCTTGGACAAGTACCCTATTTTCACTAAACACCATACACATATTTGTCATTATCACTTTTCTGTTCTTGCCATACGTAATACCCTTATCCTTCATTTGCTGGATCTATATATATCATTTCAACAATACTGTCTGCATCAATGTCAGATGTAATAATTTTTTCATTAAAAACTGATGAAAAATCCTTTTCTCTCCACCATCTACGCATATCTTCTTCACCAAATTCCTGTTTTTTATCTCGTGTATTATGCCGCCTGACCGTCTCTTCAAATGGTATATCAAAATAGTACGCATATATATCCATTCCATACAATTCATTTGCCGTTTTGAACAAAGGACTATACCACTCATCATACATGATGCCCTCTAAAATAACCACATCACAATACTCATACCCATATTTCATAAGTTCTATCATAAGTGGTAATGCCTTAGTATCAACGTCATCTTTAACCCACAAGATATTTCTCCTAATCTCATCTTGTGAAATCACCATTGTATTGTATCCAAATTTCTTTTGTAACGCTCTAGCTACTGTTGTTTTTCCACTTCCAGAGTTACCTCTTAATATAATTATCTTTTTCATAATTTCTCCTTAATCTTGCTATTACTCTCCCCACGAATAGAGCCAAACTAGAGCCATTCGATAAAACAAATGCCGAAAACCCGCATAAATACAGGCTTTCGGCATTTTAGTCCGTTACTCAAACTCCTTTGCGGACTGCGTTTCATAGCACGCAAGGCATATAATTAGATAGTTTACAATCGAACGTTTGTTCTTAAATTTATATTTTCCGTACTGTTCATGAAGAAATAAACTCCAAAATAACTCCATTTTACTCTTTATTATTTTGTTGTTCTTCTCTTGCGTAAAGAATGTCCAACGCCTGGAATATTACATTACTCATAGTCTGATAATGTCTCTCTGCATAAGATACTAGCTTTTCTTTTTGCTCTGGTGACATCCTAATTCTCAGACTAGAATCTTTGCCGTCTAATGATGGTTTTCTAGGCATCTTTCTCTCCTCCTTACATTTCATAGTTTAACACGAATTGATACAAGTGTCAATTGCATTTTTCAATATCTTCCACTTTCCTTTTGGCTACTTCCCTGCCTCTTCAGATAATTCTTTTCCTTCAATTTGGTTATATAATACTTCACACTAGCAAGATTCCAATCTAACGCATTAGCCATTTCTTTCTGCGTGATTGAAGGTTGCATACGTACAAGATTCAGAATTTCTATTTCTTTCTCACTCAATACATTATTCTCAATATCTTGTTCTGCCTTTTCCGGATCTTGGTTAGCTTGGTTAGTAGCTTGGTTAGCTTGGTCAGTTATTGGATTGACTCGGAACAACTCTACCCGAAACATATTATCAAATTCCTGAAATCTCGGCTTTGGAAGTCTATACTCTTCCGCAGCATTAAGGATTCTTTTTATTCCGCTTCCCCATGCTTCTACAAGTCCCATTTGACTGAATATATTGGCAATGCCTTTATTCCGGATCTTCGAATGACCATTCATGACTTCCTCATAAGTTAAGCCGTTATATAATCCCCCCGGAGATGTCACCTCCAATCTGTCATCATAAACTGCGACCTGAATACAGGATTCATCTAGTAAGTTACGGTGACAATGGGCATTAATAATCATTTCCCTGATTGCTTCCGGTGGTAACTCATATTTCTCTTTTCGCACCAATCCATCAATTGTTGCTCCGAGCCGAATATTTCTCAATACAAAATCTACTGCTTCTTCGATTTGTGTATAGACTGGTCCTGTAAATTCTCTCTTATCTAGAAACATCGCACGATCTGTTCCCTTGAATACCGCACATTGTGTTTTTGAGAATGAAAAATAGTCCGATGTCAGCAACGCATAGGCATTCGTTGCCAGAAGCTGTCCCTCGCTCTGCTTCAAAATTTTCCAGTTTATCAGCTGCTCTTTCTTCACAGAATGTTCTGACATTCCTGCTTTTTTCCGGAATTTTTCAATATCCTGACAAAGTTTCTCCGTTACATCCTCTGAAACAGGATAACCTACACAAGTAAGCTCATCCCATGAGATTCTGGCCCCTTCCATTTCCAGCTCTTTTATCTTCTCCGGAAATGCCTGTCTTGATGTACCTGCTACACGGATATAAGTGCCATTATCTTTTCCCTTTGATTTTAGATAATACGGTCTGTTCTTTCCAGCTTCTACTGATACAACAATGACCGTTTTCCCGTCTACTGTCTGTGGCTCAATATCAGGAATGATCTGTGGCACACAGGAATCAGAAACTGCATTGGCAATTCCATCCATCAGCTGAAACAACACATCATTTTCCACACCAACAATCTGGTGTGTTTTATCATCTACTCCAACAATCAGCTTGCCACCTTGTGTATTGGCAAAAGCTACGATTGTCTTCATGTACTTTTCACTTTTATCAGGTAAGGATACCTTGTACTCAATATTTTTCGATTCCCCGGAAAACATAGTATCTTCTACCATTCTTTCCTCCCTCTTTTAAGCTATATCATCAGCTGTGTTATTCCTCATCCGATCATTAACAATATTACACGTTCCATCGCAATCCTCCGGCAAGTAAGAAAATAAAAACATCTGCTTTCCTTTCTCTGCCTGCCGCTTTGATGAATATACAGTCACATATAACGCATTCGGAACCGACTGAGCATAGCTGAATCACTCTTTTTCTTGAACTAGCTTCTATCTATTTCTCTATCTTTAGTCAATGATTTAGCATTACTTATTCCACCAATTCCATACATTGCATATGTTCCACGCTTGTAAGAAAATATAAAATCTCTATCATTTTCCCACTTTTCTATTGCTTTTCATATTGTGACCGACTCTTTTTCTGATTTATAAAAAGTCTAAATAGCTTATAACGTCATTCTTGGTCAAAATATTATTATCTATCAAACTCGCTAAAATTGTTCTACGCTTCTTTTCTGACAATCCTTCTTCTTGTGAGACATTGTACCCATACTGCATCAACACAGACTCTTTTGCCAAATTTAATCCCTTCAAATTTGTATTGCTTTGTAAATAATTTTTTCATCTGTCAATCTACACAAAGGTGTTCCCACATCCCTTATTTTCTCGTATGTACTCTCCATTATAAAATACAAGTTGCACTCAGAGCAATAACCTGCAGGAATTACATGTTTTTCAATATATCCGTCAGAATTAACAACACTAATAATTCCTTCGATATTCTTTAATTGGTGTTTATCATGCAGACATTTAAAGGTAGATCTTCGTATTACAAAATCTTGAATGGAAATGTTATTTTCTACTTCCTGTTTTTCACGCTCTATTCTTTCTTGTCTCCTCTTTAGGAAGTCCTGAAACTTTCGTTCCTTTTCTCTTTTAGCATATCTTCTTCAGTATCTTTTCTTTTTCTTGTGATTTATCAAAATCAAAATTGCAAATTGGTTCTGGTATTTTGGAAGTGCATCCTTATTTTGTATATCCCACTTTTCATATCTGTGTGCCATATACACACTATATTTTATGTAATATACATCACAATTTTCGCAATATCGTGCTGAATAAGATTTAGAAGTTCCAATGTCTTCTTTGAATATAGTATTTGTACTAATTTCAATGGTTTACGACATTGTCTACATATCTTTGTCTTTTCTAATCCATATATATAACATTTTGGTATTACTTTTTCATATTCTCACTCATACACACGGCTTCCTCCTTTCCCCAATGCTTATTCTATTTTCAGCATAAATTTATCCGAATCGTTAACAATATTATACGTTTTCACTGTCCTCCGGCAAGTAAGAAAATGAAAACATCTGCTTTCCTTTCTCTGCCTGCCGCTTTGATGAATACACTGTCACATATAACGCATTCGGAACCGACTGGTCATAGCTGAACCGCACACTTTTAAATGAATTTTCTCTGCAGCGTTTCACAATTTCTTCTGCACATGCTTTCTGATCCGCTACATACAGTTTATTCACCACTACTGTCAACCGTTCTTCATGGTAATTGTCCGCTGTCATTGCATAGGAACCATACACATCCATATCACGCCCATATTGCAAATATCCAAGACAACCGCTTATAACCATTATTATACCGATTATCAGACTGATAAACCACCTTTTTCATCTTCCTTCTCCCTCATACCCCTGTATCATAATACAAGTGTATGACAGCACAGCTTATTTTTCAATACAGTTGTATTTATAATTTTAGAAAAGACGAGGTACCGTTATGATTGTATATATGGATTTGGAAAATCTGCTGAAAGAAAAGAATATCTGCAAAATAAGCTATGCGAAGCCTGCAATTTACAGCGTACACAGCTTAACAACTACTGTAAAAATAAAGTAACCAGAATCGACTTCACAATTCTTGCAAAGCTCTGTGAATTTCTGGATTGCACACCGAATGATATACTGAAATTAAAGTAGGGCATTGGATTTCTCCAGTGCCCCTTTGATGATTGGATATTCAATTACGTTTATTTATTACCATTATAATCAGATGGCAATCTCACTTCTCCTGATCGTCTTTTCACAATAGAATTCTGTGTCTCCATCTGTGTTGGAATATAATCGCTTTCCTGCAGAAATGCACCTGCCGCCTCAGCATATGATTCATATCCAGCTGCTTTCATTCTCTTTAACATTTTTGCCAAAGCACTGTTCTTGTCTCTACTCACCTGACGTGTGCTGATGCCCAGTTCCTCTGCTGTTTCTTTAACCTGTTTTCCCATGATAAAATAATCGCTCACGATTTTCTTTTCTTTCTCTGTCAGATCGCTGAACAACTCCTTGAAAAGATCTCATTTGTAATGTCAGCTGCAATATTCTGATCTCTGTCAGCAATAAAGTCTGTCGCACAACTGTTTTCTGATTCTAATCCACAAAATAATACTGTATTATTTCTCTGATGCTGCTGATCGAACATATAATGTTCCTTATTATAAAAAATATTAAGAACTTCCAGCTCTTCTGCTGTAATATTAGCGTATTTCACCTTCTGATATCTGTCGTAAAATGTGTATTTTCTTTCTTCCATGATTGTTTGTTCCTCCGATTTGTCGTTTTTGTTGATTTGTGACAAATCGGAAATCATGGATATCTGGCATAATGTCTGCCTCTTCCCTGCATCTTGATATGCTCTTCCTTTCCGGCATCTGCCCGTAAAAGGAAACACACATCAGATCTGCAACCTGTTTTTGGGTATAAAAAAAGGCCATGCCCTTCCGGGCACAGCCTGACGCCTTAAAATTTGAGAAAAGAAAAACCTCCGCAAACATTACGTCTGCGAAGGTCTATTTCTCTCAGCATATCAATTCTAACATGCATGTATTTTCATTGTAATACCATTCACATGCCAGTTTACTGTCAGTTCACTGCCACTTTACTCCCACTTTTCTTCCAGTTTATTTCCTCCATCTTATTCTGTATCTTTTCCGGACGTGTAAATGCCCAGAGCATTGTTGCATACAAACGGATTGCTTTCTTACGGTTTCGATAATAAGTGGTACTTGGCATATCATCCAGCATCAGCATCACATCTTCATTGGTATTTCCTGCTTCAAAATATCTATATTTCAAAAGCCGATAATACAGCTGTCCATTTTTTGGATAATCCCTCAAAGCTATCAGGGAATCTCTCATGATTTCCAGCAAACAGAGATTCATATCATTATTTAGAAGCTTTTCCTGGATTCTGCGTTTCTCTGCAGTCGCATCGAAATCTACCAGATCATATAACATTTCCTTCAGATGCTTCCCTTCTTCTGCATACATTTCATAATCTATATCCACAAGATTCTTCTCAATACGGAACATTACCTTGGTATACTGTCCTAGTAATAGCTCTGTGTTTTGTACGCATCCTCTGCCACTTCTTCCATATTGATAAACATATCCTGTATTCTCTGCATAATTGTCCTCCTTCCCGACCGCTTCCGCAGCCAGACCAATCATTGTATTGTTTATTCCATTCACAGTCTGTCACTGTCCTAACATCTCTTCATGCAGATTCCGCAGAAATATCTGCTGTGGGATAGCTTCTATTTCTAGCTGATCGGCAACTGTATGATCTATTGAAAGCAATCGGTTCTCACGGGAAAGGATGTATCCCCGACTGCTGATGTTCTCATCGAATATCTATCTCTCCAAAGGGGGCCCTGATTCAGGGCTCCCTTTTAGGGCGCCGTTATTTACGTTCCATAAACCATTTATAATTTTCTTCATAAGTCAGATGACAGATTTTCCCGCCCACCTGACAGGTATAACGATATCCAGCGTCACCGCCTTTTCGGTTAGTGCACCGTTCCGGCTTTGATATTTTATCAATCTCATATCGGTGCCCGTCCTCCCAGACAAACGCTGTGGGATCAATTCTCCTTCCCGGCTGAATACTGCCAGGACATCTACATACACTTTAGCTGTCATTACAAAACACCTGCTCTCTCCTATCCATGAAAGTTTCAAAATATAGTGATAAAACTTCTTTGCTTCATATTGACTTTGTGAAGTTTTTGAATTATAATTTCTACTAACTTCACGAACGTTTGTTTGTATTCTATACGTGATAATGAACTCTGTCAATAGTTTTTATGAAGTTGATGAAGTTACGATTTCAAAAACTTGGAAAGGATCCCACTATGAATTTTTCAGACAAGATTAAATTTCAACGAGAACAAAATCATCTGACACAGAAAGAACTTGCAGAACTGGTCGGCGTATCCCAGCGTGCAATCGCAGCTTATGAAAGTTCCGGCACAATCGCACGAATCTCTACTATGAGAAAAACTTGCCCATGCGCTGAATGTCTCCTATGACTACCTGAAGCATGACGAAATTACCGATCCTACTTATGGAATTGAAAAAATGGATTATATTGATGAAGTCAATGGACAGCTTGGTGAAAAAGGTGCCAGGGACATCAATGAGATTCTCGAAGCCAACCGTGCTTTTTTTGCTGGTGGCGAACTCGATGAAGAAGCAAAAGATGCTTTCTATCAGGCTGTAACCAAAGCATATCTTTCCTGTAAGATGGAAGCTAAAAAGACATTTGGACGGAAAAGAAAACACGAAGAACAATGAAGAGTCATAGGTGTCATTTTTCGTACACCACTTTTGTTACACTTTAACCTGTAGCAAACTATCTTATGAAATATCGAGGTGTTTTTATGAGTTCAAAATGTATAAGAGACACTGTTAGTAAAGTAAAATGAAATATCAAGAAAGTGACCCTTCCGGCTTGCAGCTGCAATGAAGATCATCGTCAAAAGAATTCCACTGGGGACTGCTTCCAACTGCTGTAAAGGCTTCTGTATGCGGGAATGTCGAAAGACCTGCATCGTCATTAACTGCGACCTACCGGAAATCATACAGCAGATTATCCTGATCCACGAGATCGGTCACGCACTCCTTCATCAGAAACCCCTTCAGATCAAGTGTTTTCATGATTTTGAATTATTCGATGGAGTATCACAATGTGAATATGAAGCGAATTGCTTTGCCGCTGATTATCTTCTGGAAGATGAAGATGTACTGGAGATGCTTAACGCCGATATGTCCTTTTTCCAGGCTGCCGCAGAACTGAAAGTTCCACCGGAACTTCTTGATTTCAAATTCCGAATGATGAAACGAAGCGGCGTTCAGATTGTAGATTCTCCGATTACTTCCAACAGTGACTTTTTAAAAGATATCCCTACTTCGGGAATAATAGAAAATTACTAATTCAATATCTAAAAGCTACTTCTGCAAGTTCTAAACCCAAGAGAAGCAGCTTTTGGTTTTATTTTATCCATTATTTTCATTTCTTTTCAAAACCATTTCATAAAAATCCAGAAACTCTTTTGTTATATAATATCCCTTACTTTCAACATCAAATGAATCAAATGTATTGTCATTTTCATCTACATCTCCAGACTCTGTTTCAAATTCTTCCTCAATGAATCCGTTTGTTTAATATGTAAGAACACGTAATCAACTTCTCCTGGAGATACCTTTATTTGCTTTGAATATTCATTGCGAAACGCTTCGTATTTGTTGCTATATGTTCTACCATTTATGTGTTTCGTTGATTTACCTCTTTTATGAATCTTCACAATATTTTTGTATTCAACTAAATATTGTATTTCTCTATACGACATAGTATTCAATATGTGAATATATTCATCAAAAATACTACCATCTATATGTTTCCCCTGCAAATAACCATTTCGTATAAGATTTCCAAAATACTCAACTTTATCGGTCGTTGCCAACCTTTGCACTGCCTCTTTGCTCGTGCAAAATTGATGATAAACTCTACATCATTTACCATTTCCGGTGTTATAGAATGATCATCTTGCAAAATAACATCTAACAATTCCTGTTCTTTCTTTTGCTGAAAATCATTTAATAACTTATTTGTTGATGAATCGATTAAATCCCCCAAAACAGGGATTGCCTTTATAGGTGCCAATAAAACTGATTCAACAACCGGATTTTCTTTAATATCCTTTATTTCATTTGCATTATATAAGGAATTTTTGCCATTTCTAATTTTTCATTCATTATTGTTCTCCCATTTTCATCACAACAACTATTTTATCCCAAGTAGATACTTCGTTTAATATAAGTCTCCAACATATCCATCTGCTTCCAGATGCATATAACACTCGTCCACCTTCTCAGATTCCAGAATCCGCAAAACGTGTTCCATACCTGTAGCAAGTTCTTTTGTTTTTAATTCTTCCAGTGAGATCAATACACTCGGCCTTATCCGAACTTGCCAATTCTCCAGTAAACCTGTCAGCCTTATACAGCGTAATCACATAATGTACTCCACCCTTATGCCAATGATATAATCCTCCAAGCTTCGGTGCTTCAACCGTAAGTCCTGTTTCTTCCCAGACTTCCCGAATCATAGATTTTTGAAAAATCTCGTTTGCCTCTACGTGACCACCTGGAAAAGTTGTACCTGTATAGCTATCATTTACTTTATCCAGAGCCAGTACATTCCCTTTATGATCCTGAATCATACACATATTCATAAAACAGACCTTCTCAATCTGACTCTCTTCTTTTTCATTCAGAGATTTTCTGACACGTTTGTTGATATCCGATCGTTTGGATTTATAATGCTTGAAGACCTCTCCATACGGAATCCAGATTTCTGCATCTTCAATTTTTTCATAAACAGAATCCACCACTTCTTTCAGATGTTTGTCGTTTGGGAAAGTGTATTTTTTCATATAATAATCTCTGGTTGCCTGAAACATCCATTCCGCAATCTTTTCTTTCTGCTTTAATTTCAACTGAGCATATTTCTTGTCAGTTTGCAGTAATCTCCCATCTATCATCTTATGGTTTTTCCGTGACATCGGTTTGACCTCTTTTCTTCTTTTTCATTCAGATTTTACTATACCACAGAATCATGCTTGCGTCATACTTCTGAGCTTCGATGTCCTCTTTTTCTTCTCTCAGTACCTTATTTATAGAGGGTTCTTTTTTAAGACTCTCTTCCGGCGGCTGTGCCACCGGTAAATAGCAAGGACAGGAAGTGTATATACACTTCCGGAAAACCAGCAATTTAGGAATCCAGCCCTAAATTGAAAAGCAAAATACCCAACTACGAAGTACCAGAATAAGGAGAAATCGCCTATGGCAAAGAGAAAAAGAAATATACAGATTTTGTTTTGTGTTTCCCCCGAAGAAAAGAAGCTGATTCGTAGAAAGATGATTGAATCAAAGACTAAAAATATGGGAGCTTATCTTCGTAAAATGGCAATCGACGGTTACATTATCAATACCGACAATACTCCGCTAAAAAACAGTATGAGGAAATGCATAAGATCGGTGTGAATATTAATCAGATTGCCAAAAAAGTAAACAGCACCGGTGATCTGTATCCGGAAGAAAAGCAAGAATTAAAAGAGATGGTGAAAGAATTATGGCGTATCTTAAGATCTTCCCAATTAAAGTAACAGACAAAAGCTCTGGACTATATCACGAATCCAGACAAGACTGATGAAAAACTGCTGGTTTCCAGTTTTGGCTGTTCCCGGAAACAGCTGATCTGGAATTTGCCATGACACGAGAAATGACAAAAAGAACGGAATGGATAAAGGCAATAATCTTGCATTCCATCTGATCCAGTCGTTCAAGCCTGGCGAAGTAGATGCAGAAACCGCTCATCGGCTAGGACAGCAATTTGCAGACGAAGTACTGAAAGGAAAATATGAATACGTGATCAGCACTCATGTTGATAAAAATCATATTCATAACCATATCATCTTCAATGCTGCAAGCTTTGTTGATCATCACAAGTATGTTTCTAATAAGCGGAGCTACCATAAGCTCTGCAGAATCAGCAATCGTATCTGTCATGAAAACGGACTTACCACCAGTATGCCAACCGGGGAAAAAGGAAAAGCTATAAAGAGAACATGGAATATCATCGTGGAACCAGTTGGAAAGCCAAGCTACGTGTTGCCGTGGATAAGGCAATCTGGTCTTCGGTTAATTACGATGAATTTATACAGAAATGCAACTGGCTGGATATGAAGTCCGACAGGGAAAACATCTTTCTTTCCGTGCACCAGAGCAAAAAAATTTCACATATATGAAATTACTGGGGAGTTATTATACGGGAGAAAATGTCCGTACCCGTCTAGAGAAAAACCGTTATAAAACCAAAGCATCAAAACATCTGTCCAAAGAGGCTCGACTATATATCAATATTTCCACGTATGTCACTACCGGTAACTGGGAGGGATTTGAACGTTGGGCAAAACTCAATAATCTAAAAGAAGCGGCACGCACCTTCAATTATCTTTCCGAAAATAATCTGCTAAATTATGAAAACTTCCAGCAACATATTTCCGATATAACAGATTCTGTCAAAGCTGTCGATCAGCGGATTGCAGAAATCAGTGCGGAACTGGGTACTCAAAGACTCATCCAAAAGCACTGCGATTCTACCGGCTCTGTCGTAAAGTAATTGAAGAATGCAAATCTGCAAAAATCCAAAAACGTACCGCACCAGGCATCAGGCAGAATACCAGCTCCACGATTCATTAAAAAGGGCTTCAGGATCTGGGCGTTACCAAAATCCCTAGCTCAAAAAAATCCAGAAACGGATTGAAAACCTTGAATTGGAACAAGCTATTGTTATCTGTGAACAACAAGAATTGCATAAAACAGAAAATACTTGGAATCATTCAACAGAATTTTACCGCACTGCTAAATGTTCCGGTAATGCAAATTCCAGTATCCAAAGCAGAAAGATTCTATAAAAAATAGAGGTGCCAACATGGTACCTCCATTTATTCCTCGACTCTTCCTAATATTTTTCTGTAATAACATACACTTTTCCAAGCATTCCTTGACTTTTTCTAGAATAATTTTCATTATTGCTATACTCTATCAGATACCAGTATATATCAGAATCAACATTTAAATATTCCTTAAAAGCTACTATTGCTTCCTCATACTGCCTCTGTTCCATAGAACAATAACCATATTGTAGTATTGCAAATCTTTTTGCTGCCAGTCATCAGCTGTAAAATACTTATCAGTATCGCACACAGTACTACTCAATTATAGCTTTTGCTTTCAAAGATGTCCGAGTTATCTGTTCTGACTTATCTTTAAATTTCCATTTTATCATTTCTCTCTACTCCTCGTATAATCACATTTTCATAATATTTTTTATATTTTTCTATACAGATTTCTTCAACTTTGTAGATAGCGATATTCTACATATCAGGAAACTCTTTAATGTATAAATTCCTATCTTTTGTCTCACTTAAAGAATCCGATATAAAATTTATTGGAATCAAGAATTTCAATAGACTCCACTCTCTTCATCTCTAATTTTGTTGCATTTACTGATTATTTTGTTATTTAATCATCGTACATACCAGTAACATCTTTTCTTTTCGCATCCTCAAATTTAATTATGAATTTTCTTCATCATTTTGTGCTGTTCCAAAAGCTCATCGAACTTAGCTTCCAAAATTTCCTGCAAGGAACAGTCTTCTTCATAAAAATCATTATCAACATTCCTCTGTTTCTTTTTTTTTCCTCATTATGACGCATAATATTCCTCATTGCTTCTGCAAATTCTTTATGTCTATCAGTCAATTTATTTATCCTCCATATACTTATTAATTTTCCTCAGCCAGTTTAATCTGCGCTCTTCAACAATTATTAAACAAATGTATCTTTGCTCTCACGGATATCCCTGATGCAATAATCAGCTTTCTATTATTTTTTCTAGTTTCTTGCATTGATCACCTGAATTATTCCATTGTTACCATGAGCTATGAAAACAAGTTCATCCATTGCATAATCGTCTCCCCAATATGCATATTCAATTTTTGATACTCTGGTGGCACAATTACATTGCCATCATAATCAACAACTCCCATCAGGTTGTCCTCTGTCCAAACAAAAGCAAATTGACCATTATAAACACAGGAAATTCTCAAAAAGATTCATAATTTGCAATAATTCTTATTTCTTCTTCGTTTTGTTCAAACGGAAGTAATTCAAACAAAACTGCTTTTCCATCGACTATTGCACTTCCTAAACACGTTACGTTTGGCAAATCTCCAATCATTTCTGCACCAGAAAAATGACCTTATCGTCACGATTAATAATTTCCCATGTACCATCCTCTTCTTGAACTCTGCAATATAATCCTTGCATTTCAAATGTTAGTGATCCATCTTGATAATCTTTGGTTATTCTTTTTCCTTCTTCATTAATGTAATAAATTTTTCCCGATGTTTCTTGAACTCTTGCTGTTCCATCTGCAAATTCAGCTGCTTCTACAAAAATAGGATCCGTCAAAGGTTTCCATCTTTCTTGAGGTATCCGTATTTCCCGTTATTGCCGATGTATCTTGCAACATTCTCCCAGGAAAAATAGAATTCATCCGTATACAGATACTTGAACGGTCCTACATCAATACCCGTGGGGGCATGGTATATAGTGCCAAATTGGGTATACTCAAATCTATTTTCTTCAGATGTATTCTTCGCACAATCTGTTTCATATGCAATTTGTTCGTTCATCTGGTTAATCGCTGGAACAGCACCTGTGGCAATATGTAGTGTATATTTCCATGCCAAGCACGCAACTATAATCCCAAAGATCACCAAAGCAACACTTAATATCTGGTTATTTGTAAAACAATTCTTCATCTTCTTAATCATTCAACCACCTCCATACAATCAGGTCTATTATTCTCCATATATTTCTGAAGTATTTCACTTCTAACAGTGTCGTCCTCAACATCATGCCAAAGATCTGTATCAGCTGATTTTTCAACAATAAGCACACAAGTTTCATCCAAATCTATTGGTCTTAGTACCATTACATTATGCTCTTTATATTCTTCAGCAAAACAAATCACTGTAGCTTCTTCAGCACAAGTCAGTACAATCTTAAATACATTATCCTCATCCCAGTCCATAAGCTTAATCTCTGCCCCTTCAAATATATCGGATACTCTTTTATCAGCATAAAACTCTCATCAATACACTTTGATTCGATTACAGACCAGATTAACAATCCCAAAGCAATTGTGTCCATGTAAAATCCTATTCTACCCGCAAATGGAAGAGCGATTGGAATCGGAAGAACACCTATGCTATATGGAATCCCACAAATCACCCTCATTGCTAACGTCCACCAGGCAGCTTTATACACGAGATAATTTCTGTTAAAGACTATATTTTTACCTAAAAGTCGATATGACGCAATCAGAAACAAGAGCAATACTATGACAATAGCCACCCCAACTACCCAACCGCCATAATATAGTCCAGCAAGGAAGTAATTATTTCTATCAGCCAGAAAAGCTGTTACCGTACTATTAGAAATCAGTTCAGATGAACACCCAAATGCAGACGCTCCGGTAATGATTTGCTTTATATTATTCTGATAGACTCCCCAATCCTTGCCATATGAATACTGACCAAATGACATCCCCGTACGATAAAACACAGCTAATAAAACACCCAAAAGAATATATATAATCCTATCAGGGCAACTACATTGCCTTTTATTGCAACAACTCCATACATATTTGCTGGCTGCAACAATCACAGTAATAATTTCAATAGCAGCCAACTCAATCAGCCATATGTTTGGTAACTTCATAAAAGCAGATATAGAGATCAGTGAAAGCATTAGCAGCTGCATGACACCTGATATTACTGCTTTCATGCTATAGTATTCTTCACGGATCCTCTAAAGATCATCTGCGTCCACAACGGAAATACAATAAAGAGAATTGGATCAAACATATATTTTTATTTATGTTGAGAAATCCTATCGTAATATGAGTAGAATCTGTAAACACAGTAATATCTGTCCACATTTCAAATACAAAAGCCAGAAGATAAAGAAACGCTAAGCTTCCCATTGCAAGCATGGATTTTCTCAATATGCACCATCTTTTGCCATCCCCACCAGGCATCTCTTCTATATAGTCCTCCGGTTCATCATCAAAAGAATCGAAAACCAACTGCCGTTTTCCGCTGGCTTAAGTAGGGACCAGTAGAAGAAGGTTCCTAGCAGAGTTATAACTGCAAATATCAAAAACTGTATACTCCAGTTCCTTCATCATAACTTGCCATATATGTAAATGTTCGAAGCCAGATAAACGTGAGCCAACATACTATAGATAACAGAACCGATATTTTGTATCCTTTTTACTCTTAATCATGTGTCTATCCTTCATCCTTTCTGAAATTGATGACCGGACTATAGCCGGTCACCAGAAACCAATATTTGTGTTTAAGCGTTCTCATCCCGAGCGTCTATTGGGAAAATTCTGCACGATAATGCATAGATAATGCATAGCCTCAACCTTGTTTCCGACCTCATGTAGCACATCAGGTGCAGCATCTGCAAAGGCTTTTGCTCCTTGAGTTCCATCCAGTTAATTCACGTACTGCCTTAATGACCTTAACTTTTTGCGATCTGGAATTTATCAACCGCATTTCATATCCTGTTTCAGATAAAACATGATTAACAACACCTCTCTTTCACGATGGTTTGCTTTTAAGGCAACATTATCTTAACAATTCCTATTACATTGCTCAGTTCCATATCCGAAAATTGAGTTATCTAATCAGCTACCATCCAGTTGATAAACACGGTAAGCATCACTGCATTCAACGGAGGCTCCCATATTGAGCAGTATTCCTGCCACAATTGATCTATGACATGTTTTTCTCGTCATCAAGGCAAAAGCAAACAAGACATATATTCTTTTCGTTGCTTACAGCCACAAGCTTTCTAATCAGTTTCATAGAAGCATCACAGCCTTGAATATCATTTAAAATCTCGGCACATAGTGTTCTGTAAAGGTTTGTTTGTTCCACAGTCCTGAATGAACTATACTTCTATACTCTTTAAACAGGCTTTCTTTGGGCGCCAATTCCGGAACATGAAAACATTATCAAAATCCTCAAACAGACTTCTCAACTCATCAACTGCAAAGCATATAACCCAAACTTCATCAAACTCTGCCGGATTGGTTTTAAAATATTACCAATAGAAATCATACATATCCTCCTTTCAGGCTGCCTCTCGGAAAGATTCTTTTCTTTCCGGAAGGGCATACCAATTCTGTGTATTATCATCTGCCAAAGCGTAGATAGACACTAAAGAACGCTTCATATTCAGCAAATCTTCTGTAAAGAGAATTGTATTCTCCTCACTCCACATTCCATTTGCTCTTAAATACTCCCCAATCTTGATGTTGTGATTACGAGATTCACCGCAGATAATCATCTGCGGATATGAAGCATCCCCATGATAATTAGAATCAAGATATGTCTCATTGTGAATCAGATTGTAGTAACGTTCGAGCTTACTCATTAACTTCTCATAAGAATCCGAGTATCACGAATCACTTCATAAACCAGCACTGAGGTGTTATCGATCTTTACAGTTGCGGCTGTTCTAATCATGCAACTGCTCCTGCCAGTTCAAGATCTGTAGCACGCATAGTCTCCATGATACCGAAGCGCTGCATCTGCGTATTACTCATCATAAGGTTGAGAATAATCTGATTGCCAACCAGGATTCTCTTTACATCACAGGCAGTATCATCAGGCATACCCTTCTCTCTTCTCTTTGAAAAGACACGTAACGGTTGCCCATATGGAAGTTAACACCTTGTTCCAATGCAAGCTGATATCCGAAATAGTCAAGCTCATAATACTTAAGTCCATGTTCTGCACCAGCTGACACCATCTCGTTCTCCTGGATCACACGATACTTCATCAATTTAAGAATACGCTTTCAGTTTAGGACGATCAACGTCATAGCCTCTCAGGGTAATATACTCAAAATCTGGAGAGAATTGAGATACTTAGAGCAAGCAACTTGCTCCACAATTGCATAATCAACGCTGCCAAGGAGCTCACGAAGTTCATCTACGCTTGTCATGCAGTATTGTACACGTGAATGTTCAATATGCTCATCGTCTCTTGCCGCAAAATCGGGGTCTCCGGCACGGTATACGCTGCCAGTTCTGCAGTCATTCTTTCATAGGTTTTAGGATCATTCCATTTTGTATAATTCATCATATCTTTTCCCTTTCTTACAGGTCATTCTCAAGCATTGTAATCAGCTTATGTTCCAGGTTGTCCTGCTCCAGATTTGCACAATAGTATTCACAAAAGTACTCAACCGTCTCCATCTGCTCTGTAGTCAGATAGTTCTGCACAAGCAGCAATCTGTTAGGTACGATACCGTACTCACGGCCGATACGAGCGAGCTTATCATAGTCACGGAACTGCTTTCCGGACTTGATTTCGATCACGTATACAAGGGCATCTGTAACGTTCTCGATGATCAGATCAAACTCGTTCTTCAATTTTCCATCAACGGTTGCCACTTTCGTATTCGCATAGAGCTTGAACTGCTTACCATACTTCTTCTCCAGCTTAGTAAGCACGTCACCCACCACCTTGCGGATGGCGATCTCCATATACTGTCCATTGATAAACATCAGGGCCTTAGGGCTTAACACAAGCCGACCATGGAGCATCTCGCAATCCTCACAATAGCGAACCTCAGCAATAACACCATATAAATTCTGGCAAAGATCGATGATACCTGCCTTTCCTTCATTGGAAACACCTCTCAGGCTGAAGTGAAAATCTTCTTTTAGCGCCAAAAAGAATACGCAGTTCGTTGAGAAAGCCTCTAATTTCAGCGTCCAGCTTGAGCATTCTAAGTGCGAGCCTCTCTACCGCAGGCGGAACAAGACCAGCCTGTTTGGAATACTCGATTTTGATGTTCTGACTGCTTTTGTCAATACGTTAGATACATTGGATACAACATTCATGTTTTCAGCAGATACCGGTCTTAATGCAGTTGCGTTGATCATACTTAAACCCCTGTATTCCAGAATCATCTGTCTGGTTTCCTTTTTCTTATGGTTGCGATTGTACACATTCTTTAAACTCATATACGTTGTGGGACGGACCCAGATGTCACCCTTTTCTAAGGCCATCTTACGTTCTATTCCACGACTAGTTTTGAGCTGTGTAATCTTGGTTTTCTGAATTGGATTTTCATCTTGGTTATCTCCCTCACTTTCTATGTAGATTTTAAAACAACTGCATTTTTCTCTCAGTTCCGTATCGGAAACAAAAGTTATCAAAGAAAATCCAGAATACAGTTTTTAACTCTGTACTCTGGATTGATTTCTATGCCCACGGCAGCATTCTCTGCTCGTCAATGCTATTTAACTGTTGTATCCTAAGTGCCGAACTCGGATGTGTATTATATAATACGGATAAAAGGTCTGGCATGATGCTCCTGTATCTGGTGCAAAGCGTTCCAAGAATCTTCTAAGATAGAATGCATACCCCATGTCTGCTGCAAAACGATCAGCCATAAATTCGCTTCTACGCCCAAGTGCAAAAATCACCAATCTGCTCACCTGGAGAACGATAGTCTTTGCTGCTTCCATTACAAACCGAATCAAGCCGGAAATCTTGCTTGTAATAAAGTAGGATGCAAACGAGAATCGAAACAAGCCCATCATACAGCAGATTACCATAATGATGTAAACACAGGCAATCAATGCAAACTGATAAAAGCAAGGACAGCTATGATTCCAAGACAGTTTACGATAAGTACCATGTTTAGCACACTGTCCCCATTCGTAAGGTGACCAAGCTCATGAGCAATGATGGCTTCTACGGTCCTATTGTCCAGATTTAAGGCTCCTTCTGTCACGCCTATACTTCTAGCGCCAAAACAGTAAGCATTCATTTCATCTCCTGGAATCAGGCACACCTTTATGTTATTAGGAAGGTTATGGCCCTCAGCTGCGACTTTCTCCTAACTCTCTGATAACAATTATCCAGCTTCGCATGCTTAACTCCCAAAGATGGGTCGCATGGAATCACTCTGTATTTTACCCAGGCGATATGCTCACCAATTCCCAAAGCATAGATAATTGCCGCCAGAGCAATAAATACACCTCCGAAAGCGAAACACAGCAGGTCAATCACCAGCAATACCGCTGATATAATGTATCCTCTTCGCTTCATCTTAATCACCTCACATTCAAAATTTATCTCCTATGGTTACGGAAGAAAAACGGAGAATAGCCAGCTAATGAAACAATACAGTCACCCGGTAATGCAATCTTGTAAAATCCGCATCCTGGATCACGCTACGCTCTCTTAACTCTGGTTTTCCACCGCCATAGCCTATTACTGACACCAGATTTTTCCGTATCGGTTACTCAACAACTGTCTGCTCTTGTAGTCACTGGTAAAGAAACAAAAAACATTCGGGAAAAGCCCCAGCATACAGCTAGCTTCACTCTCTGAATAATTTTTTTCCAGTAACTGTACTGACTGAACCGCTGCAATCAACCTGAAGCCGTTGCTTCTTCCGTAGGCTAAGGCTGACTGAAGATATTGTAAATGGCCAAGGAGGCTAAATTCATCCAGGAAGAACCAGACCTTCTGATCATTTTCCTCAAGACTCTGTTTGATCATCTGGTCGAGGATCATATCAAAGAAAACGATACTTGACTCTGTGCTCTCTGCGTAATTGAAAAGCAGAAATACCTTCTTACCTTCTCTTAATGCTTGTCTCACAGAGAATGTTCCCGGCTTTACAAAAGCACCTCCCTGAAATGTTTCCTTTAACACGGTTCGCAGCTCGCCGAGCACACCAAGAGCCTGCGCAGTGCCACCTTCTCCCAGGTAATCCGATAAATGATGCAGTCTAGTCACCTCTTTGATCAGGGTTAATAAACCTTTTCTAGTTTTATCATTCACCACAGAATCCTTAAGTGTGACTGTGTTAAAAATCCGATCAGAGTACTGTTAGTAGGCTTCTTTCCGGTCTGTAGCTCATAATTTTCATACAGATACATCGTCAAGGACTTGAACATATCCTTTGGTGCATTGGTAAAAGGCTGTACTGTATTCTTATGTTTGGAGAACATGACATCACAGAGCTCAACCAGTGTCTTCTCCGGATCATTTGAAGCTTCCATCTCTGCAAAAATATTCCAGATACACTCTGGTTTGCATGCATTATATTCGAGAAGAAGATCTCCGTTTTCCGGATGATAGAATCCATCAATCATCTCTCTCTTGGTTGCAAAGATCACTGCAGCATCCTGTGCTCTCATGTCACTAAAAATTCGTGGCATAATTGCATTGCGCAGTAAATAGGACTTACCACTTGATACCTGTCCAATCAACAGTGTTGGTTTTTCAAGAATAGAATCATCTATCATGAAACCTGGTGCTAACTGAATCACTGGTGCTTTACTGTTTTTCTCCACATTAGGTCTTTCCAGTAAGGTAATTTCACTACTTTGCATATGTAACATACCGTATCCTCCTTAATCCATCTTCATTATCATAAGTATTTTCTTGGCCATTTCCGGGCTGTATCCGTGGCATATATTCTATGCCCGTCCCATGCTCCACGACTATCATTGCATTCTGTACAAAATTTAATGCCCACACCACTCCAGTGAACAAGGTTTCTGGTATAGTCATCCAACAGGTAAGCAATCTTCTCTCTACATAAAGGCATCTTGACGCTCCCATAGGGAATGAAATGACAACAGCACTCTGGCAACCATGGCAGCCAAAATCTTAGCCACTCTTTTTCTCTTTGATCGCATATTCATTATCCAGCACTGAACTTAAAATATGTACATCCACATCCAACTCAAAGATAAGACGTACTGCATCAATCAGATTTAACTCTGGCTTTCTGGAAAGAAAGAACCCTTCAGAGGACACATCTCTATAAGATGCGATCCCACCTTGCCAGGACTCCATCCATGTCAACATACAAAACTTTATTCTCCAAGCCCGTCATCATCTCCATCCACTATCCTTCGCCAGAGTTATCTTCTCCAACACCTTCACTTGCTCCTTCTGATTCACCGGAAGATACTTCAGCACTTGCAGGCGCTTCACTTTCAGTGGTTCCAACATCCAAAAGGACGTGTCAAAATCAGTATGCTCCCATCCTCTACCAAGTCTGTCATCGACAGCATCTTCTGCACCACATAAGTCATTAGCAATATCTATTTGTTCATCCGTCATGCCAGCATTCTGCGATGAATCAACCGTCTGATCCGCCTGATTGGCGGTATCATTCCAAGACTGCTGCATTTCATGACTAGCATTCTGAAAAAATATGCTGCTCATCAATGGCACCGGTAGTGTTATCCTGAACTCCTACATTGATCATTGTTGCATCCGGTCGTTCACCGACACTGTTAAAATTAGAAACATTCATAGAAACCGTGTTGTTCGAATTTGCTGCAAGATTGGCAACATTTCTCTCCACATTCGCTTGATCCTTCTGATTGACATTCGCAGCCTGCGCATCAAGATTTGTTGGGTCGTTTCGGCCACCAAAGCGATCAGCAATAAGGTGTCCGCCCTGATCTCCTGCCTGACGATCTGCGCCTCCCGCACTTCTCTGTGCACCAAGCTCTCTTTCAGTGGTAGAGCCATTTGCTATGATTCCTGAAGCACTCTTGCCAGTAGCATTATGTGAGTAAATGTATTCTCCAGGAGTTCCACTATAGTCCATACTCATTTTCTTTCCTCCTTATCTTCGTAAGTCAACATAACCCTCAAAGGTATCTGCCTGAACCAAACAGATTCCTTTCTGCATATCATGTATTTCCTCTTTACGATACTGAGCTTCCCATGCTGGAACATGCTGCACGTAGTGGTCCACTCGATTAGTATCCAGAAGCCGGTCCAGCATTCGGTTATTTGAAATCCTTCTGTCTCGATCGCAGGCATACGAATTTCGCACTACTGGAATCTGTCCAAATCTCTTCGACGAAATCTCCTCGCAGCTTTCCATCCTTGAATGAGCTGTATATATGTATCTTCGGAAATATTCATCTATCTGTTCACTCCAGTCAGCTGTATGTCCCGAGAAATAATCCTTCGCAAAAAAGTTAAAATTAATATCGGCCGAGGAAACATTCAAAAGCCGAAGAAGCTCATTACCATATTTCTTGCATCCTCCAACACCATCAGACTTACCTGCTTGCCGCTTCGTTTTGCTTCCAGAATGTCCCATCCAATCATCTCAAACAAAAGTTCTTTCATCTCTTCACTCATATCAGATTTGATGATGAAGCAGAGCCGATCCCCTGCCCAAGAGTAGAAATAGATTTACTGCGATCCTTCTTCAAAAAACTACGATCAAGGCGATTCAGAATCCTCTTCAAATGAATACGGCCACTAGAACAATCTGAATAATCTTCAAACCAATCTCTGCATTCATCCTGTGTCATTTCGCCATTAACAACTGCTGTATTCAGTGCTCTCTCAACAGCAGAAGCACGCAGGTACTTCTGTAGAAGTGCCTCATCGCTGGTATGATGGTATCCCAATTTCACTTTCAAGTTCTGTCAGGAAATCAATATACGCCATCACATCATCAGCTTTTTCCTGATCAACACGGCACCTTTTCAGGATTTCCACCATTCTTTCCTTCATATCGATATCACAGCCTGAAAAGCAGGAAGTACCGATGTGCATAAGAAGGCAGATAACCTTTATTTCTTGAATCAGATTCAACAATCTGAGAAACAGCCGGAAGCATATCTTCGGAAGCAATTACCACCTGCACAAAATGCTGCTCAGCAGCCTTATACAGAAGGTTCTTAAAGACAATAGCCGTTACTGCTTCGTCATCTCCCGAGCACATCCAACCGCTGATGTCACGATTCATCAAACTCATGATTTCATTCATCCATTCTCACCCTTTCTAAAAACTGTTATCTAACATCACTATCAATATATCGAAACGCCAACATATCGTCCTTCGCATATCGGTAAAACAGTTAACAATATTTCTAACATGTCATTTTTCTTATAAATTCCGGAGTACAATTACAGGAAAGTACCTCAGAACTACTTTCAAAATTGATCGATCTAGAAGATGAACCATCCCCAATGATATAGAGGATCTTTTCTGCAGATTGCATCAGTGACATCTATATAAAACCAACCACCGCAAAGAAATACCATATTCCATGCATGCCCTTCTCCATTCCGTGTTCCACGTATATACCTGCAGGAATTCCTAACTCTTTAAAGATGGAACAGATTGCCAGAGATATGCCCATACAAACAGCCGTGTTATTTATGATTGCGCTATACGCGGTATATTCGAGTTTCGGAGAGTTTTCTATACGCCCATAGTGCCAGTTGTTTACACAATATCGGACAACCGCATATGCTTTCTCCAATCCTCGATACCACTCAGCTTAGCCTGGCGAACTATCTCGTTGATCTTTTCTGTTATCTTTGCTTTTCGGTCTGTCCATTCCCTGTAGCTGCAGGAATATTGAAAATGAATGATCTGCGCCATATATCTGCATTCTTCCATTCGCTTTATTTCGGACGATAGTCCTGATACATAACAATTCAACAGCTGATGAGATTCCAGCAGGTTACTTTTCTTTCCTGGATTTGCTCATGCAGGTGAGCCGGATACACAACAAGCAAATTTCTTCTGTGTAAGCTAGCCGCATAGATTGTCGCCTCTCGCAGTTCAGAAATCGATTCAACCCTCACTACCGACGAAGAAAGAGTATTTGTATATTCGACTTGAAGTATCAGTTTTGCCCACAAGCGATAATCTTCGACTTGAAGCTGAAGTGTTTTAATACATAAAATCAATCGAGGGTCTGCCTCACACACTTCGTGAAGAACAGATCCCCTCTGATAACCTCTGGCATCACGTTAACCGAAATACTCTGGTCACGTTTCGTTGCCATATGTTCTGCTAACACAGATGCAGCCGCTCTGAGTGTGTTACAAACCATATCATGCCTCCCTATACAAGAAAGTAATCAAGCAGAGCAAACACCAGCATGAAGATCATGTTGTTGAAAAGAAGTTTTCGGATCTCCACCACATCGAACTTTCCATTCTTGATAAATGCGTTAGCAACCACTGCAACAACAAATAAGATCAGGCTGATTAGTGCAAAAATATAGGAATAGGCTGCCAGAGCAATAAAACCACGTTCAAGAATCTTGTTAATCATTTTCTCTTCTCCATGTGTGAAAACATTTGTCATTTGGCCTGCAATTGTTTCCAATCTATCGGTTAGCCTTTCAAAATTGTGGAAAGCAAAATGCACATCTGTATTTAACTGTGCATGCAACTGAGGCATGCTCAGCTCTGTCCGTATTGAAGGATGTTCTTTCAGCCCGAAGGCTGTCACCAGAATCAATACAGCCAGTATCGTAGCAATTCTTGCTGTTTTAGCCGTCTTCCTTGTCCAGCGAATCAGATATCTTAGCAGGAGATTAATCGGCTGATATCTTGATGTGTTCTCTTTGACGATATATCTTTCCTCGTCAAAATCTCCTGCATAACATTTTTCACGGAACTTCTCGTCATAGCAGCTCTCGCAAACAAACAGCATACTGTCAACATTGCCATTCTGGTATTGAATGTAATAACCTTTCTGTGTAAAACACCCACATCCCGGTTGCTTGCATTCCTTCATTGTGTTTAGTGCTACCCTCTTGGCAATGTATCTGCTCATGTAAGAATCACTCCAATCTCGTCAACCTGACTATGTTTATCTTTAACTGCAATCTGAATCTCGCTGTTACCTCCAACGATCATATAAATGATATCCATAAGCATATCATCCAGAGTCTTGTTGTCCAGAAGATTAAAATCCGGAGATCCACTTGGACTTGTTCTATAAAGGCCTACAATAGCAATTCCTTCTGCTCTGGAAATCTTTCTCAGATTCATAACATCATCCTTGGTAAAAATTGGCGGTTCCTTTGCCTGCCTGAACGCTATCAATCATTTTTCTACTACAATCTTATAGCCAGCATCAGTAACCTTTTTCCCATAAGATAGCCAGCATGAAAGCCTGGTTTTCTGCCTTCCGGAGCAATCTGTTCAATAGCATTCGTGCTCAGTTCAACTATCTTTGCTGCGAGTGGATAGTCTCTATTGCCGCTTGTTTTATAACACTCCTCACAGACAAATCTGGCCATATTGCTATCACGGAGCATATAACCATTCTGTGAAAACAGTGACAGAAAGTGCATTCCTGATGCTCCGGTAAACGTGTAATCATCGCGATTCTTCTACTCATCTCTTATTCCTTCCTTTCAATAAACTCTTATCTGCTGTTTACAAAATGATTATATGAAAATACGTTTTCTCCCTCATTGGTATATCGGAAGAAAAGGTTATACTATTTCATTGTTTCTGTATTTATTCGTTTCCAATCCCATCTGTATTTGCATCTGACATAGCTCCTGCATCCATATCCTGTGTACTAATAGCGTCCTGCTCTGCATCTAAAAGGATTCCTCGAAATCGCTTCTGTTCTCCATTGGCTCTTTTCCTTTCTCCATCTGCATGTCTTCTTGCTGAACCGCACTATCTTTCGATTCAGATTTTTCTTCTGTTTGTTCAATTACCGCCGGAAATTTTGCATCTCGATTGATTACTGCACCATTTTGGTAACCACCATCTGTCACAACCTGAATTGCTCCACCCTCACGCGATTGCTGCTCTGGATCCATCATAGAAAACTTGCTCTGTGGGGCAATTTCTCCAATTATCAGATTCTGATCTCTTCCAAGCTCTACGGTAGTCTCAAATTATGCAGTATTTGTATACGGCAATGCTCCATTGTTGATTCTGTCAGCAGGAGTGTTTCCTAATGATTCTTTTGCTACAAATACTCCGGAACTGCTCTCTATGCCATGCGTTGTAACAAAACGTTCTCCTGCATGAGCATGACGAACTTCCATTCTGCTATTGGATGAAAAGAATTCTTAAGATCACTACGAGCCTCCTGACTAATCCCTCTAGAATCCATCAGCTTATTGAAACCAGCATTACTCAACTTTGCACTTTGATCAGTCACCCCGGCTGCTGGTAGCGGCTAGCTGCAGTATTGTTATGAAATTGCTCAACATTCTGGCGAATATACTCGCTTCTATCCATATGATATGTCCCTCTATAATCAAGCAGGAAGAGGTATCTCCTTTCTGACCTCTCCCTTCATTATTCATCTCTTCTTTCTATTCCGCCTCCTTATCCGTAAAGCACAGTTTCACAAGATAATCATGCTCTTCGCCCTCAACGAGATAAATATGCTCTTTCGGGAGCTGCCAAAGAACAGGATCCACATCACAACCTTCCGGTACTTCGATTTTGGCATAGGCATCGGTACTTCTGTAGGCTACCGGAATATTCAAACTCCATTCCAAATCAAGTCTATATAAAGGAATATCTTCCGAAAAACTGCATTCATCTTCTCCCATAGTTCATGCTTCGGATGCGTTCTGTCAAATTCAATGCAACGAATCCCTTCGTTCTCTGCTAATACAGCAAACAACTCACTCTTGATTTCAGATGGAAGTTTTCCGTACTTAAAAGTTCTGAGTGCTGCCTTGTCACGAACAAATCCATTTCCAACTGAATTCAGGATGTACTTCCATGCGGTCTTCACATCTTCACTCTTTCCAAGCAGATAGTTCAAAGCAAGATCCATGGTCATACCGGCAATCTGGGCCGAAAATCCCATAACCTGCGCCTGCGTTTCATCAGGAATATCACTGCAGCTGCGCTCTTCCAACGTCTGACGATAACCATTTCCCCAGACATACTCAAGATCCACGACTGAATCAGCAGGAAAGCTTACTACATTTCCGTAAACTGATCGCCGATGGTTCCTGTTCCACAGGTAATATGTGGAATATGATACAACTTGCAGCCACGATCAATATAGTGACGAACTGCAGCACTATCTACAGGTGTAAGCACCAAATCGAACTGTTCAAAAATCCCCACCCCAGATCACAGATATTCGCATTGATACCAGTTACATTAATTGAAAACAACTTTTTCAGCCGCAGCTTTAGCAAGCTCCAGTGCTTTAGGGCGTCTCAGCGAGGTCTCATTAACCATACTGGATCTAGGCAAATTCCAATACTCGTAGGCATCCATATCCACAATCGTAATATCGTTTACACCGCTCTTCATTGCATACTCAACAAGAAGATTACCAATAGTACCGGCACCAACAATCAGAACTTTTTCCTGCCAGTTCCTTAATCGAATGCAGAAATCTTTTATCAATCTCTGCCTTCTGAGTTTCCGTATAATTACGTGTCGTATGAAATACAGACTTTTACCTTCTTGCCCCCAGCAAAGAATTCTTCGTCATCCTGAGTCACGCACTTTGCAAACATATGCTCACAGGCAGCTGCATCAGCAATGGACATATCACACTCATAAAACTTAAATTCCATATCCTTAAAGATTGCTTCCCAAGTTCCATAGCGTGGAGAAACTACCATATAGACACTGTTGTCTCTGGACTGGCGCATCATCTCATGGTCAACTCCGGACCAAAACGCCTGATACTGGGCATGAGAATGGATGTTTCCGATGATATGCATATCCGGACAGTTCTTTTAACATACTTCACTGCATTCATCAGGTAATCGGTTGTAAACTCAAATGTACTCGATGTACCAATTCTTTCCTCTTCATACAGGTCGCAAACATGGGCGGTATATTTACCTGTAACGACATCTTGTGAAATATTACCAAGAAGAATTCCGCCACATTCATGCATTAGATCGCGGTAGATCATGCCGTTAATCTTACCAATTGCTAATTTATCAATAATAATGTCAGCCTTCTGACCTGACATAGTACTCTGATTCATATCTCTTTTCATTCAAACTCCTCCTTAGGCTGCATTCATGAGCATTGTAATCTTACTACACCAACGTTTATTAACATAGCTCTCAAGCTTTCTGCGATCAGAAATAATTGACTTGCACTTTAAAGTTCTGATTACTTTCTTCTGCTGTGCTTGTGCATTCTTGAGGGCTTCCATCTTTACCCCATGACACCGGATGCACAAAGACCGACTGTAACAGAATCTTTTGTGACGTTCTGAAGAGAAAGGGTTTCAATGATATTAGCAATAAAGTCTACCGGCCTCTCTCTTACTGTTGTCCCAGCAAGGATGTCCATCATTGTACACATGCGGATGTGCAAACTGATTTCCCATACTTTCCTGATAATATCTACACTGTGCCTGCTGAATCGGAGTGTAGTGTACGTTACCCTTCTTACGTAAAAGTAGATCTAGGGAACTGTACATACACCTTACCAGTACGATTAGAATTTCTCAGTGGATAGCCATTGAACTCCATAATGATCGAATTGCCGTCAGCACTATAATATATATTGGAAGTAAGGCCGGATCCAAGGCAATCAATCACAATACTTGCTGCAATCTTAGTAAGGTCCATTGTGTAATCTTTCATTATACTCTCATCCTCCTTCTTACGCTACGATACTAGATACGCTTACCACGAACTTAGGAACCTGACCTTCGCTCTCGATGTGTGCCATCTCTTCTTTGATCGCTGGCTGATTACACAGTGCGGTCTTCCAATCTGCACGAATCGAATCTCCCTCGATGCCAAGCAGTTCGAATGCTGACTTCGCCTCATCGATATGTCCGTCCATAAGCTGATCAATCGCCTTCTGGTTTGAAAAGATCTGCGTAGCCGCAGTTGATCCTCTTCATAGAACTTACGAATAATGCCCATAGGGCTGTCTGCTGTATCGATATCACAGTTAATGGTTACGCCTCTTACGGTCTCAAGTGTTGCTTTCATTGAGTTTATCCTCTTTTATCTATTATTATCTATTGACTGCTTACATATCTGTTATATCAACTTCCGACAGCACCTTCCTTACGCCATCGGAAGAAAAGAATTGTCATCTTTGTTCCTAGATAGCGGTTACTTGACTGCAACGATACTAGACACGCTTACCACAAATGCTGGAACCTGTCCTCACTCTCGATGTGCGCCATCTCTTCCTTGATCACCGGCTGATTACACAACGCTGTCTTCCAGTCTGCCTTGATAGAATCACCCCGATACTGAGCAGTTCGAATGCTGACTTCGCCTCATCGATATGTCCATCCATAAGTTGATCAATCGCCTTCTGGTTCGAGAAAATCTGCGTTGCTGCAGTTGCATCCTCTTCATAAAACTTACGAATGATACCCATAGGGCTGTCTGCTGTATCGATATCACGGTTAATGGTTACGCCTGTTACGGTTTCAAGTGTTGCTTTCATTGAGTTTCCTCTTTCTTATCTGTTGTTGTCTCTCGACAGTTTACATATTCGTTATATCAATTTCCGACAACGCCTCCTTACGCCATCGGAAGAAAAGATTGTTATCTTTTATTCCTGGATACCAATTACTTGGCTGCAACGATACTGGATACGCTTACCACAAATGTAGGTACCTGTCCCTCGCTCTCGATGTGTGCCATTTCTTCCTTGATTGCCGGCTGATTACACAACGCTGTCTTCCAGTCTGCCTTGATGGAATCACCCTCGATGCTGAGCAGCTCAAAGGCTGACTTTGCCTCATCAATATGTCCGTCCATAAGCTGATCAATCGCCTTCTGGTTCGAGAAAATCTGCGTTGCTGCAGTTGCATCCTCTTCATAAAACTTACGAATGATACCCATAGGGCTGTCTGCTGTATCGATATCACGGTTAATGGTTACGCCTGTTACGGTCTCAAGTGTTGCTTTCATTGAATTTCTCCTCTTTCTTATCTGTTGTTGTCTCTCGACTACTTACATGTTTGTTATATCAAATACGGAAAAGCTCTCATTTTGCTATCGGAAATAAAAGTTTTCAAAATAATCTTTTCTATGCTTTTGCAAATATTATCTGACACCACCTTATCTCCCTTATCGCCAGGGTAATACTTTATGCCAGACTGCTTCATACCACTGCTGTCATAAGCCTCAATACTGTCCATAGTTCCAGATACCTTGCCAGAATTACCGCAGTATGCACAGGTAAAGTGCCCCTTTCCGTCATAGCAGGTAATACGTCTACACTTACCACATCGAACGATATCCTTATTCCCACAGACAGGGCAGTGATACGTTCGCCCAACCTGAAGTCCGTTCGTCAGATTAATCTTTTATATTCAACTTTAGCACCATCTCTTGAACTATTCGCTACATCCACGTTGTAGTTTCGTTCTCCGCGAAGCATGGTGAGTTTTCCTTTCTCATGTCCCAAAGGATATCAAAGGATTCTTTGGTTACGCTGCATCTTGCCGGAATTCGTTCCTCTGCCAGAGGCTCCTTTACTTTTGAAGATTTCCATCAATGTTCCCATTTACTTCACACTCCTTTGCTTTTCATAAGTTAATCATACTAAACTCTCTGATTTCACTCAGTTCGGTATCGGAAAGAATAGTTATCGATTTATACCAATCAACGATCTTCCTCTGATCGCTGATCAGTTTTTCGTTTGAGTTATCTCTTTATAGAATTCGTCATTGAAAGTGTCGAACCTCGTAGAGAATACAGGCCTCTGTCCACGGCGAAATACTACAATCTGTCCGACTGGAAGATATAAAATTTCATCTAGCGGCACATTGAGCTTCAGGCTAAGTGATCTCGCTGTCTCATAGTTATTCCCACCGAAAACACATAACTATCGCAATTGTCTATGATTTCGATTGCCTCAGCTTCACCGTACATCCTTTTCAGCTGAGATTCTGATTGCAAAAGAATTCCGAGAAAAGCAATTCCTTTCGCTCTACAGATACTTAATTTCTCCGGCATTTCGCTCACCTTTGCGCCGGTGGCAAAGTCATCAAAGATGATATCCACAGGTATAGGCAATACTCCCGTTTCGCTCTCATCAGCAATTGTGAATAACTCGGAAATTGCCTGTGATACAAAAATGTTGGCCAGGCCATGAAGTGCCTTTTAACAGGACTTGTCGTAATAAAAGAATGGATTTCTCGCTCGTAAACTTATTAAAATTAATGGACGGCTTGGTTCTCATACTGTTTCTAATGCTGGAAGTAAATGCTCTTAATGTTGGATTCATAGAAACGTAAATCGACTTTGCCGTTTTCGAGCAGCTTCTTTGAAGGTCTTCCAGCATGTAATCGCAAAACAATCAGGTGCCACCTTTTCGATCTTCCTAAATACGGGATCAAGTGAAGTTGTAATGCCGCATCCAGACTCCTCGATTTTCAAGCTAAAATGCAAATCTAGTACATCCGCAAAAGTTGGTTCATCCTTGGTCATCAATGTTTCTCCAGTCTCTGCACCTAACAACTGCTCAGAACTATCGTCCCAGAAAGGATCTGCTGTACTATGCTCTTTACGCTCATTTGCCATTACAATGCTATGGCATAAATCAGAAATATCTTCCTCTGATTTGACGTATGCCAGGGGATCATAACAGCAATTCCCTTTTCTGGATTTGAGAAGTCGAGATCATAAACCTTAAAACCCGCAGTCTTGTATAAAAGCATATATTTATCAGCCAAATCTCGCTTAGTAAGAATCACAATTTTATTATTTGGCTTTGTGACCCTCAGTGCTTCCATAAGAGCCGGTTCAACAAATGAAACTGTTTTCCCACTTCCTGTCCCCAACGATGAGTACATTTCGATTCAATCCAGTCTCCTTCGGATTGCCACTGTAAATGCAATTGTTTCCAAGAATCATTCTCTCTGTACTACTCATTAGCATTCCTCCAACAATTTTCCAAAATCCACAATTTCGTCTATCAAACCAAATTTCAGACTTTCCTCTGCGTTAAAATAGTGATCATATCCTGTTGCTTCCTCTACAGCTTCCTCTGTCTGTCCAGTATGTTTTGCCAAAATCTGGTTCATTTTACGTTTTATTTCCAGCAGGGATTCAGCGATAGATTTGATCGACGAACTATTTCAACACGATTTCCAAGCAAAGGCTCATGAATCATTACTTCTCCGTGGGGAAGTATATATCGACGATTACCACAAGCAAGTAAAACCGCACCCATAGAATAGGCTCTGCCAATACAAAATGTACGAATAGGCGCCTTACTCGCCTGAATAACATCGTAATATACCATTCCGGAATTAATGCAACCACCAAGTGTATTAATTAAAAGGTCAATCGGTCTGCTCGTATCCTGCATATTTAAAATCATAATTTTTTCACAAATTCACACGCAGATTCTGCATTGATTTCACCCTCAATGAATACTTTGCGATTAGACATGAGCTTTGCATCAGCTGAAACCTGAGAGATTCCATTAGAGCTCTTCTCAATAATATTCATTAAGCTGCACCTCCTTCCTGCTTTCCGTCAAATGGATTCACTTTGATTTCTTCAGAAGCTACATTAATATCCCCTTCAGACTCATCATCAGAGTCGTCTGTAATACCGAGTCGTGTTGCAAGATGAGCAATCATCGCTTCAATATCGGTTCCTTCCATATCTTCCCCAACAACCTCAGTAATCATGGACCGAAATTCAGCCTCCGGAGATCTCACACTTAGCGATAACCTCCTCAGCTGAGGAACCGGAGAAGATGATGTCGACAATGCCAGGTGCATAACGTTTAAACATTGCCGCAGTACAATGAATGCTGTTCTTGATCACCTCGTTGGAAGGCATCATATCTTCACAATCAATAAAGCTTTTGTAGCGAATCTCTCCATCACGGAAGTCAAGTTCAAAACAGCCGTTCTTCAGCCCATAATTAGCACGACAGAGGAACTCTGCCATTTGCGCCATCATATTGCTGTCAGTGTAATCAACGCCAATCGGACACATACCATAGACAACAATTTCATCCTTATGAACATCCACTATATAATTGATCTTCTGAATCTTGCTCTTAACTCTAAGACCAAATTCAAACACTCCGGTGTTCTCATCAAAAGCGAAATGCCAGTCATCATCAACTAGAAATTTCTTAACGAGATTTGCAAGTTCATTAGAGTATTCATATTTACGCATGGAATTTTCTCCTTTCATTCCTTACAACATTTTTATCATTATTAACACATCGGTGTTTCACCCCGTAAACCTTTAGCCGTTTTGCGGTCGCTGTCAGTTGAACTCTACGCCCCAGCCACCAGGCGGTACGTTCATCTCTGAAGTACAGATATAGAATACAAAATTTCAAAATATCCTCAGTTTTGTATCGGAAGAAATAGTTACACAAAAGAGCTCCTAAGTCAATTTTTGTTGACTTAGGAACCCCAGAATCTATGGCTGTATGTTGCATTGCCGAAATAATCCCAAATACGTTACCTATCCTATTAACCTATGTAATGTTTCTGCTAACAGTTCTATTTTTGCTAGTTTGTGTACTTTAGTGTCGATCAGTTTCCCATTCTGCCAAACTTCATCTGATTGAGCCTTTACATCCGCTTTACATAAGTCAAGGAGCGAACACCAATTCTCTTCTTTTAGTACAAAATGCTCTTTAAGTTCAGTCTTTTGATATGAGTTTTCAAATTGTCTTTTGTTATTTCAATCAGATACTTGTTCTTATGATTGTATTATCCTGTGGTAATATCCATGATATAAAATCATCATGATGCCCTATATAAAATAAAATCTGCTCTATTTCATGACTCATATAGCCAAGTCTATTCAGCAGGCTATTCGCTATCTCAACTGATTTTTGTGCGTGTCCATAGAAAACTGTTCTTCCATCCTTTACTCTTGCCACAGATGGTTTGCCAATATCATGAAAAAGCTGCTACCCTTAATTGATTATCCTTATCACAGGTTAATCCCTGCATTGTCTTTATAGAGTGCTCCCATAAATCATAACAATGATGAGGATTATTCTGATTATACCCGATCATCATTGCTACCTCTTTACCCAGCAATCGAATTACCTCATCTTTTGTCATATTTGCAAGTGATCCACTATTAATAAAGGTTTCTTCGAATTCTTTTCTATGCATCGTTTACTCCTATTCCTACTGAATTCTTTTTCTTGAATTCTCTCTCGCTGTACAATAATCCGTTCTTTTAACTCCGCTAAAACATAGTTATCCTCATCAGCAATAACTTTAATATATGGACCATAACTCAGTAACCGGATTAAAATTTCTTTTTCATCCAATGAAGAATAATAGAGCGTCATTGTATATTTTTGTGTTTCTATATTATAAGTACACTTCTTCTTCCATATAGAGAATTCCGTCAAAAGTCTGTCTTGAAGGTTCTTATCTCCTTGATAAAATTCAACTTTTATACTGGTCATAGTCTTCGCATACAATTCTTGCAGCTTTATTCGCTGTTCGTTCTTATCAAATTTGTGCTCTTGTTGAACCCAAACTTGCAGTACTCTTGAGATATTAATTATTCTAATCTCATTTTACCTCTATGGATATACCAAAGTCTAAAACATCATCTCTACGAGAATACTCGACCCATACCGGAGCACAGGTTACATAAATTTTTCTCCTTTCCAGTTTTAAATACAATCTTAAGCATCTGCTCATTTTCGATTGCTTGATTTATCATTTTCAGAAAGATATCTCCCGTTCAGTATGCCTTCCTTCTTGAGAAATCTTCTTTTTCCAGTAATAAGTCGATTCTCAAGATTATATCTGTCAAAATAATTAATTGATTCCATCATAAATGAACCCACTTCATATGGAGCCACATTAAGTGTTTCTAGTATCATAGTAATTTGTTCTTCATTCAAAAGACTCTTGCCAAAGGATCCTCAAGTACAGTTTTTAACCATCTCGCATCTTTGTAAGCGGAAGAACATCAAAAGGTACCTTGCCTCTTTAATTAAAAACCGCGGTTTATTTGATTCATCAAGCAATTCCGATGAATATGCAATTCGCTTTAATTCGTCTTTTACTTTCTCTGCCTCTTTCTCGGAATAATAATCAAAGGCATTTTTATGTTATCTCTGAGTATATCATCAAACTGCTTACTATTATCAGATGAACAGGCCAGAACTGAATCTGCCAACACGACTGCATATCTGCTAAATAATTCATTAAATAACGCACTATGGCCTTCTAGTTTAGAGACAATAATACCATTAATCATATAAATGTACTCAATATATTCTGTTTCATCACTCTTTTATATTCCGGAACGCCTCCACCTTGCAGAGTTTCTTTTCCAAAATATACATTCCACAGTGCATTCACATCTGAATATACGTCAAAGGATCCTACATTTTCCTCTTCTGATATATCAATCCTCTTATAGAAACTTCTAACCCAATTTCTTATTTCTTTCGTTGGGAACAGTGTTATTGTCTTATCTGCGCCGGAATTACGACTCTCTTTATTTATTCGAGTTGCAATGTATGATTCCTTCTTAGTCTCGTATGTAATCGGAAGTGTAATATCTATTAATCGTTCTTGCCAATCACTAGTCACATTGCATTCCGATACTTCTGTTCCCCATATGTATGGCAGCATCTTATGTGCTATAGTCACATTTTCGGCGATACTACTATCAATATGGATGGGTTCTCGCTTTTTCTCTTCCTTATAGATTTTTTGCTTACTTACTATGTACTGTACTAATTCAATTGGATCAACATGAGAATACACTGATATTTTATCTATAAACTCAAGTCTGAGCGCTTTGATTCTTTTGTGTTATATCGTAGTACATCACATACTCACGTCCATTTGTAACACTAATCCTTATTTCCAAAGGTACTACAATTTCAACATGAGACCGTAAATTGACTCCATGTGAATAGTTGACCAGACACAAATAACGGTTTTCAATTGCGATAAGGATATCTATCAGATTATAGTCATACAGCGTTTTTGTAAATAATTATGCTTAAAACGTATGCCGTCAACATCAGGGGCTTCTACTTTGCCACCTAAACGTTCGGACAAAATAGTCCCTAATTCTCCAAGCGGATAATACTGAGAAAAGAAATTGCACATTGACCTTAATTGTTTGCAAAATTCTGCATCTGATAATTGTGTAACCTCTCCTGCAACTGCTTTCTCACAAAATTTCTTCATGGTCAATGGTGACCTGAACCAATAATGATTCCTGATGTAGGACTGGAAAAATACTTCTTAAAATTTGGATCATACTCTTCCCATTGGGATTTTAACCACTGATTTCTCTTTTCAGTATCATCACGTAAATCTCCCAGAATCCCCAACCGATACAGGTAGTCTGTACGATTACTCAGATTTGCATATTTATCTCGGAAACTTGATGGCATATACCTAGTATTACTGGACCAGATATTCATCTGTCGATTGATTCTGACAGGAAATGGCTTTTCTTTTCCCTCAAATCCATTTTCAAGAATATTTTGCCAGTTAGAAATAATAGCATACTCTATCGAGTCCGCATCCTCCAGGCTTTGAACTCCATCTTTTCCTTCTACTGATTCTAACTCTTCCCAATCTACAGGTAATTGTTCTATACCACTTCTCACTCGGGATCTTGCGTCTAGATCAATCAGATAATTCAGATAATCTCCTATCTGGCTTAAGTTATGCATAAAATATAAATCATCAACAGGATTATCAGCTCCTGAAGGGGTTGTTTTCAGTATTATCTGACTTCTTCCATTTTTCGTTTTTCAAAACCACTTCTCTCCTAATACTTTGCTGAACACTTTCCATCGGTTATTGATAGTCTGGCTGCCTTTTAAAACTGATCATAGGATTTAAACCCATACGCATAATAATCACGAATACTGTTTTTGAATATTTCATCAAACGAATTGGGGCCTATCAACTCGTCAAACACAAGTTTTGACTTTTCTAAAATAATCCCCATAACATCCCTCCTATTTAAAATACTGCGTGATGCCAAGTATCAATCAATTGACATCACGCTTTTCAAGATAACCATATACTTTGTTGATTACTGTCGCTGTATCAATTTCAGAATAGTATCTAATTCTTTCCTTGAAAAGAAGCTTGCAAATATTATCCATATCATTATGCGAAATAGGTGTCAGTTCGTGTGCGCTCTTATTTCGATACTCTCTAATCCATGGAAGCATCTCTGCATGCTTATTCCACAGTTGCAAATCCCTTGTATTGGGATCATCAGCACCTACCGGTGTTGCCAACGCTTCAATAACATTCTCATCAACAATCACAGAACTATCGAAATCGTTAGGGTTCACGATTCTTCCCAATTGGAAAGAAAACGATCCAAGAGTTAGTTTTTTCTATTTCGTCTAACCTTTTCCTATCAATTTCTCCATTCCTATCAATAAAGAAACTCCATTCAAAATCACGATTGCCTAGTCGTACTTTCGGAAAATCACCTCTTGATAATTTCTTAATATAAATCTCAAAATGCTTTTCTTTTAAAAGACCTTCTACCATTTTGCAGTAAAGAATGGCCACTGGACAATAATCCACATTTTGTTCACTCTTCAGCTGATAGAATATTTTGTGAAGCATCACAGCAAAATCAAACTGAATCTGAATACCACTTGGAAGCAATTGCTTTAACTCGTCTAATGTTTCCTTAGAACCACCAATAGATTTGTAAAATGCCTCTTCATCCTGTACTTCGCCATCTGCAGAATATGAACCATTCATAATGGCATTCATTTCAGCTGCAACATAATCACCGGCCATAGCATCAATTGCAGGTGCACTAACTTCATAAATATCATCCTCTATCAACAGCCTCTGTTCAGCAGAAAGGCGTGTATCCTGCAATTCCTCAAACTTATCCTTCAGAGCTTGCTGTTTCTTTTCAGATAACACTGAATTTAAATATGTTTTAGTTTCGGCAACTGTTCATAGGACTCAAGAAGATTTTTGCCAGAAATAATATTTGTCAAAGCGTTGGTCATATTTTGAATGTTTACTTGAATATTATTTTGCGTTCCAACTTTCAAACCATGAACTATATCACCATTATGATTTTGATTGCCAATATCTTTTCTGAAACTTTCTCTTGCCTCCGGATTAAGTTTTTGATGATATACCGATGATAAAACTGTCATTTGATCGCTGTCAGACAATTCTCCAAATTTTCAATCATAGTAAGTGCATTTTCCTCTATTACTTCCTCTATGTCTCCAGAATCCTCTTGATTGAAAATTTTGCTCTCATCTAATTTATTTTTGCACTTCCTAAAAAGCAAAATAATAAAAATCGTTCGAAACACATAATTGTTTACTCCATCTGTGTCAGACTCTTTACAATCTAAAATGCCTCTTGCCACAGCAATTTCCAGCGAATCATGCATTTCTTTTCATCACGCAATTCACCATTATTGGTGAATATAGTTTCAGCAAAGCTATCATAATTCGGATTATTCTTGAGCCATTTTGCAATATACCATAAATATTGCATATCTGTATCAGGTTTTAGATTCTTTGTCACTGCATCATATATTTCACGAATACCTTCCTTAGCCTTTGTGTCTAATTCTGATGCTTGTCTATTAAGCAATCGCTGAGTTGCTTCAGAAACATCAGAAGCATAAACTATATTTCTTCCACGATAGTTCACCGGATTACTTTCCATATCATCCAAAATAACATTGCCGATTTCTTTTCCGTATAATGCCACACCTCCAGTGTATGAAAAGTGCATCAAGCGCAGAACTTGAATAAGATACATTTGTTCCTAATAATTTTTATCTTTGATAATCATGTCACAAAATGCATCTTTTTAATGGTTCCACTGATACTCTTGCATATTCAGGAAATGCTACTCTCCATACAGATTCATCTTCAAGTACCATATGTCTCAGCAAATCGTCTGATCCACTCAAAATCAATTTGATATTACTATTCTCACCATCATATAAAAGCATCTTACAAACTTTAACAAATTCACAGGAGGCTTTTGGTTTCCATCGTTCAACAACTTGTTGGAATTCATCTAATAATAGCCACAATTCCAAGTCTTCTTCTTTAAGCAATTCGTTTACATAGTAATAACGATCATCTATGCTCATTTTTCTATCCTGAAGAATTTCGACCATCCTTGATAACACATCATTTGATACTTTTTCATGGAAGGCAATCTCAATCGCCGTTTCATTACGGTTATACTTTGAATAATAGTACTTACCATTAGGTATTCCGCCATTTGAGCGTCATCGTCATATGGAACGGGAAGATGTTTATTCCTATTTACAAAATCCTCTTGATAATCGCTTTCTTTACCCATTCCTCCTTCTCCACCAAAACTAATACTAATAACATTCCCTGACTCACTGCAAATATATTTCTTACCCAGTTCATTATTGATGTTTTACCAATTCTTGATGGACCATACAAAACTGTTACACCAGCTGGAATCATATCTTTTAAAGTGTTTTGAATTTCAGTTCTTCCAAAAGCATATCTGCATCAGTAACCGCACTATCCGATCCAACCTTATATCGATTTATACTAGTAATTTGAAGTGGATCTACTATGTCACTGATATTGAGTATTTCGCTTGAATCACATAACTTTTCTCTTTTTCTATATTAGTTCGTTTGAATACGGCTAAATTAACTGAAACCGAGTCTTCTAATCCATTTATAACCAGCTTTGCTTTTCCACCAGTAATAAATCCACTCTGCAAATCTCTAATACTATCGATTGCAATTTTTCGTTCTGGATGTCCTTCTTGTTTAAAGAGAACTATATAATCATCAGAAAGTGTAACTGTACATTTACCAATATTCTGAATCATAAAATAAACAAACCCATCAGTCATCTGCTGATTATCATTAACAACAGCAATAGAAAGTCGAGGACTGTCTTCAATTCTACTACACACTCTTCTTATTGCATCAAAGACATTCCTAGAATACAGAGACTCGAGATCTTCAGACATTTCCAGTAATTGCTTGAGACCCATATATCTCTTTTCCTGAGAAGTGTCTTCATTAAGAAGAATGGCACATTTCTCAAGAATTCTTTCTTGGAGAATTGCAAAATCCATCAACATATGGTTATCTTCAAGAAACTCTTTGATAATTTGACGATACTTAACCCATAATTCAAGAGAAATATTAGTCTTTAAACTTTGTCCCAATAAATTATCCAGCCGCTTTTACCATCTGCATTATCTCTGAACATTTTTCTACAAGAATATAACTCAAACAGGATAGCCATTCTGTCAGTAGTATTAAAGAAATAACCTTCTTCAATCACATTCAACCCCAAAGACAATATCAACGCATATTTAGTTGGAAGTGGCAACGCTCTGTTCTTTTCCTTATCTAACCTAGGATAATTTAAAATCAGATTCAAGCAGGCCTTGACTCTTTCCTGAAAATCCATGCTTTGTTCGAGATATCTCTCATACAAAGCTGCAGCATTTTCAGCATCCAATCGTCTTCTTTCTATATCATGTGCTTTTTGTAGTCTTTCTATAAAACCAAGTTTGACATCAACATGCTCATTCTTCAGACTGCTATCAACAATAGTAGTATCCGCTCTAAATGTACTATTTTTTCCTTCCGCATAGCACCTGATATTATTCGCTTCTCGCTTCCATTGAGCAGGAATATCTGACTCGATATCCGTATTTTGCAAAATAGAAAGGACCTCTTCTCTATTTTTATCCAAACAAGCTTTCAGTGCTAATAAATACCCTTGAACAGCTTTTGCTTCATTTGGATTGTATTTAGAAATATACTCTGTCATAGCCGTGTATTTTAGCATTCCCGGTTCCGCTTTTCTTTGCACAACGAGTGTTCTGGTACTGCCATATATCCAAAAACAAACTGTCTTGAACACAATAATGGAAGTAATATCTCTCTGTGTTTTAAGAACGCAGTTTCTTCTAATTGAAATACTCCCTTTGTCACATCAGACGGCTTTTCAAGTAATGCAAGAGACTCGAATAATTCACTCACTTCTTTATCAGCTCCGTTATTGTGCACTGCTACCATTACATCACGCGTATAGTCTGACAGAGCCATTGCTATATCTTCTGCCTCAGTAAAATCACCTTTCTTAATTCTCGGCCAATACATTTGATAAAACTTAGATTAACTTCTCGATAATCGAGCTGTGAGATAATTTCTTTTAGAAGGAGTTTATCATCTTGCGAATATGATCTGATTTCTCCCCTTCATTTGAATAAAATCACCCATTCTTCCCATCATAAGAGAATATAAAATACACTTCTTATCTGCCTGAGAAATTCCTTCCGAGTTCCAAAATTTATTCACATTCTCAATAAACGGTCTGTATCCTTCGGAATATAGACTATCGTAATGACCGTTCTGCTCCATTACTTCAAGTATTTTATGGCCATCTACAATACTGTCAGCATATAATATTGTTGCTAAATAAAGTTTGAGGTATCTCCATTTTTATAAAAACGGATAATCTCTATTCCACTCGAGCTGCGCTTCAAACACTGTTGTTACAAATCGCATATATGTATAATACAGCCCAGCATCAACAGATAAATTTTCATAGCTATATTCGTACTTATGATATACATCTTCATCATACATAATGTTAAATATATACGAATAAACCAATAGCTTGTATTTGTTATTTACACAATTCTTATCAAATTCAAATAAAACTTCCTTATCTGGAAAAACAGATAAGATTCTTGCACAATCCGTCTTGAATCTGTATATATCTACCTCACTTCCAAACAACTTGTCTGACTGAAGAACTCTTCCTCTCTATAGAGCAACCTTAACAGATTTAACATCTTTAAATCCCTAGTTGTCATATTGTTCCATTCCATATCATTCAGCAGTTCAATTATTTCTACCGTATTTATTGAATTTACATAATCTTTGCAGATAGTCCTATAAAGAAACGATTTATCTCCCGCTGTTCGCGCTAAAACAGCCAGTTCTTTAATATCGTATGTTACTCCAAGTAACGACATAAGTTTGTAGTAAATTTCATTGCCTGACTCACTGAATTTCTGCAAACAGAATGTTTTAAAGTGTTCTCTTTCCTCTTTATAATTATCTGCCCAAAGACTATCTTCGATCAGCCTTTGATATGTATCACTATTGCTGAGAAGTCGCGTCAAATCTTCACATAATACCACATCATTATTCCGAACAATGTAATTAAAACATATGGCAAAACATTTAATGGTAATTATCGAACGGAAAGTATTAATAACATTCCTAATTGCATTGGATGAATTAATGCTATTTTCATAATTAAACACCTGATTCATAATCGTTTCGCACACGACTATTAACCATGCATTCACATCCATTCTCTTAATAATATGAGAATAGAAATCAATCCAACTCTTCTCGTCTGTCGGTTCATTCATAAGCTTTTCATAATAGAAGGCAAATGGATGCGTCGCATTATATCCTTTCAATGCAGGGATAGAAATCTTTTCAGTCCATTCCAAAATGTAATGATTTCGTCAGGACGTAATGCATAAAAGCAAACTCAACAACATCATAGTGATTTTTCAATTTACCCAAAAGAGGATGTTTTCTACGTATTTGAGCATATAGGCGTGTATATCCATTTTCAGCCTTTGACTGAAATATTACATACAAATAAGCAGCTTTTACATAATCTTTTTTCGCAATATAAAGAAATCAAGCATGTAATCAAGTGATACTGATTACTTTTGTATTCTGCCAGAAGTAATCCGATTGCATCATCCACAGAAAAATCAGTTCCAAACGGTGTGAACGCAAGTTCTGACAAACCATAATTCCTGAAATTTTCTGCCAGAACACGTATAATAAGTTCATTTCTGATGCTCTTTTCAACATCAGCAGTTTGTTGAAGAAAATTAATAGCATCATCATATCTTTGTAATTCGAGTAATGAGCTTACATACTGTCTAACAAGCAATTCACGATTTTCACCACCATTACTCCAATACTCAAGAACTAAATCACAATATGCCTTATATGCTCCATTTTCATATAATCTATTCAAAGAATTTCTATATTCTTCAACACCTGTCTCTCTAAATTGATTCAAATACCAATCCGAATAAGAATTTTGTAACTTGAGCTGATTTGGTATATCCAGTTTAAATATTCTAAACAACTTTAGGTACCCATTCTCAGTCTGATCATTAATCTCCCTGTTTCCGAAATTATTGAATCATAAAAGTTTATCGAATATTTTTCCATTCTTCCTTAATTTCAGAATATCTGTCTGGAAACTTTTCGCCATATACGTCTTCGCAAATCACAAATCTAATATATGATGCCATAATATGTATTGACGGATCTAATTCAGCCATAGAACAAATTTTCCCGAACGAATTCATCAATTGAACAATCTTTTGCAATTTATCAAACTTTTATTAACAAGATGATAACGCAATATTTCATCTATTGAGGCTGATGCATCATAAACACAAATCCATGATAAAACACATACTAATTCTTCTGGAAGTATCTCAACATCATGATATCGCTCCCAAACAAGAGAAATTACTTTCTGTAATAATTGAATGCTTACATTGCCCTTCAGCAAATCTCTTATCTTTTGTTCTGTGCAATTGTCAAAATTAAAATATAAATCCAACAATTTACGATCGATATTCATATCTGTCGATGCAAAGATACCAACCATTTCATTGTACTGTTCCATCTGCCCAACATCTACAAATGCTGAAGCAATCGATGTTTTCATCAATCTTGGCAGTTCATTAAGCGGTAAAACATATTTATCTATCGCTACAAGGAAATCTTTAAACATAAACAATCGGGCTTTATCCTCAACATAATAGAAAATATCACTCTGTTGCACATTTTTACTACCTGAATAAACTCACTAATACATCTTTCTACTGCTGGACGACTCTCTTGAGCAACAGCACGGATAAAACATATAAGGAAGTATTTCATTGTAGCAAAGACCAAAACGTTTTGTCAGATTTGGATAATTATCATTTCGGCCATTAGAATACCCAATATTATTAAGACACTCAAAAATATATCGGCCATGTTTTGATAAATCATAAGCATAAACCGACGATTCTGCACATTCTCCCATTATATCCTGATTAAAATTTGATCCTTGCTTCCACTTTTTAATAAAATCCTGAGCGGTTACATTACAAATCAGTTCTCTTTGAAATCTATTAAGATTTATTTCTACATCATCGTCAGAAGAAATAATCTTCGCTGCACAATTGAGTGCAGCATTTTGAATATCCTGAGGCAATTTACAAAACACCGATTCCTTAAAAATCAGAAGCTAAAAATCATAGTAGTTTCGATTCTGATATAATTCTCGTAAATACTCATATTTCTTCTGGATATCAACTTCATTAACTTTTCTTCTTGTGCTATTGCATCCTGCCCTTTTATTTTTTCTATTAAAACTCCCGTTTCTGTAATCTTGATATGGGCATATTCTTTCTTTGTAACAGACTTAATAATACTTACAGGCTGGGAATAATCGAGTGCCGGTTGTTCTTCTCCATTCTTAGTATTAATAACAGTTCCTTTCACATAGTAAGCAACAAGATAAATATACTTTACTGTTCTTAACTTAGTTGTACTAGGTTTGAACTTCACGTTTGGTGTTTCAAATATAGTAGACTGAGTTCCATCTAAGATGTAATCAGGAAATATTCTTTTATCCACATATTCCTGGTTAATAAAACCATTCTTTCCGGTACATACATTGATAATACCGAAACGAACTCCTTCATTATTTCTAAAGTCATCAAAAATAGAATCCTCATACGATAAAAATTCTTCTTTTCTTTCGATATCCTTTAATTCTTTCTTTAAAGAGAACACCTGAATGAACTTTTCCATCAATTTTCACTTTATCTTTAAACTCAAAATCACCTTTTACGAATTTCTCACAAAACAGTCCAATGGAAGAAGCATATTGTTTATAATCAAGAATCCCTATTGTTGCCAGAATGCCCGGAATTGCCGATGCATAAATAAATCCAGTCTCAGCTGCAGCTGCTCTAAGAGACTCGACAATCTTTGCTTTCCATTCTTCAGATATTATTGAATTTGACAAACTATTCTTCTTTTTCCTTCATCATTATGTACTATATTTGACAGCACTTCAGATATATCCTTGCCGTCTAATAGAATAATAACTCCAGGATGAATCTTTCCATAAAGCTCAAGATTTTTCTCAAATCCAAACTTAGGTGTCAAATATAACTCAACAAATTGTTCTACAGATGTTGCATATTTTTATAGTCTTCAATTCCTATATTTTTAGAACTACTGGTAATGCCGATGCCAACAACACAGGATTATTTTCCATATACTTAGTCAATTCACATTGAAGCTTTTCTTTGATAGCATTATCAATATTACTTACGGATAATTTTTTTCTTGTACACGAAATACCAGCTAACACTTCTTCCTTATCCTGTCCATTTAAATACAAAATCACTCCCGGGTGAACTTTCCCATTCATCTCAAGGTTCTTACAGAAACAAAATTGCGGTGTCATATATATTTCAACAAATTCTCCAATACTCTCTGCATATACTTTATAACTTTCAATTCCAACTTTTTCAATATTTGAGGAAATGAAGGTGCAAAATATATTTGAATCTCCCATACTCTTAAGCAACTCAGACTGAATACTTATTCTCGTTTGTTCATCGAGTTCCATCTTTTCTTTTCGCACCTCATTCTTATATCTGCAGATAACACCTTTATCTTGTACATGAATATACGCTGTTAAGTTTCTTGAAAACACTCTAAGAACTTCTATTGGGAAATCATAATTTATCGTACGCTGTTCTTTCTCTGTTTTTCGTTAACAACATAATCACCTAATACATACTTCACCAAATATATGTTTTTACGGTTTGAAGCTTAAAATCCTCTTTGCAAAATCTAACTTTTGTGGATCGAAAATTACAGTATCTCCAATACTAATATTGTTATCCTTCACAAATTTTCTATTAAAATAAGTATCAGTGATGAATCCAACCTTATTTTCCAAAATATTAATTACTCCAAGACAATATAGCTTATCCTGATCAGGTTCACCAATTGCAAATTCCTGCATATCAATATATTCTTCGAAGAATATATGCTCTCTCGAATCGCTAACATTCACCTGATTTTCCATCTTGGTTTCAATATTAAAATTTTCCTTACAAATAGTATCCAAATCCATATTACCTTCCCTTTCCTCAGACTAGTATCACTCAACAGAATATCTATCATGATGCAAATTGCATTACGACTAGCAAATGTGCTTCTGTCTCTTCTCCAAAATTCTCAGAAAACACTTAACTAAATTTTCGAAGATTTAGCCGCAATCAGCCGAACTGATCTTGTCCGATCCCATATACCCTAAATTTGCAAATAACTACAATTTTCTAGTTTGAATTATAGCATCATAATACCCTAATATCAATCTTCGACACTTCCATTTTACAGTCACTTAAGCAATTGCTACATTTTCGATAGAATCAATGCTGACAAGCACCTTCCACTTCTCAGTAGCCTTCTTTAATACAGTACACAATACAGTTGTTCCAGGATTTAATCCTCCAAAGTGAGCGAAAGCCTCTTGTCCATCCTCTAAGGCAAGGAATATACCTTTGCTACATCCACCTGTTACGGTACCTCTAACACCATCACGAATATTAGTACCTTCTTCTTCATAATCCCAATTCCACATAACATATCCTCCCTTTTTTCACTGATATGTTGATTCATATTCTTCAAATCAAGCGACCTTTCACATCCACAGAAGCAATACTTATAAGCATTTCAGGTAATAAAATATTTATAGTAGTCTTCCCTTTCCATAAAGAGTAACTTTTCTCTTATCGCCTAAGCAAAGAATATCAAACTTAAAAATTTGTTCAGTTCCGTATCAGAAACAAAAGTTATCAAAAATCACTATTGGACAAACAAATCTCAAGTAATAGCAGACGATTTTAGTTATTGGTAAATATAAAAATGTCAGAAGCCACATTTTCTCCGTGACTTCTGACACTTAATATATTTACACTGTCCTTACACCCAAATCAGCCCCTCTCTCCAGCTCATCTTTTCCCTGCTTTTCTTGAATAATCCTCTTATTAATCTCAAGCCGTTCATGGATAGATGGTTTTTCTCTTTTCCTACCGTTGCCTTCTTCTGTGGTACAGATTTTCTTTCCGCTTTCTCTACATCTTTGACATTTACCTGTTTATCTACCCCTATCGCCGCTGTCGATCTGCTCTCTTTCTTATCTGCCACCTGCTGTTCCCGTCGTTCCTGCACTCCTTTCTCTTCCAGACTACAAAGCTCTGCAGATAAAGCAAAACATGGTTCTGCATGTCGGTCAGATCTTCCATACATTTTTGAAACTCTTCATGCCTTTACCTTTCTGATAGCTGATCCAGCTTTCGTCCGTCAGTCTCATTTCATTCTGCAGCTTTAACTGACTGAGAAAGCCTCCGTTGCCAGTGCCAATATCTATTTTCCCTTTGAAATGATGCAGCATCTGGTCGCCTTTAAACTGCTTCATTTTATCCAATAGTCCACTCACATCTGATACTTTTTTCTCTAGTGCAACAATCTTCTTTTCGTATTTCTCCAACAACTTATTTCTGGATACAGCTCTACCGAAAGCATCTATGATTTTTCCCAGTCGCTTTTCTTTACCTTGACATATTCTTCACTGCCCAAAATATTGCTGACTGGAATTGCCGCACTTTTCAATTTCTTGGTATCTTTCTCTGTTTCTTTGGCTATAGTCTTTAGGGTATCTGCTCTCAAACCATATTTTTCAGCACATTCTTGTTATCTTTTTCTTTCTCATCCAGCTTTGCGATCTGATCTACAAGTTTCTCTGCCTGTTCTGCCAGCCTTTGATTATTTTCTTCTATTTCCACCGCTTGATGCTCCAACTTTTCCACTTTCCGCATCGCAGCTTTATACTCCGGCAGGGTAAGGTTATCTCTGTATGCCCAATACCTCGACATCAATCCCTTTTTCCTGACAAAGTTCTGTCAAATAGGCTCGCTCTCTTTGTTGCCACGCAACTGTTTCATTTTCCTTTTACTGACTGCCTTTGCAAAACCCATCTGCTGTAATGCCTTGGTAAGACTGTTGCGTGTTTTCATGCCTGTTTTATAGCCATTCGCAACCGGAATATAATCAATGTGCAAGTGTGGCGTTGCTTCATCCAAGTGCATGACACAATTGAACAGATACAAATTCGGATTACGTTCTTGAAAGGTTTTTGCATACTGCTCCAGTATTTCAATAGCTGCCTTTCTCCTCAGTAAGCTTTCCATCTGCACCCACCACAGGAGTGTCATCCTTTTGCCTATCTGAACGATATTCTCGTAGAATGTCTTTTCCTTATTACCGGAATTCTCTATTTCTTTCAGATAATTTTCCTTTCTACGATCCTTACGCTTTTGTCCTGCATTATACTCCATAAGTGCCTGCCCAAAGCATTTCTCATACGCCTGTTCCAAAGATTCCTGTATATAAATTCGGTTCCAATCTGTCCTTTCGGGTACCACATTATTACTGATAAACTCGCGGTTATTATGTGTCAGATGTCCCTTTCCTTTTGGAAATGAAATTGTTTTGCTCCCAGTCTTTTTACCTTCTTTCTTCTGTTCATGCTCTAAATACTGCTTTATAGGAACCTTCTCGAACATTAGCAGTTCGAGAGTATCGCCAGCTCCGCTGGCTCTTTTGTTACTTTTGTCAAAGTAACTCCTTATTAGTTTTGACGCAGGCATCAAAACATAAGTCGCTCTCCGAGGGCTCTGCGAGGCTCTTGCCAGCCTTATGGCTGGCATATCTGCCATAAAATACATGGCAGATTGCTCACTCCGTCAGATAATCCCTTCCAGCGTTCGCTGGCTGACGGTACCGGATATGTCTATTCCGGTACCCAGTCACCCATTGCAAGTGCCATCGTCATCATTGCATTCGACATATCTGTCTCTGGCACTCCTGCTGCTTCTTGTTCCATCTCATCTCTATGATCTCCGGTCTGTGAAGCAGCAGGTATGGCATTTCCATATATACTTTCCATTTCCTCTAGCAGCTCTCTCTTTAGCGTTGATAACTGCATGGAAAGCATCTTCTCCGTTACACACTCTGAAAGGTTTTGTTGCAATGCTTCTTGTTCTATTGCATGGTTTCCATCCAATATCTGAACAAATGCGTCTGAAAGTATTTTCCCGTAAGATCCTTCTTTTCTTGTAATACTCTGCAAATATTCCCATGTTCTACGCTCATTTACATCATCCATACAGAAGGGCACGTTACTTGAGCGGTATTCCTTCCGCATCTGAATCATCCTCTCATTCTCTGTTTCATCATGGCAAGTGCCTCATAACCTTTTGCATTAGCACATATATCTGTGATTACGGTTACTTCCGGTTTGGCTGTCAAGTCAGAGAAATTTTGTAAAAGACAGCCTCCACCACCAATGATATAAAGGTGTACCAATTCTTCCCGATATCCATGCGCTGTGAGTTTCTTCATAATTTCCGCTGTATAGTTTTCCGCAATCCGCTTGGTCGTCATAGCTACTGCACCTGTCCTGTCCCCGATTCCATTCCTCAAAAGCGGTTCAATGAGCATCTCCGGCACCTCCACACCACTGTGTTTTGATACTTCTTTTGTATCTTTTCCATACACTGATGTACTCCGAACACTTCTGTGCTTATACTGTTTTCCATAGGTCTGCCATCATGAATTTCCAAAATACTCATAGTACCATTTCCTATATCAGCCAACATATTCATGCCCGGCATAGAGCCTTGATTATGAACTGCTGCAAGTCCCTGCGGAAAGATTTCCAAGCCGCATAAATGGACTTTGTATCGTTCCTTGCGAAATGAGAAATCCAGCTCCTTTTCACGCATGAGATAGTTTCTCCATTCCGCAGCCTGCGTCTTTACCCATGCAAGCGGTAATCCCACTGCAAGCACCACATCTGCCTCATGCAATCCTCTGTACTTCATTTCCTCTGCCAGTCCTGCAAGTGTCAGAATATAGAAATCATCCGATTCCGTTTTATTGCCCTGATATACCAGATGGCTCTCACCAATCACGTAATATTTATCCCTATACTTTACATAATTGGTACTGACAATCGGCTCCTCGTCATAACACTCTATTCCAGTCTGAAATACCTGGTGCGCCGTCTTGATATTTCCATAACCATGATCCAGACCTATATAAATTTTTCCTGCTGCTTTGTTGCTTTTCTGATAATTGAATTTCTGCATCTATTTTTTCCTGTTGTTTACATTTGTTATTACAATACTCTTTTGCTGTTTTCCCGTTTACATTGTTTACAACTGCTATACCTTGCGTATTTACTGGATTTTCCGTAAACCATAGTGTTTACTATCTCGCATACACAGGCGGTAAACAGAATTTGTAAACTGGGATCAAAACTTATTTTTTATCAAATGGCGTTTCTGCATGTTCCGGCAATTTATGAAATTCTTCTTTATCTGCTATCCTGCGCCATCCTCTTTGTATGCCATATTCCGCAAATCGGTGGGACGATATTTTCTCCCAACCGGAAATACTGTTGTTCATGACATTATTGATTTCCTTTAATTCCCAGTCCTTCGGCGTATCGTATTCATGGTCAAATGCTTCTTTGTATATCATGGTGCTGCATACATAATCCTGTGACAATTCATCCAACCACAATTGGATAATTCCGACTTTCGCATCCTCCGGCATAAACTCTTTCTGCATCTGGCGCAGATAATTTTCCGTATCTTTGGATAATTTCAATTCATGCTGACCGCTTCGATACAGCTCCATTGCCTCCGCCCATGCCTGAATGATATAATTTCTTGCCTCTTTCTCGTCCTCAAGAATATGCTTCTCCACTCTGTCCGGGTGTACCAGTATCGGTGCAAATCTGCGATTGCCGGTTCTGTCTAATGGTAAAAATCCATGCTGTTTGATGTGCCGACAAACACACATTTTCTTGGTCTGTCCTCAGGATGCGGTGCATAAGGAATTTTATAAGTCTCTTTCTGTCTGCTGATAAATGATTTAATATCTTCAATACTCTTGGCATTGACCGTAGCCATCATCTCTGACATTTCGATAATCCAATGCCCCTGCATTTTCCGGTACACATTATCATCATCCATGCGTTTCAGATCATCCGAAAACCATTCATCCTTGATTGCAAGGAACCGAAAAATGTAGATTTTCCTGCCCCTGTCCACCCACCAGACACACCATAATTTCATATTTACATCCCGGTTCATATACTCTATGTATCGCAGCCAGCATAAGAAGCTGCATAATTTCTCTGGTATAGGCATCCCTCGGCTCCCAGATATTTGGGAAGCAATCTTCCAATTCGATGCTTTCCATCCCATACAAGTTGCTCCAGATACTCCCGAATCGGATGATACCGGTTCTCGCTGGCTGCGATATTCATAGCTTTGTTGATGTTCCTCTCATTTTTAACCCGTACTGCTTTTCCAGATACCAATGAAGCTGGTACACATCGGTATCCGTCAGACTGGAAGATGTTCTTTCCCATCCAAGATCACCAACAATATCTATTTTTCCGGAAAGTTCATTTTTCTGATGGCGCCTTTTAACAAAAGATCGCGCTGAAAAACGGTCATACAATTATCAATGCTCTGACAGATATTCCCTTTATTATTTCTTACAAGGTCAGCCTGAATATCCTCTGCACTGCTCATTTCTCCTCAAGCACTTTCCCGACATCGTCCCATGATACATCTGCTCCATTTTCTGACATTTCCTGCAACCTGCTCCACCTCTTTTCTGCCTTGCATAAATAGTTCTTTTTCTCCTGCTCTCTTCCCATGCAGAGAATATCCAGCCAATAATTGATGATTGGTTCTGCATGAAGCATCATTGCATAATCCTCAGAAAACATTACATCCGGTGGCTTGCCATAAAGAACCTGTCCACTATCTTCAATCTGTACCAACGCATCTTTTAACAGTTCTATTGTTTCCTCACACCATCTGTAAAATTTTTCTTAATCTGAATAACGCGCATGCGCTCCTCTTTCCCTGCGAAGCCTTTGCCTTTCTTCTCTGCTCATAGCTTCTGTCTGAACATGTAATCCAAAATCCTCAATCAATTTCTTTGCGGCATCGTATTGGGATAATCCATACATTCTTGCTGTGTAATCAATCACATCTCCACCCACACCACAAGCAAAGCAATGATAATTTTTATCCACCTTCATGCTTGGATGTCTGTCATCGTGGAATGGACAGCAGGCAACACCATTTTGCGGATACGAAGTCCATAACTTTCCGCTACCTGTCTTATGGTTAGCTGCTCTTTTACTTCTGAAAATATATTCAAATCACAAATTTCTCCTTACCTGCGGAGAAAGCCTTTGCTATAATAAATTTGTTGTGGATAGAAAGGCTTTATCCTTTTATTCTTTCATGTCCCTGTTACCAGCAGGGGCATTTTTCTGTAATGCAATCAGTTCTTTTAGCAAAGCCAGCAAAGCTGCTCATTCTCTGAATTTCCATTGTGCAATTCCTCACATATCCGCTCTAACACCTTTGATAATCGAAATGACATATAATTGCCTGACACTACCTTAATTTCCTGCTCTAACACTGCCTTTCGATAATATTCACCTTTCGGCACTCCCGATAATATAATTTTGCCTCAACTTCTGCTTTTTCTTCATCACTCAGCCAGAATGCGATTGTGTTGTGCCGAAATCTATCCTCCCGTTTACACGCCATCTTCCTCACCTCGATCCACTTTTCCGAGACGGTCTGCAATTTTCTCCTGCGCATCCCTTGACTGGTGGCAATAGGTTTCAATTGTTGTCGTCACCTTTCCATGTCCCAGCCTCTTAGCAATCTCAATCGGACTGACCCCCATCTGCACCAGCATACTTGCATGACTGTGTCTGATACAATGTACTGTGATTTTCTTAACTCCAGACAGCTTAATTCCGCGCTCCATCTCATGCTCAAAGAAGCTTTTGTTCTTCCAGCAAATAATCTGGTTCCCGGTTTTGGTCGATACAATGTGCTGATATATTCTCGAATCTCGTCCTGCAATTCCTTATGAATAGTTATCACTCGCACCGAGCTTTCTGTCTTTGGAGCTGTAATCAGATCTTCTCCATCAAGCCTTGTAAGCGATTCATCTACACGGATAGTTCCATCCTCAAAATTTACATCTTTCACCTGCAGAGCAAGTAATTCTCCAATACGCATACCTGTCCAAAACAATATCTGAAATGCCATCCAAGAATCTCGTTTATCCATAATTGCATCCGAAAATTTCTGAAATTCTTCCAGCGTCCAATAAGGGCGTTCATCCGCTTTGCTTTTCCCATACTGCCTGCCTTGTGGCATGGATTGGAGCGTAATTCATAGAATCGCACCGCATAATTTAGAATAGAACTAAGCTGATTATTTATCGTTTTCAGGTAAGTCGGCTTAAATCCTTTATCAATCATTTCTCCTGCCACTTTCGTATCATAGGAGCTGTGATTGCATTGATAGGCGTATTTCCAAAATACGGAAGAACCTTATCTTTCATCACATATTCTTTCTGCTTCATAGTGGTTTTCCGCAGTCGTTTCTCCATATCTGCCTTATATATCTCCAGAAATCATTCAATGTCATGGTCGGATCAGAAGTTTGCTGCAATATGAAATGCGTATACCATTCCTCAGCTTCTTTCTTTGTCTTAAATCCCCGCTTCTGGGATTTTTCTTGGTTCCCGTCCAGTCTGTCCACCGGTACTGAATATGCCACGTTCCATTTGGATCTCGTTTTGCACTGCAGCTCATGCACTCACCCTTGGCTCCGCCATACCATTTCTCACGAAAATACTCCACCGGAATTTTACCTGCGATTGTAAGGAAGCCTTTTCCAGCAAGTTCCTTATTCATTTCTCGCAAAATCTTGTAGGATTTTCCCATGCTAACACCGAGCATCTTTGCAATGTCTTCTGCACTGTAGTAAATTTTTCGTTCATAGTGTTCTTTCCTTTCTTTGTTTCTGCATAGTATCATTTTGTTTCGTTTTTATAATATCGTAACATTTGTTTCGTGTCAATATCTTTTTCTTTTATTTTTTATCTTGTGTGGTATGCTATATATGATGTTGAAACATCCATAGCTTTAAAGCAGGAGAAATCACAATGACAGTTGGTGAAAATATAAGGCGCATCCGACAAGAACGACATCTCACTCAAAAACAGTTAGGAGAAATGGTCGGTGCAAGCGAAGCCTACATTCGTGCATACGAAAGCGGCAGAAGAAACCCCAAACCATCTTCCCTTGAAAAATAGCAGAGGCACTTGCGGTCAACCCTGAAGTCCTTGCAAATTCAGACTTTGATGGTATAAAGCTATACACCGACTTTTCAGATATTCCGCCAGTATGACGGTTCATTATTTGAATATCAGGATAAAGATGGAAACGATATGGTTGGAATCAGCTTTGGAACATTATCGCTGATGCGATCATGGTTAGAACGCTATGAAAAATATATGGATGAAGTCGAGAAATGTAATGAAATAAAAGATGTGAAAAACGTGGGAAGCTCTGCTGAAAGCAGAAGCTAATTTCAATGTTTGGATGGATATTTATCCGAATCGGAGGCATGGCAGGATAGATTGAAAATTCAGAAGGCACATGATGAAGTAATGGATAGACTAGGATTAAATTCTCAGAAATAACAGTAAAACTCATGAACATAATATTTTTAGGAGCGCAATATATGTTTCCAAATAGTAAAAAGATTTTAGGGTTATTGGATTAAGTATTATCGTAAATTTTATAATTTCATTTATTACATATTTTATAGATAAACCCTTTTGGTTTAATGAAAATCAATTATTATATATCTTTGCCACCATAGCCCAAATAACTGGCAGTCTCCTAGGCTTAACTCTTGCTGCCTATACATTAATTGACGATAAATTCAAAAAATTGGTGACAGTGAGGAATCATCATTAGACTACGCCAATCAAATCCGTGCCGAGAATTTTGATAACCTAATTTCGATTTCAATATTGAGTATTTTCACCATTATATTGAGCCTACTCGTTCTTTTAATATATAGAAATAAGCATTTAGAAATAACTATATTTTTATGTTAGAATCCATATATATTTTATTCGATTACTTATAAAATATATATTTTTATCCAAGATGCCAATCCAAACAATATCATAATTAAAAGGAGAAAGAAAAGAACTGTTCGATTCGAGTATACTACAAACCACACTATGGAAGAAAAAGCTTTGCTTCATTTATAACTTATTACAATGTTCTTGAAGAGGCCATTAAAATTATGCTCAAAACAGCTTCCTGAAAAACAACAATATTAATCTTCAATTTCTTGATTCTCTTAGCATATTAAGAGACCTTGATATTATTTCTCAAAATGCTATGCACAAATAAACGAATTACGCCTTTATCGTAATTCACTTGTTCATAGTACAGAAGATAATAAAATTGTTAATTCCACATTATTTGAAATACTTAAAAATATATGCAATTTATTCTTATCTCTTACCGAATCCTCAGATAATGATAATTTATATTCAGAAGCAAAGATAAAACTTGATAATTATGTTGATTCTCTTGCATCGAACATTGATGAAAAATTACTTTGCTTCCTTATTAAGCATCCTGGAGCAACTCTTCAAGATATTACCGGCTCTTTAAATATTACTGTTTCTGCTACAAAACGAAAACTACAAAAATTAATTATTTATGGATATGTAACAAAACAAGACAACAATAAGCATATCACATTCCATCCAGATAGTTCTCTTCCGAAATAAATGGTTCTTTCTCATTTGACTATTCCAATAATAATGGAGTGTATATTATTGGCGATAACGAATGGAAATTTAGCACTAAATGGAGTAAAGGTAGCGATAAAATCATACATGCATATTCAGATTCAGATGATATTGATTGCATTGCTCGAATTAAAAACGTTTCAAATATATCTAATATGCAGAAGGACATTTTGCTTAAGCAAGATTACTCCTCACGATGCAGGGACATTGGAATAGGTGATGTCGCCATCTGGAAAAACATTCATGGACATTACTTACTCACACTTGTTAAACAAATTCAAGATGATACCAGAGACCATGACTCTGATTTGCTTGAATGTGAATATAAAATAATACTTTAAACCTACTGTGAGAAAAATAATATTAATAAATTTGTACCCAAAACGTACCCATTCACACTAAAAAATCCCTACAAAGCCTGTAAATACAAGCCTTGTAGGGATTTACCTATTTATTCAAACTCAATCGTTCCCGGTGGCTTACTCGTCAGATCATAGAATATTCTATTCACCCCGAACTTCATTTATAATTCTGCTCATAACTGTCTGGAGTACCTCAAATGGTATCTCGGCACTTTCCGCTGTCATAAAGTCGACCGTATTAACTGCACGAAGTGCAACTGCATAGTCATACGTTCTCTCATCACCCATAACTCCAACGGAACGCATGTTTGTAAGAGCTGCAAAGTACTGGTTCGGCATCCAGGCTGGTGCCTTGCCATTTTCTTTCTTGTAGGCTTCTACTGCTTTGTCCACTTCGTCACGGTAAATGTAATCGGCATCCTGGACGATACGAACTTTCTCAGCTGTTACTTCGCCGATGATACGTACTCCAAGACCCGGTCCTGGGAATGGCTGACGGAACACAAGATGTTCTGGTATGCCAAGTTCAAGACCAGCCTTACGTACCTCATCTTTGAACAGATCACGAAGCGGTTCAATGATTTCTTTGAAATCTACGAAATCCGGAAGACCGCCTACGTTGTGATGGGATTTGATCACTGCGGATTCTCCGCCGAGACCGCTCTCTACAACGTCTGGATAAATGGTTCCCTGTGCCAGGAAGTCTACCGCACCGATCTTCTTCGCCTCTTCTTCAAATACACGGATAAATTCTTCACCGATAATCTTTCTCTTAGCTTCTGGTTCAGTAACACCTGCAAGCTTAGAGTAATATCTTTCCTGCGCATTTACGCGGATAAAGTTCAGGTCAAACTGACCCTTTGGTCCGAATACACCCTCAACCTCATCTCCCTCATCTTTACGAAGAAGTCCGTGATCTACAAATACACAAGTAAGCTGTTTTCCAATGGCTTTGGAAAGAAGTCCTGCTGCCACTGATGAATCAACTCCACCGGACAGGGCAAGAAGTACTTTGCCATCGCCAACTTTTTCGCGGATTTCCTTAATAGTATTCTCTACAAATGCATCCATTTTCCAGTCTCCGGCACATCCGCATACTCCACGCACAAAGTTGTGAAGCATCTTAGTACCTTCCTGTGTATGAAGTACTTCTGGATGGAACTGGATCGCATAGAGGTTCTTTCTGAACACTCTGCTGCTGCCACTGGACAGTCTGCTGTATGTGCAATTATCTTAAATCCCGGAGCTATCTTTGAGATATAATCAAAATGGCTCATCCACACGATAGTCTTTTCTGAAACATCTCCAAATAAAGCACTGCTCTTATCAACAAATGTCTCTGTCTTTCCATACTCTCTTACTGGAGCTTTCTCAACCTTTCCGCCAAGAACGTGCTGCATAAGCTGAGCACCATAACATAATCAAGCACTGGAACACCAAGTTCAAAAGCTCTTTAGTACAAGTAGGTGCACCTTCTTCATAGCAGCTATTTGGACCACCTGTAAGGATAATTCCTTTAGGGTTCATCGCCTTAATCTGCTCAAGAGGTGTTTTGTAAGAATATATCTCACAATATACGTTACATTCACGGACACGACGTGCAACTAACTGGTTGTACTGTCCGCCAAAGTCAATAACTATAACCTTTTCCTGATTCATATTGTCCCTTTCCTAATCATAAGTTTCGCCGCAGACACATTTATACTTTTCCATACTTTAGCCAGCTAATCATAATAAATGTCATTATATATCACTACATTCATCCATAACTTCAATACTTTTATATGAATTCACTACTTTTACTATCTTTTACTCATTTCAAAGTATATAAGCATCTATAAATACATAACACATCTACGACTCATATATATTTATTATAGTAAACAAGCGATATAAAGACAAGCATATTCTTCAATCTTTATTTTAATATTTTAAATACTTGATGCCAGAAGCTGAAAATCAAAATGCTTGTGCCTGCACAATAATATTTTTAAACTCATTTTCACCTAACACCGAAATGTAATAAAATTCCCATGATTTCTGTCATATCAAGAAAACCATCTTCACTAAATCTCACACATTCTTAAGAAACTCATCCAAATATTCTCTCATCCTGCCAAATTCCACATCGACCTCTGGAACATCTGACTTAAAGTCAAGCAGTTTATACACGTACCCCTGTTCTTTTGCCTGTCTGTAGCTTTCCGGATATACAAGCTCAAAAGCAGCGAAATATGTCCTACTATATGGTCAACAGCACTCTTTCTTAAACTTTTAAGCACTGTTTCTTTCCTGTAAAACTCTCAAGTACCTCTTTGGTTATGATTCCATTCTTTAGTTCCTCTGTAGTTACATCGTATATAATCTCCATAGGAACTTCCGCATTTACCTTAAATATGTCAACCTTATCTGCATCACGCAGTATATTGCAGAACATAAGCTCTTTATCTGTCAAGCCTTCCTTTACACGATACTTATTATGCTGTCTTATAGCAAGTTCAAGAAGTCCTGCCAACTTGCCTTCATTACATTTTACCTGCTCACTATTTAACTTGCCTTCATCGCAATCTTCCTTGTAATCTTTCTGACAATCTTTCTGCCTGCTGTATGCCTGTCCAGCTTCTTCATTTCCAGCACCCACAAGTTCACATTTCTCATAATACCCTTCTGCAAACTTCCTTATAAGCCCTTCCTTAAATAACAGGTCTGCACAAATTCTGCATGGTCTACAGAGTCTGCATCGCTAAATGTGCCAAATCGTCTTATCTGTTCAAATCTTCCAATGTCGTGTAACATTCCCAGAAGCCATGCAATATCTACATCGGCTTCACTTAAGTTAAGCGACTTTGCAATACTCTGACACAGTCCCGCTACTCTGTAGGTATGATCTATTTTAAGCTTTATCTTTTCATCTGATGGATCGTAATTTCTTACATACTCTGCAAATGCATTGATAACATTTTTCCTGTTAATAACCGGCTTATTAATGCTTTCCACAACATCAATAAGTCCATTAAGGTCAGCACACACCATATATGTAAGCTTCCTGATATCATCATCTATTGCTATTGTATCAGGAATATGGACAACTCTCATATCTGCCGCATATCCAGCCTTAATGCCATTAATGCTGTCCTCAACTACTACTGCCTCTGACGGACTTATACCTATTGCCTTAGCCGCCCGAAGGAATATATCTGGTTCTGGCTTTCCATGTTCGACTTCATCTCCATATACAACCGTATCAAGATAATCACACACTCCTATTTTATGAAGTGTTTTCTCAGCACTTTCACGCCTTGTTGATGTAGCAACCGCACGTAAGCCCATTATTTCTTATATATTCAAATGCTTCCTTTACACCTTTTTAACAGGAATACCTTCTGTTTCCCTTATCTTGTATACATGCTGCGTTCTAAGCTCCTTAGCTTCCCAATAGTCGATTGCTCCTTTGTAATAATCATCAAAGAACTTACAGCAGAGCTCTGCCGGAGCACCCTTGAAGCTGTCTATAAGCCACATTGGCATATCAACTCCAAGCTGCTCTGCTGCCCAGAGCCAGCCTTCATTAGACTGCCTTTCTGGATCTATAAGAACACCATCCATATCAAATATAATGCCTGATACCATTTTTTCTCCTAGTAATTAAATGTCTTATTTTTCACTTTATATTGTTTAAAATAACTATAATAGGTGTATATTTATAATTTATGACACTGACAAACACTTTTAATTTCAGGTTTGTACATTTAAAATTATTATCATCTACAGATACACAAATAAATTAAAATGCTTGAAATTCTGTTACTTTTCAACTCTTATATACTAACATAAGTCGTAGTAACATATATCCTTGTAACCTTGACGAAGCTATACAATGTCTAAAGCCTTGTATAATCACTATTAATTATACATTTATAATTCCATAAAATATTCTTATCAGCAAAGTGCATAAACCTAATATACTCATATAAATTCAATATACTGCGATACACCAATATACTTGTATAAAATCAATATACTGCGATACACCAATATACTTGTATAAAATTAATATACTGCGATACGCTAATATACTTGTATAAAATTAATATATGTTTATATATTCTTATAAATACTTCTTAACATACTGCCCGGTATAGGACTTCTTGACCTTTGCAACTTCCTCCGGTGTACCCTTTGCGATAACTGTACCGCCTCTGTCTCCGCCTTCCGGTCCCATATCAATGATATAATCAGCCGTCTTAATCACATCGAGATTATGCTCTATTACCACCACTGTGTTGCCGCCCTCTGCAAGCTTATGAAGTATATCGACAAGCTTGTGGACATCTGCAAAATGCAGTCCTGTTGTAGGCTCATCCAGAATGTATATAGTCTTTCCTGTACTTCTTTTCGAAAGCTCTGTAGCAAGCTTTATTCTCTGTGCCTCTCCACCTGAAAGCTCTGTAGATGGCTGTCCTAACTTAATGTATGAAAGTCCAACGTCATTAAGAGTTTCTATTTTTCTTCTGACTGATGGCACATTTTCAAAGAAATCAACTGCATCCTCAACTGTCATATCAAGTACGTCATATATGCTCTTTCCCTTATACTTAACTTCCAGAGTTTCTCTGTTATAGCGTTTTCCTCCACACACTTCACACGGTACGTATACATCCGGCAGGAAATGCATCTCAATTTTGATAATACCATCACCGGCACAGGCTTCACATCGTCCCCCTTCACATTAAAGCTGAAACGTCCTTTGTTATAACCTCTTTCCTTGGCATCTGTTGTCGAAGCAAATAAATCTCTTATCATATCAAACACACCCGTATAAGTCGCTGGATTAGAACGTGGAGTTCTTCCTATTGGCGACTGGTCAATATCTATAACCTTATCAAGCTGCTCGATTCCTGTAATATCATCATGGTCACCAGCGATACATCTTGCACGGTTTAAAGACTTAGCAAGGTGCTTGTACAGAATTTCATTCACTAGGGAACTCTTGCCGGAACCGGATACACCTGTCACACATGTAAATACTCCAAGTGGTATATCAACATCAATATTTTAAGATTATTCTCCTTGCACCCTTAACAGTTATCCAGCCTGTTGGCTTTCTTCTCTTCGCCGGCACTGGAATCTTGATTCTTCCGCTAAGATATGCACCTGTAAGTGAATCCTTGCATGCCATAATATCAGCTGCTGTTCCTGTCGCAACGACTTCTCCACCATTACGTCCGGCACCAGGTCCTATATCAACAATACAGTCTGCGGCACGCATGGTATCTTCATCGTGTTCAACCACAATAACTGAGTTGCCAAGGTCACGCAAATGTATAAGTGTCCCAAGCAGCTTGTCGTTATCCCTCTGATGAAGTCCGATACTCGGCTCGTCAAGAATATAAGCCACGCCAACAAGTCCTGAACCTATCTGTGTCGCAAGTCTTATTCTCTGTGCCTCCCCACCTGAAAGCGTACCTGTAGCTCTTGATAATGAAAGATAATCAAGTCCTACATCCATAAGAAACTGTATTCTTGCCTTAATCTCCTTAAGTATCTCTGCACCGATAAACTTCTGTCTGTCTGTAAGCTCAAGCCCATCTAAAACTTCTTTAACTTAACAATAGACATATCCGTAATCTGATATATATTCTTATCTGCTATCGTAACAGCAAGAGATGATGGCTTTAATCTGTGTCCGTGGCACGACTTACAAGGTCTTATGCGCATGAATTCCTCATACTGCTGCTTTGCACTGTCTGAGTAAGTTTCCTGTATCTTTTCTCCATATTATGGATAAGGCCTTCAAATGCTATATCATATTCTCCAACGCCTCTGGCCTTTGTAATGCACTTTAACACTCCTGCCCTTTGTACCATTTATAATCATATCCTTAATATCATCTGGATAATCCTTAAATGGTGTTGATAAACTGAAGTTATATTCCTTTGCAAGTGCGCTCATAATAGCCCTTGAAAAGCTGCCCTCATCCTTTACAGACTGCCATCCCATACCAACTATCGCTCCATCATCGATGCTTAATGAATCATCATAAGAAGCTCTGCATCAAAATTCATTGCCAAGTCCGTAGCAGTCAGGACACGCACCAAATGGATTATTGAAAGAAAAGCTTCTTGGCTCTATCTCATCTATGCTATGCCACAATCCGGACAAAGCTCTGTGAAAAGTTAATCGGCTCACCATCTATAACATCAACTGTCATAAGTCCCTCTGCAAGCTTAAGTGCTGTTTCTATTGAGTCTGTAAGTCTTTTGTTAATTCCATCTTTGACTACAAGACGGTCAACAACAATTTCTATATTATGCTTCTTGTTCTTATCAAGATTTATCTCATCTGTAAGTTCATACATATTGCCATCAGCAATAACTCTTACATAACCACTTTTTAGCCTGTTCAAAAGCTTCTTATGTTCACCTTTTCTTCCTCTTACAACTGGAGCTAATATCTGTATCTTTGTTCTTTCTGGAAGCTCCATAATAGTATCAACCATCTGGTCTACCGTCTGCTTGTTGATTACTTTGCCACACTTAGGACAATGTGGTGTACCTATTCTTGCATATAATAATCTGAAATAATCATATATCTCTGTGACAGTTCCAACTGTTGAACGTGGATTTCTGTTAGTTGACTTCTGGTCTATGGAAATAGCTGGTGAAAGTCCTTCTATGCTCTCTACCGCCGGCTTTTCCATCTGTCCTAAAACTGCCTTGCATATGAAGATAACGACTCCATATATCTTCTCTGACCTTCTGCATATATAGTATCAAATGCAAGACTTGACTTACCTGAACCTGACAGACCTGTAAATACAACAAGGCTGTCCTTGGTATATCTACATCAATATTTTTAAGATTGTGCTCACTTGCACCTCTTATTCTTATATAATTCCTGTAATCGCCTTTTTCCATTTTTCTCCGTTATTTCTTCTTTCTTAATCCTTAACCGCCTCAATTAAAAGACTTTTCTGTAAGCAGCAAATGCTTTTATACATTTGACACCTACATCATATAATACCATAATGATAATATCTGCCTGCCATTACTGACTGCATAACATTGCTTTTGAACTCGTAGCTTAATCTGGCTTAATTGATATCAAGCTATAAATGAGCAAATTTAAAATATTGTACAATTATGTTCCTGTTATGAAGATATATTTTTCCTAATCTATTGAAATGTATGTCAACCACAAACAAAACGATTATTTAAAAACTGTAAAATATATCCTCTTATCACTTGCCAGACTTCTTATCCTCATAAATATACTTATTAATCTCAATCATCTTATCTCGAAGCATAGCCGCCTGCTCAAAGTCAAGTTCTGCCGCAGCCTTACGCATATTCTTTTCAATCTGCTTTTGACTTTTCAAGGTCTTTAATGCTCATAGACTCATAATCCACATCAAGCTTTCCATTAGAGCTGTCTGCATCTGCTGCCTTTGATATGCTTATAAGGTCCCTTACCGCTTTCTTTATAGTCTGAGGTGTTATTCCGTGTGCTTCATTGTACTCCTGCTGTATCTTTCTACGTCTTTCAGTTTCAGATATAGCCTTTTCCATGGACTCTGTTATTGTATCTGCATACATAATAACATGTCCTTCTGCATTTCTGGCTGCTCTTCCTATCGTCTGGATAAGCGAAGTTTCCGTTCTTAAGAATCCCTCTTTATCTGCATCAAGAATTGCAACCAATGTAATCTCTGGAATATCCAGTCCTTCTCTGAGCAGATTAATACCAACAAGCACATCAAAACCGTCAAGTCGCATATCCCTTATAATCTTCTGTCTTTCTAGTGTATCAATATCCGCATGCAGATACTTTACCCTTATGCCGACCTCCTTAAGATAATCTGTAAGGTCTTCCGCCATTCGCTTAGTCAGTGTTGTGACAAGTACTTTATTCTTCTTCTCAACTTCCTTGTTAATCTCACTTATAAGGTCATCTATCTGACCTTCGATTGGTCTTACCGATATTTCCGGGTCAAGAAGTCCTGTTGGTCTGATAATCTGTTCTGCCCTTAAAAGTTCATGCTCTTCCTCATACTTACTAGGAGTAGCAGACACAAAAGCATCTGTGATATCTTACTCTCAAACTCCTGAAAGTTAAGAGGTCTGTTATCCTTTGCAGAAGGAAGTCTGAAACCATAATCGACAAGTGTCGTCTTTCTTGCCTGGTCACCTGCATACATTCCCTTATCTGTGGAATAGTAATGTGCGACTCATCAACAATTATCATAAAATCATCTGGAAAATAGTCCATAAGTGTATATGGCGGAACCCCTGCGGGAAGCCCTGCCAAATGTCTAGAATAATTCTCAATTCCCGAGCAGAAACCTGTTTCCTGCATCATCTCTATATCAAAGTTAGTTCTCTCCTCTATTCTCTGCGCCTCAAGAAGCTTATCCTCGCTCTTAAAATACTTTATCCTCTCCGCAAGTTCTTCCTTTATATTCTCAATCGCTTTGTTCATCTTCTCTTTCTACAACATAGTGCGAATTAGGAAATATAGCAACATGGTCAAGGTTACACTTAACTTCTCCAGTAAGTGAGTCTATTTCACTTATCCTGTCTATCTCGTCTCCAAAGAACTCCACTCTGACTGCATCACCACTCGATGCCGATGGATATATCTCAACAACATCTCCCCTTACTCTGAAAGTACCTCTCTTAAAGTCCTGGTCATTACGCATATACTGTATGTCGATAAGCTTTCTTATCATCTCATCCCTGTCTTTCTCCATACCCGGACGAAGCGAGATAACCATATTCTTATAATCAATAGGCGCACCCAGACCATATATACACGAAACTGATGCCACTATAATAACATCATCTCTCTGACAGCGCCGCTGTTGCCGAATGTCTTAACTTATCTATCTCATCATTAATCGAAGAGTCCTTTGCTATATAAGTATCACTCTGTGGAACATAGGCCTCTGGCTGATAATAATCATAATAGGAGACAAAATATTCCACGGCGTTATGTGGAAAAAACGCCTTAAACTCACTATATAACTGTGCTGCTAACGTCTTATTATGACTGATAATGAGTGTCGGCTTCTGCACATGCTGTATGATGTTCGCCATAGTAAATGTCTTACCAGAACCTGTAACACCGACAAGTGTTTCAAACTGATTGCCCTCTTCAAATCCCTGCACAAGTTCTTCAATAGCCCTTGGCTGGTCCCCTGTCGGCTCATAAGGAGCGTGTAACCTGAATTCCATAACAATTCTCCTTCTTAAATCTGTCGTATAATGAATATATCTTAATTATATGCTGTTCAATTAAATGCCTTTTACGCCTGATATTATCTATATAAATTTATCATAAGCCACACTTACTTAAATTAAATCAAAAGCAGCTCTTAACTAACATTGCACATCCAGCTTATTTATAACTATTATAAAACACCGCTCTTCTGAAATAATAGCATAGCAAATATCCTCTAAATCAAGTATTCCCAATCTTCCAGAAAAACATCGCCTATAATGAGCTTGTATCTGATTAACATATGCAACAATATAATGCATAAAAATTATTATTTCTACATTAATTCTACTACAAAGAATTGAGTTTGTCTATATAAATCAGAACATTTGTTCTTATTTTTATTCATTATGCTTCAACTATATTTATCAATTCTAAACTTTACTTTTGAGAGGTAGGAGTGCTAAGTTTTAGAACATGTTTAACGCAAAAACAGTCAACAAATATTATATTCACTTTCCATCGTCTATAGTGACATAAAGACTTATAAGTATTCCTGCCTAAATTATTTAAAGCAAAATAAGCGGATAGTGTATAAAGTCACTACCGACTATATACATCTATCCGCTTACTTAATTCAAGACTGGCGCTTACACCTCACTTGTATTGCTATAACAATAATTTTCTAATATCCCACAGCTTTCATACTTGTATTCACGCCACATCTGTATTGTTATAATGCTATCCCTGACCGTTACTTTACTTATTTTCCCTGCTTTCCTTTAACATGGCTTCAAGTTCAGCTATTCTTTCAAGGTCTTTTTATGCTGCTCTTCCTGACTGTTGATTTGTCTGTCCTTGTCGTCAAGTTCCTCTTTCAGGTTATTTTCTCTTTCCTGCATTTCCTGTATTTCCTGCATTTTTCTTTCATTTCCTTCTTCAGGTTATTCTCCATCTCCTGATACTTTTTCCTATACTCATCAACCATCAGTACCGCCGTGTTATGGTTGAGTATTCTTAATGCTTCTGAAAACATACCTAACACCTCCTCTGGTCTTCAAGTAATAAAATATATAATATACTTCTTTATCTATTAACATACCATTCAAACTTATATCTATAAATGAGCAAATACAGAAAATGCACAAAATAATTTGCGTTTGTCTGTGTCTCAGATACATTCCAATAGATTATGAAAAATTTGTTCTTCTGACACGGACATAATTATGCAATATTTTTAATTTGCTCATTTATAGTTTATATAATAACAATCTTTATAATCTTTATTGGTTAATCTGCGCTCTCACACTCTCCAGTGCTGCACTAATCTGTGTATCCTCATCGGCATCCTTGTCGTACTCAACAACCACGTCAGGAGTAACGCCTTTTCCATGTATATCCTGTCCCTTTGGTGTGAAATACTTGGCTATTGTGAACTTGATTGCACTTCCATCTGTGAGCGGCTTTACCGTCTGGACTATGCCCTTGCCGAAAGTCTGAGTTCCAACAATAACACCTTTGCCGTAATCCTGTATTGCTCCTGCAAATATTTCAGAAGCACTTGCACTGTTTCCATTGACAAGAACAGCCAGAGGCATATCAAGCTCCTCATTATCATTGTCGCTGTACTCTTTTCTGTTGCCGTCCTTATCTTCTGTGTATACAATAAGTCCATTTGGAAGTATGTCTTTAAGCATACTGATAACGGTTGTTAAAAGTCCACCCGGATTATTTCTTATATCGATGATTATTCCTTTAGCACCTTCACTCTTAAGTTCTTCTATAGCTGCCTTAAACTGCTTTGCTGTAACATTTTCAAACTGTGAAACTGATATATAACCTATGTTATCCTCTGTGATAGCATAATTTACAGTCTGCACCTCAATTTCATCCCTGACAACTGTATAATCAGAGGTCGCACCATCTCTTACAATCTTAAGTCCAACCTGTGCCTTTCTCGCCCTTTACAAGCGCAACTGCTGACGAAAGGTCCATATCTGTAACATCTGTTCCATCTACCTGTATAATTCTATCACCGCTTCTAAGACCTGCCTTATAACCTGCACCGCTTTCATATACATCCACAAGAAGAATTCCACCTTCACTACTAATCTGACACACTGCACCTATTCCGGAAAAGTTCCATTTGTAGTTTCCGTAAGCTTCTTATATTCGTCTGCTGTATAATATACAGTATATTTATCACCATATGAGCTAAGATATGCTTTATATATGCTGTCTTTAGCCTTCTCATCGTCAACCTCTTCAAAATAAAATGAGTCAAGCACCGAATCTATCGCATTAAGCTTAGCCTCCACTTCACTTCCTATACCGCTTTCATCTGTTACGGCATCCGACTGTATATACACATCGCCATTGATGCCTATATGAAGATATCCCTTTTAAGACACACGTCAGCAACCGATAAAACAATCAGCACCATAGCTGAAAATGTTGCTATTATTCCTGTAAGAAGTCCTTTTCTGTAAAACCTTGAACCATATTTTCTCTCTTTATTATGCTCATCCACAATGTCCGCAATCTGCTGGTCATACTGTCCTCTTCCAGTCTGATTACTGCCATCCTGATTATTCACATTTTCTTCGTAGTGATGCCAGTCAGCTCTTATATTCTGGTTATTATTCTGAACTCCACTAATTCCATCACTTGTGGATAATCCACTTTCTTCCCTGTTATCGTTATCCATAATTCTCTCCATTTCTACGATTATTTTTCATATATCAAAGCTTAAATCATGTAGGTCTGTCGCATTAAGAATTATTTAAAACATTTTATAATTTTGTCCATGTTACTAAGATATTTTTGTTATCTGTCTAAATTTTTCTGCGGCATAAACAAAACAAATTATTTTTGTGCATTTATCTTTAATTGCCCATTTATAATAATCCAATTTAAAATATTCCATAATTTCATTATTATAAACCGCCCTCATTATATTAATTCCAATATGTGAAAAATTATGATATATTATAAAAGCCGCAGGCACTACACTTCTCCCGCGGCTTTTATATATTTTCTAATATCCTTTACATTCTATATCAGCTGCAAAGCACCTACTTACTCAGATAATTCCAAGGATTAACAACCGAACCATTCAGTCTTACATCAAAATGAAGATGTACACCGTCAGAATTACCAGTTGTTCCCATAAGCGCTATTGTCTGTCCCTTGGTTACATATGTTCCAACACTTACAAGAAGTGAGGATGCATGAAGATATCTTGTATACAATCCATTACCATGATATATCATAATATAGTTACCTGCTGATGAGCTGAACTGTGATATAACAACCTTTCCATCAGCCGCCGCATATATAGGGTCACCTGACACACCTCTTACAACAGCACCGATATCAATACCCTGGTGTGGAGATGTCCTTCCTTCTGTATCTCCATATGGTGATGTTATTCTTGTTGACACTGTAGGCCACTTAAAAGCTCCGCCGTCATAGCTTGTGCTGCCGCTATTACTATTATTACCACTGTTATTATTGCTATTACTGCTATTGTTGCTGCTGTTGTTCTTTGAAGCATTTGCAGCAGCCTCTTCTGCCTTTATCTGTGCCTCTATACTTGCAATCAGATTATCCTGAGCTTTCATATCAGCCTCAATCTTCTCCTTATAATCCTTCTGCTGCTGTGTATTCTTCTTAAGCGCCGCCATCTCGTTCTGCTTGGTTTCCTCAAGAAGTTCAAGCGAAGACTTCTTATCCTGGAGTTCATCCTGCTTTGCAACCAGAGTTTCCCTGTCTTGTTCAAGCTTTATCTTTGCATCTGTTATAAAGTTCACTGTATCATTGAACTTTTCAAGCATTTTCCTGTCATAATCAGAAATCTTTGTAATATACTCTGCTTTATTAAGCATATCACCCATACTCTCAGAGTTGAGCAGCAGTGCAAAATATGTCTCATCATTATGTTCATACATATACTGTATTCGAAGCTTCATTGCATCATACTGTTCATCAACATCATCTTCTGCTTCGGCAAGCTTTTCTTCTGTTTCAGTTATCTCTGTTTCTATCTGCTCTATCTGACCACTTACTTCATTCAACGACCTATTAACTGTTGACATCTGTGAATCCAACTGTGCAAGATATGTTTCCACATCATCACTCTGTGACTTAAGCTCATCAAGCTTCTTCTGTGTCTTATCATATTCACTCTGAAGGTCACTTTTCTTATTGTTAGCATCGCTAAGATTTTGTTTGCTGTCACCATATACATCATTATATGTGACAAAACAATATGGTACGACCATTGTTAGAAGCAGTAACAGGGTAACAACTCTTTTCACTAATGCTCTCCTCATACAATTCCCATAAAGCCATATGTTTATAAGATAACTCCTATAAAACAGGACCGCTGCCAAAGCTTTCCCTTCGCAACGGTCCTATACCCTGCAAATATGCTAAAACCACAACTCTTTAGTTGTCCTTAACATTATTTATTATACATTAGCATGCTTTCTTACAGCGAAGAAACTTCCTAATATACCAATACCAATACCGAGAAGAATTCTACAGGAACCAGTATCCTGAATACATCATTTACCGGCATAAATGCAAGAATATTCTGAAGTATTGAAAACTTATTCATAACATAGTTAATAACATTTTCGTAGATAAATCTAAGGATAACCAGAGGTATAATAGAGCCTATAATACCAATAGTAATACCTTCTACGAAGAATGGTGCATCAACGAACGCATCCGTAGCACCGATATACTTCATAATTGATATCTCTTCCTTACGCACAGTAATACCTATTACGATAGTATTAGTGATAAGGAATATAGATACTGCAAGAAGTATAACGATAATAGCTATCGCTACATAGCTGACAAGTCGTGCTGCACTTGCAAGTCCGCTTGCTGTTGCCTCTGACCTGTTTACCTGTCTTATACCGTCAAGATTTTCAAGGTATGTAACAAGAGTAGCCTGACTTGAAGCATCATTGAGATATATCTCATAAGATGATGAATTAGCAAGAGGATTATCATCCTTGAAGCCTTCTGCAAGCTGTGGATAATCCTTGAAATATTCAGCCTTATAATTCTCCCACGCCTCATCTGCTGAAGTATAGTGTATACGTGAAACCTCATTTCTCTGGCTTATCGTATCTCCAAGCTTCTTAATATCAGCATCTGTAAGGTCCTGGTCAAAGAATACTGTGACACAGACTTCATTCTCAGCCTTATGTATCATATACTGAAAGTTTGTTACAAGCGAATAGAATAATCCAAAAGGAATATACATGCCGCTATAGTTGCTATTGACGCAAGAGAGAACAGTCTATTACGATAGATGTTCTTTAATCCGTCTTTAATATGATAAAATAACGATCTAATCTTCATAGAAATAACCACCCTTTTCCAAATCACTTATAATCTTGCCCTGACTCATTGTAATCGTTCTCTTTTTCATCTGCTGAACGATTTCCATATTGTGGGTAACTACAAGTACTGTAGTTCCCTGCTTATTAACAGCATCAAGAATTTTCATAATCTCATTAGAGTTAGTTGGATCAAGGTTACCTGTAGGCTCATCACATAAAAGTATAGATGGTCTGTTTATGAGAGCTCTTGCGATGGCCACTCTCTGCTGCTCACCACCTGATAACTCATTAGGATAAGACTTATACTTGTCAAGAAGGTTGACCATTGAAAGCATTTTAAGAACATTACTCTTAATCTTCTTAGTTGGCGCTTCTACGACCTTCTGTGCAAATGCTATATTCTCATAAATATTTCTATCTGGTAAAAGACGGAAATCCTGAAATACAACACCTATATCTCTTCTTAAGTAAGGAAGCTTCTTCTTGTAAGCTTATTAAGGTACTTCTTGTTTACATATATTTTACCTGATGTAGGGTCAAGTTCCTTAAGAAGAAGCTTGATAAGTGTCGACTTACCGGAACCACTCTTACCTACAATGAATACGAACTCGCCTTCCTGAATGTGAAGATTAATCCCATTCAGTGCAGGAACATCTGAACCAGATGCATACGTTTTCGTAACATCTTCCATAATTATCATTGTATATATTCCTCCAAACTGTACATATAACTAAATTCTGATATTATAACGACCACGATTAATGCTGGCTAAAACCGCCTGCTGCACATATTAATATGTATCCTTGCTTTCCATATACTTCATATACTTAACAACCATAAGTGCAATCTTAAATGTGATTGCATCATCAAATACCCTTAAGTCAAGACCTGTAGTCTTCTGAAGCTTATCCAGTCTGTATACCAGTGTATTTCTGTGGATATAGAGCTGTCTGGATGTCTCCGAAACATTCAGACTGTTATCAAAAACTTGTTAATTGTTGATAATGTTTCCTCATCAAGGTCGTCAGGCGACTTGCCGTCAAATATTTCCCTGATAAACATCTGACATAAAGGAAGTGGAAGCTGGTATATAAGTCTGCCTATGCCAAGTCTGTTGTAAGCAACAACATTCTTATCACTGTAGAATATCTTGCCTACATCAAGGGCCATATTAGCCTCCTTATATGACCTTGATACTTCTCTTATATCATTGACAATAGTACCATAAGCTATGTGTGCTGAACTCATAGCCTCTGTATTAAGCATATCTATAACAACCTCTGCTGTCTTGTCAAGGTCTTCATAAGTCTCACCCGGCTTAACCTCCTGACAAGTATTATACTCTTCTCGTCAACTGCTGTTATGAAATCTCTTGGTCTTGAGACAAATAATGTCCTTATTATTTCAAGTGCATTTGTATCCTTTTCGTGCTTAGTTTCTATTATGTATACAACTCTCTTGACATCTGTTTCAATATGGAGCTTTTCTGCTCTTGTATACATATCAACCCTTAAAAGATTATCAAGAAGAAGATTTTTAATAAAGTTATCCTTATCAAATCTTTCCTTGTAGGCAACAAGAAGGTTCTGTATCTGGAATGCTGCAAGCTTTCCTAACATAAATACATCGTCACTTGTTCCCTTTGCTAATATTATATATTCAAGATTGCCATCTTCAACTACTTTGAAGAACTGGTATCCGTTGACTACCTGACTATCTGCTGGTGAATCTATAAATACAAGTGCATCGGCTGTACATTCGGCAACACTATCAAATGTCTTTGCCACAACCTTACCCTCTGCATCAATAACACATAAATCAACGCGTGATATTTCTTTTAATCCATCGACAGTTGTCTGTAAAATCTGATTTGAAATCATATCGTACTCCTATTCATATACCTGCGATTTTTCAAAGTTATATCAATACTAAAGCCTATAACTATTCTTATCTTAATTTTAATTATATTCTCTACCTACATGCTAAAAATAATTTCTTAAGTCAGCAATTATATTTTTCTTAAGATTAACATTATATTCCTTTTTATGATTGGATTAATCATAACTTGACACTTACTATAATATTGTAAAGCAAAACGACAAAAAGAGGAAATGTATAGAAATTATACACTTCCTCTAAATTTTATAAATTCATTATAATTTAGAAACTGTAATTAGTGAGTAATTACGTTCTCTGTTTCCTTATCGAATACGTGAAGTCTTGCGATATCCATTGCAAATGTAACCTCATCACCAGGACGAGCTGTTGTTCTAGGACCAACCTTTGCTGTACATGTAACATCACCTATTTCATAGTGAAGGTTTACTTCTGAACCAAGTAATTCGTATACTCTGATTGTAGATGTGAACTTTGTATCTGGATGAGCTGCGATGAATTCTGGGTCATCCTTGATATCTTCAGGACGAATACCAAGAACAACTGTCTTTCCATCATATCCGCCATCAATAAGCTTCTTGCTCTTATCAGCTGGAAGCTTGATAGTAACATCATCGCTCATCTTAAGAACTGCCTGTGAACCTTCCTGGCTGACTGCAGCATCAACAAGGTTCATCTGTGGAGAACCAATGAAACCAGCAACGAAAATGTTGTTAGGTGTATTGTAAAGTGCCTGTGGTGTATCTACCTGCTGGATGATACCATCCTTAAGAACTACGATTCTTGTTCCAAGTGTCATAGCCTCTGTCTGGTCATGTGTTACGTAGATGATTGTTGTCTGTAATCTCTTATGTAACTTAGAAATCTCGATACGCATCTGAACTCTCAGTTTAGCATCCAGGTTGGAGAGTGGCTCATCCATAAGGAATACCTTAGGATTACGAACGATAGCACGTCCCATAGCAACACGCTGTCTCTGTCCACCGGAAGAGCCTTTGGTTTACGGTCAAGTAAGTGCTCAATATCAGAATCTTAGCAGCTTCATGAACTGACTTATCTATTTCAGCCTTTGGTACTTTTCTTAACTTAAGACCGAATGCCATGTTGTCATATACTGACATATGTGGGTATAACGCATAACTCTGGAATACCATAGCGATATCTCTATCCTTAGGCTCTACATCGTTAACGAGCTTGTCCCCAATCCATAACTCACCTGAGCTGATTTCCTCAAGACCGGCAATCATACGAAGTGTAGTAGATTTACCACATCCTGAAGGTCCTACGAAAATGATGAATTCTTTATCTTCGATCTCCAGGTTGAAATCCTTAACAGCTACGAATCCGTTTGGATATACTTTACAAACATTTTAAGTGATAAACTTGCCATTGAAAACTTTCCTCCTAAAATATAAAAGAACGCATACGCGCTTTTGATATTCACTATTTTACACTAACAGGCTTTTCTTGGCTATATGGTAATTAGCCAAATATATTCTGTGCTTTTTATCACTTTTACCATAATTCCAGCTTTCATAGATATTTTGCACAAAATTACGACTGCAATCTTCACTAACATCACCAAAAATATGCATATTTATGCCATTTTCAAGACCTTTTATAATAAATCTTGCAGCAAATGTTGTTATAATTACGGCAAAACAGCCCATATAGTTACCTTTATTCCAAATAAAACACACCAGCTATTATTATCATTCCATCAATAACATTCATAATAGTTACTATTGACCATTTTCCATATCTGTAATAAAGAATACTTGCAAGCATATCTGTGCCGCCTGTCGTGCTTTCCGCCCTTAACACCATTCAATGCCAGTTCCAGCACATAGTCCGCCTATGAGTGCCGCCCACGCATACACGCTTCCCGATATATCTGTCTTTGGAAGCACTGCCATAAACACCGTAAGAAGTGCATCTGCCAACAGTGTATCCTTTAAAATGCCTTTCCACGCTCCTTATAGGCACATATAAATAGTGGAATATTAAGCGATATGTTTGTAAACCATATTGGTACGCCGCCGGACGGTATTATGTTATTTATAAGATAGTATACAATATGCACCTTCCTGCTGCATGCCATCAGGCACACTGCTTTCCTGTATTTTTACATATGAATAATCTTTTAAATATTCTGTCAGCCGTCTTACTATTATGCTTATGCCCGAAAAGCCTCCTGTAACCATTCCCACTGAGTCATATATAGTTTTATAAGCAACTGCCATAAGCAGCGTTCCGGTTATTATAAACATCCATTTCTTCATAAGAATATAATTCCCACAGCATGATGATTATATTCTTTTGGGCGAAAATTTTATCCTATAATCTATAATCATATTCTTATTAAACTCTGCCTGAGAATTTTACTCCTGTGCTTCACAATTCATAGTTATAAGACTTATAATATTTTGGTCTAGACCCACCTATGAGCAAGCTCATGTGGGTTTAGACCTTTGACCCTGGTATCTTTATAATATTATTGATTTTTACAATTAAAGGCTACAATCTTATTAAGAAACAGATTATATTAAACATTTTCATATAGATTACAAGGAGGTTTTATATGGATATAATGGATGTTGCTAATTTATCAATGAATCTTAGCTCATCACGCGTTATCAATGATGTACAGGTTGCTGTTCTTAAGAAGTCGCTTGACACATTAGAAACAACTGGTGATGGTCTTACTAAGATGATGGAGGCTTCTGTCACTCTAATCTTGGACAGAATATTGATATAAGCATTTAATGATACCGTGGACAAAGGTCATTCACCCACATGAGCTTGCTTATAGGCGGGGACTTTTGACCCCACATCTATCTATTTAATAAAAGGATGTTTCCATATATTCCTGTCTATTCTGCCAGATACTTATCTGACTCTGGGAATTGTGTAGAAACATCCTTTTTATTAATCATTGTGCTTATTATAAAGCAGTCTGACACTTAAAATATAATATGATTAAAGGGTCAAAGGTATCATCGATGCATGCTTGCATGCAATTCGATGTATACCTTAGTGACCTACTACACCGAGAAGTAGCAATTTACTATGCGAAGCTAGTAAATTAGCGGATTTCGAGGTGGAGTCAGATTACGGAATGCGGAGCATGGAGTAATCTGATTAATCATAAATGAGGGCAAAATACCTTTTGACCCTCATATCATAATATAATATAAAGCCGTAATTACGCCATTTCCATAATAATCATATACACAAGGCAGGCTGCAACAGATGCAACAGCCGGTGCTGTCAGAACATGATTACTACGAGCCGCCGTATCTGATAACACTTCACCATCACCTGACATATTATCTGCCGATAGCAATTCGCCATTACCAGAAGCACCTTCTGAACTGGAATTATTATAAGAACCTTTCTTATGTCCAATCCTAAAGCTCTCTCTTATAACTTCAAGCCTTCCATTTCTCTTAGCCATATTTCTTATGCAAAGCACTGCAAGCAGCATAAATACAGCACCGATAACAAACATCATAAAATGCCTGCAAGCCTTGATGACATCGTAATGCTGGTTAACTCATCCTGCGTACCTGTCGCAGTATCATTAACCGCACTATATAGCCCTGAAGCTTTAATATCTGATTTATTGTTATAGAATAACTGTTTACCACAAAATGTGCGATAACTGATGACCATATAGAGCCTGTAGCTTCAACCATATATGCAAAATAACGCCTGACACAAGTGCGTACGCAAACTGGTTAATGTTTAGATGAAACATTCCAAACACAAGTCCGCTCATAAGTGCTGCCTTAAGGACACCACATTTGCGGTAAGTTCCAAAAACAGTCCCCTGAATATGAACTCCTCAACCAGAGGCGGTATGACCGCAATCAGAATAAGCTGTGCAATATATGGATATTCCAGAAGTCCCTGTGACGACTCCTGTATATAATTATCAGAAAAGCATAGTAAATGCATTAAGAAACAGCACCATAGGCAGAATAAGCACGCCCGTAAGCAATGACATAAAATATCCTTTCCGCCTATGACCTTATACTGCATATCTCTTCTGATATTAATCTTCATAACCAGCATATATATAAGTACTATTATAAATGCCATAACCTCACTGATTACATATACAATCCAGTCCGGAAGTGCAATTCCAAGCTCTGGTGCTATTCCTATAAATATACCTGCGGCTATGTTTAATATGACATAAGCTGCAAGAAATACCGGCAGAAACCAGTTAAGCTTTCTTACTTCCATGCGATAGCTTCCACTTCAAGTAATACGTCCTTTGGAAGTCTTGCAACTTCTACACATGAACGTGCTGGGAATGGTTCTTTGAAGTAGTTCTTATATATTTCGTTAATCTTTCCAAAGTCATTCATTTCCTTGATGAATACTGTTGTCTTTACGATATTCTCAACCTTAGAGCCAGAAGCTTCAACAAGATTGCTAAGATTCTGGAATGCCTGATTAGCCTGCGCCTCAACGCCGCCTTCTACTATTTCTCCTGTTGCAGGGATTACAGGGATAACTCCTGATGTATACACCATTCCATTAACCTCGATTGCCTGTGAATATGGTCCAATTGCACTAGGTGCCTTGTCTGTACTGATAACTTTCTGCATATAATCCTCCATTCTTAGCAATATATGTTCCGATATCTACTGATACCAATACAGCATATACTGCACATTTATTATTATTCAGATGTAAAAAACAACCAGTAATAATTGTATAACAATTACGCTGGTTGTTCAAGATATATATTTTACTTCGCTATGATAGAATTCTCTGTTATCTCAACCTTGCCCTGCTTAAGAAGTCTTCCAACTGCCCTCTTAAATGCATTTTACTCATATCAAAATGCTTCTTTATAATCTCAGGGTCTGCTTTATCGTTAAAGCCAAGGCTGCCGCCGCACTTAACTATTGCATCATATACCTTTACTGAGTCTTCATCCATCTGGATATATGCCTTCTGGTGCGTGCTTATTGTGAGCTTGCCATCTTCTTACCTTTGTGACACGTCCGTAAACGACATCACCAATCTTCATATCGTCTGAAATATCGTTACGTGTTATAAAACCATAGTAAGCATCATCTATGGCAACATATACTCCATGGTCTGGCTTGATACCGATAATAGTTCCGCTTACTGCACTTTCCTTTACATACTTGTCAGTTGTTGTGAGATACCTGCTGACCTTCATAGTAGCCGCAAGTCTGTTACTTCTGTCTATATAAAGAGCTACAAGATACTCATCACCCTCATTAACATGTGTTGTCTGTTCCTTATAAGGAAGTAATATGTTCTTCTCAAGTCCCCAGTCAAGAAATGCTCCTATGCTGCTCACTTCACATACCTTAAGTCTTGCAAGACCACCAAGCTGGATTTTAGGCTTATTTGTAGTGGCTATAAGTCTGTCACTTGAGTCCTTGTATACAAACACAGTAAGCGCATCACCTACTTCTACATCCTCTGGCACCTGCTTCTTAGGAAGTAACACCTTATCATCTTCTGTTCCAAGATATACACCAAAATCTGTTTTCTTAACAATGTTAAGACACTGAGTCTTTCCTAACTGTATCATCGAGTAGCTCCTTTCTATATTTCAACATAATCTGATATCTATGCAAAAATCCCTCGCTTAATAGCGAGGGTCAGCTGGGCTTGAGGGATCTGAACCCCGAAATGCTGGAATCAGAATCCTGTGCCTTACCACTTGGCGAAAGCCCAATGTTGTGTCACACCGTGACAACAAAATGAATTATATACTAAGGTTTGAAATAATGCAAGTGTTTTTGAATTTTTTAATTTTTTTCATTTTTCTTCAAAACTTTAATACCGATATCTGTAAAGTGCCTGAAAATATAGCTTTCAGGCAACTCACACTTTATATAACCAACGGATATTTTAGTTATCCTATTACTTTATCTTCTCACTATTCTTACTGTACCGTCATTATCTGTTCCTAAGTTAGGTGAATCAACAAAGAACTTATACTTATCAAGAACTGCATCCTTCTTCATATCAGAAAGCGCCTTTCCTACATTAATATCTTCATAATCCCTGGTTGCACCCTCAAGATTAAACTTCTTTCTTTCTTAAAGTCAAATGTAAAATCAGCCGGGTCTGAATGTTTAGGTGCCTGATTAGCAGACAAGACATCGCTATCTGAGTCATTATTCGCCACATCAGTCCCTGCTGCCTGTGCATTAAGGCTGTCTGCTGACTCTATTGATGAAGCATTATCGGGATTATTATAAGTACTGACACTCTTTGTATCATAAGCTCCATAACCCGCATATCTTGAAACTAACATATCTGACACTCCTTTCTGTGCTATATAAACATTTTAATAATTCATTTTCTTTGCACTCATTAAATTAAATATCGATTTTATGACTTAAGACTTAACTATTTTCGACATTTTCTCTTATATATTTCAACGCATCTTATATTTCTTAACATTCTGTTTTATTCTTATAACGTGATGTTGGGTTCAAAAGAGCATTCTCCCACTTATGAGCAATCTCATGTGATTTTAGACCTTTTGACCCTGGTATCATTATTTTTCCATAATAACCGGAAAGCCTTCTTTATAATCCTTTATTATAAATGGATGTTCGCTGGCATATTCATATATCTTATCGCCAATCCCTTCCTTTACAAGCTTGACCATATCCTCTGACGGAGTAGTGCCAAGTGCTGCACAGGTAGGTGTAAATGCTATGACAAGCTTCTCATCCTTTCTCATAATTCTTAAAGGCCATATCTTACAGTCAAAAGGCTTGTCCTCATCTGATAATATGCAGCCTTTGTGTACATCGAGATAGTCACACACTGCCTCATTGGCATCCTCTGTCCTGTACTTATGCTCTAACTTCATCTGACCGCAGTCATCAAGCATCCTGAACTGCGATATTACATTATATTCATTATCGTGTGAAAGCTTCTCACATTCTTCTTTCGGGAAAAGCGGTGTTTCCCATAAGCTGCACCTTCTGAACGAACAGCAGAACCTGCAGTCTGCACATGATTTCTTTGATAGTACCTTTGAAAGCATTATAAACTCCTCTCTGCACTGTATTTTCTAAGCATTATTTTAGGGTGGTATGACTCCTTTGCCTTCCTTAATCCGGCAATATTAATGTCCTCTTCCCTGTTAATATATGGGCATCCCTTAAGCGACTGTGCAAACATCTGGTTGATAGCTGCATATCCACCGTTAAATGCATACTCGCCAATACATTTTTCAAAATGGATATCAACTACATCTTTACTTATATAAGAAGCTATCGTCATAGCGACCGGAACATCATTAACATATATTATACCGCCCGATAACGACAACTCATCAAAGTTAAGCAGCGCCTCCTGATAGCCGAATACTCGATAAGTACCGAATTGTCCTCATCATTTTATGCTCATTATACCACATATACTCAACCATTAAGGCATCCTCAGTATTACCAGCGCCTATCTCACTGTAACGCAGTTCTTCATATGTCCTCTTAAACTTTGACACGTGGTTCTTCTTTTATGATAAGCCCTTCCTGCAAGCGTTGAAAGCTCCGGCTGTCCGTATATATAGTCACTGTCGCCATCGTCCCTGCTGTATACAAGCTCACCCTCAAACATCTCTTCAAGCACAGCCTTCTGCTCCTCTGTTATAAAGCAGAATTCAAGTTTTCTGTTGTTATCTATGGCATCCTGTTTTATAGCCTCAAGAGCCTTATCTATATTTCCTGCGCCAAGCGGAAATGTGTATCCATGCCTGCTGTTATGCCCTTCGTAGTATCTTATAAGACAGTCCTTATAAAATGCCACTCTAATATTATATTTAGATTGTAACAGATATATGTTAGCAAATGCTGCATCACTTCCCATATATCCGGCTTCCTCTACACATTTGCTTATCCATTCCCTGTCACCAAGCTGTGGTTTATTCCACACCAACATATATATCCTTCTTATTTTGCAATGCAAAATCGAAAAAATGTATCTGAAATAATAACACAGACGATTTTTAATCTCAACATCTGACCCATAAACACATAATTAAATTTGTCTAAAATCACACAATCACAGTTGATATATATTTATTATTATTCTAAAATAACAAATATATTTATATTTTAATCTTATGGAAAGGAGCGGTCCAAAAGACCACTATTATTATGAACAAAAAATATTATTCTGATTCTGATTGGAATCTTTTTGTTTCACTCAGATTCAACATATCATTTGGACACATAACGATTGATATAGCTAATGACTGTATCGGCTTTCTTCTTATCATTCTTGGTGCAGTTCATATGATGAACCGCAATTCACTTTTAAGAAAGCGGTGTCGTATCCGTAATCGGTCTTATTGCATCGGTTATCGCACAGGCTATTAATTTCGTTGACTGGCAGGATGCTGCACAGACAATGAGTGCTATATCTATGGGTATAACTGTTATATTTGCAATATACTTCACTTATTATTTTACAGAAGCGCTTATTATGGACTCCAATGTACAGAATCAGTCGGCAGCCACAAGAAACTATCAGCTTATGTGGCTTGCTCTGTCAGCACCTGTATTCATCCATTTTATTGTGTTTGGTGCAGCCACTACAACAGCTTCAATCTTAGTTGAGGCAGTAGTACTTATATGTGTCATACACTATGATTTTTCTGTATACACTACAAGCAGACAGCTTTATAACTTTTAATATAATATTCACTTAAACGGAAGGAGTGTCAGTTACTATGAAAAGCTGGAAATAATTATCAGACCAGAAAGACTTGATGACTTAAAGAACATTCTTAACAACAACGGGGCAAACGGACTTATGATTACTAATATTATGGGTTACGGCAGCCAGAAGGGTCACAAGCAGGTGTACAATGGTGTAGACTTTGGCGGCAACCTTCTGCCTAAGGTCAAGGTAGAATCTATTGTATCGGATGAAACTTATGAAAATATCATCGACCAGATTATAGAAGAAATCAATACAGGCGTATATGGTGATGGTAAGATATTTGTCTATGAAGTTGCTGATGCCATACGAATTCGTACAGGTGAACGTGGGGATGAGGCTCTTTAAAATGTTTTATTAAGAATACTGCTTTAAAATGTGTTCTAAAATATTACTGTATAAAATTTAAAATACTTTCGTATTTTGGACGTATTTTCAATGCATTAGACTATAGAAAAGCTTCACAACCGGTTGATAATGGCTGTGAAGCTTTTCTATAGTCTATAATCAATATTTTCATTACAAAGATATATCTTTTCATGTTTAAATATATATGCTTCATATATTTATATATATCCATCACTTACAATACTAATACAATAAAAACTTGAATTAATTACTTTGTCTCAATCTCATTTTCAGATGCAGTAGCAACTTCCTGTCCAGACATTTTCTCAACTTCCGCTCCTGTAACAGTTTCCTGCGCAGCTACTTTCTCAACTTCTGTCACTGTGACAGCTGCCGGCTCAGTGTCAGCTTCAATTCCAGCCACTTCCTCTGACTTATTTTCTTCATCGAGCTTCTCAGCCGCAGCCTCCTGCCCTCCCGTGCCCTCTGCTCATTAGTATTCTCAAGCGACTTGAATATTCTTGTGAATATATATGAGTCGATATAGATAAAAGCGGAATTGTTACGATATAGGCTGTAAAATACTTAAAAGAAAAACATAAGTCCGTATGTTGCAACCATCATAATAATAGTCTGTGGAAGATGGTGGGTACAAAGAATAAGCGAATTCTTCAATACTGTAAATGCCTTGTCATCATATCTTGCAAGCACTGCGAATGAATATAACACAACGCCACCCACACAACGAAACATCCAACTATTGCATACATAAATATATTACCTATCATAGAACCGCTTCCTGAAAATGCCCAGTAAGCACATGCCCTTAAATCAATGAATAACACTACACCTATTACTGCAAGCACAACCTCCATGATAAATCCCTGAACGAAATTAGTCTTAAATGACTTAAAGAAATCCTTGTATACATAATTCTCTTCATCCTTGACAAGCCTCATTCCTGAATAAAATGCAGCTGTAAGTGAAGCTCCTATAGTTATTACCGGAATACAGCATATAACTGTGATAAGTGCAAGTATAAGGAAATCTCCTGCTTTAGATAGTCCCTGAACAACTTGCCGTCTAATCCAAAACCTTTCATAATATGTTACCTTTCCATATATAATCTTAGTGATATGATGTAAGGGGCAAAATCCGTCTATACTTGCATAATAAGACTTTTGACCCTGGCATCAATGATATAAATGTTCCTGATAAAAACCTTTTCCACATTCAAAGGAGCTTTTATACATCTGATACTTATATCTTTTAATGTTAACTACAACAGATTATACTTACATATTGTATAAAATCAAAGAAAATTTCATGTATATTCATTAAATGTTTATAAAAGCAGTTTTTAGCCGTTTTCTATGATAAACTAACGTAAGTTTATTTAATTCGGAGACTTATGGCACAGGGTAATTCTATCAATGATGAAATAAAAGAACAGAAAAAGAAATTCAAAGAGCTTTCATTTACTGAAAAACTCCAGTATATATGGGAATATTACAGGCTTATAATCGCTGCGGTTATCGCTGTTATTCTTATAGCCGCATCATTTATAAATGCATACATACGAAACAACTATGACACAGTATGCGCTATCGCAGTATGTGACGGCAAGCTAACAGGCTATGATTCAGATGACGACATTCTGACAAAGGATTTACAGAATATCTTGGCATAGATGGAAAAGGAAAAAATTAACATCGACTACAGCTATACTCTTGAAGAAAAGCCTTTCGACCAGAACCCACAGATAAGCAAAGAAAAGATATATGTGCTTTCGCAGACACACAACCTTGACGGATACATGTCTGAATATGATGATATAGACCACTTCTGCTTTGATACAAGCTGCTTTTTCTATGACTTCTCTACAGAGGAACTTGAACAGCTTTCCGACTATATCATATATCACACCCACAATGATGGCGAAACTATTCCTGTTGCCGTTGATATATCCAAAGCTCCGAGGTTACTAAGACTAACCTTACGATGGACCAGCCTTGTTACGGTATAGTTCAGTCAGCAAGTCATCCCGAAATGCTGACTTCATAAGATATGTGTTTGGAATGAATAAGTAATATATATTCATTCCATCTATATCTTTAGCATACTCACTAAAACCAAGCTTTTATAAGCCCTATCGATGGCTTATTGTCCTTATGTATACAGGCATAGAGCTCGTCTATGCCTAAGTATTCCTTAGCATAGCTTATTATTGCACTGCACACTTCATATGCTGTCCCTTTATTCTGATAATTTTTCCTACAAGATAGCCGAGTTCCTGACAGTTACTGCCATCTATACTCCTGTTTCTATTCCCATCCTTCCGACAAGTTCACCCGTACTTCTATCATATACAAGCCACAGACCATAATCAAAAATCCATACATATTAGCTATATAGTTCCTGACGAATTCCTCTCCTCATTTTCTTCATATAGCTGCTCAATGTACTCACAGTCTGACAGTGTCGCATATAATCCATACAATTCCTTAAGGTCGTCCTCACACTCTTCACGGACAATATAGCGCTCTGTTTCCAGTATCAATACTGGCACACCCATTTTTCTTGCAAATATATGCTCACAATATTCTTTGGTTATATCCTCAGAATTGTATACAATATACCTGGCATTTCCACTGTAATCCTCTCCAAGCCCGATATCTGCTGCCACATCAGAGATATAAGAATTATATCCATCACTTATAATTATATCTTTATCCGGCTCATACCCTGCCATATCATTAAATACAACATTATGGCTTTCTTTATATTGTCTGTTATTGTACTTTTAATATAAGAATAATTCTTCTTTTCGGATATGCATACATATACATTTCTTAATGCTGACTTATACTGCATATATTCTATGTGCCTTTCTTACTTCTTAATATAATAGCGGCAAATCTTATAATTGCCCACGCTTATGGAATAAAGTTTTGCCCCATAGCCAAATATAATTACATCTTCATAATCATAACTATCAAATCCTTTGCAATAAACTTTGACCCCTTAACCACTGCAGCATTACTTAATATTCTAATGGTTTTATGGGGTGTACATAAATCATTGACTTTACCAATGCCACCTTTAATATATACAATGATATGATGTATGTGTCAAAGACCTTTTCAGGCATCATATTTATAATTAAGATAATCTATTATATGGAGGTTTATTATGGCAAATCAGAATCCTGTTGTAACATTTACAATGGAAAATGGTGATGTGATGAAGGCTGAACTTTATCCAGATGTTGCACCTAATACAGTAAACAACTTTGTAAGTCTTGTAAAGAAGGGCTTCTATGACGGGCTTATATTCCACAGAATAATCGCCGGCTTTATGATTCAGGGTGGCGACCCTGATGGCACTGGTATGGGTGGTCCTGGCTACTCTATCAAGGGTGAATTCAACTACAATGGCTTTGACAACAGCCTTAAGCACTCAAGAGGCGTGCTTTCTATGGCCCGTGCGCAGCACCCAGACTCAGCTGGCTCACAGTTCTTCATTATGCATGCTAACGCTCCACATCTTGATGGACAGTATGCTGCTTTCGGTAAGCTTATTGAGGGCGAAGATGTATTAGACAAGATTGCTTCTGTTGATACAGATTATAGCGACAGACCAAGAAAGCCACAGGTTATGAAGACAGTAACTGTTGAAACTTTCGGTGTTGATTATGACGAACCTGAAACATTATAATAATGTCGGCAGAAATCGGTCATAAAGTTATTCGTGCATACACGGCTATACTTTTAAGCTTATGACCTGTCATTACACTAAAAATGTAATTAAAATTGTCACATTTAAAAATTCTGGATATGTACAAGCAATAATTATCAGCCTGCACATACCCAGAATTTTTATAATTACGGAAGTATTAAAATTGTAGTCCAATCAGAAATGTCCACCCGAACTGCCTGAGTTGCCACCTGAGCTTATCCACCAGAGCTGCTGCCTGAACTTGTTTGTATATGTCTTGTTGTTACAGTTGTATTAATAAATATATCACGTCTATCCGCAACATCATAATTGTGGTTCTTTGTATACTCTGTGCTTGAAACAGTCATCTTTGCCTTGGCACTGCTCATCATGGCAAGAACTGCAACAATAGCTATAACTGCTGATATACCAAGCTTTACAGGCATATAATATGTCATCTTTGATACTATGCTTGTATTAAGCTGTCTTTCTATTCCCTGAATATACTTCTTGCATCCTTTATAGTAATCACCATCTGATAACCTATTTTCTGCCGACTCTCTTATACTGTCTAACTTGCTTTGTGATATATCGCTCCTGGCTCTTCCTGATGTAACTATACGGTCAGCCCTTGAAGTCATATCTATTCCGTATACTACAGCATCACAGTTGCTGCCTGTGCCGTTGTAACCATACTGGCTTTCAAGTATTGACCTTAAATATGTGTCCATAGGACTGTAGTCAAGATTCTGGTTCATAGTTATAACTATGATATCCACCTGACACTTATCTGAGGCTTTCTTACACAGCTCACTAAGACTTTGTTCCTCTGATGTGCTTAATATACCTGCATCATCTATAACATAAGTCTTTCCTGTGCTTTCCTCAGCCATAACCTCCGAGGTCTTAAAGACATTACACCTGCTGCAGTCATCATAAACATAATCAATGCAACACCGACTAAAGCTGCTTTTCTTGCGCCTGCCAAAACCTTTGCCCTGTTGACAGACACTATACTTTCCAATGTATCCCTAACTATATTAATCATATAAACAACAGACTCCAATCATAGTGATAATAAGAGTTATAACAAATATTGCCACACCATATATAGCAGCCTTTGCACCGCTTATAGGTCTGTCTGCCACTATCTTGCCTGTCTGACCGTTAAGATAGAAGTGAAACTCCTTATTCTTAAAACGGAAGTTAAGCATCCATACTGGAAAAAGCGCATATTCACTGCCCCTGACCTCATACTTACATTATTACCTGTTATAGACACACTTGAATAACCTTTGATAGTATCTCTTGTAATATCAGTTATGTACCTGTCAGCTCTTTTCTTAGCTCTTTCTTCCATCTCACCTGCTGTATAGTTAAATCTTTCTGAAAGATAACCTGAAAGATATGGCATAGCAAAGTTCTCTATATCTTCATAGTTATAAGGTTCAAGCATATCCATCTCTTTATCCGGCATCTTCTCTGAGGCATCCGCTGGTATTCTGTTAAACTGCGCACGCACATCCCTGTATACATCAAAATGGTCTGTGTATGTGTACTCTGTATCACCCTTCCTTGTTGTCCTTACCTTATTGGCATGGGCATTCATCTGTGACCTTGCACTATAGCTGTACAACCAGAATGGCACATATACGCCACTTATCTTTTCTATCGTACTTGATGTCGATAATTCCTTAGGTGTTAATGGACCTTTTTAACCACTTCTTATATATATCCACCGCCTGATTTTTATTAATCTTAAAAGGTATTATTACCTGTGGCTTGAATTCGCCCTGCAGCCTGTCTTCAACCAGTGTAGGATTACCACAATAAGAACAAAATGTTGCTGATGTATATTCATCGGCTACAAGCTGTGCACCACAGCTCTGGCAGTTGTATATCTTCATATCAGGAACACTGCCTCTTTCGGCCTTAGGCGCCTCTTCTTTACTATCAACACCTGCAACTTTCCATCAGGGAAGCATATTCTTTCTCATAGGTCTTAACATCGATACTGGTCTGACACCTGCTGCACTTAAGCTTCTGTGTATCGCTGTCGAATTCCATAGCCGCGCCACAACCTGGGCACTTATATATAACTGGCATAATCCCTCCTATTATAATTATATTTTTGGTAATTTTGACGTTCGTTCATAAAATGTTCATATTGCATCCAATAAGAATTAACATTATGAACATTCTTTCTTCACTTTTAGTCAATATACTTCAAATATAGACAAGAGCGAATGAAATAAATCATTATGATATAGCTTTAACAATCTTTTATTCTTGTCTTGTTAATAATCAGCTTATTTACATTTATTTGTTCTTCATAAATATGAGTTGTTTTAAATATATTTGTATATTGCAACTCTTCCCTCTTTCAAAGCCACTCCATAACGGAGTGTATTAGGCGCTGCTTAATCATATAACAAAAATGATGCAATTAAAACTACCAGTCCAGCAACCATCATAATAATACCATTCTTCTTATTCTTTTCATTAGTTGCCTTGTCAATATTCACACTATCTCTCTGGTCATAGAAAAGATTAAAATTCTTCTTTGCTGTAATATACTTGCTAAATCCATAAATAACACAACAGCACCAATAACAAACATCATAAATCCAATAAAGGGAATGTATGAGTCACCTCTGTTTTATCCAGATTATAAAAATCCGCTTCCGCTGCTATAAACTGTAATGTATTAAGAATATATCCCATATTATTACCTCTCCTTTCCATCCTTTGCACATACCTTGCAATTAATATAGTAATATGTCAGAGTCAAAAGGCATTACCCAACCTGACTAATGTTTATGGATTGCGCCATCTGGATTTTTCATTTTCTAAATTATACTTCTTTTTAGTATTAATCACAACCAAAATATAGCCTTTTGTATTATAAATCAACATTACGCACTTATTATATTGATTTTTCTAACTATTTCCTTTTCTTTTCAGTATATTTAATGTATAATAGATAAAAGAGTGGGCGGTAAAACTGTACACATAATTAATTATCAGGAGGTTTGTATTTATGTTAGTTTCAGCAAAGAAATGTTAGAAAGCCAGAGATGGCAAGTATGCTGTTGGACAGTTCAATATCAACAATCTTGAGTGGACAAAGGCTATTCTTCTTACAGCACAGGAGATGAATTCACCTGTTATTCTTGGTGTTTCTTGTGGCGCTGGTAAATATATGACTGGTTTCAAGACAGTTGCAAGTATGGTAAGCGCTATGATTGATGACCTTAAGATTACAGTTCCGGTTGCTCTTCACCTTGACCACGGAACTTATGAAGCCTGCTTTGACTGTATCGATGCCGGTTTCTCTTCTATCATGTTTGATGGATCTCACTATCCAATCGAAGAAAATGTTGAAAAGACTAAGGAATTAGTTGCTATCTGCAAGGAAAAGGATTATCTCTGGAAGCTGAAGTTGGATCTATCGGTGGAGAAGAAGACGGAGTTATCGGTATGGGTGAGTGTGCTGACCCTGATGAGTGCAAGGCTATCGCAGACCTTGGCGTAGATATGCTTGCAGCAGGTATTGGTAACATTCATGGAAAGTATCCGGCTAACTGGCCAGGATTAAGCTTTGAAACACTTGCTGCCGTAAAGGAAAAAGTCGGCGATATGCCATTAGTATTACACGGTGGTACAGGAATCCCGGAAGATATGATCAAGAAGGCTATATCTTTAGGTGTTGCCAAGATCAATGTTAATACAGAATGCCAGCTTGCTTTGCTGCTGCAACAAGAAAGTATATAGAAGACGGCAAAGACCTTGAAGGTAAGGGATTTGACCCAAAGCTCCTCGCTCCTGGATGTGAAGCTATTAAAGAAACTGTACGTGAGAAGATTAATCTTTTCGGTTCAGCTGGAAAAGCCTGATCAGCACAGTAATAGGAGTACTATGAGCAACAACTACAATGATGATGATTTAAACGATTTTAATGATAATGATGATATATTAAAAGATGATGGCTTTATCGACAGTGACGATAATTTCCCAGATGAGGATTACATTGACGAGGATGATGCCGATGCTGTATTTAACCGCAATGAAAAGCAAAGAAAGGTCTGATATAATCCGCAGGATTATACTTGTTATATCCGTTGGTGTATTCATATTTGCAGCATACAATCTTATTAATATATTCCTTGCATACCATAAAGCAGATGTAATCTACGATAACATACAGCAGGATGTTCTTGATGAGGACTCCCACACAAATGTTGTTATCGGTGAAGATGAGCAGGAGGTTGAAATTCCATTTACATACAACCATCAGGCTCTGCTTAACATCAATTCACAGGGTATAGGCTATATATATATTCCTTCGATTGACTGTAGACTTCCTATGGTTCAGGGTGATGATAATGACTATTATCTTACACACACATTTAACAAGGAATATAGTGCTAACGGATGCCTTTTGAAGATTACAGAATTAACGGCGGATTATCTGCCAGCCAGATAATCATATATGGTCACAATATGAGAAACGGCGCTATGTTTGGCAAGCTGAAAACTATCAGGATTATTCTTTCTGGAATAATTCCGGTAATGATGTATTATATATATATACAGGCAATGTTATCAAGGAATATAAGATATTCAGTTGTTATATAAGCGAAGCTATAAGTGATACATACACATTTAACTTCCCTACTCTTGAATCTATGAGAGATTATGCAGTTAATATGAAAGCCAAGTCTATGTATGACACCGGCGTTGATGTTTCCACGGCAACACAGGTAATCACATTGTCAACCTGTACAAATGATGGTGAACAGCGTTTTATCGTACATGGCATGTATGTTGGAGCCTCATTAGAATAGGATTAATATAATAATCATTATATCTGATAATCAATCATTTAATTTTTAATATTTTGTAAAAGAACTTGCATTATTATCAGTAATGAGTTATTTTATTTACAGACAACGATTAGATAGTTGTCACTAATCAAATAAGGTAGAACAAAGGCGTTCATGTTATACATATTAATATGTGTGTATATGTGAATGCCTTTTAGTTTTACTAATAGAATAATAATCTATGAAAAGGAAGGATGAAAAGTTATGAGCGAAAAATTCAATGTAGCTGACATCTTCGGCGAAAATGTGTTCAATGACGCAGTTATGAAAGAACGTTTACCAAAAACGTTTACAAAATCTTAAATTAGCAATTGCAGGTGTTCAGGAATTAAATATTACTGATGCAGATGTTGTCGCTAATGCAATGAAGAATTGGGCTATCGAAAAGGCGCAACTCATTACACACATTGGTTCCAGCCTTTGACAGGAACTACTGCTGAAAAGCATGATTCATTTATTTCAGCACCTAATGAAAACGGAAAGGTTCTTATGGAATTCTCTGGTAAAGAATTAATAAAGGGCGAGCCAGATGCTTCATCATTCCCTTCAGGTGGTCTTCGTGCTACATTCGAGGCAAGAGGATATACAGCATGGGATTGTACATCACCAGCCTTTGTTCGTGAAGGTGCACAGGGTGCAACACTTTGTATTCCGACCGCATTCTGCTCTTATACAGGAGAAGCACTGGATCAGAAGACACCTCTTCTTCGTTCAATGGATGCTGTTAACGAGCAGGCTTTAAGAATTGTAAGATTATTCGGAAATACAACATCTAAGAAGGTTACTCCATCTGTAGGTGCTGAACAGGAATACTTTATAGTAGATAGAGAAAAATATCTTCAGAGAAAGGATCTTATCTTCACTGGACGTACATTATTCGGTGCTATGCCACCAAAGGGACAGGAACTTGATGATCACTACTTCGGTTCTATCCGTGAAAGAATTGCTGCATTTATGAAGGATATCAACGAAGAATTATGGAAGCTCGGCGTATCTGCCAAGACACAGCATAACGAAGTAGCACCAGCACAACACGAATTAGCTCCTGTATATGCACAGTGCAATATTGCTACTGATAACAACCAGCTTATGATGGAGGTTATGAAGAAGGTTGCTTACAGACATGGTCTTGTATGCCTTCTCCACGAGAAACCATTTGCTGGAGTTAATGGTTCTGGTAAGCACAACAACTGGTCTATTACTACAGATGATGGAATCAATCTTCTCGAACCAGGTAAGACACCTCACGAAAACATCCAGTTCTTACTTGTACTCGGTGCTATTATGAAGGCTGTTGATACACACGCTGATCTTTTAAGAGAATCTGCTTCTGACGTTGGTAATGATCACAGATTAGGAGCAAATGAGGCACCTCCGGCAATCATCTCTATCTTCCTTGGAGAGCAGCTTGAGGATGTTGTTATGCAGCTTATCGACAAAGGTGATGCTACTAACTCAATACAGAAGGGCAAATTAAAGACTGGTGCTTCTACACTTCCTGACCTTAACAAGGATGCTACTGACAGAAACAGAACATCACCGTTCGCCTTTACAGGAAACAAATTCGAATTCCGTATGGTAGGTTCATCAGATTCAATTGCTCCTGCTAACGTAGTTCTTAACACAATCGTTGCAGAAAGCTTTAAGGAAATCGCTGACCAGCTTGATGGAGTAGAAAACTTCGATATGGCTGTTCATGATCTTATCAAGAAGCTCTTTACTGACCATCACAGAATCGTATTTAACGGAAACGGTTATTCCGATGAATGGGTAGCAGAAGCAGAAAGAAGAGGTCTTCCAAATATCAGATCTATGGTTGATGCTATTCCTGCTCTTATTACTCCTAAGGCCGTTAAGCTTTTGAAAGCTTTGGTGTATTTACAGAGGCTGAATTAAAGTCAAGAGCTGAGATTAAGTATGAAGCTTATGCAAAGGCTATTAATATAGAAGCAAAGACGATGATTGATATGGCTGGAAAGCAGATTATACCTTCAGTTATTTCTTACACAACAGAGCTTGCTAATTCAGTTCTTACTGTTAAAGATGCTGGTGCTGATGCTTCAGTTCAGGCTGACCTTCTTGCAGAGGTATCTGGTTACTTAAAGGATATGAAGGCTGCTTATACAAAGCTTATCGATGTTACATCTAAGGCTGCAACTATCGATGATATTGTTGCACAGGCTACATATTTCAGAGATGAAGTTAAGACTACTATGGATGAGTTAAGAGCTCCTGCTGATAAGCTTGAAATGATTGTTGACAAGGAATTCTGGCCATTCCCAAGCTATGGAGATTTATTATTCGAGGTATAATTGTTATATAGTTACTATGCAATATAATGCCTGCATAGAGATTACATAATATAACAGGTAATATTCCTATACACTGCATTAAAATTCCCCGATAGATTATGGTAATAACCGATATCTATCGGGGATTTTATAGCTTTATGACGAATGGACGATAGATATGAAAAGGTCTTTTTCAGTAACTTTGTCATATATGGCTGCACTGGTCTTACTGAAAACTGGCTTATGTGCGGCAAAGAAACCCTGAAGAAATGGCAGCCCTCGTTACAAAGCTTGTTTCTACAGGAGTTAAGTCACTTTTATAATTAAATTACTGTGGGTAGTTAAGTCTTTCTGGCACTGGGTTATCAAGCACCTCTTCCTTGAACTTCTTCATATATCTTGGCAAGTGTAAGGTTGTTGTCAAGATAGTTACCGCAATCGCGTGGTGAATATCCCGGTATTTCGCCCTCATATGAAAGTACATACTCAGCGCCTTCCCTTAACACATCAAGTATATCCTCTGACTTTAAGTCGCCTGCAAATATAACATAGAAACCTGTACGGCAGCCCATAGGTCCGAAGTATATAGTCTTGTCTGCCCACTCTTTATTATTTCTTAAAATGTAGCCATAAGATGCTCTATTGAATGTATGCCCGCTGTATCCATAGGTGCCTCTACATTAGGTCTTGTAAATCTTAAGTCAAATGTTGTGAGTACAACATCTCCCTGATAATCCTTTCTTGATACATAAACACCTGTTAAAAGGTCAAGGTGATTAACTGTAAAACTTGCTATTTTATTCATAATAATCCTCATTTCTGCGCACATTTTTATAATTAAATTGTGCCAGATGCGCCAGACACAATCTATATATATTTATAATACTACTTTCATTATATAAAATGTTATTTTATATTTATAACACTACCACTACATATAAGATATTATTATTTTTATAAGACTACCATAATTATATAAAATGCTATTATTTTTATAGAACTAGCTTCTTTGATATAAAATGTTATTATTTTTATAACATCACGATTATCATCTAAAAAATTATTGTTATAAATATATCTTATTGGGTATCTTTAATATAAACCATTCTTCTATTTTCACTTGTAACCTTTATAATAAGGCACTTGATACCCATTATAAACTTAGACAGTGTAGAATAGCCGTATTCTTTTACCTTAAAATCCGGATAATTAGTGTGTATCTTCTGACCAAGTGCTCCAAGCTCTACTCCGTTTTCACTTGACTTTACATAGCTGACAGCATACTCTGTCACCTTTTCTTTCATATTCTTGTCCTCTCTAAGCGCACAAGAACAGTATTGTTAAACTTCTTAAGTTCGAGGCTGTTCATTTCCTCTAGAAATGTAGACAATGAGCTGTAACCATAGTTTCTTACGTCAAAGTCAGAATACTTTTTCTGTAGTCTGCTGCCTATTTCACCAAGTCCGGTCTGTCTTCCCTTGTTATCATTCTCCTGTATTATCTCTATTATAGCATTTTCTATCTTAGACTGCTTAATAATATTGTTGCTTGCCTTTTTCTTAGCTGGCTTGCTATCCGGCTCATCTTCATGCGCCTGCTCTCTTAACAGCTCAAGGTCTGTAAACACCGAACATGCTGCCCTGAAGGAACGTGGTGTCTTATTCTCTCCCATTCCAATAACATCCATACCAGACTCTCTTAACCTGCTTGCAAGCCTTGTGAAATCACCATCGGAAGACACTATACAGAAACCGTCAACATTATTGGTATACAGAATATCCATCGCATCTATTATAAGCGTTGAATCTGTTGCATTTTTCCTACTGTGTTGCGGAACTGCTGGATAGGTGTTATAGAATTCTCCATAAGCTCCTTCTTCCACTTGTTCGCCTGCGTACTTGTCCAGTCTCCATATATTCTCTTATATGTTATAACACCGTACTTAGTCATCTCATCTAATATATCTGAAATATACTTTGAAGATATATTGTCTGAGTCTATAAGTACTGCGTATCTCTTATCATCCACTTTTTCTCTCCTTTCTACATTTATTGAAAAATCAGACATTCATTACATCTGATGTCTTACTATTTTATATTCATCATTACTCTGATAATATGGACATTCCCTATACTCTGATGTCAGTAATCTTGCGTAATCATCCTCGTCCATATCTACATCACATACATATTCTTCTGTTTCTTCGTCATATATCATATTGTTACAATAATCACAGTTATAATGCGCTACCGCCATATTTTTAATCCTCTCTTTACAACCTTATCTTTTACATCATTATATTACACTTTATATTCTTTTCTAATCAAATGTACTATAATTTTATTCATTTCCTTATTGATTTATTTATAGATTACCTTTCAAATATATGCAGATTACCATCATCTATTAAATAACTTTTCTTTATTATTATCATCTATATATCGGATAATACAACCTGCATTTTATCCAGAATTATTATTTAAGCACCTCGTTCATACTGCCGGTTCTATAACCGTCAAGGTCAAGCGATACGTACTTAAAGCCTATATTATGCAGCTTCTCTGAAACAGCATTTCTTATATCCTTATCCATAAAACGGTCTATATCATCCGGTGATAATTCTATTCTTGCAATGCCCGACTGTAATCTTACCCTGAACTGTCCAAAGCCAAGACTTCTTATATACTTTTCTGCCTCATATACCATATTCAGCTTTTCGCCTGTTATCTTCTCTCCATATGCAAGTCTTGAGGCAAGACAGGCTGCCGATGGCATATTCCATGTAGGAAGACTTAACATATGTGATAACTGTCTTATCTCATTCTTTGTAAGTCCTGCTTCTTTCAAAGGACTTCTTACTCCCAGCTCTTTTATGGCACGCATACCCGGTCTGTAATCGCTGTCATCATCCACATTAGTTCCTTCTGCGACAACATTTATCCCCATATCAGCCACAATTTTTCCTACATTTGTAAATATAGCTTTCTTGCATATATAACATCTGTCCGGTGGATTAACATCTATTCCCGGTATTGAGAGCACATCGGCTTTATAAATAACGTGCTTTACTCCTTCACCCTCGCAGAATTTCTTTGCACCTAAAAGCTCATCATCTGTTACAAAAGTGAGCTTATAGTCACTGCAACTGCATTTTCACCTAATACATCATGCGCCACCTTCATAAGAAATGTTGAGTCCACGCCTCCTGAAAATGCAATAGCTAACTCCCCACATTCTTTAATAATCTTTTTAAGTTCTCATACTTATTCTTTGCAGCATTGGTTATATTCTGTTCTGCCACTTATTTATTCTCCTGTTCATGTCTGATTTATTCAACATTTCATTATTCAGTAAATTATCTCTGTCTGATTTATTCAATATCATTATAATCATCAAGGAAGCTGTGTCTTTCTCCATGCTGCTTATATGCGATAACTGTATCAAGATTGACATTTTCAACACTTCTGAATATGTTCTTCTCGATGTACGGACTAACCAGTGTCAGGTCTTTTATAAGCTGCTTTATCTCTGCTCTCTTAGAACCTTTTCCTGTTCCTCCACACGAAGCACATCCTTCTGTGAAACGGCATGCACACTGTATGAACTGAAGATTATTATAATCCTTCCAGTGGATAATGTCAGCCTCTCTTATAAGATACATAGGTCTTATAAGTTCCATGCCTTCAAAGTTGGTGCTGTGAAGCTTTGGCATCATGGTCTGTATCTGCGCACCATACAGCATACCCATAAGAATAGTTTCTATGACATCATCATAGTGGTGTCCAAGTGCGATCTTGTTGCATCCAAGTTCTTTTGCCTTACTGTACAGATAACCCTTCTCATTCTTGCGCACAGATAACATGGCGACTCTGTTATATCGACAACTGTATCAAATATTTCTGTTTTAAATACAGTTATAGGTATATCCAGAAGCTTTGCGTTGTTAAGAATAACATTATAATTAAGGTCATTATATCCCGGATTCATCACGAGAAATACAAGGTCAAAGTTGTTCTTCCCGTGCTTCTTCAATTCCTGGAACAGCTTTGCCATAAGCATAGAGTCTTTTCCGCCGGAAATACAGACAGCTATCTTATCACCATCCTGTATAAGGTCATATTCATTAAGCGCCTGTGTGAACTTTCTCCATATAGGCTTTCTGAACTTCTTAACTATGCTTCTTTCTATTTCCTTAACCCTGTCTGCTGCATCTTCGCTGCTTTCGTCTTTATCTTCCTCTATATACTTAGTAAACTTCCACTTAAGATACGCCACGAAACCACCATCAATGCTGTATGCTTCATATCCCATATCCTCAAGTGTGTCCTCAAGTTCTTCACTCTTCTGACCTGAATAACATAAAAGATATATTGGAACATCCTTTGAATATGTATTAATAAACTTTTCTCTTCCACCTGTATTATCTGCCTTAAGGTCTTTCATCATATCTTCCCAGAAATACCAGACAGCAGACTCCATAGTTTCCTTATCATATTCCTCTTTATCTCTCATATCTATAATAACTTTATCTCTTTTATCATCATAAAGCTGTTGTACTGTTCTCATTATAATCCTCATTTCTTATATGTCTGATTTTTTCAATTTTATCTTTTCAATCTATGATTTTTCAAGCTACAACTTATATATCTTTGAGCTTATATATTTTATGATATGAGGGTCAAAAGGTATTTTGCCCTCATTTATGATTAATCAGATTACTCTATGCTCCGCATTCCGTAATCTGACTCCACCTCGAATCCGCTAATTTACTAGCTTCGCATAGTAAATTGCTACTTTCTCGGTGTAGTGTAGGTCACTAAGGTATACATCGAATTGCATGCAAGCATGCATCGATGATACCTTTTGACCCTTTAATCATTTTATATTATCGTCATTTATCCGGTACACATCATCTTAACATATTTTTTTCGCTGATTCTATATTTTGAAGGGATTGCATATATTTCCTTTTAAATGTACAGCTATATATAAAGCTCCCATCCAACCTGACTTATCTACATGTCTGGTTGGATAGGAGTTAGGAATTCTACTCTATTCTTTCATTAATGTTCTCAATCCACTATCTATACTGCGCCCAAATGAATTAATAAACTTTATATATATTTTCAAAACTGAACAGATATTAAGTTATATTTCATACGGATAATAGATGAATGTACTCTAAATCTACACAATGCGTAGATTAATTACTTACAATATCTCCTTCATCATATTCCCCATCCTCATAACCTTATTCTTCTGCTCGTCATTGAATTCCATCCATATTCTCTGCATAACATAATATCTTCTGTCATACAGATTAAGATACATTGATGGGCGGTAGTTATATACGTTATACATATTAACGAGGGTATCAGCATCAGGATATATAATCTCTTTCTCATATTTACGATACTTTTTCTGGTTACATAAAGCTTTGATGACATCGTATCCTGTGAATAATGCATAACCGTGCGTACATATTCAAGCATCGTGAACTCATCCCACTGTTTTAACATATAGTCAAGAAGCCTGTCTTCATCTGTAACCTGTCTTCCGCTCATTATCTCCAGATTACGGTAATGCATTATACTCTCTGCAATTATTTTCATAGCAAAGGTCTGGTGCTGTCGTCATACTCACTCATAACAATGTCAAGTTCCTCTGTACTCACATTACTACTTTTCCACACACCAGCTCATCTATATCTATTCCATTTTCATGCAGGGACTTCATATTATTAAAAGATACAATAATATGCCCATTTTCACGTTTAGAATAATCATCCTGCGATATTCCTAACTTCTTTCCCATCTCAGTCTGATTATAGCCCAACCTTTTCCTATAATTCTTCATTCTGCTACAAAATCTTCATAGTGAGTGCTGTTCATCTGCATTATCCTCATAATAAATTACAGCCCACATAAATGCAGACTGTAATTCCGATATTTCCAACAATTCTTATGAAAATTTTATAACATTAGCTAGTATCCCAAATAGGTCAATAATTGCATAACTTGTCAAATAAAGTCTTTATCTCGCTAATATTTTTCTAAGTCTTTCTCAGGTGTACTTATAGGTGATATGTTATAATTCTTTACAAGTATGTCCAGTACATTTGCAGATATAAATGCTGGCAATGTAGGACCTAAGTATATATTCTTAATTCCAAGATGAAGAAGTGTAAGAAGAATACATACAGCTTTCTGCTCATACCACGAAAGCACCATTGATAATGGAAGTTCATTTACGCCACATCCAAATGCTTCTGACAACGCTATGGCAACCTTTATGGCACTATATGCATCGTTGCACTGTCCCATATCCATAATCCTTGGAAGCCCGTCTATCTCGCCTAAGTCAAGGTCGTTAAATCTGTACTTTCCGCAGGCAAGTGTAAGTATGATTGAATTTTTGGTGTCTGCTTCACGAATTCTGTGTAATAGTTTCTTCCCGGTCTTGCACCATCACAGCCGCCCACAAGGAAGAAGTGGCTTATGTCACCATTTTAACACCTTCTATAACCTTGTCAGCTACCGAAAGAACAGTTCCATGTCCGAAACCTGTCATAACATAACTTCCTCCATTTATTCCTGTTCTTTCCTGTCTTTCCTTATAACCGCCAAGCTCAAGTGCCTTATTGATAACTGGTGTAAAGTCTTTTCGCCAGCCGCATTTTCATCTATATGAACCATCTGCGGATACGATACCACTTCTGTTGTAAATACCCTGTCTTCGTAGCTCTTTCTGACTGGCATAAGACAGTTAGTTGTAAATAATACTGCACCCGGTATGTTATCGAACTCTTTCTGCTGATTCTGCCATGCTGTTCCAAAGTTACCCTTAAGGTGTGGATACTTATTAAGCTTGGGATATGCATGTGCTGGTAACATTTCACCGTGAGTATATATATTTATGCCCTTATCCTTAGTCTGTTCGAGCAGCATATGAAGGTCTTTTAAGTCATGACCTGTCACAACGATAAATGGTCCCGGCTCTACACTGAGTGATACCTTTACCGGCGCTGGTGTGCCGTAGCTTGTTGTGTTTGCCTTATCAAGAAGCTCCATACACTTAAGATTAACTTCTCCAACCTCCAACACAACTGGTAAAGCTGCTCACTATCCATATCATAGCTTATGATTGAAAGCGCCTTATAAAAGAAATTATTGACTGTTTCATCTGTGCAGCCTAACACCATTGCGTGATATGCATACGCCGCCATTCCTCTTATACCAAATAATATAAGTGACTTAAGCGAACGTATATCCTCATCTGCATCCCATATATTATTCATATCATAATCATCTGTATTGCCGCATCTTGACTGGCAGACACTGCAATCTGGCGATATTATATTCTTTTCCTTATGAACTCTGTCTATCATATTTTTAAGAGTTTCATTATTGAAATTAACATTTGTTATAGTTGTAAATAAACCTTCTATTATTATTCTGTCTGTATTATCTGTCTTTGGATTACTTCCACACGACTTTGCAAGCCCTATAAGTGCGCCTGTAAGCTCATCCTGAAGCGCCGCTGTTGTTGAGTCCTTTCCACATACACCTGCATTTCCCATGCAGCCTGTACATCCTGCTGTCTGTTCACACTGAAAACAAAACATATTCTTATCCATGTATATAATCTCCTTTATTCTTATATTTTACACTTATAAATGTATTTATACATTTTATTATGATGTAAGTAACTTTTGACACTCACATCTTATTATACTTTACTGATTTTTCCGTTGTATATACAACATTTTATTCTTTTGTTTATTGTATTATTTCACTATTTTTCGACACATTTTTCTTTGTTTTTATATAAAATACACTATGCAATATACCGATATTATTATATACTTAAAGAAAATTACAAAGATCATAAGTATATTATGATGTAAGTGTCAAAAGTATAAATCACACAATACAACGGAGGTGTTGTTTATGAAAATACAAGATTTTGTGATATGAATAAGTTTGAACAGATTATGTCAAACTGGGCTAAAAGTACAGGACTTGCTACAGTCGCTGTTGGTGATGACGGCAAGTATATAAGTGACTGCTACAATTTCACCGATTTCTGTATTAAGCTGACAAGAGGATGTGCTGAAGGTAAAGACGATGTGAAAAATGTGACCGTGAAGGCCATGGTGTTTATCCCTGTCATGCAGGGCTTGTCGACTTTGGTATTCCTATAACTCTTGATGACGGTACAGTTCTTGGAAGTATTATCGGCGGTCAGGTTCTTCCTGATCATCCTGACGAAGACAAGTTCAGGACAACAGCAAGAGAGCTTGGTATCGATGAAGACAAGTACATAACCGCACTTAAGAAAGTAAATGTAAGAACAACTGAGGAAATTAATGCATCTGCTGAACTTCTTGGCGATGTTATCAATATGTTTGTGCGTGCAAGCTATACTTCTTACCAGAACTCACATATTCTTTCAGAATTAAAGACCGGAATAAGCAATGCTGCCATTCAGCTACAGACCGCTAACGACAAGGTTAAACAGATTGATGGCTTCAGCAAACGTCAGAATATCCTTGCGCTTAACGCTTCTATTGAAGCTGCCCGCGTAGGTGATGCTGGAAGGGCTTCGCCGTTGTTGCCGTGGAAGTCCAGAAGTTAGCCAAAGGTATGGGTGAGGCAAGTTCAGATATTAATAAAGCTATCAAAGAAGTAACACAGACAATTACTTCACTGGATAAAGAATAAAAATATGCCGCACAAAGTTTTATATATGCTTTGTACGTGGTTTTAAAGTAACGTGAATTGCACAGTAATGCAGCAATCCAGATACATAAGTCAGGGGCAAAACTCAAAGTCTTATCCTGCAAACATAAATGACTTTTTGAACTTTTGCCCTTGACATCATATTATTGACATTCCTCTATCTGTCAGTACTCTCGATTTCTCCTGTAAATCCAGCTTCTTTTATCATATTGAGAGTATCATCTATTCCCTGTCCGCCTGCTGTAAGGTATCCTGATGCAAATATTGAGTCTACTACCTTAAACAATGTTGGCTCTATTCCTTGAAGTATACCTCTCTTCCTGCTGCACATCTTATGTCTGACTTAGGCACCATAAGTCTTGCAAGACATAGCACCTTAAGGCAGTACTGCTGTGTAAGTCCTGATATATCCCTGTCGGCAAGTCTTGTGCCCTTTATAGGAAGAAGGAAGTTGATAGGAACTGACTCAGGATTAATCTCTCTTATATCCATAAGCATATCAACTACATCACTCTTGCTCTCTCCCATTCCTATTATTCCACCACAGCACATTTCAAAGCCTATGCTCTTTAACATACGGATATTATTTATTCTCTGGTCGTATGTATGTGTTGTGCAGATATTTGGATAATATGAACGGCTGCTGTTTAAGTTATGATTTATTCTGTTAAGTCCAGCATCCTTAAGCATCCTTGCCTGCTTTTCTGTAAGAAAGCCTATAGAACAACATATCTGTGTATCATTTTTCTTCATTTTACGAATTCTGTCTGCAAGGTCTTCTATCTCAGCATCTGTGAAGCTGATACCGCTGAGTCCTATACAATGTCTTGCAAGATGCTTTTCATCCACAAGGTCATTGTCTCCATAAAGCTTCTCATCCGACACTCTTTTATACTTTTCTATAGCCGCGTGCGACTCACATGACTGCGCACAATATGCACAATTCTGTGAACAGTTGCCGCTTCTTACATTAGTGAGAAGCTGTATGCTCACTTTCTTTCCTTTATACTTAAGGCGCAGCGCATATGCAGTTTCTATGAGCTTATCCAGCTTGTCATCTGGCAGATTAAGTACTTCTAATCTCCTCCTTTGTTAATACGTGTTCTTCATCCCATTTTTCCAATAATTCATCAATAGCTGTTTCTGACATAATAAATGTACTCTCCCTTGTTGTCGTCTAGCGTATACCTGACCGATACGCTGATATACGAATAAGTATAAGAGGGAGATTGCAAATGTCAACGTGTTATTTTATTAAGTTGACATTGAGGTATTGATTCAGATTCAAGATTCAGATTCAGATTCAATAAATCTTTGCAACTAATAATACGCTTTTTATATACTGCAAAAATAATTCTAGTTATTTATAAATAAAAGATACCCGGCACAACCATGCCGGATATCTCTCCACATTTTAATACATTTATACCTGATAAAGCTTCTTAATACGAATACGCCAGAACACGCGCCGGCTCTTTCTTCTTCGCTGCAAGATATGTAATAATGTCCTTACGTGTTATAATTCCTATAAATATGCCACGGTCATCGGTGACTGGCACAAAATTCTGGTTCGTTATTCTCTCAAAAGCTCCTCCATAGATGTATCCACGGTCACACTTGGATAATTCCTTCTGAAATATAACTCATCAACACTCTCCTTTTCAAGCTCTTTGATGTCTATATCCATACCATTGTTCTGGTTAATTCTGCACATATGCCACAGAAAATCTCCCTCAGTTACAGTTCCAACATAGTGCTCATCCTCATCAAGAACCGGAATTGCTGAATATCCATAATGATTCATCTTCTGTAGTCCCTGTCTTAACGTGTCACTATTATAAATGTATGCTACTTTACTCTTAGGCTGTAAAAATGAAATGTTCATAATTATCCTCCACATAATCGTATCCCATATTTAATATCTGTACATCTAAGTATAAATATTGTAACACGTTATCATTAAAACTCATATGGATTATATGCAATTTTCATATATTTTTCATTTTATAATACAGTGGGGTAATTATATATTTTCAATTATAAATGGGCAATTTTAAAATATTATATAATTTTGTGATTTATACTTTCTCAATATAGTTACGTCATTCACCTAATCTATGATATAAGACATTTCAGCTTACAATTCTCTATTGCCTCATCCCAGAAATGCTCATATGACTTGCCTCTTACCTGACATATTATACTTGAATTCATAGCCCCGTGACCTACTATAAGTATATCTTTACCCTTTGCAAGTTCAGGCTTTATTATAGTATCAAGGAATTCACCCGTTCTTGCAAAAGCTCATCCAGACTCTCTGCACCCTTATCTGGTATATATCCAGCCGGATTATGAAAAGAGTATTTACATTATAGCCTGCATCATCTGTATAGCCTTGTATTCCCTCATATTCGCCAAAGCCCATCTCTATAAGTCTGTCATCTATAATAACAGGAACTTTTTCATCCCTGTCCCTTAATACAATATCTGCCGTCTGTCTTGCTCTTGTAAGCGGCGAGCAGTAACATACATCAAAATGCACATTTTTATATTCCTTTGCTGCATTTTCAGCCATAGCTATTCCATTCGCATTAAGTGGTATATCGGTATGCCCTGTAGCTTGTGTAACTCATTCCAGTCAGTCTTTCCGTGACGCATTATGTATAACATTGTTATGTCCTTTCCGTTTCTTATGTGTGATTTTTATTTGTATTATAAATGTATTTTATATTAATAACACTACTTCACAACTTTTTCATAAAAAATATCGTACAGAACTTCCAGGTGTATAATGAGTTTAACCAAAACATTACAAAGGAAAGTGATTCTGTACGACATAATTATTATACAATGAAAAACACTAATTGGTAGACCTTATCATTATTTTTTGATTATTTTGAAACTTTTTCTGCTCCTACAGCGGATACCTTTTACTGGTTCTTTCAATATTGGCATTGTAAGCAACCCATTCAATACGTTAATCACGATTTATAAAGCTTTTATTTCCGCTCAAATGATTGTATCGTTTTACCCTTATAGCTTATAATTCCCACATCGCCTACGGTAATTATAACTTTATCCGCCTGAAAGCTTCTAAGTTTTATACGTTCTTTGTTTTCACATTCCACTACATACCATTCAATATTACCTTGTTGTACGGGTTTTCTAATACTTTTACCATCTGTGTTACAAGCTTTTATTATCATCTTGCTTTTTAACAAAATAATATAATGCTAGTATAATAATCGCCATTATGACTAACCCACAAAAATTATAGGTATCATTATAATCATATCTGAGTTGTCTGTCTGAATATCCATAAATTTACTCCATAACAATATTTTATTGTACTCTAATGTTTATTTCTTTTCTTCTGAGACACTACTGATACAACACATATCACACCTGTCACACCAGCAAGAATATAGAATATTGTTCCACCTATGTTAAATGCCTCATACTTCTCCGTATTTCCACCAAGCTGTTCCGATGATGTTACAATGTATTGACCATCTATCACTGCTCCTGTCAACATTGATGTACCTTGTTGCTATCAGCTGCTTTTTAAAAATAACTCCTAATAATAAAAGCAAATTGTCAAAGTCAAAGTCGCTCCTGTTATTAATTTTTCATTATTTTTTCCTCCTTTTTACTTAGTTCTATTAACATTTTATTTTGACATCTAGTGAATGTCATTTCTGCATTGATTTTATCATAGACTAATAATATTGACAAGCACAAAATGTCATTTTTCCATAACTAATATTCTAATTTAATAAGGAGAGCTTCATGTATAAAACAAAAATTTAATGGAAAAATAATTTATGCGGCGAAAAATAGGTTTATTAAGAAAACAAATTCATCCTAAAGTTTCTCAAAGAGCATTTGCTAATAAATTACAATTACAAGGCATTGATTTAGATAAAAATGCCATTCAACGAATTGAATGTGGTAAACGATTTGTAACAGACATTGAATTAAAAGCATTTGCTCAAATACTGAATACTACCGCAGATGAATTACTTAAAGAATAAAAATGCACTTTCAGATTTTACATCCAAAAGTGCATTTTCCTTATAAATTACGTATTTCCTGATATATCCACCATTACCAGTTAGTTTCATTTCTAAGCTTACTGTAATTTCTCTTTTCAACTCCTTTCTAACACATTTTAGAATTTGATGTAAATACGAAATAAGTGAAAACTACGTAAAATCAAAGATTTAAATCGGCACATTTTGCCTTTATCTAATATACAATCGATTGTATATTCCTTAACAATACCGTCAGCCAATTTACGAAACTGATTTGCACGCTTTGAATTTACTTTAAATACAACTGCAATAATCATGTCCAACAAATAATAATTTGTACTGTAGTTTTTCATAGGTGGCAGTTATCCGAAATTTTCGGATAACTGAAATTTCTTGTAATTCACTATCTCTAAATATTTTTTCACATGATAATTTATTGTACAAAAGTCCACATCATACAATATAACCATCATTTTTATCAGACATATTCTTTCAATTCGTTTTCTTCCGAAAATGCTGTCAATGTTACGCTTGATAACATCATATTCCTTGACCATTTCCCATAGTCCTAGTCCACATACAGAACTTCTTTTGTGCTTGATCTGTTCATATTCTGCTTGTAGCTCAGTAAGATTCTGGAACTTTCTTTATGCCTGCCGTTTTGAGTGCCTTTTATGCCCCTTAATAGAAGATTATTTCCTGTGACGTAACATAGTGTAATTAAAGATGAATTTGCGGAGTAAGAACGATGTACGATATTATATGAACATGTTTACCTTTCAAATCAAAATTTATGCGAAAGATTGCAGGAAAATGAAGTCATAGATGTAGAAAATATAATCACAGATATGTTTAAAACAACCCGCATACTGGCTCTGAAAATGTATGAATACAGAAAGATAGGCAGTGTAGAGAAAATACAACAGAAATTCTGAAAAATGGATTTTCTAACACCTAAAATGGAAAAGCTATCCTCTACTGGCATAGAGGATAGCCTGTAATTCCGTTGATTAAATCAACATATTATAAGTTTCCGATTGTGTAACCGCTGGACGAGTCATATCCTTCGGTTTCTAAGCTGATTATGTACCAGTTTTGCAAATTTTGCAAAAGGTTTAGGAATAGGTGCTTCGGCACCATTTTTTAGGATAAAGCAGAAGGAAGCTGCTTTTCATTTAATCTACTTACATCGACACATTCAGTCTTACCTTAACCATATCCTCTAGATATCTTTTCGTGACAGCAGACAGGCATTTTCTATATGAACAGTATTAGCGAACTGGTCCACAGGCTGCACCTTCTCCACCTTATAACCACGTTCCACCAGTACCTTAAGGTCCCTTGCAAGTGTAGCCGAATCGCAGCTCACATAAACAATCCTGTCCGGTGACATACTTACGATAGTATCCAGCAGTTTCTCATCACAACCCTTTCGCGGAGGGTCTACTACTACAACATCCGGTTTTGTCATATCATATACATTAGTAATATTCTGACTGTCTGAATTATCTGATTTGCCAGCAGTATCAATTCCTGGCAGGTCAATATTATCTGAATTGCCAGTAGTATCTGAATGCTCTGCCTTGTTTGCACTATAGGATTTATCTGCCCCATCAACATCAGCACTACCCTTTGAGGCATTATTCCCATTATTCTTATAAAATGCTGGTACAACCTCCTCTGCCTTTCCAACAAAGAATTCAGCATTGGTTATGTTATTAATTTTTGCGTTATTTTTCGCATCTTCTATCGCCTGTGGAACTATCTCAACCCCGTATACCTGTCCCGCTTTTTGCAAGAAACAACGAAATTGTACCTATGCCGCAGTACATATCCCATACGCTCTCATTTCCTTTGAGGTCTGCAAACTCAAGTGCTTTGTTATATAACACCTCTGTCTGTCTTGGATTAACCTGAAAGAATGAAAGTGGCGATATCTGAAACTTTATATCACCTATATAATCCTCTATATATGGCTTACCATACAATGTTACACATTCTTTTCCAAGTATGACATTCGTATCCTCTTTGTTGATATTAACAACAAGTGATGTAATATGTAAATGTATACCACTATTCCTGCCACTAATCTCCCCATTAAGCTCCTTCACCACATCCACAAGCCCATCTGCTGCCTCTTTCCTTAACATTTTCTTAGTCACAAGGCAGAACATAATCTCATCTGTGTGAAAACCTGTTCTTATAAGTATATGTCTTACAGTTCCTTTATGAATGTTCTCATCGTAAGCGCGGACTCTGTACTTTTCCATCCACGCTTTAACTGCTTTAAGGATAACGGCATTGTCGCTGTGACCTAGCAGGCAGTCATCATCCGGACATGGAATAATAGAGTGGGTATGTCCTGCGTAAAGCCCATAACGATATTGCCGTCTTTGTCCTCTCCTACCGGATACTGTGCTTTGTTGCGGTATCTGAAAGGTTCCTCCATACCAAGTATGTCACACATTTCATAGTCAGTGCCCTCTGTAAGTCCGCCAATTCTCTTTAAATTATCGCTGACAAGCTTCTGCTTATACTTAAGCTGTGCCTCATAGCTCATAGCCTGTATCTGACAGCCGCCGCACTGCCTTGCTATAGCGCAGGCTGGCTCAACCCTGTCCTTCGATGGCTTTACTATATCTACAAGTCTTGCATAGCCATAGTTCTTCTTTGCTTTCATTATCTTTACATTTACAACATCACCGATAACTGTATCCTTAACGAAAAGCGTATATCCGTCTATTTTTCCTATTCCCTCGCCTGATACACCTATATCCTCTATAGTTACCTGCACGCAGTCATTTTACTATATGCCATACTTATCTCCATTCTGTTAAAATATATCCTTTACCTTTACATAACAAAAGCACTTCCAATGCTTCTTTCATCATACCATTATGACTAAAGCATTAAAAGTACTTTTATATACTATATTTGTCGGGCTGAAAATGCATTGCCCGTATATCACATTATGATTACAGACTTGTTCTTCTTATATTAGAATCAAGCCATCTGTTAAAGCCTAACCAGTCATTAGAATCCTTTGCTTCAAAACATTCTCTCAATGTTTCAAGCTTTGCATCAAGATTATCTGCCATAGAAAGCGCCACTGCCTCAGCTATGGCTGGCTTCTTTGGTGAACCGTATTCAAGCTCACCGTGGTGTGATAATATGCAGTGTCCCATCTCACTTGCAAGAATAGCTGGGAAGTCCGGTATAGTCCTAATCTTTTCCATAACCATCTCATATCCCATCACGATATGTCCAAGGAAGTTACCCTCGTCAGTGTAATCATTTCTAGGAAACTCTGAAAGCTCCTTGACCTTGCCGACATCGTGAAGCATTGCACAGCTTATAAGAAGGTCTCTGTTAAGAAAATCATAGTTAGAGCTTATTCTGTCGCAAAGTCTTGTAACGCTTAAGCTGTGTTCAAGAAGTCCGCCTAAGAAGCCGTGATGTACAGTCTTTGCTGCCGATGTATTCTTAAATCTTTTATAAATGCTTCATCTTCCACGAAAATGCTGTAAGAAGCTTCTTTATGTATACATTTTCGACACTATTCACATAGCCTAACAGCTCTTTGTACATATCTTCTATGTCAAATCTTGATGATGGTATGTAATCCGACTGTGTATACTCATTTTCTGCTGCCACACGTGCTCTTTCTATCTTAAACTGAAGTGCGCCGTTGTAGCTTGTCACCTGACCGCTGACATATACATAATCGTTCACCTCAAAGTCGCCTATTCCACCTGAATTGACATCCCATATCTTAGAGTCTATCTGTCCTGTCTTATCGGCAAGCATTACATTTTCATATTCCTTGCCTGTCTTTGTAAGTGCTGTTGACTTAGACTTACATAAGTATACATCTGATATTCTATCTCCATCTTTAAATGTTTCAATAAAACGCATAACTACTATTCTCCATTTCTGTATATACTAAACTTATTCTGACATAATCTGCCATATATAATCCATATGCCCTTAAAATAATAAATTGCAAAAATCATTCGCACCTGCATTATAAACTATAAATGAAAATATTGCATAATTTTATTAATAACGCTATCGCACACTACATCTCCGCCTGTACACAATAACCATTATATTTTACTCTGCTATGTCAAGTCAATACAAGTACCTCACAACTATTTATACCCAATTATCCTTATATCTTTACTTAATCTGCTACAATTTCTATCATATTGTTACTGTTCAGCGCGATACACAACCTGAGAAATATACATAAAACAGGAATTGGCACCTCTATATTAACTCTGCAAGAAATACCTGCAATTTAATTTTGTGTACAATAGCTGAAGTCTTTCCGCTACCTCAACTCCACCGACACATCATAAGACACATCAAAGTACCCCGACTTTCCCTTTCTTTTATGGATACATTAATCACCTGTCCGTGGGCGCTGTCATAAAGCTTGTCATTAAGCCTCTGCATCGTGTAACATGGCATTTTGTTGATACACTGAATAATGTCGCCCGGCTGTAGGCCTGCCTGATATGCAGGTGAATCACTCTCAACCCTTGATATATATATTCCCATAGGAATATCATTTTTCTCAGAAAGGTCACTGTCTACATTCTGCGCCTTTATGCCAAAGTACATCTTGCCCTGTCTGTTAATCATACACTGTATCATACTCTTTAAGTCTGATACGCCAAGCACCTTTAACTTAGTATCAGAGCTGTCCTGTGATATGGCAACAACCTCGCCTTCCGAATTAAATAAGAAAACGTAATCACCTCCTCGAAGGAAAGGTTTGTTTCAAATACTTCATAATTATTATCAATTGAATTATATGCCGTCCTGTTAGTTATAGTTCCATAATCCACCGCACCGTCCGTTCCATATATTTTGCCTGATGCTATGACTATATCACCTTTATTCAGCATATATGAATTGCCTAGCTCTGCCACCTGCATATACTGTCTGTCGTTATCCAATACCTTTGAGCCATCTATGCTTATTATGCTTATACCCGTCAGTTCATCCGAACATACAAGTTCAACCTTGTACTCACCTGCATCCTGCACAATAACGTCATACTCACTTGTAACATCTGTATACAACTGCGATGTAAGTATCATATATCTGTCATTAAGGTATCCTACTATAATTCCAACTGTTGAAAAAGTTCTTCATCTTCGTCCTGCATTTTTTCAGGTCCCTCTGTATGCTGTCAGAACTACCTTTTGATGCTCCATCCTCACCAGTGACTGTATCATCAATAACATTTTCTTCTATATGTTCCCTTACTGTAACCACAGTCCTCTGCACATCGATAACCTTGCTTCTTAATGCCTGCATAATCGTATCATAATCGTACTTAATCTGTCCTATTCCATCCTCACTGTCAAGCTGTACCGTGTCAGGATACTCGTCACGCGTGAATTCTATGCGGTCAACTGTCGCATTTTTAACAGCAGTCTTATATCGCACCGCTGGAATAACAATCTTATCTGACACCACGTATACAACGCCTATAAAGACTATGAGCACCAGCAGCTTTACAGCTCTTATGACACGTCTGTACTTCACCTTGGGACTTGGCACAATCTTCTCCGTATACAGAGAATACTCCTGTTCCTGCCCATCGTTCCTGTATTCCATATATATTCCTCAATATTTTATGTAAGTTTCCAGTTCTTTCTGTTACCAACTAATATATTAATTATACATCGTATTTATGAACAAACTATGTCAAACATATTAATAAGACTTTCTTTTATAAGTTTCTTACTTCATCATATAGTTTTTATCCGTAAATGCTGTAAAATATAGTAAGTTACCGCTAGGGATTAAGGGAATATCACCCTGTCCTTATGCAGTATCACAATATTAATTAACTGGAGTAATAACATTGAATAAAAAGCATTAGCAACACTTGAATATAATAAAATAATAAATACCCTCGTGTCTATGGCGTGCTCTGACGGAGCAAAGCAGACACTTAAGGCTCTTATGCCTATGAATAATATTGATGACATCAACTCAGCTCTTGATGAAACCAACGATGCCCTTACAAGGGTATATCAGAAAGGCAGTGTAGACTTTTCAAGAATTAAGGATGTGCGCGCAAGTATCGCCCGCCTTAAGGTCGGAAGCTCTCTTAACGCACTTGAACTTCTTAATATAAGTATGCTTCTTGAATGTGCCGCACATATCAAGGGTTACTATGAATACAGGGCTGACTCCATCCAGCCTATGATAGACACCCTCGACCCTGTTACACTTCTTAACAATGCCATCAAGAGATGTATCATATCAGAGGATGAGATAAGCGATGATGCGAGTGCTAATCTGCGTGATATAAGACGTAAGAAAAATCTGGCTGCTGACCGCATACACACAGAACTTAACAAAATTCTTAACTCACCATCGACAAGAACCTATCTTCAGGATTATGTCATAACAACAAGACAGGGAAGGTTTTGTCTTCCTGTAAAGGCCGAATATAAGTCTTCAATGCCAGGTATGGTTCACGACCAGTCATCTACCGGCTCTACATTATTTATAGAGCCCGCCGCAGTAGTTAAGTTAAATAATGACATCCGTGAGCTTGAACTTAAGGAGCAGGCTGAGATAGAAGTTATCCTTGCCAGCTTAAGCGAAAGGCTGCTGAACACACTGATATGCTTTTATCAGACTATGAAGTACTCACACACCTTGACTGTATATTTGCAAAGGCACTTCTTTCAAGACATCTTAACTGCAGCCGTCCTGTAATGAATACAAATGGTCGTGTAAATATTAAGAAAGGTCGACATCCTCTCATAGAACCGCATACTGTCGTACCTATAGACATTTATCTTGGTACTGACTTTAACCTTCTTATCATCACAGGTCCTAACACAGGTGGTAAGACAGTTTCCTTAAAGACTGTCGGACTTCTTACACTTATGGCACAGGCAGGACTTAATATTCCTGCTCTTGAGCACTCTGACATAGCTGTATTTGATGAAATTTTTGCAGATATCGGAGATGAGCAGAGTATTGAGCAGAACTTAAGTACATTCTCATCACATATGACAAACACTGTCGACATTTTAAATAAAGCCGACAGCAACAGCCTTATACTCTTTGATGAGATAGGTGCTGGTACTGACCCTACTGAGGGTGCCGCACTTGCCATTGCCATACTTGACAACCTGCACAGACGCGGTGTCACAACTATGGCTACAACACATTACAGTGAGATTAAAATGTATGCACTTACCACTGACGGCGTTGAGAATGCCTGCTGTGAGTTTGACGTTGAGTCGCTTCGCCCTACTTACAGGCTTCTTATCGGTATTCCCGGCAAGAGTAATGCATTTGCAATATCAAAAGATTGGATTATCAGCCGACATTATAGATGATGCCGCTAAACGCCTTGACTCTGAGGATATAAGATTTGAAGACCTTGTAACTGACCTTGAGCAGAGCCGTGTAACTATCGAAAGGAACGTGAAGAGCTTGCTAAGTACAAGGAGGAGATAGCTTCTCTTAAGGCTGAGCTTACAAAGAAAACTGAACGTCTTGATGAGCGTACTGACAATATCATAAGAAAGGCTAACGAAGAGGCAGCACACATACTCCGTGATGCCAAGGAATACGCTGATAAGACCATAAATGCGATGAATAAGCACGGTATGTCTGTCAAGGAACTCGAAAAGCACAGAAGCGATATCCGTGAAAAGATGAACAAACGTCAGGAAAAGCTTAAGGTCGAGCCTGCAAAGGTACAGGCACATAAGGCACACGATATATCTGAATTCAAGCCGGGTATGCACGTTAAGGTACTCACTATGAATGTAGTCGGTACAGTTTCGCAGATACACAAGGCTAAAAATCAGGTATCCGTACTTATCGGAAGCCTTAACACAAAGATGGACATTAAAATCTTGCCATTCTTAAAGGCTACAAAGACCCAGAGGATACAAAGGCAGCTTCATCTAAGTCTGGAAGCGGCTCAGGTAAGATAAAATGGCTAAGTCCTCATCCGTTTCATCTGAAATTAACCTCTTAGGCTATACTGTTGATGAGGCAGTAGCCGTACTTGACAAGTATCTTGACGATGCCTATATCGCCAAAATTCCTCAAGTACGAATTGTCCACGGAAAGGAACAGGCGCACTTCGTGCAGGCGTAACCTCATACCTTCGAGGAGTGCCTTATATTAAGGACTTCCGCTTAGGTCAGATAGGTGAAGGCGCAGAAGGTGTAACTATTGTTACATTTAAAGACTGATAAGCTTAGTTATCCAGCAGCATATGCATACTGTATATAGCGGATACACCAGCAGAAATGGAGATTATTATGGTAGCTAAACAAAGAATTCTTATCGTTGATGATGATGAAAATATAGCTGAACTTATATCCTTATATCTTACTAAGGAATGTTTTGAAACAAAGATAGTATACGATGGTGAGAGCGCGCTTGACACTCTCTCATCATTTAAGCCTAATCTTATATTATTAGACCTTATGCTACCCGGCATGGATGGCTATCAGGTGTGCAGGGAGATACGAAAGAACAATAACACACCTATTATTATGTTATCTGCCAAAGGGAAACATTTGATAAGGTGCTCGGTCTTGAGCTTGGTGCTGACGACTATATGATAAAGCCTTTTGAAACGAAGGAACTTGTCGCCCGTGTAAAGGCGGTATTAAGACGATATCACCTTCCACAGTCGGCTGTCACAACCACTGAGTCTGCCAAATGTGTAACTTATCCGGACTTAGTTGTTAATCTTGACAACTATTCAGTTACTTATTATAAGAAGCCTGTCGAGATCTTATCCTAAAGAGCTTGAACTGCTCTACTTCCTTGCATCTGCGCCTAATCAGGTGTTTACAAGGGAACAGCTTCTTGATAATATCTGGGGTTATGACTATATCGGTGATACAAGAACTGTTGATGTCCACATCAAAGAATACGTGAAAAGATAAATGACCATGACCAGTGGGCTATCGAAACTGTATGGGGTATCGGTTATAAGTTTGTTACCAAGTAAGCACTGGCAATTTTTAAATTAGTGTACATTATTTTCACACGGATACGTGTCCTGGCACATTGGGCACGAAACTTTTATACGTAAAATGTGCTCAGAAATGAGGATTACTATGCGATACAATATGCTTACCAAGCAGATTTTTCTATATATAGCCGTTGCAATAGTCGGTTTTATCGCTGTTACGACTATATGCTATAAGCATGACTACAACAAGGTATACAATTATTATTCAGATGCCATGTATCAGCAGGCTACGGAAATATCCAGCGAATACGGAACTGACTTTCTTGAGTCTAACCGTATGCCGGCTATAAGAACAAATCTTAGTATCATATCACACCTGAATGGCACACGTATTATGTTTGTTGAGCCAAACGGCAAGGTGCTTTTAGATACAAGCTACACTGGAAAGGCTTCACAGGATGACTGTCTGTACGAGATTGAGGAATTTGACTATGGAAGCCTTAACGGAGCACACTCCCACTTAGGCGACTTTACGGCGTATTCAGTGAAGATGTGCTTAGTGTGTATTCGCCTATAACAAGCGGCTTTAATATAGTTGGATATGTTGTTATAAATATGCCTGAAAGCACGATAACTGACCGTGTATACCAGACATTTAACACTAACTATCTGACACTTGCCATAGCTATGGTGCTGTCACTTTCTATGCTTATACTTTACTTTGTACACATACACGCACCTATCAATGAGCTTACAAAGGCTACTGTCGAATATGGAAAAGGTAATCTTTCATACCGCATACAGTCTAAGCACAATGATGAAATCGGTCGTCTTGCAGCCTCTTTGATTATATGGCGCAGGAGTTAAATGAAATGGATAAGTTCCAGCAGAAGTTTTTATCCAACATATCTCACGACTTCCGCTCACCACTGACCTCTATCAAGGGCTATCTTGAGGCTATTGAGGACGGAACTATTCCGTCTGAAATGATTAATAAGTATATTAATATTGTGCTTTTGAAACTGACAGGCTTACAAAGCTCACAAGCAACATACTAACTCTTAATGAGCTTGACCCTAAGAGTGTCCGCCTTGATATAAGTACGTTTGATGTCAACTCTGTCATAAAGCACACGATAGAAACGCTTGAAGGCACATGCAAGAAAAGAATATCAAGTTCAGTCTTACATTTGCAGGAAATGTGGAAAATGTAAAGGCTGACAAGCAGAAAATCCAGCAGGTCATATATAATCTTATCGACAATGCGATAAAGTTCAGCCACGATAATTCTTTCATATATGTCACTGTCAAGGAAAAGGGTGAAAAAGCGCAGATATCCATAAAGGATACTGGAAGCGGCATCGCCAAAGAGGATATTGATAAGATATGGGACAGATTTTACAAGTCTGATGCCTCAAGAGGCCGCGATAAGAAGGGCTCTGGTCTTGGACTTTCTATTGTTAAGGAGATTATACAGGCTCATGAAGAGCATATTGATGTCATAAGCACGAAGGATGTCGGAACGGAATTCATATTTACGCTGGCGCTGGCACGGTAGGGCGCTGCTGGCTATATACATAGCTGCTTTCCGTTTATATTATGTCGTCCGTTCGTCACAATATACTAACGACCACCCTAATTATTAACCGGTCTATAAAGCTTAAATTTATTAATAAGCTTATCCAGCTCTCTTGCTCTCTCCTCAAGCTGTTCGCTGATAGCTGAACTCTCCTGTGAAGATGCTGCTGTATTCTGAGTAACACCAGATATCTGCTCAATTCCCTGCTCTATCTGTGATAAAGCTTCTGCCTGTGCTCTTGCTGCCTCATTAGTTTCCTGCGCAACACCGGCAAACTTCTGCATTTCGTTAATAGTTTCCTCAAATGCCTGTGCAACAGACTCTGTTATCTCGTTACCCTTATTAATCTCTTCGATAGTCTTAACTATAAGTTCTCTTGTATTAACTGCTGACTTCTGACTGTCTGTAGCAAGCTTTCCAATCTGCTCTGCAACTACTGCGAAGCCTCTTCCTGCATCACCGGCTCTTGCTGCCTCAATAGATGCGTTAAGTGCAAGAAGGCTTGTCTGTGAAGCGATATCTTCAATAGTTGATGTTATCTGTTCAATCTTATTAGATATGTCTATAATACTTGCCATCTCTTCTGTGAGGCTGTCCATTTTCTTACGTTCTTCTTCTGCATTATTAGCTGCTTCAAGAACATTATCATATGCTTCCTGTGTCTGGTCAGCACTCTTTTCAGCTAATGCTGCAACAGTTTCTACTGTAGCTGTAAGCTCTTCAACAGCACTTGCCTGGTCAGTAGTACCCTTTGCAAGATCGCCTGCTGCCTTTGAAAGATCCTCAGCGCCGATATCAACCTGCTCTGAAGTCTTTGCTATATTAGTTAATGTCGTATTAAAATGCTTTAAAATGTATACAAATGACTCCTTGATACTTACAAAATCACCAAGGAAATCTGTAATCTCATCTGAGTCCTTAGTTAAATCACCACTTGCAATCTCTCTTAAGACCGTTGATATCTCTTCAACATATGCATCAAGATTCTTCATAGTTCCTTAAGAGTTCTAGCCATCTCACCGAATTCATCTTCCGACTCATATGTTATGAGCTCACCAGCTGACATATCTCCGCCATACATTTTTCAGCAGCTTCTACAATCTGCTTTGCAGGTGTTGTAAGTACTTCTGTTATAGTTTTTATAAAGAAATTTGACATAATTAATAATATTACAACAAGCGCAATTCCTGCTATTGCAAGTCCATTACCAAGACATACTGACTGATTATAATACTGTCCACCATTCTGGTTTACAAGTGTTTCAAGTTCATTAGTTAATTCCTTAATTTCATTAACTATAGGAAGATATGTATTGTAATTAAGTGTGTAAGCCTCATCTATCTTGCCTGACTTTAAAAGCTGCATAACCTGAGGTCTTACCTTTTCACCTTCATTAATCTTTGTCTGAAGCTCTGAAAGCTTTGCTTTGGTTTCACCTGTCTTAAAGTGCTTCTCCATGTCATCGACACCTGTGACAACAAGATTGACATCTCCTTCTACTGTCTTTTCAAATGAAGCATATCTGTCTGCCATATTATCAGAACCCTCTGCTAACAGTCTGTTTATGGCTCTCTGTAAGTCTGTAAGACCATACTTTACATCTGCAACATCACTTATATTGGTCATTGGTCCCTGATATATGCTTTTACGTTATTGGCAACTGCAAATATTCCACATATAAGAATAACACCTATAATACAGGCTATAAGCGATATCACTCCAATAGTTGCTCTTAATTTACGTTTAATTGTGTAATGCTTTAATCTTTCCTTGTACTTCTCTACCACTATTTACTCCTTCTAAGCCGTTAAAATATTCTGTTGTTCGTTCATTTTTCAAACTCTTTCTAGTATACCGGAATATGTTGTATTTTTCAAGCAAATATATTATAAATTTTTACAAAAACACAGCGACATATTTGCCAAATGATAATTATAATCATATAACAAAAATCACTGTGTGTAATAATATTTACTATAACTTCCAATGAAGCTTATGCAATTCTCCGAAAGACGCATATCCTTAAAATTATGCTGTCTTAATGCTTCATACGCCACTATCGCCACTGAATTGGACAGATTAAGTGACCTTATATCACCTATCATAGGTATCCTTATGCATGTATCCTCGTTGTTGACAAGTATATTCTCTGGAATACCTGCGCTCTCCTTGCCAAACATTATATAGCAGTCATCTTCATATTCTACCTCAGCATAAGTCTTATGAGCCTTGGTAGTCGCCATATATATCTTAGCTCCCGGATTCTTTGCTAGAAAATCCTCATAATCATTGTAAACCGTGACATCCAGCTTATCCCAGTAGTCAAGTCCTGCTCTTTTAACATCTTGTCATTAATCGTGAAGCCAAGAGGTTCTATAAGATGAAGACGCGCCCCTGTCGCAACACAGGTTCTTCCTATGTTACCGGTATTGGCTGGCATTTCCGGTTCATGTAGTACTATATTAAGCATATTTTTTCATTCTTTCTCTATATTGATTATTATACTATAAACGACCAAATCTGAAAATCTCATAATTTTGACTGTCTAAGTAAATGTCTTTCTTCGCACTAATCATAGCTTTAGTCTGTCTTAATAGCTATATCAAGCTCAAGTGAAAGTCCATCATCTGACTGTATAGGAACACATATATTCTGGGCATATGACTGTGTTATAGTCATGGCGCCACGACATACTGTAGGTGGTGTGATATCTATAACAATACCCTTTGTTGAGAATATTGTTGCCGCATTACCCATAATCATGTTGCCAAGTTCACTTATCGCACTTGTTGCCATAGAGTCAAGCTCTGCAACAGGCATACCCATCATCATCTTTGATGCAACCTGAAGTGCCTGCTCATATCCAAATGCCATAAGCACCTGACCCTTCATCTGTCCGGTAATACCTATCATAATGGCAACCGACTCCTCACTGAACTCTGTCGTCTTAACATAAGGCTTACCTATACTCATATCCGTCTGACATATATTTTTCATTATAGTTGTTGTCGCCATAAGAAATGGATTAATTAAATCTACACTAATTCCTGCCATATTCTGTTTCTCCCGTTTGTATTTGATATATAAATAAGATACCATGGTCAAAGGTCTAAACCCGCATGCACTTGCTCATAGGTGGGTGAATGATCTTTTGACTCTTACATCATAATAATATTTATAACTTATTTATAAAGTTCTTTATTCTCCTAAGACCTTCCTTAAGGCTTTCAAGTGAATATGCATAAGATATTCTTACAAAGCCTTCTCCACTCTCACCGAATGCTGTTCCTGGAACAACTGCAAGCTTCTGATCCTCTAACAGTCTGTTAGCAAATTCTTCTGAAGTCATACCAAACTTTTAATAGAAGGGAATATATAAAATGCACCAAATGGCTCAAAACAGTCTATCCCATCTCTCTTAATTCATGAACCAGATATCTTCTTCTCTGATCATAAGCAGTAACCATCTTCTCAACTTCCATATCACAATTCTTAAGTGCCTCCACTGCTGCAAACTGGCTGTTAGTCGGTGCGCACATAATAGCATACTGATGAAGCTTTATCATCTGTTTTATAATATAATCCGGTCCACAGGCATATCCAAGTCGCCAGCCTGTCATCGCAAATGCTTTGGAGAAACCATTTATCATAATAGTTCTCTCCTTCATACCCGGAAGACTTGCTATCGAGCAATGCTTGTTATCGCCGTATGTAAGCTCTGAATATATCTCATCCGATATAACATAAAGGTCTTTTCTATGATAACAGGAACAAGCTCCATAAGCTCATCTCTTGTCATGATAGCACCTGTCGGATTATTTGGAAAGGCATAATAAGAACTTTCGTCTTATCTGTTATATGTTCAAGAAGCTCTTCCTTTGTAAGCTTGAACTCATTCACCATCCTTAAGGTTGACAAATACAGGAACCGCATCTGCCATAACTGCACATGGAAGATACGATACATAACTCGGCTGCGGAATCAGAACCTCATCTCCCGGGTCTATCATACATCTTAAAGCTATATCTATAGCCTCACTTCCACCTACTGTAACAAGAGTTTCTTTCATAGGATTATACTCTACATTATACTTTCTTGCCACATAATTACATATTTCTTCTCTTAATTCCTTAAGTCCGGCATTCGATGTATAGAAAGTTCTTCCCTTTTCAAGGGCATATATTCCTTCCTCTCTTACATTCCACGGTGTATCAAAGTCAGGCTCTCAACACCAAGCGAGATAGCATCCGGTATCTCACTTACGACATCGAAGAACTTTCTGATACCCGATGGCTGAATATCAACTATCTTCTTTGATAAAGCATTTTTCATGGTGTCACCAGCATCCTTTCGTCCTTATATTCTTCATCTAATACAGTTCCATAATCCTTGTACTTCTTAAGCACAAAATGTGTTGAAGTACTTAACACTGACTCAAGTGGCGCAAGTTTCGCCGCAACGAACTGTGCAACTGACTTCATAGTCTTACCCTCAATTATAACTGTAAAATCAAAGCCTCCTGACATAAGATATACTGATGTTACCTCATCATACTTATATATAGTCTCTGCTATGCTGTCAAAACCAAGACCTCTCTGTGGTGTAACCTTTACTTCTATAAGTGCTGTAACTTTCTCTTCACCTGTTTTATCCCAGTTAATAAGGGTATTATAGCCACATATGATATGTTCCTTTTCCATGTCCGCGATTTCGTTCGCGACTTCGTGCTCCGCGACTCCAAGCATAACCGCTACATCGTGGATGTCTATTCTTGCATTCTTTTCTAACAAGTTAAGGATTTTTCTCTCATATTATTATACCCTTTCAATTAATTATATTTGGCTGATAATATATTCTGCAATCAGCACATTTACTGCTTACTGCCACGATACAGCTCATCCTGCTTAGGAATATCAAGAAATCTTTCCTCATCCCTGTTGCGCAGTATCCTCTGGTTTCCTTTAGTCAGATGTCCTATAACACTGGCTTTAATATCGTGGCTGTTAAGTATATTAATAATATCACAATCGTTGTCTGCTGTCATTAACAAACAGCCCATAGATTCAAGCTCATATGGATTAATATTAAGAAGCTCACATATTTCTATTATTTCCTGTCTTACAGGTATGCTTCTTATGTCTACATCAAGTCCCATATGGCCATATTCGCACATATCCCACAGTGCGCCAAATATGCCGCCCTCCGACACATCATGCATATAACAGTCTATACCCTGCTGTCTTAATATATTCACTATACTTCCTATGAATATCTCTTCTTCTTTTCCTGAAGCCTTATTTATAAAGTCTTCGCTGTATCTTTCTGATACTTTATCTTTATTCTGCTCTATAAGCTGTCTTATACCGCTGATACCTGCAACACCAGCCATTATAATGTACTGTCCCGCCTCAGGCTTAATTCTCTGCTTATTTCTTATTCCTGTTGCCGTAACTGTAACTATGCTTCCGTTCACCTTGTCGCTGACCGTAGTGTGTCCTCCTGACAGCGATACACCCGTTACCGCCGCCTGTCTTGTAAGGCTCGCAACCTCTTCTCTTAAGCGTATCTCTCTTGCCTTGTCACTCATAATAATACAGTCACTTGCCACAACCGGCACACCGCCCGCCGCATATATATTATTTACAGCCTTTATAAGAGGCATATAGCCACTTTCTGTTGAAGTAAGAAGATTAATATCAGCTTCTGAATTCTCTGCTTCACAGGCTTCTATAACGCCGCTTATAAGCTTCACTTCACCTGCATCCTGCCCTATATCTATTCTTGTGATATTTCTGCCTCTGACAGCATTAACAGGCTTTAACACGGCTCTTGACAGAATAGTATCTGACACCTTTCCTGTCTTCATAACACCTCCCATCTGTTAATTTTATTTCTTTATCTGTGCCACGGTACAACATATACCAGCTATCAGCTGTTATTCAGAACCATTTCCAAAAATTCTGCTTATCTGCTCAATATGGCACTAAAAATCTTTTTCCACTTGCACATACATTTATTTACATCTATACTTATAGCTGTGCCGCTGTACTAATACAGCCATCAGCCCTTGGATTGTTATGTCAGGCTTTATGCACCAGCACAATCCATACATTTTAATACATTTTAAATAAATGCTGATACTGCCATTGGAAGTACCATTGCCAGTACAAGAATGACTATTATGATAGCTGCAAATACTCTTTTGTTTTACTACTTTTTATTATTAAAGTTTATCATGATAACCTCATTTCCGCATACATAAAGGAGATTAATATGCATTTTATATTGCCTTATTTTATAATAATATTAGTTGTAATTCAACTTTTACTTAAAAAAGCGATAATTCCCAACAAAATAAAATAAAACAGTTCTGGGAACGTGAGCAGAAAGCCAACGCAACAAGAAAACAGGATATAAGTAACCTTAATTATGTAAAATGGGATGACTCTCTGCCGCTTAAAGAAGATAACAGAACTCTTTCTGATATTCTTGACAATAACAATGAGGCTCTTGCTTCATATGAAGCTATTATGTCACTTAAGGGTAAGCAGATGATTAACCTTACAGAGTATTCCAACACTGACCTTAAGCTTAAATATGGTGTTGCCAACCTTGAAACACTCACAGAATATGAAGATAACTACACTTCACTTATTATGAATATTGCCACCTTAGGACATATTCTTATGGAGCAGGAGGATACCAAGGATGCCGCCGCATATCTTGAGTTTGGTATCCGTTCCGGCTCTGATATACGCTCTAACTATGCAGACTTAAAGAATATATATACCAATGAGGGAAATAATTCAGGTCTTAGCAATCTTAAGAGATATGCTGAACTTATAAAGTCGGTTAATAAGGATACGATTATGCATATTCTTGATGAGGCATAACAACAACAAGAAACACGCTTTGCGGGTTTCTTATTGTTATCGCAGCAGTCGCCAAGGTCATATGCCAGCATATGACTTTGGCTCGTTACTCGCATAAATAAGAAATATCGAGTACGGCTTACTTGCCATACTCCGATATTATTTTATCTATATTTCTTGATGCCATGCTCTTAGTCATCTCTTCTATAGGAATGTCGAGTACTACTCCATGCTTTGCAACAAGTGCTGCAAGATAGTTTTTCTGTGCCGGTGTTATCGGCGTATCTCTTTGACATTGTATACAAGCTCAGAAGCTGTTTCAAAACCAGAATCGTCCGCCTTTATTTCATACATTTTCCAGTAGATAGCACTTGCACTTAACGCATCATCAAGCGCCCTGTGTGAGTTTCCGGGGTCAATATCCAAGTGTTCACACAGATAGTCAAGCCGCTTGTGCTCAAGCTCTGGAAGTATCCTTCTTGCCATCTTAAGGGTATCTATTCCACGGACATTAAACTCAAGCTTATTGTTTACAGCCGACTTTTTAGGAAACTGTAATCAAATATTATATTATGTCCAAGTATAGGATAATCGCCTATGAACTCCATAATATCACAGAGAACATCATCTATACGTGGCTTGTCCGTAAGCTCTTCATTGTGGATGCCTGTAAGCTCCACAACCCTGTCACTCACTGTAATACCCGGATTGATAAGTGTCGAATATGTATCCTTCACCTCTCCGTGTTCTATTCTTGCCATGCCTATCTCTATAATCCTGTCACTTGCCGGGTTAAGACCTGTTGTTTCAAGGTCAAGTGCAATATAACTATCTATCATTATTTTCTTCTCTTTCATGTACTCTTCACCTATGACGTTACCAATAATACCGAGATAATCCACATCCATCTCAGGCCACTTATTAAGCTGGCTGTTTCTGTTAAAGGATATAACAAAGCAGCTGTCAGACTTACTTCTGTCAACACAGGCAATCACCTGAATAAACTGCTTTATACCCATCTTTTCAAATGCTTCATACATATGTGGTGCTTTTCTTTCATAGAGAATTATGTTCCATACCGTCTTAATTCCATCATCCCTGAAATCGGGTATGTAATTGTCCTCTTTTAAGAACTCTCCATTCTCCTCATATTCAGGAACATTTCCACTAAGTACATATCTTGTGCCAGCATACATATCATATAAGAATATACTGTCCATCTCAAAGGCTGACATAACCATCTCAAGACATTCCTTCTTGCTCTTATAATGGCATATGTACTGCTGTATAAAGTCATTGACAATCCTTAGCTTTCTGTACTTATAAAATACCTTTTCAGTAGTTGCTGTTGGATTCTCACCAAGGATATATCTTTCGTGAAGGTCTGGACGATATATAATGTATCGGTTCTTGCCCTTTTCCTTTGCAAGATAAAGCATCTTGTCTGCTATAGAAAAAGCGTATCCAAATCCTTTGCATCATCCGGATAGGAAGCTGCACCTATCGAACAGGTTATTTTGTTAATATTTCTTGGGTCATTATGATACAGCCACGATACGTTATTCTTGATGGTACGGAACACTGTTCTTATTGACTCATCATCCTCAAGATGCTCCATCACTATAAACATCTCATCTCCACCGATACGCCCACATAGACCATTACGTCCTACCGTCTTCTTTAATATGCCAGCTACATCACGAAGTACTTCATCACCAAACATATGTCCATATGTATCATTGACCGACTTAAAGTCATCTATATCAATAATAGCTATCGTAACCTTATGTCCCACTCTCTTATCTATAAGCTTTCTTGCATAGTTAGTGATAGCCTTTTTATTAAGAAGGTCTGTTCCTGCATCTCTTAGCTCATCCTGAACAGATATATCCGCCGCCTTATCCTCTTTTCCGTGTGTTATGCATACTGCTCCGGCTATTATAATACCATCGTCATTCTTTAGTATTCTCTTCCCTTTAAATGTATACCAGTACATAACATTGTCATAATCAGCAATCTTCATCTTTATATCTCTTGAAAAGTATGACTCTCCTGATGCCATCGCCATGCACAGCCCTTCAAAGTCCTGTATGCTCTGACTGTCAACAAGCCCGTTATCAAGCTTTTCAGTCGTCCATACGCCAAGCTTTCCCTCGTATAACACTATATTCTGGTTTCCATTGCCAGGAAGTATAATTCTAAAGCTGTCCCTGCTTATATCATATGTAAACAGATAATCCCCGATTATGCTTAAAACTCTGTCTGCATTTCCATAACAGCCCTTATCTCATCATTCTGCTGCTTTAATGTACTTATATCTGTTATCTCAAGGCTATAATACTTTCCCGACTGCCTGTCAGGATATGGACTAATCATAATATGCATCCACTTATATACGCCATCACGTCCTCTTAATCTGATAGACACGTATATCTGCTGGCCCTCGTCTGCTTCCTTTATGGCTGTTTCAAACTTTGCTAAATCTGACGGATAAATAACTCTTGTAAATATTAAATTGGAAATTTCTCCTAAAACATAAAAGGCTTTCGTCTGCCTTGACTATATTCATATACTCACTAACTATAATGTTAGCATTTACACTTATATCATTAGCATTCCTATCCATAGCAGCCTCCGTTCAAAACTGTTGTTTGATATTATAATAGCACACTTGTTAATATAATAACAATCTTTTTGTAAACGTGACCGAAACTCTCCTATTTCTTCCACAGCTCACTTGTCTTATTTTATGATACCAGGGTCAAAAGTCTAACCCCACATGAGCTTGCTCATAGGTGAGTGAATGACCTTGTGCCCCTCTCTAACCTGAATTTTTGTTATGAAAAAGCGGGTGATGGGAATCGAACCCACGTATCTAGCTTGGAAGGCTGGAGTTCTACCATTGAACTACACCCGCATAATGAATATATAATATATATAAGTGCCTAGAACCGGAATCGAACCAGCGACACGAGGATTTTCAGTCCTCTGCTCTACCGACTGAGCTATCTAGGCATATCGTGACTACGGCGGTATCGACCTCATATCACTGACATCCAAGGTAATAATCTCTTACCAAAGGACTTATATATATTATCATACTTTATCTATACCCGTCAACCAGATTTTACTGATTGTTATCTTTTATTTCATTTTCCTGTTACCGTTCAGAGCCTGTATCCGAAACACTACTCATTTTTCTGGCTGCGCTCATACTCTTCATAGAGGTCTGGACGGTATTTCTTTGTTCTTTCAAGTGACTTTTCATGGCGCCATTCTTCTATCTTTCCGTGATGACCTGACAGAAGCACATCAGGGACTTTAAGTCCCTTGTAGTCCGCCGGTCTTGTGTACTGGGGATATTCTAACAGTCCATCTGAAAAGCTCTCTGTACGCGCTGACTCCTCGTTATTAAGCACACCCGGAACGAGTCTTGATACTGTATCTATAACTACCATAGCCGGAAGTTCTCCTCCGGTCAGTACATAGTCTCCGATGGAGACATAATCAGTAACGATAAGCTCTAACGCTCTCTCGTCTATGCCCTCATAATGTCCACACAGTATTACAAGCTCTTCTTCCTTAGAGAATTCTTCTGCCATGCTCTGGTTAAATGTGTGTCCTTGCGGAGTCATATACACAACCCTCGGTCTTTTAGAACACCTTGCGGCAATACTCATATGCATCGCATACAGGACCTGCCTGCATCAGCATACCTGCTCCGCCTCCATACGGATAATCATCCACCTTTAAGTGCTTGTTCTGTGAGAAATCTCTTATATCTACAGCCTCAACTGACAGTGCACCCTCGATTGCCCTGCCAGTTATACTTGTATTAAGTCCATCCAGAATCATCTGTGGAAAAGTGTCATAACATAAAACTTCATTACTTAGCCGCTCCTGCTAACTTATTAAGGAAGAATGGATAATAATTATGGTTAAGGTTATATCCACCTGTTGAAAACTTAGTATTGAGATATCCTGAACCATCCTTGAAAGCATCTGCTATATCAATAAATGTCATGCCCATAGATGCTGAGCTTTCTGCAAGCTTCTTATTAACTTCATCTATATCTGTCTGCTTAATCTTAACTGATGACTTTGACTCAAAGTTCTCTGTTATAGGTAACAGTGAAACAACATATATCTTAGCTGATGGAAGGCTTTCCTTAAGTGATGATACAAGTGTTCCTATTCTTTCAGCCACATTATCCGCTGTTCTTGTTCCATAGTTAAGGTCATTAAGACCTACAAGTACATATACCTTTGAAGGATTTTGTCCTTTACATCAGACACATAGTTAAGTGCCTTGTCTGTTGTAAGGTTGTTATCTGATACAATAGTTGATGAAGTAAGATAGCCATAGTCTTCAATACCTGCAATAATCATATCACCAAATAACACTGTATCACTAAACGAATTCTGTGATGTATATTCTTCTTCATCTGCTTTATCTGTTATCTTAACTACACTTCCAGTCGATGCTGCTGTTGTAGCCTGTGTAGTAGTCTGGTCTGTATTCTTCTGCTCTGTGTCTGCCTGTGCAGCCTGCTGTGTTGTAGCTTCTGCCATCATAGTGCTGTTATTCTTATCTGCTGTTGCTGTCTGGCCTGAATTATCATTCCTGCCAATGCTTCCTATCTTTAACACTGCTGCAACTATTGCCACTATAACTATAACTGACACAACACCGATTACAATATTCTTATACTTATTCCACATTCTCATCTTACGGTTAAGCTGTATCTTCTTTCCGTCATTATTATCTGCTGCCATTTCTAACTCCATTCTTAAATATATCTATGTTACCAGCGAAGCTTTCTTAATACGACTGCCGAGGTCTTTCTCAAGCCTATATCGCTTTCCATCCTTTAATCTGTAGCCCTGCCTGTCTATAGTATATCCACCTTCAAATGTTGCCATTATCTGCTCAACATCTGCATCCATACCAAGTCCTGTCTCCCATACCGGAATATTGACTCTTAATTCATCTTCGCCATTATTTACGACAATGATTACTGCATCATCCATGGAAAATCTTCCATATGCAATAACATTGTGTGCTGAATAAAGCTGCTTATACGAACCTGTTCTAAGCACTTCATTCTCTTTATGCATTTTAATAACATCCTTATGGAACGCGATAAGTTCCTTATCCTCATGTCCCCAAGGATATGTTCTTCTGTTATCAGGGTCTGTGAAACCACATACTCCGGCTTCATCCCCATAATATATTGTTGGTGCTCCCGGCCATGTCATCTGGATAACTACCGCCTCCATAAAGACTGCCTTGTTGACATTCTTGTTAGCCGCTTCCGGTCCCAACTCTGCCACTCTTCCTACAACGTGGTTAGTTCTTGTAAGAAATCTTGAATGGTCGTGGTTAGACAGCTCATTCATGGATATTGCATAGCTCTGTCCACCCATACGTGCCATATTGTGATGCATCGCACCAAAGAAATAGTCAGGATTACCAAGTGAATCAGGACGCATCTCATCACTGTGCTTTTCCATACCAGTTAAGAACCATGTCACAGGCTCCATAAATGCATCGTAATTCATAATAGTATCCCATTCATCACCCTGTAACCAGTCGTATGAATCGCCATAGTTCTCAGCCAGAATAACCGCCTCGGGATTAGCCTCCTTCACAGCCTTTCTGAACTTCTTCCAGAACTCATGGTTATATTCCTTACTGTATCCAAGGTCTGCTGCGACATCAAGCCGCCAGCCATCAACATTGTAAGGTGCTGACACCCATTTTCTGCCTATATCAAGTATATAGTTCTCAAGCTCCTGTGACTCCTCGTAATTAAGCTTAGAAGTGTGTCATGCCCCCACCAGCCCTCATAAGAACCATTATCAGGCCACTGGTTGCCATAGAACTTAAAGAAGCTGTGATAAGGACTTTCGTACCTCTCATATGCTCCACACTCATAATCATCTTCACTTGAGCTGTATATATGCTCTCTGTCCATCCATTTGTTAAAAGAGCCACAATGATTGAATACACCATCGATTATGACCTTCATTCCCTGCGGTGAATCTGTTCAACGACATTTGCAAAAATGCATTGCTCGCCTCAAGATTTTCCTTGCTTGCGACTCTGTTTATATAACGTGTCGCATGGGTATTATTCTGGTCGCCGTCACTAAGCAGCTCGCCATCATCTTTCTTTATAACCCCAAAATGTGGATCTATGTAATCATAATCCTGAATATCATACTTATGATTGGATGGAGATACAAAAGCGGATTAAAGTATATAACCTCAACTCCAAGGTCACTGAGGTAATCTAACTTATCAAGCACGCCCTGAAGGTCGCCGCCATAGAACTCCCTTACTCCCATCGTTGCCGGATACTTATCCCAGTCTTTCACCTGACAGACGTGTTCTCCGATATAGCTGTACTCATTATCAAGCACATTGTTCGACTTATCACCGTCACAAAATCTGTCTGTAAATATCTGGTACATAACTGCACCCTTTGCCCATTTCGGTGTCTTAAATCCTGGCATAATCTGGAAATTATAATAAACATTAAGTTCCTTTATTGCACCTATCTGATTGTAATAGCATACAACCTTTCCAGTTTCAACTTTAAAATAATAGTAAAGCTTTTCCTCTCCAACCTTAACGCTGGCCTCATAATAATCAAAAGCCCAACTGCCTTGATTTTTGTCATAGGGCATTCTACGTTGTTGACATATATATAAGCTTTGTCTACATTATACCGCCCGTTCTCAGTCTTATCTTTACTGTATCCCCGGCATCGGTTCTGCCGGACTTCTATAGTCCTCTGTAACATCTGAGTATAAAGCTCTTGTGTTAATGGTTGGTCTTGCATTACACATATACAGTAACTTTTTCCCACGACGTCAGATTCTCTACTGCTGCGCTTATTATCATAGAATCTACTCCTTGACATTAATCATATATAATTTTATATCATTACGTACATTTATTCAACCACAAGATGTACTTCTTAAGATTTCTTTATAATAAAGTAAAAAGGACAGTCTGGGTGGACTGTCCTTTTGGAGAAGGTATTTCACTTATTATGGGGTGTAGCAAAAATATATAATGTATTGGGGTTTTACGTTAATTATAATATCATACCAAGCGCCATAAGTGTTCACAAAATTAACAATTATTATTAAGTTTTTGTGCATATTGTACAGTGTTTGTTCTTGCGTAAGTACAATTCACATTGTAAGTCCCAGCACAGCTTATCGCATCAGTAGTTATTGGTACTATCCAGCTTGTACAATTTACATTATAAGTCCAAGCACAGCCCAGAATATCGGATTAACAGTGACACTGCTGTCCGTTATCAGCTCCATTATGCAAAACCGATAACAGCTATTATCACTGGCAGTTTATTGATATTTTTACATTTATTATCTTTTATAAATGTGATTATTACCGTAATAACCATAACGGCATATGCCGTCATACACAATATTCCCTGACTGAATGCCATCTGTATGTACATACTGTGCGGTCTGTCAACTATGAGATCTACATTTCCTGCGAATTCAGCAGCCCGGCATAATCAAACTGCTTGAAATACAAGCCAAAGTTCCTGCTCCATGTCCGAATATAATTGTATTCTTAAGCAGCGGCAGTGTCTTTCTCCATATATAGCCTCTGCCCGTAAATAGCGTGTCTATTTTCTTATAGCTGTCTGTATACAGTTCTTCCCAAGACTTATCGCCTGAGGATATATCATTAATCAAAGAACCATCGGCAGCCATTGGATAAAACTGTCCATTCTTTATCGCAAAGCTTATCCTTCCTTTATATCCTAAGTCCAGCCATAAAGCGCTGTTTTCAAAGCCTGCACTAATCATATCGTAAGGATAAGGAAATGTTATACTGTCCCCATCAGACCTGACATTTAAAATATTATCATACTCGTCAGTAAAATATATATTTCCTTCATCATTGATTATGCACTTTAATGCATTGCTGCTGCCCTTTATTGTAACCGCACCTTTGTCAACGCTTATACCTCTTACCATATAATAATTGTCAGAATGTATGGCAATTGTCTTATTGACGGCACTGTTTAATGCGGAGTCTGTAATTCGGCTGCCTGATATAATATTAACTATAATAACGCATACAATAACAGCCGTTAAGCATAGGGCTTTAACCGCAATATTATTTTTATGCGATTATCCGGCATATCAGCCGCCTGTCCTACATGTGTGGCTTTGACTGCTGTATTACTTTTATGCCATTATCTGGCATACCAGCCCCATGTCCGGCAGGTGTGGCTTTGGCTGCTGTATTACTCTTTATACCCGCCTCCTTCTTTGCTATCCGATGTGCCGTGCGTGTGTAATACCGCAGTTACTATTACAACTAAGGCTGTTTCAAGCAATACTATATAAAATGCGGTTGTCGACCTCGTAAGTATGACCGCTGTTATCACGCTTACAGATAATCCACTCCACACCAAAGTCTTTAACAGCTTTCCTGCCTGTAAGAGATAATGTATACAGAAGGGAGCTAATAATATTATAAATGCTGCACAATATGAAGGGCTGTTAAATGTAAGACTAATCATATCACCATATGTATTCTCATATTCACTACCCATTATTATCTGTGCAACAGGCTTATAAAACAGCTCAACACCTGTAAGTATTGTGAGTATTACCGCCTCTGTCAGTACAATGTACTCTACAGGACTTTTGCGGTACTTCCATACTGCGCTCTGTATGTATGACAGCTATATTTCACCGACAGCATAATTATGACATACGCACATAATACAAATACCCCTTCGCAGCCTGCTGTTCTCCCCATAGCGCCGTCTTTCTGTTAACCGCTATCAATGTTGAAATAACCGTACAGAAAATGTATACCCTATACATACTGTAACTATTTTATTATTAGTCATTCTAAGATCAAAAATCTTCTGTTTATATATAACAACCTGTAATATTATAAGCACCAGCAATATTGCGGCGGCTGCCACGGTAATCCATGCCTTTGTATATACAAAAGCATCACTTATGCCCGATATTTCCGAAGATATAAGTCTTTTTTCTTCTGAATTATAATATAATTTTTAACGTATGTACACCATGGAAATATTGCCGCATAAATATACAATATCCACCTGATAACAATATCTATGTTTTCTTCACATTTAATCACCACGCCCTCACAGCTAAATATAAAATGTCCGGCAATCTGATATTTTACTGTGAAATAATCTCTTAGATATAACACATATAAATATATCTTATTGCCGGACATTATTGTTTATAATATAAATATTATTTTGATGTTGGGGTCAAAAGCCCTAACTATGATACCTACGAATTGTTCCGTGCTACGCACTCCATTCTTACCCAATATTCGCATATCGTGGGACTATCATCCCACTTTTATGCTCATATTGGGGGTCATACACCCACCTATGAGCAAGCTCATGTGGGTGTAGACCTTTTGACCCTGGTATCATTATCCTAAAACACAACCTGTCCATTAACTACATTCCATGTTCCGTATTCATTAGTTGCTGTTCCTGTATAATTCCAGTCAAGCATACCATTGCTTATATAGAACCAGCCATTTTCATTGTTGGCAAGACCTGTATAACTCCAGTCAAGTACTCCGTTGCCTACATAGAACCAGCCATATTCGTTAGCTGCAAGTCCTGTATAGCCCCAGTCAAGTGCTCCGTTGCCTACATAGAACCAGCCATACTCGTTAGCCGCAAGGCCTGTATAGCTCCAGTCAAGTGCTCCGTTGTTTACATAGAACCAGCCATACTCGTTAGCTGCAAGTCCTGTGTAACCCCAGTCAACTGTTCCATTACTTACATAGAACCAGCCATACTCGTTAGCTGCAAGTCCTGTGTAACCCCAGTCAACTGTTCCATTGCTTACATAGAACCAGCCGTATTCGTTACCTGCAAGGCCTGTATAACTCCAGTCAAGCACGCCTCCGCTTACATAGAACCAGCCATACTCGTTATTAGCAAGTCCTGTGTAACTCCAGTCAACTGTTCCGTTACTTACATAGAACCAGCCATATTCGTTAGCTGCAAGTCCTGTATATGTATTATCAACAGCACCATTTACATAATAGTTCCAGTTGCCGTTTTCATCCTGGCAAAGTCCGTTAAAGCTTGTAGTATCCTGTGATTTTCTGCTTACCTTGATAATCTTTCCAGCATAGACAATTCTGTCGCCTCTTGTTAATGACATATCAAAAGAATATGAATTCTTAACTTTTCCAAGTTCAGTAATTATTTTACCATTCTCATCAAATAACGCAAAATCACATTCACGATTTTCGTATTCTTTCATTCCGATATATACTTTATATCCGGCTATATAACCTGTATTATGTCTTTCAGCTATACCTTCGTCATATAAAGTATATCCATTTTCAAGTGCAACATTTCCATATGTACCGATATTGAATTGAGACACTGTCTGTATAACTTGTGAGTATACTGATGGGTCAACAATCTTTTCATCTGACTTATAAGATAAAGGCTGCTGTGATGAAAATGGTGTGAAATCTTTATAATACCATTTTTATATCTAAACCAGCTATTAGCATTTTCTTCTGTTTCACTTTCATATTCTACAAGATAATAATTATCATAGCCCCAGTTTAAAAATCTCATACGATAGCCATCAACCTGACCTTTATCTGTAATGTTGAAATTATTATCATATATATATTCCTTATAATATACGTTACTATCTTTCTCATAAGAATATAATGCAAGATAATAATCATCAATTTTGGAAAAGCTTACAAGTGTGTATCCATCAAGACCGAATAAGTCTACACGATTGAAAGAGCTGTCATAAACATATGACTTAGTATATGTCACACCATCGACAGAATACTCAAACATACCATCATAGTAGTCGCCAGCTTTAGATATCTCTGTCATCTGGCTGCCATCTGTATGGATTATACCAACACGGTTAAGATTGCCGTCATATACATACTCATCCATATCGCATGTTGCATAAAAATATGAATTATCATTATTGGCAATTCCTACACTTGTTACTTCCTTGCCATCTGCATCTATTCTTGTGGCTACATTCTTACCGTCTGCATCATAATATGTATATTGTTTTGTTGAATAATTATAAACTGCTATGTATTCAACACCGCCGACAGTTACTGCTTTGCTGGAGTATCAAATGTTACACCACCAAAAGCTTCACTTCCATCAAAATTGTAAAACTTTACACCATTTCCCGACTGGACTGGAATATGCTTACCTACACTCAATCCTGATAACCAGAAAATCTCACCATACTTACCGTCTGTATTATCAACATGATAAACTGAGCCATCATTGTCAATAACAGTGAAGGTCTTTTCTTCTTCTGTGTCCGCAAGCCATACCTGGTCGCCAGCATTCATATAAACTGAATAATAGCTGCCTTATCCTCAAATACCATGTCACTGGCAGCTTTACTTTCACTATCAGCAGCCTGAACAGAATGTATACCGAAAGCTGTTCCCAGAATAACTACGGTAGCTGCTAAAGTGCCTACTAACCAATTTAACTTTTCATAAATCCTCCTTAGTTTTATTGTACTGATGCCTGGGTAAAACACGACTTTAATGCCTACGGATTGTTCCATGCTATACACTCCCACATCTACACTCCGCTTCGGTCTGTGCTAAATATGTGCCACTGGCACATAGCACCCTGCCTTGACATCTCTATACTACTGATATATATATATATATATACGTATACTTTAATATACACCTACATTTTGTATAAGTCAAGCTATATAAAGGCTTTTATGGAAAAATATTTATATATTCTATTCGTAATGTTATTTCACGAAAAAGACACCCAGCAATTAATCACTACTTGGGTGTCTGTTTTATTTAAAATATATTAATTATCGTTATACTTTATCACACGTTTTGCTGCTTAATGACCTGATTAGAATACCATATCACCTGCATCATCCGTAAACAGTGCCTCAAATTCTTCCCTTGATATCTTTTCCTTTTCAAGGAGAAGCTCTGAACTCTTCTTAAGCACATCCATATGTTCTGATATAAGCTTCTTAGCCTTTGCGTAGCACTCATCAACAATATCCTTAACCTCTTTATCGATAAGTGTTGCAACATCTTCGCCATATGGTCTTGTATGTGCAAGGTCTCTTCCTATGAATACCTCATCACTGTCTGTATCGTAGTTGATAAGTCCAAGCTTATCAGAGAAACCATACTTAGTAACCATATCTCTTGCTGTCTGTGTAGCCTGCTTTATATCCTGTGAAGCACCTGTTGTTATATCATCAAACACAAGCTCCTCTGCGACACGTCCACCAAGACTTACTATGATATTCTGAAGCATTTTCCCTTAGTGTTAAACATCTCATCACGCTCTGGAAGCGGCATAGTGTAACCTGCTGCGCCCATACCTGTAGGAATGATGGATATAGTGTGGACAGGACCTACATCCGGAAGGAGATGGAACAGTATAGCGTGACCTGATTCGTGGTATGCTGTAATCTTCTTTTCCTTATCAGATATAATCTTGCTCTTCTTTCAACACCAATTCCTATCTTTATAAATGCTTCTTCAACATCTGCATTTGTTATATACTTTGACTTCTTTCTGGCTGCTCCGATAGCTGCTTCGTTCAGCACATTTTCAAGGTCGGCACCTGTAAAGCCGGCTGAAGTTCTTGCAAGCTTCTCAAGGTCAACATCGTCACCAAGCGGCTTCTTGGCTGCGTGAACCTGTAATATCTCAAGTCTTCCCTGTACATCCGGTCTTCCGACAACTATCTTTCTGTCAAATCTTCCCGGACGGAGTATGGCAGGGTCAAGAATATCTATTCTGTTAGTGGCAGCCATGACGATGATGCCCTCATTGACTCCGAAACCATCCATCTCAACGAGCATCTGGTTCAGCGTCTGCTCACGTTCATCGTGACCGCCGCCCATACCTGTTCCTCGTCTTCTGGCAACTGCATCGATCTCATCGATAAATATGATACAAGGGCATTTTTCTTGGCTTCCTCAAACATATCTCTTACTCGTGAAGCACCCACACCAACAAACATCTCAACGAAATCTGAACCCGAAATGCTAAAAAATGGCACATTGGCTTCTCCGGCAACTGCCTTTGCAAGAAGTGTCTTACCTGTACCGGAGCACCTGTTAATATGACACCCTTAGGAATTCTTGCGCCAAGTGAAGTATATCTTACAGGGTCTTTAAGGAAATCAACTATCTCCTCAAGCTCTTCCTTCTCTTCATTAAGTCCTGCAACATCCTTGAATGTAACCTTGTTATCTTCACCGCTTATCATACGTGCGCGGCTCTTTCCAAAGTTCATCATCTTAGCGTTGCCACCGCCGCCTGACTGTCTTGTAAACATCATCATAACAAATATGATTACTACTATACTAAGTCCGAATGGCAGTATAGATGTAAGCAGCACGCTCTGTCTTGTCACATCCCTGAGTGTGTAGGTTACATCTTTATCAAGCAGTATTTCCTCAACCTGATTGACATCTGATACGTATACGCTCTTAACACTCTGTACACCGCTTACTTTAACTGACAAAACACCTGTTGGTACTTCTGAATTCTGTCTTATTACAACACTTTCTACTTTTCCTTTGTTTACATCGCTGACGAATTCGCTATATGTGTAATCGCTTGTACCTGAATTCATACGCGATACATACATAATAAACATCGCCGCAATAATTACAATAAACAGATAAATTCCACGCCTGAGAATTTTACACCTTTTTATTATCCATTATTATTCTCCATTCTTAAGCATCTTCCTGACAATCTTTCAATGATGTATATGCACTCTACGCTGACATACTATCTTTACTGCTGTATAATCTGACAGCTTATGCACATTTACATTTTACTGTTCTTCATCCTCAAAATGTACAACACCGATAAAGGGAAGATTTCTATACATCTGGTCGTAGTCAAGACCATATCCTACTACGAACTCATCAGGTATATTAAAGCCGTTATACTTAACATCTATATCTACTTCTCTTCTGTCTGGCTTATCAAGAAGTGTACATATACATATATCTTCCGGGTTACGTGCCTCTAACATAGGCATAAGTCTGTAAAGTGTATTACCTGAATCGATAATATCCTCGATTACGATTACGTGCTCACCCTCAATCGACTCATCAAGGTCTTTCTTGATAACTATGTTTCCACTTGACTTAGTACCACTTCCATAGCTTGAAGTCTGCATAAAGTCTATTCTTACAGGAACTGTAATTCTCTTTGCGAGTTCACAGCAGAAGAAAGCACTTCCTTAAGGATACATATAAGCTTTACTTCCTTGCCCTCATAATCCGCACTAATCTTTTCACCAAGCTCTGCTATCTTTGCCTGAAGCTCATCCTCTGATATCATTACACTTATCTTATGCATATCTGCCATATTTAATTCCTCTCTTTCATTAATCAATATCTCAAGCACACGGCTGGTTGTATCGTCCACAAGACAGCTCTCACTTCTTCTCACCCGCATGCCCATAGCACATGATTGTTATCACACACAAAAGTATCTCCTGCCTGTATGATGATGGTATCTTCCTGTCAACAAGCTCTTTTTCAACTTCTTTACGTTTCCGGTCTTCGATACCACTATATCGTCCTGTGGTTTCTGAATCTTACATTCAGTAATTTATTAATTTTATCATAATCATAATATTTAGCATAGCCGTTATTTGATTTATTTACGCAAATTTTAGCATTATCCGGATATTTTTTATCTGTTGATAGTGTTTTTTATCAACAAGCAAAATGTGATACTTTCGGCATATTTTCCGCCCTCTCCGGGGATGTATATGTTTTGCCAATGTTTACAGTTATTGATGATGAAGAGCACTTATGTCTACTTCTACATCATATTCACATACATTTTATCATATAGCTCTTTGCCGCCGCCAACATTATCAGCATTACTGCCATCTTTCTCTTGTATACAAGACTTGTCCTGCCTCTTTCTAAGCACTATATCATCATATTCCCTTATGGCATATATGCCATACACTGAATGTATTATTCTTCCCGTCTGCATATCCATAAGCGCTGCTATGTCCGAAACATTTACAGAATAAATATCCTTGGCTCTCCCCGCAAGCTCTACAAGACATCTGTATATAACACGCTTGACAAGCACCATATCAGCACTCTTAAGCACTGAAACAGACATTCTTATAGTGTCATCCTTTTCACTCACGCACTCACTATAAAGCCTGTCCGCCTGTCTGTCCATATATTCTTCAGCTTCACGGATATTGACAGCCATTGATGAGATATTCTCTACCGCCTTTGGGTTGATATGCTCACACATATAAGGAAGTATCACATTTCTTATGGCATTTCTTGTGTAATCGTTGTCGAAGTTCGTGACATCTGTGACATATGGCTGGTCTTTGGCTGACAGAACACTTTCTATCTGGCCTCTTGTTATGCATAACAAAGGTCTGCATATATTGTCACGCACCGGCACTATTCCGCGCACTCCCTTAAGCGATGTACCGCGCGCCATATTCATAAGAACTGTTTCTGCCTGGTCGTTCATATGATGTGCAACCGCTATCATAACGCCGCCGTCATCTTTATATTTCTTTGCTATCTCATCAAATATCCTGTAACGCTCAAGTCTTCCTGCCTCAACAGTAAGACCTTTTTCCCTGGCTATGCCTATGCAGTCAATATGTGCCGCATAACAGTCTACCCCAACGCTTTCACACAGCTTGGTGAAATTCTCATCATCTGCTGCCTCCTGCCTTATCATATGGTTTACGTGGACTGCGTGTATACATATGTCCATTTTATGCTTCTTTACATAATCGCACAGCATAAGCAAAGGCACACTGAGTCTGCGCCGCCGGACACACCCACCACTATATGCCTGCAGTTATCAAGCATATGGTTACTTCTTATATAGCTGTGTACTTTTCTTCTATTCTGACCGCCTGCTTGTCCATTTCTTTCTCATCCTTATCTTTAACATATGTTGGGATTATATATAATGATGTTGGGGTCAAAAGCCCCAACTATGATGCCTACGGATTGTTCCGTGCGTTGCACTCCCACATCTACGCTCCGCTTCGGTCGGTGCTAAACATGTGCCACTGGCACATAGCACCCTACCCAATATTCGCCTATTAATAGTTCAAAAATCAACCCATATATTATATATACTCCTCTCATAAAGTCAAAATTCCAATCCGCTACATTTTATTTCCACTATATGTATCAAACACCCCAAACACAAGCACTGTGCAATCGTCAAATGCTTTTTCATTATTATAGCCCATCGATGTTTTCAGTATCTCCTCCGCTATCGCCTTTGGCTTCTTCATCTTAACTGCGTTGATTATCTCAACAAGCTTTTCTCCTTGTTCACACACGGAAGATTATCAAGAACACCATCGCTTATCATAATAACATAATCGCCGTCATACAGCTTTTTGTCGGTGCAGTCATAGTCGACCTGCTCTAACACCCCCATAGGCAGGGTGGAGGAATTTTATTATCTCGACCCAGCCATCTCTTTTATAAATGTAGACACCGCCCCTAGCTTTATGCAGTGCATTATACCCGACTGACAGTCAACCACGCTCATATCCATAGTGACGGGATTGCCCCTGCCGCCTCCATTTATATATGCTGAATTGATGAAATCTATTGCTGTTCTTTCTTCAAACCCTGCATCGATACAGTTTTCCATAAGCTCGATAACCATCCGGCTCTCAATAAATGCTCTTTCCGCTTCCACAGCCGTCGCTATCGCGGCAACGACTTTTCCACACGCAAGATTGAAACCATAAAATTGTCCCCATTAAAACCGCCTTTATCCTTACATTCCCTTGCAACCCGTACAGAAAACGGAAACGGTTCTCCTGATGATACACATACTGCTGGCTCTCATCATTAACGACAAGCCTGTTATTGTGGTCTGAATAATATCCACAGCCAAGAACATCCGACACTATCTTTCTTATCTTTCTTTCCGATACACAGCCCTTGCCAAGTGTTTTGGCAAGCACTACGATCTCATTTTACCAGTCTTATTCTTAAGCACATTTACTTCCCTGATAACTATCCCCGATATAAGCGCCCTTGATGACATATCCCTGAACACACTCTTAGAGGGCTTGTCCGCCTGCATCTGCATAAGCGTACAATCGTCAAGAATATCTGCCACTAAAAGCTGATGCTTAAAGCATGGACTCTGTGCTTCTTCTCCTGAAGCGCTTTCGTAAGCTTCTCCAAGCCTCCTGAATGTCTTCGCCGTTTCAGAAAGCCTGCTCACCGTATATGTCATACACAATTCTTCACTTCTACTCATATCTGTCTCCCTCAAAGATACCATTACACCGCACAAACTTCGGATGCCACATAGGACTGCATAAATTATAATGCAATAAGCAGCCAGCAGCCTGATGATTTCCACCATAGCCTAACAGCTACATTTTTCCACCACCACATAATTATATATGCTTGTACACAAAAATATGTCATATTTTATTAACAATAAAAGCATGCGACACACCAGCTGTCATACGCTATACGTAATAACAGCCCGTAATGCCGCCTGCCCTGCAAATCATATTAATTTTAAGCTGATTTCGCAAAAATAACTCCCTACTTCTTTCCCCTGAATATTATCTCATCAGGATACACAAGTCCGAACTTATCCTTTGCCACATCTTCAACATACTTTTTCGTCTGTATATACTTCTTGTATTCGTTAAGTTCATCTGTTCTTTTCTGCTCATCATCAAGCTGTGCCTGAAGCTCTGTAATCTCCTTTTCATACTCAACATTCTTAGCTTCTATGCGTTTCTTTCCATTCCATAAAAGTATGCCAAGTCCCACAACTACAAGCATGGCAAACACCATACCAAGTATCGCTGAACGCTTCTGTCTTTTCTTCTAAGTTCCCTTTCTCTTTTGGTTTCAAATCTCATATATACCGCTCCATTTCTGTATACACAATCATAATCCTGCTATTATATTTTCTTACCGCTTCTTTGATGTGAAGTCCATTACAGGCTTTAATATATCTGCCCTTAATCCTCCTGCCGCTCCACACAACAGGATATAACAGCTTTCCTGTCACCATTCTAACCACTGACAACAGGAATTTCAATGGTTTTATTATAATTATTTGTATTACTTTTATTAAAACGTATAAGCTTCACGCCATATTTTATGTAATACCTGCTAAGTGCCTTTATATAAAGACCTGCGCCCATAATAAAGCCAGCTATGATAAATGCCCTTATAACCCCGTCATTCACATAAAACAGATAGAAAACACCTTCACAGCGATATAAAGCCAGTATAATATGTCCTCAATAACTGGAACTATCAGTGTCTTATGTCTTACTATCCTGCGGAATATCCTTATAGTGTCATATTCTGCTGCAAAACCATTCCCCACCAGAGAGTGCGGCATATCGTGCTGCTCTCCCATACTATTCCAGCCGTCATAACCTATACTACCTGAACAGCCTGTTTACTAAGGACTCGCCCTTCTTTCCTGCCGGACTGTTCTGGGAATACACCAAAGAGTCTATCCTTCCATCGACATCCAGTTCCCCTTCTCCACAGAAAGCTTATTAACATGAAGCGCATCGCCCTTTATAACGATAACTCCATAGTCCGACTCCAGCATAACCTTGACCGGCTCAAAGGATATGACATCGGTAATCCCTGTGAATTCCACTTTTTTCTATCTTCCATGCGAACTGTGTGAGGATGTCTTACTCTTCTTGTTTCCTCCATACTCCCCTGCTCCTTTCAACCTGACAAACTAACTCTACTTGTCTAGTATATTAAGGTGCTGGTAAAATATGCATTATATATACTCAAACATTTCCTTTGCTTCTTCTTTCTTTACTGTATCCTTTACATCAGTAACCCTTACCTTGACATTTTATTGCCAAAAGATATGTCTATAATGTCACCGACCTTTACATCCACCGATGCCTTTGCCACCTTATCGTTAATCATAACTCTTCCTGCATCACATGCATCGTTGGCTACTGTACGTCTTTTTATAAGTCTTGATACCTTTAAGTACTTGTCTAATCTCATAATTAATCCTCGTAATTATATAGTAGTAGTTTTATAGACCCTCTCAAGGTCTTTATAACTATTAAATCATAGTCCTCATTAAATATTTGCAATATCAGACCGGCACTAATCCCTGCTGATACTGCATTTATTAGTAACGCCTGTTCTAAAACGACAGCCCTTCATTAATCTGCTTATTCTTATACACTTTGCTAACTGTATATACTGTACGAAAAGGAAGTACTATACATATATACAGCACTTCCTCCCAGTTACTTATAACAATGTTTCTAAGCTGTCTGTGCGTATGCACAGTATAGCCTATATCAGTCCTTTCTTGCAAGTATTATCAGCCCGCCATATGCTTTCCGAGAAAGTCAGCAGCTACTTTGACGATACATTTTTCACCGTCTGTAAACTTATGTCCTGTGTCGTCTGTCAGCATAATAACAGTTCAAGCACATCTCCTGCACATATTATCGGGCTTACCGCCTCCTGCCTGCACTCATAATCCGGCACAACTGATACATATGACGGCTCTCCAAGACTTGCCGCAACACTTCTTCTCTCATCCATAATAATATTCAGCTCTTTAGATATCTGCTTTCCCTGAATTAGCTTTTTTCCATTGCCAGCCGCCGCTATTACCTGCTCCCTGTCGGTTATTGCAACCGTCATTCCTGTATTAGCCGCCATCGACTCTGCGTATTCCCCTGCAAATGCAGTTATATCCCCATCGGTGAATACTTCTTTAAGACTATCTGCCCATCCATATCCGTGTATATCTCCATCGGGTCAGTTTCCCTTATCCTTAAAGTTCTTCTGATTTCTTTAGGTATAACTATCCTTCCAAGGTCGTCAATCCTGCGCACAATTCCGTTGCCTTCATATAAAACCTCCATTCCATATACATTTGCACTGTTTATTTCCATAATTATGCTGTATGGGTAGTATGTGGAAAAGCTGCGGTTTTATTCGTCAATCTGTTAATCCGGGTTCTGCCATTCTGCTTTTTGCTTATTATGTCCATATGCGATGAATACACTGCTCCTGCTATGGCGCACACCATAATCATTATACACATAATTATAAGCGCCGGTGCTATTTTATAGCCTGATGGCATATACAGTCCGCTTCTTACGGCCATGCAGTAAAGAGTTACTATAACAGGACTGTCTGAAAATGCTGCAACAACCAGAAAACCATAACCGCCATATAGCCGATAGTCGGCGATAATATAAGTCCTATTGTAATCTGTATCATATTAAGTGTCATCGTCATAACAAGACTTGTCCCCATAACCGAAAGCATAAGCCTTACAATATCCACATTTTCTATATACTGCCTGTCCATATTAATCATATAACAGCATACCTCCTGTGTCGGGCTTATTGAAAAGCTTCCTGTACATATGCCAGCCACCGCTATTACTATATACATCATTCCATAGCATACAAGAGCTGATACCAGACACCATATGCACTTGCTTATCCACCAGTTAATTCTGCTGCCCGCCTTTAGAAGAACACTTTTTCCATAGCCGTAAAGGTCTTTTATGATATAATTTCCAACTATAAATGCTATTATAACATTTGGAAATATATATACTGACGGTATATCAATATTCATATGTCTGCCTGATTCTATTTTTTTCATGCCTTTTAACATCCACATAACCATATCGCCACACGTATATGACTCAATATGCCTGTTCGTCTTACATCGTATTATAAAGCTTACAATACACACTATGTATACAATAAGCAGCATAGCGTACTTCTTCCACTGATATATAATCCCTGTCTTATATCATATGCTATCTGCTGCCTAAGTATCCTTAACTTTGACCGTTTTATCATATATCCCTTTTCTGCACACTGTTTAATTATTTTCCAGAAATTCTTTTTCTTTAGCCTGACAAGCAGGCTGTGACAATCAATACACTGATGCAACAATTGGAAGCAATATATTATTAGGTATATTAATTCCCTTCCTGTACAGACCATAGCTTATAACTGACTTTCTCCATAATAAGCCCTTCGATATCTGGTTCAGCTTGTCATTGGACTGTATAAGCATAACAACAATGGCACACAGATATCCGACCCACTTCTTATCTGATATCCACCATAAAGCCATCATAATAAGTCCCATAATAAAAACACACTGAAGGACTGCAATATATATGTAAAACTTATAAACAGAAGTGATGGCGGAAACTGGCACAACTGCCTTGTCTGGTCGAAGCATCTGCTATCCTCGATATTCCAGTTATATACCGTATGTGTAAGCAAAGACCACTCACTGTTGCTACAATATATGTATATATTGCTGCAATCGCACACATAAGTGCAAGGTCTTTAACACATTTCTTCCATATGCTGCTCTTATTCTTATATCTTATAACCATCATTGCAGAAAAGTTATGCCTTTCCACATATAATATATAAAATAATACAAACGGAACAAGCACAGGTCCTGTACCATACATACTCAGGTTAATGTATACATCATACAGGCATGGCGATAAACCATAAAACAGATTTTTTCTTGTCATCACCGGAATAAAACAGTTATCATAATAAGAAGTCCTATTGACATACCAGTGTCATTAACCATAAGCAGCTCTTTTATTTTCTTCAATAACAACCCCTCTTAATAATCTGACCTTATATAATTCACTAATCATCAATATCGCAGGAGTCATCAACCCCGTGAAATACAATAGCTTTATGGTCGGGATATACTGACAGGTCAATATAAAAGTCTGACTTTATGAGCTTTTTCTGGTTTACAGGTCTTGAAGGAGAATTAGCAACTGTGAAATATATTACTATCTCTTTTTCCTCACCAGGCATAATTACAGTATCTTCATCACTGTTTACGGTTATTGCCTGACCCTGATTAGAATATCCCACCGGATATCCTGTAAGCTGGATTTGGGAAGTATATCAAGTTCTACTACCTTCTTACTGTCTGATACATTTTTCATATTAAACTTTGCTACAAACCATCTTCTGTCTTTATACTTATCATCATTACGAATCCAATTATCCTGACTAACAGTCTGATACCTGCTCTTAAAGCCGGCTGCATCCATATAAGACAGTTCCTCTGCTGTTATCTCCATTCCCTCATATTCAACCGTATCCCTTTAGAATAGAAGTCCTCTGCCGGCTGTGGAAATCTCCGATTAACATTAATATATCCGGTTATACAGGCAGCAAGCCATACCACCAGTATAACTATGTACACAATATGTCTTTTCTTAAGCCTCTTATATTGCATCCCGCTTCACCCTCTCCATAAATATATAACAACATCAAAACAACTATCACCACTATAAATATCACATAACTCTGCCAGTAATTAGGTGTGAGCTGTGCCATATTGAACAGCCTTCTTGGCGCAAGTCCATGTATGGCATTAATTGAACTCCATGTTGATGCCACGTTCATAAATTCACAAAGAATTGTTGGAAATAGTAACACTACAAATGTATTATTCATCCACAGCGAAACCACAAGCGATATTGTTGCAAGCAGTCCGGCGCACACAAACTCCAGTATGAAGTAAAGCAGATAATATACATACATATTTTTATAAAAATTGACGACCACATAGCACCAGCACCTATTTCAAACGATGATGTCTTCCATAAAAGGTTGGAACGATAGCCGATGTAGATACAAAGTTAATAAAAGTGGAAATACAACTATAGCCCCACCAGTAAGAAACACTGCGGCAAGCTTGGCTACAAGATAATTAATTCTCTTTGTCCTTACATAGTAGTTATTGATTATTCCAGAACGTTTGTCTGTATAATAGCTTGCTGCATATGGTATAGCCACAAGCAAGGTACAACACGGTTAAATACTTCATAATAAACATCAGTATTGGCTCCCAGCCATGTATCTATAACTGTATATGGGAAGTGCAGCCAGTTATACCAGTAGAATTCCAATGGATTAATGGCATGCCTTACACCCACATTAAAACTGTACCAGAGAAATCAGACATCCTATAGCAAGTGCTACCTTGAACGCTGTGCCCTCAAATGCCCTTTCTATTTCTATTTTTAACATCTGCTTCACAACCCTGCACCTCTGTTATCCTGTTTTAATCTTTTTCTTTATATCAAGCTTCACAAGCTGTTTCTGTGTCCATATTCCACGCTCACCATTTTTGAATTCTCAAATGCACCTAAGTACGCATTGTTTAACATTTCTCCATCTGTTTCCACGTCATCTATTATCTCTTTATTTTCCTCATTATTATGGCTTTTATACCTAACTACTCTACTCTCATCTATAAACATAATAGTGACTATATCCTTGCTTTCTTTAGGTTGAAATGTTACTTTATCCCAAAATGTTCCTGCCAGTCATTCGGCTTGTCTATCAATACTCTCTTATCTATTATATAAGAATATTCAATTTTATTATTTTCATCATATCTTATATCATAAAACCAAAGTGATGGCGGACTAAACGTATTTTCTTCGTCCAATTCATTATAAATGTGATATTTAATAATCAGTCCTTTCTGCGCTACACCACGTCTTCCAATTCCAAATGTCCCATCTTCATTTATATAACCCGGATATACTTTTTTGCATATTCATATATCTTTTCTGCTGAGTCCTCATCTGTATAATCCTTTATATCATTAAAATTATCTGTTATTACTGCTTCTTCAACTGTTGCCCATAACTTTGATGACCATTCTGACACATCTATCTTTTCCCCTGCCTGCAGCTCTGGCAGTTCTTTTCCGTCCGGAAGCTTCTCATATAGCATATAATCATGCCACTTTGGCTCTTTTTCAACATATTCTGCTGTTGTCGCCTCTGTTGATGCCATTGAGTATATATCATCTATGCTCTTCGCCCCGCACCCGTTAAGAAATATTACACATGTCAGCATGACCGGTATTATTAATGATTTTCTTCTCATACTAATCCTCCTTTTTAGAAACGTTTCTTGAATTTATTCTATCATATATTTTTTCCTATATTAGCTAGATGTAATAATTGGTCGTTTTGGTAAACTTTGGTCAAATCCTCTCTATTAACAAAGTGCCTCTATTTTCTATCTATTCATATTACAATTTAAAAAGCTGCCAGTTTGACTAAATAAGACTTCACACTGACAGCTACCAAATATTTTATTTATATTTTACTATCCACTCCATTAAATACAAATGCTTTATGTTCTGGATATAACGAAAATCAAGATAAAATTGAGACTCTAAAAATTTTTACGTCTTTCTTGTCTTACTTGTCCATTACCAACTGCAAAATAAATAATCACCTCTTTTTCCTCTTCCAAACTGAATTTCAACTGTTTATTATCTTTTAAAGCGTATGCCGAACCTTGGTTCATATATCCTATCGGATAAGCTACCATAGCTATATTAGGCAAAATATCTGTTTCAAAATCAATTACTTTATCAGATACATTTTAACATCTAATTTTACTACCAACCAATTTCTCCCTCCTTTTTTATATTAATTTCAGGATAATTGTCTATCATACCATCGTCATTCTTATAAAGTATTTCTTCTGCTTTTATTTGCATCCCCAAATATTCAACAGTATCACCCAAATAATAATATTTGTCTATTGGCTTAGGAAATCTATTATTAACATTAATATTTCCAATAACACAAACTATCAACCAAATTCCAACTATAACCATCCATAATATATATTTTTATTTATTTTATTATAATGTATCATGTTTTACCCTCTCCACATATACATAACCACATCAAGAAAAATTATTATCAATATAAATAACACATAACTTTGCCAATAATTAATTGCCAACTGAGTCATACTAAATAATCTACTTGGTTTCATGCCTCTTATAGTATTACTTGTTGCCCAGCCTGTTACAACATTCAAAACTCACATAATACTATTGGAAAAGAAGCAATACAAATGTATTATTTATCCATAAAGAAATCATAAGCGGTATAGTTGCTAATAATCCTCCACATATAAATTCTAATATAAAATACAACAAATAATATAAATAAATATTAGAATAATATATATCCGACCACATTGCATTAGCATTTATTTCACTTCCACCTGGCCAAACTAATGTTGGAAGAATTGCAGACGTAGAAACAAGATTAATAAAAGTGGTAATACTGCAATCACTCCTCCTGATAAAACACAGCAATAAGTTTTGCAATAAGATAGTTAATCCTTTTTGTTCTTATATAATAATTATTAATTATTCCTAACTTTCTATCTATATAATAACTTGACGCATATGGTATAACAACTAATAATGGGAGTATTCTAATATACACCTCATAATATGCATCGCTAACAGCTCCCATCCATGTATTAACTATAGTATATGGAAAATCTAATCCATTGTAAAAATAAAATTTCATTGGATCCATAGCATGTTTAATTCCGACATTTATAAACTGCAATATAGAAATCAAACATCCTATTATAAGTGAAACTTTAAACGCAGCCCCACTAAAAGCTCTTTGTATTTCTATTTTCAACATCTGTTTCATAGTAATATATCCCCTTTACTTAAGACTCTTATGTTAAACTCTTTCTTCTAGCTATACCATTAATATCCACTACAATTATCAGGACTCCACTCTCCTTTATATCCCACACACTCATCCTCTTTAAGCTGCCCTACGATTGATGCAAAGTTCTTACCATTTTCCCTAACTGTATTCCTTATATATTTTTATCCCCAACATAAAACCCTTTCGCATAACTACAACACAAAGGATCTTTACTATAATTACTTTCATACCCATATACATATGCGTTATATCCAATATCTGCATTATCACTATATACACAACTCATCCATGCTGCTGATGTATCATCTTTATATCTTCTAGAAGTTTCATTCGTTCCACCTCTTTCAAAACTAAAACTAAAATATGTATCACTATTATTAGCAGCATATGTTTTATTCCATGTACACTTATAATTCCAATCATACATACAAATACTACTTTTAATCCAACACCTATAACCCCAAACTTCCTAAATCCATTACTTTTGTCATAGTATATATACCTCCGTATACTTTTATTATTTAAATTTATTCTATCATATATTTTTGCCATATTAGCCAGATGTAATAATTGGTCGTTTTTGGTAAACTTTGGTCAATTTCTTCCTTTTTACAAAGAGCTTCTATCTTCTATCCCAATTTTCTGTCCGCTCAGATTACAACAAAAGCTGCCAGTGTGAATGAATAAAATTTCACACTGACAGCTCCTAGATTAATTTATCAGCTCATTTTATTTAGATTTAGCCGTCTGCCCACATTATACATATGCGCCGTTATACATGTTTCATACTCTCTGTCTGTTTTCTGCAATTCGTAACTTCCATTATACTTCCTCAGTATCTTCTTAACACTTCCTATACCTCTTCCATGATTAACATAATAATCCCTGCTGCGCACTTCACGCTCATCGCTATAGCTGTTCTTTATAATAAATACAAGATTGCCGGCGCTGCATGTAAGATTAATATCTATAAATGCATTTTCCATATTCTCAATACGTTTTACAGCATTAATACTGTTATCTATAAGATTACCTATAAGCACATTCAAATCCCCATAATCTATATCCATTTCCTTAGGAACATCGACTATGCTGTTTACCGTAACGCCCTGTGGCACATCTGACAGCTTATATGTAAATATACTGTTGACCTTTAAATTCTCACAGTAATCAGGCATACCTGCTTTATTAATATTATCAAGCATACCGCTAAGCTCTTTGCCTGCGGTTTCATAATCTCCAAGCTCAATGGCATAACTGAGGGAATTCAGACGGTTTTAGGTCGTGCCTTATATCTCTTAATTCTTCCTTAGCCTCTATTATATTGTCATAAAGCTTTGTATTAGTTTCTATTTCTATCTTTAATATATCTTCTTCGTAACTGTGCTTTATATCTGTATCCATCTGCATAATAAGTATCATAAGTATATTATTGGCAATAAAACAGAAAAACAGAAATAATAAACATCTTGTACTATCCTGCACCTGCGTATATATATTATCAGTATATATAGTCGTCACAAGATGTATAATCGATATAAACATAAGTGTATAGCAGGAGGACTCTCCAGTGCCGTCTTACGTCCATTATTGTATACACCATACAGAAGCACTATAATAGCATCCGCAAACACCACACATGGATAAACTATTTCTGCCTTGATAACATTTCCCGCTTTAATATACGAACCATTGCAGCTTGAAAAATCTTGCAGCAACTATCGCAGAAGTTATCAATATACTTACATACATACATGCAACCGCAAGAGTCTTATACCACTCCGTTGTCTTTTTATTTTCTGCCGCATACATAACAGCAATGCATAGTGCCAGCAAAGCCAGCAGTTCTATAGTCAAGTCATTGTTTATGCTTATCTCATACATCAGAAACATAATTATGCTGATTGCAATAATCACAAACACTATATGAAGTATTTCTGATATTCCTGCTGTATGAAGCTTCTTTTCCCTGCGCAGTATATTGCTTCTGCCGCCCTCATTATCTTCTATATTCCTGCACATAGAGTTATGGAAGCTCTTGTATAGCTGATATTGTATAATGCTCATAAATGCATATTTGTATATTGTCATCATATTTTTGCTGCAAGTATCTCTTATGTGCTTACCAGAGATGCTTATATACTCCTTTTCCATTGCCGCAAACCTGTTAAAGCCCGCCACAAAATTCTTATAATATCTTCTGCTTACATCAAGCGGATATGCCTCATGCTCCATGCTTACGCGGTACCATACTACATCTGCGTCTATCCTGTACATATATCTGTAGTTAAATATACAGTTTTGCTTGCATTGCCAAACATCTGCCCAGAGAATTCATCTGCCACATCATCTATCTTGCCGTAACATTTGTACATACCCTCTACTGTACCTATATTCAAGTACCTTTTATCCGACTGGATGTATATTATATCTGAATATGGTATGGCATATATCTCTTTTCCTGCTTTAAATGTAAATTTCCCCGTATCTGTTTCATACATTTCGTGGATGTCCTTCAGTATCTTAGACAGCCTCTCATCGCTCGCCGGCTTAACTATGTAGTTGTAAGCATGCAGGTCAAATGCGTTCTGCATATAATCAGTATGGCTTGTTATGAAAACTATGACTGCATCTTTATACATTGACTTTATGTAATCTGCCAGCTCTATTCCGCTATCCTCTCCAAGCTCTATATCAAGAAAATATACTTCATACTTTCTATTATAAAGTTCCGGCTCTTTATCAAGCTCTATCTTTAAGTCCTCGGCACTGTTATATATATCAAGTTCAACATTCATATTCAGCCTTTGCGCTATTCTGTCTAACAGCCTGCCGAATAATTCTGCCTGAACATTATCATCTTCGCATAATGCTATCTTCATTTGGTTCCTCGTTCTAATTTCTGTTTATGTATATTTGTAAGATGTCTTAATCCTTGTAAATGTTGTATCTTTGGGCATTTATTTGATATTTATTGATATTTTTATCATTTACCTGTAGTTAATAAACTTTAAATGAGCAAATTTAAAATATTGCATAATTATGTCTGTGTCAGAAAAACTGATTTTTCATAATCTATATGATAACATACTTTTAGTTTTCCTGCACTTATAGCAGTGTTCTTTTATATTTACTTTCTATATTATTTTCCTGATTTTCTTTATATAATATTTTTCTTTCCCCGCGAATACATATTCATTTCTTTGCGCTTATTATATATTTTGTGATATTATGATATCAGGGTTAAATGTAAAAATCATTTGTAAAACTGCGCTGATACACAAATAAACTGTTGCTATATGGCATTTTATGAAGGTTTGAGTGGGACATAGGATTACTCTGTTAATTTACACATTTACATATGTTTAAAGATATTGATTAGTGGTAATGATTATATAACAGAAAAATATTTTATACATTTTTTAACAGGAGGCTAAACTTATATGGTTATAGATTTTCATACACACAGCTTTCCAGATGAACTTGCTGACCGTGCTGTAGGTCGTCTTGCCCAAAGCGGTGGTATTCACAATTACCTTGATGGACGTGTCACATCTATCCAGAAGTCAATGAAAAGGCGGGAATTGATTATTCCATCCTGTTGCCAATCGCAACGAAGCCAAGCCAGCACACAACTATCAACGACATAGCTGTAACAACCAATGATACATTTCGTGAGTCAGGGCTTATATCTTTTGGCACAATACATCCAGACAATGAAGATTACAGGGACATTTTAAGAAATCTTTCTAAAAGGGCGTTCCCGGCATTAAACTTCATCCGGTATTTCAGCGCACCAACATAGATGACCCACGTTACCTTAACATCATAAGCTGCGCTTTTGACAATGACCTTATCGTATCAATACACTGCGGTATGGATGTAAGCTTTCCTAACTGTGATGAAGCCAGCGTTGAACGCATTGCCAATATGATAAAGAAGTCCCACCACGCAAGCTTGTACTTGCTCATATGGGCGGCTGGGGTATGTATAATGAGGTGTGCGATAAGCTTATTGGTACGCCGGGAGTATGGCTTGATACAGCATTTGTTCTAAGAAACTCTCCTGACTTTTACTTTCTTTCAAAAGAGAAGTTTGTTGATATGGTACGCACACACGGCACAGACCATATATTGTTTGGAACCGACAGTCCTTGGTCTGACCAGTCTGAGGCTCTTAAGCTTATACGCGAAAGTGGGCTTAATAATGATGAGATTAGAATGATACTTGGCGATAATGCCGCCAGATTACTTGATACATTCTTTTCACATTAAAAGGTTCTAAGCCTTTCCCGCTCCCTACAAAGAACAATTTAGCAACATAAGCGGATAGTGTATAAAGTCATCACCAACTATATACATCTATCCGCTTACTTAATCTAAAACTGGCGCTTATGCCACACTTGTATTGCTATAACAATGACTCTCTAATATCCCGCAGCTTTCATACTTGTATTTGCACCACATCTGTATTGTTATAACACTATCCCTGACCGTTGCTTTCCTGCTTTCCTTTAGCATGGCTTCAAGTTCAGCTATTCTTTCAAGGTCTTTCTTATGCTGTTCTTCCTGACTGTTGATTTGTTTGTCCTTGTCGTCAAGTATTTTGTTGTTCCTGCATTTCCTTATTCAGATTATTTTGCATTTCCTGCATTTCTTGCTGCATTTCCTGACTTTTCTTCATTTCTTTCCTCAGGTTATTCTCCATCTCCTGATACTTCTTCCTGTACTCATCAACCATCAGTACCGCCGTGTTATGGTTGAGTATTCTTAATGCTTCTGAAAACATACCTAACACCTCTGGTCTTGCAAGATACTCATTCATCTCATTAAATATCTCTGATAATTCCGGAAATATGTTCTGAATGGCTATAGCCTCATCTACCGTTTCTGTCACAAACAACGACAAGAATGCAAGTCTGTCCCTTAACATCTGGTCTGTCAGCGGCTTTTCGTATACGTCCTCATCATAATCACATTTCTTAATCTCGATATTCCCTTTATAATATCAGAATATCTGTATTTCCTGAAAGTGTCAAGACTAATCATATGGTATTTTGTAGTAATGGAAGCGTCTTTTGCGGCTGATATAATCATTAAACCTGTCAGCCCAGCCTTTATTAGAAATGCTGCTTCTTCTGAAATTATCATATTGTAATGCAAGATTGGGATTATTGCGGACTGCCGATAAAAATCATAAGAACTAAGATTATCATTAACAGCTTTAAACTTATCAATGTTAATGTCTTTATGTAATGAATTGTTCACTAATTATACTATCGCATATATGCTGTTCTCCTTTTTAATTATTATCACTATGCATATTGATAGTATATTTATAACATATACATAATATAAAGTTAAGCAATAAAATATATAATATACTTTTCACATCTATCTGCATACCATTTACGTCCTTTATATATATATAATATATACTATATATTTATAGCAAACACGTATTTCTAAAACTTTCTCTCCCTTGACAAAGAACCAAACAACGAACAATCCCATATTAATCCACTTTATTTATAACCTAAAAAGAAGAACTGTATCCTGACACAGTTCTTCTTTACAATATTCACCATACTAACCCCAGTTAGCTCAATCATATCCACCAACATTGGTTCTAAACCTTCCCCAAAGTAAAGTTTAGAACCATAACATTTATCCTACCCCACAAGCTCCTTAGCATGTGCAAGTGCCGCATCTATATTGGCACAGAAATTTTCTTCTCCAACCTCTGCCGCAAAGCCTGCCTTTTCCATCATATTCTTTGGCTGTTCCTGAACGTGGGAAGAACAAGTGTAACACCACGTTTCTTACATATATTATGTATGTTCTTAAGAGAACGGAGTGCCGATATATCCATAGCTGGAACGCCTCTCATTCTTATAATAACAACTTTTACATCCGCATCCATGCTTATCTCCATAAACTTATCAGCGGCAGCAAAACATAGGTCCGATTATTTCATATACTAAAGTCTTAGCTGGAACTTGCTTTAAATGTATACTCTCTGGGTCATTGTTCTCATCAATATTCTCACCTATATACTTCCAGCTTCTCCTCTGTTACATCTGCCATTCTCTTAAGGAAGAGAAGTGCTGCCATAACAATACCTACCTCTATTGCAACGACTAAGTCAAATACAACAGTAAGTATCATAGTTGTAAGAAGAATATCTGACTTTGGTGAGTGATTTACAAGATTAACCATTTCTCCAGCCACTCATATTATACGCAACTATGAAAAGAATAGCTGCTATCGCTGGCATTGGAATCCATGCTGCATATGGCATAAGCACTACAAGCACAATAAGGAGAGTAACTGAGTGAACCATACCTGCTACTGGTGTACGTCCACCGTTCTTTACATTGGCTGCTGTTCTTGCGATAGCACCTGTTGCCGGAATACCACCAAAAGTGCTGACACAATATTACCTGCGCCCTGTGCAACAAGCTCCATATTAGGCTTATGTCTTGAACCTATCATACCGTCTGACACAACGCATGAAAGAAGACTTTCTATACCTGCAAGTACCGCGATAGTAAGTGCATCTGGAAGAAGTGTCATAATCATATCAATATTGACACTTGGAATACTTACCGCTGGAAGTCCCTTCTTTATTGTATACAGGCTTCCTATTGTATTAACATCTGACAGTGCTGGTATGAACTTAACCATAACAACTGATACAATAACTGCTATAAGTGAAGGTGGTATCTTATCAAGTGCCTTAAACTTAGGCCATATGATAAGTATTGCAAGTGCGACCACACCCACGATAAATGCTTTCACATTAAATGTACCTATATTAAGGACCACAGCCTTAAGCTTATCCATAGTTTCAACTGTCGCTGTTCCTGCCGGATAAGTAAGTCCTAAGAAGTCCTTTATCTGTCCTATGACAATAGTAACTGCTATACCAAATGTAAAACCTGTTGTTATTGTGTAAGGAATAAATCTGATAAGATTACCAAACTTTAAAAGCCCATAATAACAAGGATTATACCTGCCATAATCGTTGCTACTATAAGTCCGTCCATACCATTCTTGGCTACTATTCCTGCTACTATTGTTGCAAATGCGGCTGTCGGTCCTGCTATCTGCACACGGCTTCCGCCAAGAAATGATATTACAAAACCTGCGAATATCGCCGTATATATGCCCTGCTCCGGGCTTACTCCTGATGCAAGCGCCAGTGCGATAGAAAGCGGAAGTGCAATTATGGCAACGATAATACCTGCCACGACATCCTTTATAAACTGACCCTTGAATACGTCTTCATCACATCAAATATCTTTGGTACAAATTCTTTCATTATTATCTCCCATCATATAAACATTTATATAAAATAGCAATATTGGGACAATGCAATATACACTGCCCCAATATAAAGATGTACTGATATACTGTATTTTACTGCTCAACCTCTGATATCTGGCTGCATACAAACTCAATAACCTTCTGGTAAAGAATCTGGTATCCAACCTCTGATACTACTTCATTACCAACAGCCTCTGTGATAGCTGTAAAGTCATCATAGCCATAATATTTAGCAAGGTCATTACCATATGATACAAGTTCATCCTCTGTTACGTGAATATCATTATCAGCAGCTATAACTGTAACAACCATCTTCTCTAAAAGATAATCCTTTGCCTGCTGCTCTACATATTCATCATAAGCATCTAATGAGTCAAAACCATATACCTTTGTCTTGTATGAGTCAAGGTCTGACACACCATAGTATGAACCATAATTGTTGAATTCATTTTCAATGTTACTATTAAATACCTCTGTAAGTGACTGTATCTCATCATCCGGATATGTAACATTATCACCTATAGCTTCCTTCATCTTTGCATATGCACTTGCATAAGTTGCCTGCATATATGTATCGTTGGCATTTGCCTCAACTACTTTTCTTACCTCTTCCTTGAATTCTGGAACATTATTACCTGTAAGGCTTAATGTTTCCTTATTCTCAAGCACCCAGTCATCTGTTATCTCTGGATAATTAGTCTTAACAATAGCTGTTACCTTTACTGTAAATATAACGCTCTTTCCTGCAAGCTCAGATGTAATTCTCTGGGAATGTACAAGGAATATCGTATTCCTGTCCAACTGTAAGTCCTACAAGACCTCTGTCAAGGTCACTTATAAAGTTACCTGAACCAATAGTATAAGAAGCATCTGTTGCTGTTCCGCCTGAAAATGCTTCGCCGTCAAGCTTTCCTGAATAGTCAAGTATAATCTTGTCGCCATCTGCTGTAACACCGCTTGTTACATTTTCTGTTGTTGCCTGTGAAGCTACAATATTCTGGTTGATATAATCATCAACATCTTCATCAGATACATTGAGCACTGACTTATCTACTGTAACTTCCATCCCCTGAACTCAGGCATAGTAAATCCTTTTCTATATATTTCTGCATCAGAAGTTACTGTTCCATCATACTGTGCTGCAGTTATATCCTTATGTACTGTAGAAGTTGCTTCTTCTGTCTTTTTAGAGCCACATGCTGCAAGCGAGGCTACCATTGTAGCAGCAAGCATAAGACTAACTAATTTCTTTTCATAAATAATCCTCATTTCCTTATTCTTAGCAGTCCGATATTATAACTATGCAGATTAAATAATACACAAATCAATATCGCTGCCAGCTTGTTTTACAACATTATTTGTTATATCATAATCCAGTACAAATTAAAAGTGAATTCACATTTTTTCAATATTTGGTATACTCTTATCATTGTCTGCCCATAATAATCACGCACAGAGGACAGACAATATATTAAATAATGTGCGTAGAAATGAGGATTATATATCTACTAATATGAAAATATTACCTGACAGACAACACCTTAATAAATCAAATATATTACATTGGCACAGGCTTTCAAAGCACACACGGCATATATTAGCCTTAATACTTACCGCAGCTATCATGCTGTCTTTCCTGCTTTCCCTGACAGGCTGTGGCACAGGTCTGACCCTGACAACTCCAATAAGTGTTACGGACTACAAGTTAAACACCTACGTCCAGATAGACTCCTACACAGGTGTAAACAAAGTGTTCTTACCGATGCCATCGCCCTATGTGATTATTACGAGCACATTTTCTCAAGAACACTGTCAACAAGTGAGCTGTACAGGGTCAATAATCAGGAAACTGACACTATAAGCGATGAGCTCTACGAACTTATACAGACCGGACTTGAGTACAGCCGTATGTCCGATGGGGCATTTGACATAACAATAGGAAGTGTATCAGAGCTGTGGGACTTCACCACAGACACGCCTTCTGTTCCTGATGACACGCTCATTAAAAATGCGCTTTCTTATGTGGATTATATAAAGGTCACTCTGACAACTGACAGTGACGGTACACATCACATAAGTATGCCTGACGGATACTGTATCGACCTCGGTGCTGTTGCTAAAGGCTATATTGCTGATAAGATTAAAGCATTTCTTGTTGATAATGGTGTCAAAAGCGCTATAATTAATCTTGGCGGCAATGTACTATGCATTGGTGAGAAGAAAAAGGCACTGACTTTACTATCGCTGTCAAGAAGCCTTTTCTGACAGTGGCGAATATATGGAGCTTTTACATATAAATGATACATCTGTTGTATCTTCCGGAACTTACGAAAGATATTTTACTCAGATGATGGAACCTTTTATCACCATATATTAAACCCAAAGACTGGTTATCCATATGAAACACAGCTATGTGATGTGACTATTCTTTCACATGAGTCAACTGTTGGCGACTGCCTGAGCACGACATGTTTTGTACTGGGTGCCGATAAAGGCATGGAGCTTATAGAGTCACGGGATGGAATTGAAGCCATATTTATGCTGAATGACGGCAGCAAGCTCTATTCATCTGGTGCAAAGCAGTATATACAATAATGATTTATCATAATATTAAACTTATAAATGAGCTAATAAAGAAAATATATAAATAATACTATACATAATAAGGAGTTACCTATGATTAGACTAATAATACTAATAATCGTTTTATTAATATTTGCTGTATTCAGCCTTTTAGCACTGCCTGTTTTATGGCTTGTCAGCAAAAGTCCGGTTGCGCGCGAAAGCCTCTGATGCCATAGCAAGATTTATGTTCAGGCTTATTCTTCTTATATGTGGAACTAAAACAACCGCTATAGGTCTTGAGAATATCCCTTCTGACAGACCTGTACTTTTGTCGGCAACCACCGTGGATTTTTGATGTAATTATCTCTTACACTTATATAAAAGGCAGGGCTGCCTATGTTGCCAAGAAAGAAATAATAAAGGTCCCAATCCTTCGCAGATGGGTGACTAATATCAGATGTATCCTGCTTGACCGCAGCAACACAAGAGCTGCACTTAAGTCTATACTTACAGGTATTGAATATATAAAGATGGCACATCACTTGTTATATTCCCTGAGGGTACACGAAACAATGATGAGGGCGTACTTGAATTCCACGCAGGAAGCTTTAAGCTTGCCGAAAAATCAGGATGTCTTATAGTTCCTGTTGTGCAGAACAACACTTCTGCCATATTTGAGGACCAGAAGCCTCTTCTTAAGAAGGCACACACTGTCATAGAGTTCTGCAAACCTATAGATATGTCTGGCATGTCACGCGATGAGAAAAAGGATATAGCTGAATATGTCCATAATATTGTACTTACAAAGTATAACAACAACCAGAAGCTTGTAAATTAGTCAAAACGACAATTTAATACCTTTTCATCTCATCTTTCCGTGGTATAATACCAAAAGATATTTTATATTAATTAGCAGGAGGAGAACCATTATGCCAGTATGGTCGATAGTTCTATTGGTTATTATAGCAATCCTTGTAGTTGCTTTAGTAGCTCTTATTATTTTGGTAACAGACTTCGTAAGAAGCAGGAAGCTAATCAGGCGCAGATAGATGCAGCTAAGCAGGTTATGTCGATGCTTATCATTGATAAGAAGAAAATGAAGTTAAAAGAAGCAGGACTTCCTAAGATAGTTCTTGAACAGACACCTAAGTATCTTCAGAGAAGCAAGGTACCAGTTGTCAAGGCAAAGATAGGTCCTAAGGTTATGACTCTTATGGCTGACCCTAATGTATATGACCAGATTCCTATCAAGGCTGAAGTTAAGGCTGAGGTAAGTGGTATCTATATCACAGGTATTAAGTCTGTCCGTGGTGGTAAGATAGTTGTTGAAGAAAAGAAGCAGGGCTTCTTTAAAAGACATTTTAAGAAAAACAAGTAATTTTCAACATTAAAAGGTTTTCGTACTAATCCTGGTACGAAAACCTTTTTATTTATACTATAATGTGCGTGTCCCAAGTAAAAATCTTTTTCTGCAAGCAGAAACGACTTTTATACTTATTGACACTTACATCATATTATTGTGCCGCTTTATCCGTCTGTGTAGGTGCATCCCATTCACCAGTACGCTTTGTGGCATCCGTACCTGCCTGTGTCCGCTTTTCTGTAGCCTTTGCTGATGATGAAGCAGTATTCGCAGCCGTTGTCTTCTGTGTCTGGCTCTGTGTTGTTGCCTGTACCTGTGTTGTTGTTGTTTCTTCTTCTGTAGCTGTAGTTTCTTCCTGTGTCTGGCTCTGTGTTTCTGTTTTGGTCTGCTTTGTAGTAACTCCGGATGCCGTCTTAAACTCTACCTTTTCCTTACCCTTATGGACAGCTTCCATAAAATCCCTGAATATGCTTATTGTCTTTACGGAATTCTGTGTCTTAGGATAATCATACCCTGTCCACACTGCCATAGTATAATACTGGCTGTATCCACAGAAATATGCATCTTTATTGCCGTTAGTAGTTCCTGTCTTACCCGCTACTATGGCATTGGAAGGCTCTGCACCAACACCTGTACCGCCTGTAACTACTGACCTTAACATATCTGTCATCATACGGCACGAATTAGTGTCATACACACGTACTTCCCTGTCTGATGTATCAACAATAGCTCTGCCTGATGTATTAGTTATCTTAGTAACACATGTAGGCTGTCTGTACATTCCATCATTAACTATCGTTGTATAAGCTCCCGCCATCTCTTCAGTTGATACTCCATATGTGAAACCGCCCAGTGCAACTGCATTGGTACTCTTATCCATCCATACCCTGTGGAAGCCCATATTAAGTAAGAAGCCTATGCCCATCTTTGGAGTTATGTCATCTCTGTATATCTTCCACGCAACAGTGTTCTTTGACTTCATAACAGCTGTTCTTAAAGTCATCTGTCCTGCATACGAACCATCTGCATTGTTAGGACCTCCGTCTATCTTTTCATCTGTAACAATAGTATCCGGTGTATTTCCCTGCTGGAGATATGGTGTATACACGACTATCGGCTTTATGGAACTTCCAGGCTGTCTGTAGCTTTGATATGCCCTGTTAAGTGTGTATCCCTCCAGCTCCTGACTTCTTGAACCTACAATAGCAACCACATTTCCCGTGCTGTTGTCTATACATGTTGCTGCCCCTTGAAACTCATACACACATCATCACCAACTGTCGTATATCCAGCAAGATTTTTATCTATTGAATTCTGAAGTGCTTCCTGTGCATCCGGGTCTATACTTGTATACACAGTATAACCGCCATTTATAAGCATCTGCTGGCAGCTTGAATAGTACTTCTGGTAAAGGTCTTCATATTCATTGTACTCATCCTCTGAGTCAAAGTTGTTACGCATAACAAAACCATAGTACTTCATTAGTTCCTCAGTTGCACAGTGTCTTGCATAAGTTTCCACTGAATTATTCTTAGTTGAGACCTTCTCTCCGGAACCAGTTACAACTATATCCTCAACCGCTGTGTTATACGTCATTGAGTCTATATAGTCAGCATCTCTTAATTCCTTAAGTATCAGATTTCTTCTTGAAAGAGTGGCATCATAATTCGTAAGTGGATTATACTTTGTAGGATTGTTCGGTATCGCCGCTATAAATGCCTGCTCTGATACGGACAATTCTGACACCGACTTTCCAAAGTATCCCTTAGCTGCTGCCTCAACGCCATAATAACCATTACTGAAATATATATTGTTAAGGTAAAATTCAAGTATCTGCTCTTTTGAATACATCTTTTCAAGTTCCACGCAAGAAATATTTCTTTAATCTTTCTTTCCCATGTAACTTCCTGACTAAGAAATACATTTTGGCAACCTGCTGTGTTATCGTACTTGCTCCCTGTACTATCGTGTCGCTCTTGCGGTTTGCTATTATGGCTCTTATTATCGCCTTTATATCTATACCAGAGTGATTATAAAAGTCCCTGTCCTCCATAACTACAAAGGAATCAGCAAGCACAGATGGTATATTGTCAAAATCTATGTAATACATATCTTTTGACGCCTTCATCGTACAGAGCTGGTCACCGTTCTTATCATAGATAACTGTTGTTTTCCATCCTTAAATGTATCAACTGTACTCTCATCTGCCATACTCTTTGCATCTTTTGCAAGCTGCATAACATTAACCAGCTTTGGTCCTACATATATACCGGCTCCTACCAGCACAATAAGCAATATTATAAGTATTGTTCTTTTATTATCTTACGTTTCCTGCTTTTCTTTGACTTTCTGCGTACTGAATTTTTAACCTGTGAAGCTCCATTTTGAGAACTCCTGCTTCCTGATGAATTCGCCATATGCACATCCTCTTTAATTCTTGTAATATGTCACAAATACATTTTCCCACTGTGTAAACATCTTGTTTGCATCAGATAATGATACTGTCTGCTCTGCTCCCGATACCGGATCCATGTAAGTCACATTCTTTGAATCGTATGCTGTTATTATCACATATGAGTCACTGCCGTTCTTTCCTATAACTGGACAGCCATTATCTATAAAGTTAAGTATCTTATCTATGGAAACGCCCTTGATACTTAATCCTGATACGCCCTGTATACCGCTTAATATCTCATCTGCTGTCATGGTATCAAGATAAGCCGCTGCATCCGTCTGTGCCCCTGCATAGGCTGCCACAAGCTGTAACGCCCTTCCTAATGAACTGTCTGCGGCTGCTGCTGCCAAGGATATACCTTTTAATTCTCCTGTGGTATTTCTATATCTTTTCCATATCGTATTGGCATTATAATCTGCCACTGAACCGTAAGTGTCATAAGCCAGCGAAAGTGCCTTTGATATATCTGTCGTACTGCTCTGGAACCTTCCATATCCGTACACATAATATCTGCCCTCACCTGTAAAGTTCTTTGCAAGCTCAAGAAGTGCATCCTCCATGTATACAACATCAGATGAGGTTCTTAAGGAAACATTAAACGATGCTGGCACTTTTGAAAGCTTTAATGCAAGTTCCTGCTTCCTGTTATCACTAACGACTGAATCAAGCATAATTCCATCTGTTTCCACATTTTCATCCTTATTGATAAGCTGGTCTATGCTTGTTCCTGATAACCATCGCCGGACTTTACTATTCTTGTAAGATTAATTCTCATATCCTCCACACTTGCATCACTTACATATATGTCCGGTTCTTCATATTCCTTTATGACGTTGTATGCAGTATCAATTATACATATCTTATGCATTGCAAATGTTCTGTTTCCGTCTTCATTAATAAGAATATCGTCCTTATCTGCCACTCCATATATGAAATCGCTGTTAATATAGCCCAGACATTTTATATAATCACCGCTGTCCGCTTGTATTATGTGCTCGCTGCTGTCTGCCATATTAAACACTCTTATACTCTCTGTCGCGTAAGGCTTTCCGTTAAGGCTGTAGGCGATTGCACTTCCATCCTCTGATACTGCGTAAGTTCCATCAACGAGGTCAGATACAACGGTCATGACCTCCTTACTTACAAGGTCGACAGAATAAAGTGTATCATCCATAAGTATATAAAATGTATTCTCATCCGAAAGATATGCAACATTTCCAATATTCTGTGACAGTATATCGTATGGTATATCTACAGGAATATACAGTCTTTCCTCTACCTTGTTATCAGCATACGAATATCTGCAAAGTGACACTCCTGCCTCTCCCTCATGCTCACCACGGTTCATATAACCATACACAAGGAAGTTGCTGTCACCGTTATCCTGTACATTCAGTATCTTTATGCCGTGTTCTCCATAGTTCTCACGTATTCCGTCAGTTTCATCCGAATTAAATGAAAATACCATTGTATACACGCTGTCCTCTGTATTAAAGCACCACAGTGAGCCTTCATTTACATAGTAGGCATACTTTGAATTCTCATCTGAGCTAAACTCTGTTGTTGAAGCTGACTGTATTCCAAGATTAATCTTTCCACTTGAGGTAAGGTCATTCTTTCCGTCAAATATCTGGTTAGCTTCTCTTTCATAATTAAGAAGATAAAAGCCCGAGCTGGTCTGTCTTATTCTATAATATTCATACACATTATAAGAGTCATATGAGTCATACTCATTAACAGCACCTGCCCTGTAATTAAGAGTTATTATGGCAATATCGCTGCTTATCTCCTTAACCTTAGGTATAAGCTGGCTCTCTGCATATGGTGCAATATCGCCCCAGCCTACCTGTGAAAGTGAGCTGTTGATATTGACCTTTCCATAATTACTGTTACTGCCACTTGTAGATGACTCTATATACTTCTGTATCTCACTTAATCTGCTCTGGTCCATAGTGCAGGCGTTGAAGTACTTAACGAACTCAAACTTGCTTTCAAGCCCATAATCATCTCCAGTAACTATTCTTGTATAATAGTGTATCTCATCATGTGCCGGTGTTTTAAGCACTATCTCAAGCGCATACTGCACATTGTCATCTATAAGATTTTAATAGCAAGAGTGGCTGTTATCTTATCTGTATCCCTTTCAAGCTCATTTACTTTAGTATTCTCTATAAGTGAACTGTCTGATAAGCTTCTCACCTTATAGGACACCTCTGACACCTCTGCGCCATATGTGTGAATAACTATATCCTGCTTTCTGTTCTGTGGCACAGGAGTAAGCGTATCATTCATAAGCGCCTGATTGATAGCTACAGTATAGCCATGCAGTGAATTAAATTCTGTTCCATCACCTGTAAGCATAGCCACAACTGGAAGAGTTGCCTCCATCATGGTAGTTGCTGATGGTATGACCGTTTCAAGTCCCATAGACAGAAATGTTACAACCATGGTCACTATAAATAATATTCCCAGCAAAATACCTTTGGAACCTGCCTTTTGTCATTCCTTCTCATACTATTCCTCATTTCTATGCTGTTTTGTATATAATGATGTCCCAAGTAAAAGTCTTTTCTGCAAGCAGAAATGACTTTTATACTTTTGACACTTACATCATATAATAATTTATTTGTTGCTGTTTTAAGCCATGTAAAATCTAAGAGATATACATTAAAATCCGTGCTCTTTCGTCCTGCTTTACATGACTATTATCCGTTCGTTAACAGCTTTGTGATAGTCAGCTCTATGCCCAGTGCCTTCTGCATATCACGGACATCCTTTTCCGCCTTTTCATCTGCTTTTCCTGTCTTTACAGCTCTTATAAGCAGATTTTTCGGAGTATGCTCCATATCAATAAACTCAAGTATCTGTGTATCATAACCACTCGCTTTAAGCATATTGGCGCGTGTGGCATCTGTCACTATCGCTGCCATCCTCTCCTTTAATATACCATAATCCATAACAGGCGACAGCATATCATTACTTATAGTCCTGTTAGCCTCATGCTGGCAGCAAGGTACTGATAATATAACCTTTGCGCCCCACTTAACAGCCTTTGCAAGTGCATAATCAGTTGCGGTGTCACACGCATGCAGTGTCACGACCATATCAACGCTTTGCACATCCTTATATGTCGCTATATCACCAACATAGAAGTCGAGTCTGTCATACCCGTACTTTGTCCTTAAGCTGTTACAGTGCTCTATAACATCCTCCTTAAGGTCAAGTCCTATTATTCTTATATTGTAGCCCTTAAGCTCCTTAAGATAGTAGTACATTGCAAATGTAAGATAAGACTTTCCACATCCAAAGTCAATAATAGTCTGTTCCTTATTCTTATCAAGCCTTGGAAGTATATCTTCTATGAACTCAAGGAAACGGTTAATCTGTCTGAACTTATCATATCGTGTCCTTACAATCTTTCCATCTGTTGTCATAACACCGAGGTCAACCATAAAGCCTACCGGTGTTCCTCCTGTATTATATACTTCTTAGCCCTGTTGTGGGCAAGTTCCCTCTGTGCTTTCACTTCCCTGGCTTTTTGTACTTGCAGGTGCAGGTGTTGCTCTTGCTTGAAAGAATCGTTGCAGATGCATCTGTCTTTGTTATCTGAGCCTGCTTGAACTCTTCCATATACTTCTCTATGTGCCCTTTAACATCATCTGCGCTAAGATTAGTATGAAGCACCTTTTGCCAACAAACTCTGATACCTGAAATTCTATACTATCCTTTATAATAACAGGTCTTATCTTAACCTTCTGTACCCTGCTGTCATCCTTTGACTTTCTGCTGCTTATAGTAATATCTATAAGATTTTTATCTATACATATATCAAGTAATTCCCGTATATCCACTTGTTTTCTTCCTTTTCTTATATACATTCGTGTTATTTGTCATTCACCTCAAAGCCTTATTATACCCATACAATGCCTGATCAGCCCTCACACATAGCTTTAAAGCATCGCGTAAAGTCTTATTATGGCTTTATGACCTTACAACACAGTTACCATTTTAATATCTTTGAAGTATTTGCACAAGTAATAATAACTGTTTTAATAATCTTTTAAAATTTTGCCGCATACATTTCCTGTATCTATATATGCTTATTTTTCTATATATACTGGAACTGCCATATGAACAACTGTCATATCATTATTCTCATCATATTCCATTGATATATTAACATTCACCTTATTTTTACCAAGCATTACATAGCTGCTTTCATATCTGTCATATGCATACACCACAAACATATCCATAGTTTTTCTTGACTGAACTTCCTTTGCACGAAGCTGTGTCAGCAGCTTTTCACACAATGCATTTCTTTCCTCTATTCCGATATTTCCATCGACCGCCCCACTAAGTGCTGCATTGACACTACAGTCAACACCGTACCTGTCGCATATATCCTGTATTATGCCTCTGTAAGCCATTGTACTCTCTATACCCTTGTCAAGCTGCATATTTATAATCAGATAATACTTCTCCTGACTATATATTATCTTAAGTGAAACATCCCCATACACTGAATTCTGCACAAGCGCATATTCTGTGTTATCCTCCGTCTTTCAAGCCTGTAAGCGTTAAGCCCGATATCCTCGGCCATATCACAAAGCAGCATTTTCTTTGCATCCTCTGATAAGTAGCTCTCTGTAAGCACACCGTATGCTGTAATCTCAGATGTCACATCCGTGTATACACTATCACAGAACACGCTCACCATATCAGTGCTGCTGCCTGCCGATACCCTTTACTATATCCTTTGACAATATTCTCACCACTGTTATAAGCCACAACACTGCCGCTAACACTATTATGCCCTCTGGAAACGATATTTCCCCGAAACCGGTATTCTTTATACATAAAACTCCCATCAACTAATATTAATATCTCAAGATATTAACTAATATCTTCTGACATTATTACCAGTTAATGGAAGGTTATACTATTATTGCTTAATCTACTGCACCAAGTCGTGCAAGTGACCTCTTAAGAGCCATCTCTGCCCTGTGGACATCAAGGTTACTCTCCTTAGCAGCAAGTCTTCTCTCTGCTCTCACCTTTGCTTCGTTGGCACGATTAACGTCGATTTCATCCGGCCATTCTGCTATCTCTGCAAGAATTGTTATACGGTCCTTAAGTATCTCTACTATTCCACCGTGTACAGCCGCCTTCTTTACATCGCCGTCCTGATGAATTTTAATACACAAGGAACAAGCACTGCTGTAAGTGGTATATGGTTAGGATATACACCTATCTCACCCTCACTTGTGCTAAGCTCTACAAATGTAACATCATCATTGTAAAACACCCTCTCAGGAGTGTTTACTAAAAGCTTCATTGTACTTGTATCTGCCATACCAATTCTCCTTATCAAGATACCTATAGTTATACCATTATTACTACCCGCATACTAGCTGCCGGCAATAACGCTGACAATTACTTTGATACCTTTGCAAGTACATCATCGATACTGCCGCAGTTAAGGAAATAACTTTCTGGGATATCATCTTACCTTCAATGATTTCCTTAAATCCCTGAATAGTATCACTGATAGGTACATAACGTCCTTCAAGTCCTGTAAACTGTTCGGCTACGAAGAATGGCTGAGATAAAAATCTCTGTACCTTTCTTGCTCTTGATACAACCATCTTATCTTCCTCTGAAAGCTCATCCATACCAAGGATAGCAATGATATCCTGGAGTTCCTTATACTTCTGTAAGATCTCCTGAACTGATCTTGCTACCTTATAATGTTCTTCTCCAACGACTTTTGGATCGAGAATTCTGGATGTTGATTCCAATGGATCTACTGCTGGATAGATACCAAGCTCAACTATAGAACGTGAAAGAACTGTAGTTGCATCAAGGTGTGCGAATGTTGTTGCTGGTGCTGGGTCAGTTAAGTCATCGGCTGGCACATAAACTGCCTGTACAGATGTGATAGACCCGTTCTTTGTAGAAGTGATACGTTCCTGAAGAGCACCCATCTCGGTCTGCAGTGTCGGCTGGTATCCTACTGCGGACGGCATACGTCCAAGCAGGGCGGAAACCTCTGAACCAGCCTGAGTAAATCTGTAGATATTATCGATGAAAAGAAGTACATCCTTTCCACCCTTATCTCTGAAGTATTCAGCCATTGTAAGGCCTGTAAGACCAACTCTCATACGGGCTCCAGGTGGCTCATTCATCTGTCCAAAGACCATGGCTGTCTTATTGATAACACCTGAATCCATCATTTCGTGATAAAGGTCGTTACCCTCTTTGTACGCTCACCAACTCCGGTAAATACAGAATATCCACCATGCTCGGTTGCGATATTTCGGATCAGCTCCTGGATCAGGACGGTTTTACCTACACCGGCACCACCGAAAGACCGATCTTACCACCTTTCTGATATGGACAAAGAAGATCAACTACCTTGATACCTGTCTCAAACATTTCTGTATTAGTAGCCTGTTCAACGAATGTTGGCGCTTTTCTGTGAATAGGCATATGCTCTACTTCTGGCGCTGGCTTATTATCTATAGGATCACCTAATACGTTAAACATTCTTCCAAGTGTCTGTTCGCCAACTGGTACAGATATAGGAGCTCCTGTAGCTTCTGCCTCCATACCTCTAACAAGACCATCTGTTGGTCCAAGGGCGATACATCTTACCGTGTCGTCTCCAAGATGCTGTGCAACTTCCACAACAAGCTTGCTGCCGTCATTGGTCTTTATGTTGATGGCTGAATTGATTTCTGGCAGATTACCTTCTGTGAATTTAATATCAATTACAGCACTGATAATCTGAGTAATCTTACCGATATTATTCTCTGCCATTGTTACCTCCATCTATTATTATTATTTCATCGTATTATCCGATTGCATTTGCACCTGCTATGATTTCTGTAAGTTCCTGTGTAATAGAAGCCTGACGGGCTCTGTTATACTTAAGTGAAAGATCAGAAATCATCTCATCGGCGTTGCTTGTAGCATTATCCATAGCCTGCATACGCGCACCATTCTCACTGGCTACCGCTTCTATAAGCGCACCATATATAAGACTGCACACATACTTAGGTATGATAAGGTTCAAAGCTTCATCTTCCGCTGGCTCATAGTTCATAGGAGTTGTATCCTTGCTTTCGCTGTTCACCCCTTCAGTATCGATAGATACCGGAAGAAGCTTGATGCTTAGGTTCATGAACAACTGTATTCTTAAATGAAGTATAAGCAAGATATATCTCACCTATCTCACCAGCAGCAAATCTTTCAAGCAGTCTGTCACAAATATCCCTTGCATCTGTATAAAGAGGTGCATTGATAACCTCAGAATCATCTTCAGTTATGTTGTAGCCTCTTCTTGCAAGATAGTCTTTTCCCTTAGTTCCTATAGCTATTATGTCTATATCTTCCTTAGGAATACCGCTCTCTGTGATAAGCTTGGTAATATTAGTATTATATCCTCCGGCAAGTCCACGGTTGGCTGTTATTGTTATAATAGCCTTCTTAGATGACTCGCCTGCCTGAAGATACTTGTGATTGATGTTACCTGACCTTGCAAGCATATTGCATATCGTTTCGTACATCAGATCTGAATAAGGCTTTGTGCTCTCCGCCTTTCCCTTTGCTTTCTGAAGTTTAACAGTGGAAACAAGCTTCATAGCCTTAGTAATCTGACCAGTACTCTGAATACTGTCTCTACGCCTTTTATATCTTTCATTGAGGCCATAGAATTTACCTCCATTCCCACATTTAGAACTTAAATGTTTTCTTAAACTCTTCAATAGCACTTACAAGTAACTTTTCATTTTCTTCAGTAAGTTCCTTAGTTTCCTTTATAGACTCTGGAATCTGAGGATACTTAGTATCTATGAATTCAAACAAACCTTCCTGGAAATCAAGAATCTTATCTACTGGTATGTCAATAACATACTTCTTAGTTACAGCATATATAATGATAACCTGATATTCAACCGGCATGGGCTGATACTGAGGCTGCTTTAACATTTCCATGATACGCTCGCCCTGTGCCAGCTTTTCTTTGGTATCGGCATCCAGTTCGGAACCAAACTGAGAGAATGAAGCAAGCTCTCTGTACTGGGCAAGCTCTGTACGAATAGGAGCCGCAATCTTCTTCATAGCCTTAATCTGTGCAGAACCACCAACTCGTGATACTGAAAGACCTGCGTTGATAGCTGGTCTGAAACCAGAGTTAAACATCTCAGTCTCCAGATAAATCTGACCATCTGTAATAGAAATTACATTAGTAGGGATATATGCTGAAACGTCACCTGCCTGTGTCTCGATGATAGGAAGTGCTGTAAGAGAACCTCCGCCGTACTCATCTGACATTCTGGCAGCTCTCGAGAAGTCTTGAGTGAAGATAGAATACATCTCCAGGATAAGCCTCACGACCAGGAGCTCTCTTTAACAGAAGTGAAAGAGTTCTGTATGCTGCTGCATGCTTACTTAAGTCATCGTATACAACAAGTACGTCTTCGCCGTTTTCCATCCATTCTTCTCCGATCGCACATCCAGCATATGGTGCGATATACTGCAGCGGAGCAAGTTCGCTGGCTGTAGAAGCAACTACAGTTGTATAGCTCATAGCGCCATATTCTTCAAGAGTCTTTACGATACTTGCAACTGTTGATGCCTTCTGGCCGATTGCCACATAAATACAGTGAACACCCTGTCCTTTCTGATTAATGATCGTATCGATCGCGATCGCTGTCTTACCTGTCTGACGGTCTCCGATGATCAGCTCACGCTGTCCTCTTCCGATTGGTACCATCGCATCGATCGCTTTGATTCCTGTCTGAAGTGGAACACTTACTGACTTTCTTGTGATAACGCCTGAAGCAACTCTTTCTATCTTTCTTGTCTTGTCTGTGTTGATAGGACCCTTGCCATCTATAGGCTGTCCAAGTGCATTAACAACTCTTCCTGTTAATGCATCACCAACTGGAACCTCAACAACTCGTCCAGTTGTCTTAACAGTATCACCTTCGTTTATATTTCTTGAATCACCAAGAAGAACTGCACCTACGTTGTCCTCTTCAAGGTTAAGAACCATACCATATACTTCACCAGGGAATTCAAGAAGTTCTCCTGCATGGCCTTCTCAAGTCCATGAATTCTAGCGATACCATCTGCTACCTGAATTACAGTACCAACTTCTGATACTTCTAGTTCGGCAGAATATCTTTTATCTGTTCTTTGATCACAGAACTGATCTCTTCTGGTCTTAAATTCATTAGCTTTATGCACCTACTTTCTATTAGATTCAAGCTCTATGCCAGTTGGATATTCTTTAAATCTCTGGCAAGCTCATCAATTTTATGTTTTATACTGCTGTCTACGACTCTGTCTCCAATTCTTATGACCATACCTGCTATAAGTGATTCATCTATAGCATAGTTCATCTTGAAATCCACATAATCAGTTGTTGCAAGCAGTCTGCTCACAACCGACAGCTTCTGATCATCTGTGAGAGGTCTGGCTGTTGTGACGAAAGCCACTCCTATCTTCTTGTACTCATAAACTCTCTTTATGAAATACTCAAGTGTGCTTACTATCTTGTCCTGTCTGTCCTTAGACACCATAACAGTTAAAAGACCTGTGATATCCTTAGATACGAACTTATCAAATACATTCTTTATAAGTTCCTCCTTATCACCCTTGTCAACCTTAGGTGACCTTAATATCTTTACAAGGTCCTCGTTACTTTTAAACACTTCTATCACAACCTGTGCTTCTTCACATAGTTCATCGATCTTAGATTCCTGAATAGCAAGCTCAAATAAAGCTTCGCCGTAAGTTGTTTCTACTAATTTCGCCATGTGTTCTCACCCATTTCATTCAAAGTCTGTTCAATAATTGCATTACTTTCGCTCTCATCAATAGATTTAGAGATAAGCTTAGAAGCTATCATAGCTGATACAGTAACAATCTGCTGCTTAACTTCATCTGCCACTTTCTGCTTTTCAAGTTCTGCTTCCTTACCTGCTCTTTCGATAATTCTTGCAGCTTCCTCTTTAGCTTCATCTATGATCTTCTGCTCGTTATGCATAGCTGTCTTTCTTGCATCACTTAATATAAGCTCTGCTTCCTTGTTAGCAGCCTTTAACTCTCTTCATACTCTGCTTTCATGGCAAGTGCGTCTGCTCTGTTCTTTTCAGCAGTTTCCCTGTCACTTGTTATCTTATCCTGTCTTTTCTTTAACATGTTACGAACAGGATTGAAAAGAATAACTGACACAAGCAGGAATAATATGAATACGTTAATGGCTGTTATCGCAGCATCAAATAAGAGCTGATAATCAAGTCCAAATAATCTTTCTGATGTTTCAAGAGCCACAAATGTACTTCCGAAATTCAATTGTTGGCCTATCCTTTCCATTATCTTAACGGGTCTTTACCCTCTGAATATAATATTCTGTTCTTTATTAGCCCTTGAATGGCTGAACGAACATTAAGATAATAGCTACGGCGAAACCATAAAGACCTGTAGTCTCGGCAACGGCCTGTCCAAGTAACATAGTTGAAGTGATATCTGACTTAGCACCTGGGTTACGTCCGACTGCTGCTGCACCATGACCTGCTGCAATACCCTGTCCAACACCAGGACCAACACCTGCGATCATCGCAATACCTGCACCAATGGCTGACATAGCCTGAATAAATTCCTGTCCACTAATATTCATCTTAAAATCCTCCGTTAATAAAAATTTAGCGCTGATTATTATTCTGCGCCTTATTAATGTGTACATAATACAATATGCACTTGTATACATTACTGTATTATCAGTCTGTGCTTGGCACAATTCTTAATATGAAAACCCATTACAGGGACTTTCACAACATTACTAATTCCTGAAATATTAATTCCAGCAATCAGCTTTCCACCTAATCTGCTATCTTATCGTTGACATAAACCATAGTCAGCATGCAGAATACATACGCCTGAATACATCCTGAGAACAAGTCAAAGTATGCATGCAGTAATGCCGGATAGCCGATAGTAAATGGCTTTAACAGGTCATAGATAAGACCCATAAGAACTGTTCCGGACATAACATTACCAAACAGACGCAGTGAAAGAGACAACGGAACTGCAAACTCACCTATCAGATTAATAGGGAATAAAACCAGATTGGCTGGAATAATGCAGTAAAGTGTCCTACCTTATTCTTCTTTATACCGTTGAACTGAACAAGTATAAATGTAATCAGACCAAGGCATAACGTAACACCATAATCCGCTGTTGGTGGCCTGAGTCCGAAAAGACCAGATATATTGGAAATTATAATAAATAAGAATAATGTTGAAATATAGTTGACGAACTTGTTGGCATTCTTTCCCATAATACCGTCAACCATAGTTCCAAGCATCTCCACTATAATCTCTATAGCGTTCTGGAACATCCCCGGTGTATCATCAGGCTTGACCTTATTAATCTTCACTCTGGCTACTATGGCCATAATAAGGATGAAGATTGAAACCAGCAACATAGCAACGTGTGTCGTGTTAATACTGAATGTGTAATCAATGCCTGGAATATGGAATTCCTTAAGGCTCTGAATCATAAAACTCGAATCACATGCTACAAGCGTGTTAACATAAGAGCTTCCCACCTTCTCACCTTCCTTTTGTATTTTTGTTATTAATTTATCAGTGAACGGCTGTAAATAAGCCGCTACCTTCATAGAAAATATTCCCAGTATTGCTCCTAACAAGTCACCTATATCAAGAAAATACAATACTGAAAATAATACAAGCATAACCGCCAGACGTATAACATATCCTAACACGAATGTAGCGCTTGTATTAGCACCTCCATACACCACCTTTCTTATACGAAAGCTCATATGAAAAGTGGCAAATGCCGCATAAAACACCTGCTGCAAAGCCTATTGCAAGCTTCATAGGTGTATCAGCAATTAACAGTATCAAAGCCTCCCCAATGATAAGATACACTGACTGTACCACAAGCATACCGGGGATAGAGGATTAATCTCTTTGATTTTTTCAATCATCCGTCATACTCCTCCCTTTATTAGTTGTTATCCTTATGTGTCTTATTGTATCTTTCTACCTTCTGCTGTATCTCATCTTCCTGAGTACGCTTCTTTAATCTCATCCTGCTTTATGGAATTCATAGCAAGCACATAGGCGTTCCTGCCTCCTGCTGCTATACCAATTATAAGCAGTGGTATCGTAAAACTTGTTCCTAACTTTCCATCCAGCCACAGCCCCAGTGCCAGACACACGAATGTCGGAACCATAACACATATACTAAGCTGGGATATTAATACTATATTCTTCAATTCTTTTCCTCGTTCCCATACTTTCAGATAACCCACTCACTTTAAAATACTATTACGATTATAACCTTTTCAACAAATGTTGTCTATATATTTTCTATCCCAAATAATGGGACAATTTCTATCATTTATAGGCTATTTTGACTAATATTTCACAATCTTTTATACCTCACAGATATAATCTTAACCCATTGGGATAACTGATATTATGACATTTTTCTATCTTTTACAGCCAGACTTTACCATAAACTGCAACATTTTGGTTGAATTTTACATACCTGCTTGTTATAATTTTCATAATAAATATGTGATTTACAATCCGTAGGTATCATAGCTGAGGGCTTTTGATCCCAACATAATATTATACAATTCAGGAGAATACGTATGACAACTTTATTCCGTAAGCGGCTTATCCCAAGCGAATGTGTCAACCTTAAAGACGATACTATCATCCATATTGACGATGAAAAGATTATAACAAGCTGGAAGACTTTCCGCCCGAAGCCGGAATTCTCACACGGCATATCTTACTATGTGCTTAAGGAGGGCTTTAAGATAAGCAAGTTCTATAAGCAGGATAACTCACTTGCATATATATACTGCGATATCATTGACACATCATATGATAAGGCTTCTGATACATACGTATTCACTGACCTGTTAGCAGATGTCATCATTGAGAACTCTGGCTTTGTCCGTGTAGTAGACCTTGATGAACTTGCCGATGCCTGTAGCGGCGGACTTATATCCAACGATATGCTCGTGTCATCGCTTCACAAGCTCAATAACCTTTTAAGCACAATATACGGTGGAACCTTCAGCCAGTACATTGATGTGCTTGAACGCTATGAACAGGATAATATTTCCAATGACTGATATTTTCAGTATCAGCCACGTAGCAGATTATAACAGATTTTGCCCTTCCTAATAACATACCCACCACATACAGAAATATGTATCATTACATACTATCTTTATGTGGTGGGTATTCTGGTGTTAAACATATCAAAAGATCAGAAGTATTATTGCACATTTAACCTTTCGACAACTGCATAATTATATAGTTAATTATAATTCAATCGTAATCTCTCTTTTAGTTGTCTCATACTTATAGTATCTTACACCTGCGGCGTTCAACATTCTCTTAGATGCTATGACAGAAGCTGTATCGGCATACTTGTCACAGTCATACACGATAGTCTTAATTCCAGCCTGTATTATAGCTTTTGCACACTCATTACACGGAAACAGTGTTACATACATCTTAGCACCGTCAAGTGTTCCGCCTCTGTAGTTAAGTATCGCATTGAGCTCACTGTGAGTTGTATAGAAGTACTTGTTGTCAAGTGGATCCCCATCCCTGCACCAGGGGAATTCATCATCCGAACAGCCGCGTGGAAGTCCGTTATATCCCATAGAAAGTATCTTGTTGTCATTACTTACTATGCAGGCTCCTACCTGTGTATTAGGGTCTTTGGAACGAAGTGCTGAGAGCTTTGCAACACCCATGAAATACTCATCCCATGATATATAGTCTTTTCTTTTATCACTCATATTCTTATTCCTATCTTAATTATGAATTCATTAATCCTCAATCATAGATATTCTTCTTATATGTCTTTCATCATTACTGAACTTCGCATCTAAGAATGTATCCGCTATTCTGAATGCAAGCTCAGGTCCTATTACTCTTGCACCAAGGCAGAGGACATTCGCATTGTTATGCTCTCTTGTAGCCTGTGCACTGAAACAGTCACTGCAAAGTGCAGCTCTTATTCCCTTAACCTTATTAGCTGCCATACTCATACCTATACCAGTACCACACATAAGTATACCAAGTTCGCACTCACCGCTTGTTATAAGGTCTGTTACCTTGTGTGCATACACTGGATAATCACACGACTCACTTGTGTATGTTCCTACATCCTTACACTCTATTCCTCTCTTCTTAAGATGTTCTATCATCTGGTTCTTAAGTTCTACTGCTCCATGGTCACATCCTATTGCTATCATTTTGTAATTGTCTCCTTTTCTTATCATTCTTCTTCCTGTCTTGGCGATGTTATCACATCTATAACCTTTGCAACAAGACTATATAGCTGTTCAAAACACTTATTATACTCTTCAAGCCCCTTGCCATATGGGTCAGGCACTTCCACATCACCCTCACCAGCCATCTCTCCAAGTGTGAATACATTAATTGCCTTATCAAATGTATCATACATTTTCTGCTTCATCGATGAGTTCATAGTAAGTACCAGCGTATCTATACTAAAATCTTCATTTGCTATCTGTACTGAAACATTACTTGGCATAATCATGCCGTGCCTTGATGCAACAGCAACAGCCTTTGGATTATACGGCTCCGGAAACAGCACAACCACGCCCCTTGACTCACATCTCATATCTGGCATAAGATTGGACATAATTGTAGCCGCCATCGGACTTCTGCAAGTATTTCCCATACATACAAATATTACTTTATTAAATCTGTTCATAACGATACACCTCTTAATAAGCGCTGCAATCTTGTTGTCTATACGTGTATTATAGTATGACCTGCGGCTTTAATCAATCTGTTCATAACTGCACGTCCTACATTCTCTGTTTCAAAGCTCTCTGAAAATACATAATCTATATGTTCATTATCGAATTCCCTTAATGTTGCATACAAATGTCTTGCAGCACTCAGCTCATCGCTCTTATGTCCCATAGATATAATAATTCCATCTGTATACAGGTGTTTTGTTTCATCTGTAGTCATAATTGCAACCTTGTAGCCCTCATCCATAAGCTTTCTGGTGTTATCGTTAATATAAGAAACAACCTTATCAATATCACCTTCAATTATCTTAAGGTCTGCATCCGGCGCATAATGCTTATACTTCATACCCGGTGCTTTAGGAACTACTCCTGCCTTCACCCCATCCGTTATGGCAGGGTCTATTCTTACCTCGCCTACAACCTCTTCAAACATTTCTTTAGTTATAAAGCCCGGACGGAGTATTGTTGGTACATCCTCACTAAGGTCTATGATAGTTGACTCAACGCCTATATCGACTGTATCATCTGCTATTATCATATCTATCTTTCCTGAAAGGTCCTTTATAACGTGGCTTGCAAGGTAGGACTTGGCTTACCGGAAGTATTGGCACTTGGTGCCGCTATATACACACCCGAACTTCTTATAAGCTCTGCTGCCACCTTGTGGCTTGGCATTCTTATCGCAACTGTTCCAAGTCCGCCTGTAATCGACTCCGGAACTATGTCCGATTTTTCAATATCATAGTAAGCGGACCCGGCCAGAACTTATCAGCAAGCTTAACCGCCGCCTCCGGCACTTCACTTGCAAGCTTATATACGGCATCCATATCTGCTATATGGACTATAAGCGGATTATCGGATGGTCTTCCCTTTGCCGCATATATCTTTGCCGATGCCGCTTCATCAAGTGCATCCGCACCAAGACCATATACAGTTTCTGTTGGAAATGCAACAAGACCGCCTGCCCTTAATATCTCTCCTGCTTTTTCATATATCTTCTCATCCTCTTTAGGATTACATGTTATATCTGCAACAATCGTTTCCACTGTTACTTACACCTCTTTTATATTTATCTTAATGCTGTCTATATCTGTATAATACTTAATATACCCGTACAAATATCAGCTATCTGTCAGATACTCCATAATGCCGCAGTATATTCCATACGCAACCTTCTGCTGATATGCCTCACTGTTAAGCCTTCCAGCTTCATCCGGATTAGACAGAAAACCACACTCAACTATAACTGTTGGCACATTTGTGTGAAGAAGCATATAATATGTTGAGTCAGCCTTCTCAACACGCTTATTCGTTGAGTCAACTTCCTTTAACATATTCTTCTGTATAGCTGCCGCCAGTTTTTCCCTTCATCCGATGCCTTATAGTAAAATACCTGCGCACCCTTAGACTCTGCTGATACATAGCTGTTCTGATGTATGCTTACAGCCGCATTGACATTACACTCGTTAATTATGCTTACACGCTTTTTCATATCAACAGCCTTTTATTCGTGTCACTTTCGTCATACAGGCCATTATCATCTGACCTTGTCATTATAACAGTTATACCAGACTGTTCAAGTAGAATTTTAAGTTTCTTTGCTATGGCAAGATTAACATTCTTCTCATATATCCCGCCAACACCTATCTTTCCGGGTCTATTCCCCGTGTCCACTGTCTATGGCTACTGTCTTGTCTGATATATTAACCTCTTCAACTTCGCTGGCAGTTTCCTCACCCTTTATTATGCTTTTATTATCACTACTGCTGTATAATATATATGCACCAGCTACTACTGCAAATATGAGCAAAGACCCCGCAAGTATCTTTAATCTGAAACGCATATCCACCACATACCTTTTACTTAAAGTGTATGCCAGTCTACATTAATTATTCCTATCTGATATAGCTGCTTATGACACTCCATACTGATGACTTCTCAAGTCCAAGCTTCCATGCAGCAATACCGGCAACATCATATTCTGATATAACCTTAAGCTTTTCTTCAACTGACTTATCTTCCTCAAACCATGTCTTTTAGTCACACCATTCTTCTCATAGGAGCTGACATACTGTCCTGCCTCATTCCATGGTGCTGTCTGACCGTCCGCATTAAGCTCATTTATGGCATCCTGCATACCGACAGCTCGGCTTGTTGTAGTAGAACCTGACACACTCCATATCCTTGTATAGAAAGGGATTCCCACTATAACCTGATTAGATGGAACAAGTGCAACTGTATCACTTACAGCCTCCATCACAAAAGGCAGTGAAGCAACTGAGCCTGCCTCTGAGCCTGCATAATGTTCATCATATGCCATCACTATGACATAATCCACATATGAAGACTGTTCCTTAAGATTATAGAACTTATTATAGTTTTCAGGTTTATAATTATCTGTCGATAATATTATATTGTTCTTATGACATTCAACCGCAAGCTCTCTTACAAACTGTAAAAGTCCTTCGCATAATCCTTTTGACATTCTCAAAGTCCAGATTAATTCCGTCATATCCATAAGCTGTGGCATCCTTTATAAGTGTTCCTATAAGTGTCCTTCTTGCACTCTTTGAAGAAAACAGAGCTGCATAGTCTATATCCTTATCAAAGTCATTAATAAGAGGCCATACCTTTATTCCCCTCGCATGCATATCGCTCACCCACGAAGCCTGTGCATAGCTTGAAGCACTTCCAGATGTGGATGCAATGCTGTACCATGTTGGCGATATTACATTTACGGAAGATGAGCTTACCATAGCTGCCGCAGTGCTGTTTCCAGATGTTCTCCTACCTGAAACCAGCCAAGCCTTACAGCACCATCAGACATAACCCTTGTATATTCTTCCACATAGGTATCCTCTGGCACATATATATAATCCTCATTAACCTCACTGCTCTTCACATAACCTGTATATCCGGTCTGTGTTGTAACCTTTATCCAGTCGTCAAGGTCATCCTCATAATAAAGCCTGCTGCCTTTTTCTATCTTTTCAAGAATATCGCTTTTATACCACCACGGTATCTTACATATATATCTTTCTTTGCATCAACAACCTTTTCCTCACCATCTATGCTGTTTATACATATTCTTGCCGGCTCCTCACCATATGCATAAGTACAGTTAGTATACTGTGCCACATAATCCCATGCTATGTATGTGCTGCCGTTTACAGCCACAGTCACCGGATAGTTTGTATTATATTCGTTATTATCACTATCTGTATAAATGTTCTTTCCCGGCTCATATGTATATGTTTTCTTATCATCTGTATAAAGAATGGCATTACTCTCGCCATCCTCATAAAATCTTATATTGATATTGTCTGCTATAAAGTCCGCAGGAAGATACCAGATACCATCCACACTGACACCTGTATCCTGATACTTTGTTCCATTGATTATAACAAGAGCACTATCCGATGCCTTATCTGCATCAAAGTACTCATATCCGCTCATCCACTGCTTAGATGGCGCATACCTTTTCATAAACACTGCTCCTGCCACAATCACAACAAGAATTACCGCTGCTGCCACACCCAGTAATCCAAGCTTAGACTTTCCTTTATCCTTACTATTCATACATCAGTCTCCATTCGTTTTTACTTAACTCATATCTTAACATAAAACTTTTATTTGACATTAAAATATGATGCGGACGTTAAATCCCAAAGTATGATGTCCGTGGACTGCTTCGCGCCCTGCACTATCACAATCCACTGCGACATCAATGTAAGCGAAGGAACCCGCTTTTCGTGATATTATAATCCTGTAACCTGTAAGCCTGACATAGTAATAAGCCTTTACTACATGCTACATTATATCCAGAAGCTCCATAAGGCTTCTTAAGTTTTTGGAACTTATCGTAAATGGATTTCTCTCAAACGGCATAGCAACAATGCTTACACCATATTTTTCTATAGTTTCTGCTGCCGGACTTTCACACATTGTCAGTGTCACCATTTTCAGTCCTCTTACATCAAGAAAGCGTCTTACCCTTTCTAACTTCTTCTCACATTCCTTTGACTTCCATGGAAGCATTGAGCCAGCCAACAGCTTAACATCACATCCTGACAGCCTTGATACAGTCCTTGCAAATGTATCCTCAGCACTGTTAAGGCTTATATCCTGTATAATCACATCATATCTCTGCCTTAATATGCCTGTGTAGTCATCATACATCCCACAGTAATAATCAATGCCATTCACGCTGTATGCATGCCTGCTGCCTATTCCCTTATGATGTATTGCCCTTGCCTGTGACATCTGTCTTAGCATAAAACTATATGTTTTCTCATCGCCGATAACTGCAGTTTTTCTTTAACACTCTGCCCATAAATGCGGCGAGCATTATACACATCTGCGTTGTACCGGCACCTTCGCACAATCCGGCAACACCTATCATCTTTATTGCTGTCACTCTGGCTGAAGTATGATATTCTTTATATATCTCACGTCCTGCACGTCTGCTGTTTTATCACAGATATTAAGTCTTATATGGCTTTTAATCCTGTTTACCCTGCTGTTCTTTGTAAGCCCATTTTTCATTTCCAATTCCGATACCCCTGATAAACCTCTGAAAGTTTTTAAGTACTTTTTCCGGATACCACACATTTTTTCATATAATACACTGCACCTTTCCTTTAATGTGTCCGTTATTATACATTCCCATATCTGCGGCATATTATCCTCTATAAAGTCCTTCATTACTGAAACTAATTCGTTATTGTGTTCACTCCAGCCATATACACATGGCATCCTGTAACATATTCTTTCTCCTGCTATATAATTAACATAACCATAAAACTGCTGTTCACTTAACAGATTAAGCATAAGCCGTGTGTGCTGTACAGTACTGTCAATGATGCTGCACTCATTAGCAGTCCCATACTTTCCACCCGCAACCATAATATCAATAATATCATAATCATTCTGGATAAAGCTGCATATAATATCATCATAGCTGACACGCTCTGCATTGTATACACCCTCATCCACTATCATAACATTAAAATTCATACTATCAAAATTGCCGTCATTATTCTGCTTATAATTTACATTATCTGTATCATCGCTGCCATACATCTTATAGCTTACATTATCTGCCGCAAACCACACACCCTTATAGTAAAGCAGTCCATTATCATAAAGCTTTCCGTTAAGCATAACTTCAAGTATATCGCTGTTTCCTGACTGCTCATATAATATGCATTTTATGCCATATTCTGCCAGCATATATGCCATACTAAGAGCTGTGTGTGTAACACCTATGCCTCTTTTAGTTCCAGATATTTTAATAACATAAGAGTGCCTGTAACTGTCTGATTGTTTTGTTTATTTGCTTTTAGTGCCGCCCATCCTGCGGCTCTTTCTAACTCCCTGCGCACAGCCGTTATATTTTTATATCTTGACTGTGGCTTATGCCGGGTACATTTTCTTATAATTGGGTATAATTTATTATGACGGATAGCACTTAAGTCACCTGTATTCTGGCATACATTATGCCAACTATTATCATTTTTCTGACTGCTGCTTCCACCATAAACATAAGAATCATTCCCACACTATATATATCCGCACTGCGTGTAGCTGTCTGTTATCATACTGCTCCGGTGCTGCATATCCGGGACTTAACATACTTAGCTGCTGGCTTTCATCACCATACAGTGCATTGCCGAAGTCAATAAGCTTAACATTATTATTCTCATCTATTATGATATTATCAGGCTTTATATCCAGATGAATAATTCCATCCTGATAGTTATGCAGATACTCAATATGTTACACAACTTAACTCCTATATCACATATCTGGTTTAACTTTAAAGATTTCTCATCATAAATGTAATTCCGCAAAGATTTACCAGATATATATTCTTCTATAATGCAAATACTTATATCATCTTCATATATGTCATAAATAATCGGTATGTGGGGATGCTTAAGATTCTAATTAGACTGGCTTCTTTAAGGATATGGCCGCTATCCTTCAAAGCCCTGCTGATAACCTTGGCAACACGTAATACATCTAACTTCGTGTGCCTTACCAGATAAACACTGGAATAACTGGTTCTTCCCAGTTCCTTTACTACTTCATACTTTTCGTTAAACTCTTGCTCTCACCTCCAGTTAATCAGTTAGTTATATTCACTCTGCTTATTTTATAACATATAATAAATATATTATCAATATCAAATTTTATATTTTTGTCAAAAATTGATAAATTTTACATATTTTTATTTTAAGTATGTCTTTGTCTTCTTTACATATCTATGAAAATGAGTATTATATTTCCATAGATATGAATTTACTATGCATTTCGCAGGAAAGGAGATTGTTATGAAGATAGAAAGAGTTAATGAAAATCAGATACGCTGTACTCTCAACAAGGATGACCTTGCTTCAAGACAATTAAAGATAAGCGAACTTGCGTATGGCAGCGATAAAGCTAAAGAACTTTTCAGGGATATGATGCAGCAGGCTTCTTATGAGGTTGGGTTTGATGCAGAAGATATTCCTTTGATGATTGAAGCTATTCCAATATCAGCCGACTGTATAGTGCTTATAGTAACAAAGGTTGAGAATCCGGAAGAGCTTGATACAAGATTCTCTAAGTTCTCTCCGGCGATGATGGAGAATATGACTATGATGACGAATATTCTGATATGGAAACTATCGATGAGTCTTCCTCATATGATGAGTCTTCTGTACCACCTACCGCTGGTGATGAGCTTGACATAGATAGTGAACAGGATGGCAGCGATGGCGGTGTTATCGGTGATGACCTTATGAGCCTGTTCAGCAAGGTTCGGGACTATCTTAACAGTAACGCAGGAGCTTCTAAAGCTAAGAATTCTGCCACTGGTAATTCCGTTAAGGCTGATAACAGTCTGACACAGGAAGGTACTGCGGACAGTTCTGATACGGACATTTCTAAAAGACTGTTAAAACAAGAATATATTCTTTGAGTCCATGGATGACTTCACTGCTGCTGCAAGGGCAGTCAGTCCTATATACAATGACACTAACTCACTGTATAAGAAGCCGGACTCTGACAGATATTACCTTCTCCTTAAGAAAGAAGGCTGTTCATCGGTGAACTTTAACAAAGTATGTAACATACTTTCTGAATATGCTGCTAAGGAAGCCTTTACAGAGGATTCTGCCGCTTACTTTGATGAACATGGTGAACTGATTATAGGCAGACACGCCATTAGAATAGGTGCAACGTTATAATTCATTCTTACAATAAAGCTGGCATATCAGACATTGTTTATATGTCTGATGTGCCAGCCTTTTATTATTCTTTCAGTCAGTTATTAACCTAATGACTGAAGGTAGCTCTGAATTTCTTCTACAAGCATATCACTGTCAATTCCGTGAACCATAGCAGCTTCCTCTAATGTTTCACCTGCTGATGATGGGCATCCAACACAATGCATACCAGCACCCATAAGAATAGGAATTACGCCTGCATCAATCTGTATAACTTCACCAATAGTAGTGTCCTTGGTAACTCTTGCCATACCTGTATCCTCCATATATTCTTTATCCGGATATCGCATAACACATTAAGTAAAATATCCGGCACGTATGTTTTATATAATATTACGTTAATCAACATACGTCAATCTTAATATTTAAAATTAAGATTTTATTAATGTTTCCATAAATTCTATTAAGAATACATCATTCTCTTGTTTTTTCAAAATGTTATCGTATAATGTTGATACTACAAAATCCAAGGATAATATTATTATGGCATATGTAATTAATGATGATTGTATCAGTTGTGGTGCTTGTGCTGCTGGATGTCCAGTAGAAGCTATCAGCGAAGGTGCTGCTCATTACGAAATCAACGCAGACGTTTGTAGATTGCGGCGCTTGTGCTGGTACATGTCCAGTAGGTGCTCCAAACCCACAGTAGTTTGAAGATACATAACGAATTAATCCCCCGGAATCATAATATTCCGGGGATTTTATTTTTACTGTTATGAATTATTTTGTTTATTCTTAAGATAACTTTAAACAAATCGAAAAAATATATCATTATCTTTTATCCTAACCCATATTCGGGTTCTTAGCAAGGTCAGCAAATCTTGTCTGCTCTGGTATCCACGCCATCTTGACTGTTCCGATAGGACCATTTCTCTGCTTGGCTATTATTATCTCTGCAATACCCTTAAGTTCAGTATCCTTGTTATAATAATCATCCCTGTAAAGGAACATAACAACATCGGCATCCTGCTCGATAGCTCCCGACTCTCTGAGGTCAGAAAGCATAGGTCTGTGGTCAGGTCGCTGTTCAACTGCTCTTGAAAGCTGTGAAAGTGTGACAACGGGAACATCTAACTCTCTTGCAAGTGCCTTTAATGAACGTGAAATATCCGATATTTCCTGCTGTCTTGACTCAGTTCTTCCGCTGCCACTCATAAGCTGTAAGTAATCGATGATTATAAGTCCAAGATTATTCTCCATCTTATACTTACGGCACTTAGACCTTAAGTCAGCTATAGATATACCTGGTGTTGCATCTATGATAAGCTTTGACTTGGCTATGCTGTCAGCACCCTCAATAAGCTTGCCCCAGTCATTAGAGTCAAGCCGTCCCTTTCTTAACTTATCTGCATCCACTGATGACTCAAGTGAAAGCATACGGTTTACTAACTGGACATCCGACATTTCCAGACTGAATACGGCTGTAGTTATGCCCTGTTTTATGGCAACATTTTCAGCAACATTAAGCACGAAAGCTGTCTTACCCATAGAAGGTCTTGCGGCAACAAGCACGAAGTCCGATGGCTGAAGTCCTGACAGATAGCTGTCAAGGTCCTTAAAGCCCGTAGGAACACCCGTTACAGCACCTCTGTTCTTAGCCGCTGTCGATATTTTATCAAGCGCCTCAAGAACTATCTTATCGATAGGATTATAGTCACTTTCGCCCTTATTTCTTACAAGCTCAAATATTCTCTTTTCTGTTTCCTCAAGAATATCCTTAGTGCTTTCCTTGCCGGCGTAACAGTCACTGGCTATCTTTTCATTGACTCTTATGATATTGCGCAATATCGACTTATCCTTAACGATAGAGGCATACTGCCTGATATTGGCTGATGTAGGAACTGATGCTAACAATTCCTTTACAAATTCTATGCTGTATACTTCTGAGGAACATCCTTTTCCTTTAACTTTTCCTGTAATGTTACAATATCGACTGTCTTTCCGTCATTGCACATCTCGACCATCGCCTGAAACATCACACCATACTGTTTATGATAAAGTCGTCCGGTACTAACATTTCTCCTGCTGTTATGATAGCCTGTCTGTCCATTATCATAGAACCTACCACCGACTGCTCAGCCTCAAGGCTGTTCGGCATAATTCTGGTAACGCTTATATCTTCCATAGTTCCTCACTTATAATTACTTTTCTACTACTTTAACTGTAAGCTTGGCTGTTACATCCTTATGCAGCTTAAGTGCTACAATATGTGTTCCAAGAGTCTTTATAGGCTCATCAAGCTTCATCTTTTTCTTATCCACTTCAAGGCCAAGCTGTTCTTTTGCTGCTGTGGCTATTTCCTTAGTTGATATTGTTCCAAATGTCTTGCCACCCTCTCCTGTCTTCATAGAAAGAGTAACTGCCTTATCCTCTATGCTTGCGGCAAGTTCCTTAGCTCTTGCAAGCTCCTCTGCTGCTTCTTTTCTTCTCTCTTCTTCTGTAACTTAAGGTCATTAAGATTTTTAGGAGTTGCCTCAATACCTAACTTCTTAGGTAAAACAAAGTTTCTTGCATATCCATCATTTATCTTAACAATCTGCCCCTTCTTTCCAAGAGTTTTACATCCTGTAATAAAATAACTTCCATTTTTTTTCTCCTGTATTATTTTATATTTTGGGTTTGCTCTCTGCTACTTATGATGCCCCGCGAATTGCTCTGCAGCTACGCTGCTCCCGCAATCCTCCAAATATTCGAAATCCGCTGATTTACTTCGTAAATCGCTTCTTTCTCATGTTTGGGCGGGTCGGAATATAAAGCTTTTCGTGCATGCACGATCCGCCTTGCTCTCCTCTACCTATGATGCCCCGCGATTGCTCCGCAGCTTCGCTGCTCCGTATTCTGCAAACATTCGAATTCCGCTCATTTACTTCGTAAATCGCTTCTTTCTCATGTTTGGGCGGGTCGGAAATATGCTTTTCGTGCATGCGATCTCGCCTTGCTCTCCTCTACCTATGATGCCCCGCGAATTGCTCCGCAGCTTTGCTGCTCCGCAATCTACAAACATTCGAATTCCGCTCATTTACTTCGTAAATCGCTTCTTTCTCATGTTTGCGGGTCGGTAATATAAAAGCTTTTCGTGCATGCACGATCTCGCCTTGCTCTCCTCTACCTATGATGCCCCGCGAATTGCTCCGCAGCTTTGCTGCTCCCGTAATTACAAACATTCGAATTCCGCTCATTTACTTCGTAAATCGCTTCTTTCTCATGTTTGGGCGGGTCGGTAATATAAAGCTTTTCGTGCATGCACGATCCGCCTTGTTCTCCTGCTTATGATGCCCCACGAATTGCTCCGCAGCTTTGCTGCTCCCGCATTCTACAAACATTCGATTCCGCTGATTTACTTCGTAAATCGCTTCTTTCATGTTTGGGCGGTCGGTAATATAAAGCTTTTCGTGCAAGCACGAACAGCTTTTCTACTTCCGACCCTGGGCATCATATTTCACCTTCATCTAACATCTTATCCAATGTCAGCTTAATGATGTTTACTGCCTGTTCTGTGGTGCAGTCGGTGAGCTGGGCCCGGCTATGCTCATATGGCCGCCACCGCCAAGCTTCTCCATAACAAGCTGTACATTTACCTCGTCTATCGACCTTGCGCTTATATACAGCTTATCCTCGTAAGCTGTGATAACAAATGATGCCTTTATGCCTGATATGTCAAGCTGGTTTGCAGCTTTTGCGCCGCCTATTGTCGGACTTTCAAGCCCTGCCCGTCAAATATTGTTATGGCAAATGCATCTTTATATACCTCTGCCTTACTTACCGCTGATGCTATAGCTTTATATTCATCCATATCATTTCTACATTTTTCTGACACGCGTTACATCTGCGCCGTGTCTTTAAGAATGCTGCAGCCTCAAAAATGACTTGCTGTTAAAACCATCTGTGTCTATCGATATACCTGCATACAGCGCATCCGCCTCAAATGCTTTTAACTTAATTCCATCATCCACATACTGTATCATCTCTGTAACCATTTCGCAGGCTGAAGATGCATATGGGTCTACATATGAAAGAACCGCACCGGTTATAGTGTCGCTTGAACGTCTGTGGTGGTCGAACACTATCGTTGTCTTGCACTTATCAAGAAGATGGACATTCTGTTCTTTGTGCGCGGTTTACATCAACTACTATGACAACTGTCGATGGCTTAAGATAGCTTTCCACCTCATCTTTCTTTATAAACATATCATCCGGATATTCTTCTTTATTTATAAATCTGTTCATAAACGGACGGACACTTGTTGACACTTCTCCAAAGACTATATGTGCTCCTTGCCAAACTTCTTGGCTATAATATATATACCAAGCGCCGAACCAAATGAGTCGATATCCGGAAGACTATGTCCCATAATAAGCACATTATCATTGGCTTCAAGAATCTGCCTTAAGGCATGCGCCTTTACACGCACCTTTACGCGTATTCTTTCCATCTGCTGGCTCTTTCCACCATAATAATATATCTTATCTCCATCCTTAATAACAGCCTGGTCGCCGCCACGTCCTAAGTCCATCGCAGCCTTTGCTACTTCATAGTTCTTAGCATAATCACTTGCGCCTGTTCCAATACCGATACTTAGAGTAAGTGTCTTCTCATTACCTACCTTTACACTCTTTATATCCTCAACCAGACTGAACTTATCAGCAAGCAGCCTCTCAAGATACTTGTATCTGAACACTATAAAGTACTTATCCTTTTCTAACTTTCTTATAATGGCAGAGCCGGCTGAAAAGTACTTATTAACACGCTTATCGACAAGGCCTACGAACAGCGAACGTCTTACATCATCAACGCTTTCAAGCGCATCCTCGTAGTTGTCTATATATACAAGACCTACAACAAATCTTTCATCCCTAATTTTCTGTATATATTTGTTAACATCTGTCTCATCAAACATATACATAGCCACAAGCGATGAGTTATAATCCCTTGAAAGTATATTGACTCTGTGTAAGGACATCCGCACTTATTCTCTTCATCTCTATTCTGTAATCCCTGTCGTTAAGTGCAACCCTTACTTCCTTATAGTCATCAAAGTTACGGAATACATTTGTCGATAATTCCGGTATTATGGTTGAAATGTTTTGTTGAATTCATTCTTCTTGTTAATACTGTGCTGCATAGTAGAGTTCATCCACAATATATTACCTTTATTGTCAAGCAGACAATAGGAATACTAAGGTCATACAACAACTGCCTCTGAACCTGTGAATAATTAGAAGAAAACTCTACAATTTCTTTTTATAACTCTAGGTCTGAAATACAGCATCATAAATGCACATACAATTATATATATAAGCGCAAATACCATAACGACCGATGCCGCCGGCACACTTATAAAGTATAATGCAAAATCAACTATTATTAGTAATATCCCTAGAGCTATAGGCCATATAAAACTGAATTAAGCCTTCCCGATGGCCGAAATGACTTTCCTGCTTATTATTCATAATATCTCCATTCTCGTTATGGTGCTGCTGCGCTACGATAATACAATTCACTAGAATATATAAGTAATATAATATATGTTCTATTCTACATAATGCTAAAGCATATCAGCATTATAACACAGATTGTTAAAATAGGGAATATGGGGAGTGGTTTGATTAGTTTGTGGGGTGCGGGGTTGATTGGTTTATTGATTTGTGAACTTATTTATTATTGAATGGTTGAAGTTGTAATGAGGATTAAGTTTCTAATGATGTGTTTTAATGACTTGGGTTGTTGGTTTGGGATTGTTGTAGGGATAGTTTAGTTTGGGCCGCGGTTGCCGGAGCATAATAACTGGCGGCTGAATTGGCATGGATTGTGGCTTAACTCGTAACGATGAGTTAGAGAAATTATGGCTTTGCCATAATATCTCTCTAACAGTCGGAATATCGAATATAAAGACCCAGTTATTCCTGCAAGCAGGATAACTGGGTCTTTGTTTTATATTCTCATCGTTACTCGCGCTTATTCTACTGTGTATGGTAAGAGTGCTACGTGTCTTGCTCTTTACTGCTACTGTAAGAGCTCTCTGGTGCTTAGCACAGTTTCCTGTAATTCTTCTAGGAAGAATTTTTCCTCTTTCAGAAACATATTTCTTTAATAAAGCAACATCCTTATAATCTAATGCCTTGTTTGCATCAGCACAAAATGCACATACTTTCTTTCTTCTGCGCATTGGTCTTCTCTCATCTGACCCTCTGGTCTTTCAGCCTTCTTATCTGGCATGTTAAGTTACTCCTATCTTAATTGAAAGGTAAACCCTCGTCTTCCACGCTATCACCATCAGGTATATTCATAAATCCATCACCTGTTGCAGCGCTTGGTTCTGGTCTTGATGGTGCATATGCTGTTGCACCTGCTGCGGAAGCAGCGCTTTACTTCTGCGAATTCCTGTTCTTCAACAACAACATCAGTAGTGTAGACTCTCTGTCCGTCCTTGTTAGTGTAACTACCAGTCTGGATACGTCCTGTAATGGCAATCTTTGTTCCCTGATGGAAATACTTCTCAGCAAACTCAGCGGCTCTGCCAAATGCAACACAACCTATGAAGTCTGCTGACTGTTCGTCACCAGCTCCATTATTACCTCTAGCACGTCTTCTGTCTACTGCTAATGTATATCTAGCGATTGCCATAGCTCCATCTGAATTCTGTGAATAGCGTACATCTGGATCTCTTGTCAATCTACCCATTAAAATTACTTTGTTCATACTTATTCTCCTCTTCTATAAAGAGTTGTAAGCCTAAACGTCAACTAATTATTCCCCATCTTTTACGATTAAGAATCTGATTACGTTTTCCATAATACGAATTCTTGACTCAACTTCTGCTGGTGTAGTTGCATCAGCTTCAAACTTAATGAAGTTGTAGTATCCTTCGCTCATATGCTGGATTTCGTATGCAAGCTTCTTCTTTTCGCAAGTACCTGGATCAGTAATAGTACCACCGAAACGAGTGATTAATTCCTTAACCTGCTCTACTGTAGCATTTCTTACTTCATCCTCGACGTTTGCGCTAACAACTAATGCTAATTCATACTTATTCATCTACGTCGCACCTCCTTCTGGTCTTTTGGTCCCTTTTATTCAAATATAAAAGAACAAGGATTATAATCTCACGAGGTTTAATTTTAGCATAGATTAATCCATATTACAAGTCTTTATTTTCATTTTTGTATTTTTTAATATTCTTTCTACAAGAGACCTCTTTAATATAATCTCATGTGAACATCCACAACAACGCAGCTTAATATCTGCGCCTGTCTTTAGAATCTGCCACTCATAGCTTCCACATGGGTGCTTTTTCATTTTAATAATATCACCTGCATCCAGTTGAATCATTCAGTCCTCCATTCACGCATATATATGATACCATGGGCAAAGGTCTAAACCCACATGAGCCTGCTCATAGGTGGGGCTTTTGGCCCCAACATTTTATATATTATACTATAACCATAAATGCTTATTATTCTCTTATAACAACACCAAGTATACTGCAGCCGTCTGCCTCTAACCTGTTTACCTCTTCATTCATATCCTCAACCGAATATGCCTCTTCGTCTTTTATTATCATAGTTTTATCACAATACTGTGCAAGAAGACCGTCTTCATCTGTATCGACAACTATATAATCGTAATCATTACTATACTTCTCAAGCAGATTTTAAAGACATCTCTCTCATCACGTGTGACAATTTCATCATCATTAATACCTGTAAATATTATATCCAGCCCTTTATGATTAGTAACACATATAATTTCGTGATTTTTATTTGGATTCTTAAGATAATCTATAACACCCTTTGCATTCTTTCCAAGCTTGTACTTTCCAAGAAATACATCCCTCTTTATATCCCCATCAATAAAAGCACCTTATTTCCTTTTTCCATAATGCCATAAGCTATCCTGAAAGTATCAACCCTGCCGCCTATAACAGCCACCGACTTATGCAAATTAAGATTACCTGTTATGTCTTCAGCAATATGCTCAAAATCCTTCTTTTTATCGCTGTCTACATTTACAAGCTTATCGATATTAACTCTATACATATAATCTCACCCTATCCTACTTTCTTATCGTACCTATTATACGGTAATTCTTCTTAGAAGCTTCCTGTATATCTGCAACATCAGATGAAAATGTTTCTGCCGCCTCCTGTAACACTTTTTCTACTGTCTGGTCTTCATCTATAGTAGCAGCAGCCTGATCTTCTATTTCTATATTTTTCAATTCCTCATCAGATAACTTATCAGCTTTTCTTATAACCTCTGACTCTATATTATCATCTGCTTCTACTGCCGTTGCTTCCCTCAGCGCCTTATACTCTTCATCAGTTATCTCTGCTTTGTATACAACCTCTGTTACTGGCTTATCTGTATCTTCCTGCTTTTTATCTGCTTCTTCATCACTATATGGTACTTCCATTTCTGGCTTTCCACTGTGTACATTCTCAACTTCTGGCTTTGTAAATGCTGCTTCTTCCTGTTCCTCATCCTCCGAATCAATGCTATTTACAACATCTGAACCTTTATTCTCTGTTTCTTCCTGTTCTACATCCACTGCATCAGCACTATATGTTACATCCATCTCTGGCTTTCCATTATGTACATCCTCAACTTCCGGCTTTGCATATACTGCTTCTTCCGCATTATATACTATTTCAGATGTTTCATTCTTTATAACTTCCTGCTCCTCATCTGCTGTACCAATACTATTTACAGCATCTGAACCTTCATCCTCTATAACTTCCTGCTCCTCATCTGCTGCACCAATACTATTTACAACATATGTCTCCGGCTGTTTTATAATATCATCCTCTGACTTGCCAGATGACTTCTTACGCTTTCTGCTCTTCTTGTTCTTTTCTTCCTTGCCTTCATTAAAATAGTCGCTGACTTCATGTTCAAGCTTGTCCAATACTTCGGCTTCATCAACATTTGCAGCACTGACTGCTTTAGCCTGCTTGTCCTTTCCATCCTCAATGAGCTGTGGCTTATGGTCTATATAATCCATATGCCCAAAACGTCTTTCATACTCAAATTCATGATTATAATCATCATCCTTAGACTTAAATGCACTCATAAAAGGCATACTATCACTTCAATAAAAGGCATATTGCACTTGCTATACCTGTAATAATAGCTGTATTTCTGTATAAATCCGGCTTAAAAGCTACACCGCTTGATGTACCTCCGATAATATCTGGATAGAATTAACCGGTATAATAGAGGTTGTCTTAATAGCTGTTGCCGCAACCGCATCTACATACTTCTTGGCAGTATTCTGGTCTGGATTGACACATTTAATCTCTACTATATTACTGTTAGCCGGTGATGATACCTCAAGATACTGCGCAATATCTTCGGAAGTTCCTGCTATTTTCTGTGCTGCTGATATTACAACATTACTTTTAAATATAATAGTAAAGTCTTCCTTAAGTCCGCCATTACTAGCTCTTATAGAAGCCTCATTTTCTTCACCCGGAACAACATACAACTGTGTTGTCGACTCATACATAGGTAAAATCTTCTTATTCTCGTACATATATCCTGCCACGCCGCTGATAATCGCAACAAGAATTAATATTAATACACATCTTGAAAACTTCTTCATCTATCATTCTCCTTCTTCTGGATAATAGTACCATCTGATGGCAGTTATAATGCCACTGTCATCAATATCAAATGCAATCTGTGCAAAGTCATCGTTCACAGTGGCCACTCCCGACATATAATCAGGCGAAAAATATGTGAACTCAATGATATAATTCTCAGCACTTTCTTCGCTGTCATATCCATTATAATTAATAAGTCCATATGATATGGCATCTTTTGTATTCACTTTATCAAGGTCATCTATAGTAAAATCACCATAAAGATACTTTCCCAGAACTGCCGTCTTATCAGGTGTCTTACAATAATTATTCTTGTAGTTGGTATCCCTGTAGTATACGCTGAGTATCGAATCTACCGACATTCCGACCTTAAGTCCTCTTGCAAATACATCATTGTCACTGACAGATGCTGCTGCTGTCAGCTTATATGTTCCTGCCTGATTTTTCCTGCTGTTTTCCCTCATCATCAAACTTAACAAAATGAGTGTAAGGTCATTATATGAGCATACCTTTTCTACATATAAAGCATCTGCATTACTTTCCTTTTCTGTCGACTCATATTCAGAAACCGGATTGCCATATATGTTCTTTACATCACTTTCATTCATCATATACCTGAGGGAATTCACAGTAAGGTCAGAATACTTAAACTTCTCTGCCTTACTAACCTCAACTGTAGGATATTCCTGATAACTTGTTATATCCTCCGACTCATCGGTTATTACAGCTTCAACTCTTCCTCCACACGAGGACATTCCTAAGAGCACTGCCATACTCAACACAACTCCTGCACTCTTTTAAATGCACTGAATTTTCTCATCGTTTTCCCTTTTATAGATAATTTAAAATGTTTAATGACAAAATGCTATTATAAATATGCCATTCTTTTCTATAACCAAATATACTTTCACATCTGACACTAATATCGTCAAGTGTAGACACAGTATAACATATTTGTTAGTTTTATAAAATATAAATGTATAAAATTATATAACAAAAAGTCATCCCACATTGTGAGATGACTTAGAGGCGACAACCAGATTTGAACTGGTGATCAGGGAGTTGCAGTCCCATGCCTTACCACTTGGCTATGTCGCCACATTATATTATATTCAGAATAAGAACAAAATGACTCCAAGGGATTTGAACCCTGATACCACCGTGAAAGGGCGATGTCTTAACCACTTGACCATGGAGCCTTATTAATAAGCTAGAAGAACAAGTTCCCTTCGATATGGTATGATATGTTCTTACAACTCCCCGAGTAGGCTTGAACCTACGACAGCGCGGTTAACAGCCGCATGCTCTACCAACTGAGCTATCGAGGAATATAATTAAAGGATTGTTCCTTCAAAACTGCACATTAAATATACTTCATACATCCGTATTCTGTCAAGTACTTTCATACTTTTACCTTCAAGAATAACTCTCTTTGTTCTATCCAAACCTTAACCTCTTTCGGTTATGCCCTCGACCTATTAGTACAGCTCAGCTCCATGTGTCACCACACTTCCACCTTCTGCCTATCTACCTCGTCGTCTTCAAGGGGTCTTACTACCTTTCGGTATGGGAAATCTTATCTTTAGGGGGGCTTCACGCTTAGATGCCTTCAGCGTTTATCCCTTCCCGACTTGGCTACTCGGCCATGCTCCTGGCGGAACAACCGATACACCAGAGGTCAGTCCATCCCGGTCCTCTCGTACTAAGGACAGCTCCTCTCAAATATCCTACGCCCACGCCGGATAGGGACCGAACTGTCTCACGACGTTCTGAACCCAGCTCGCGTACCGCTTTAATGGGCGAACAGCCCAACCCTTGGGACCTACTTCAGCCCCAGGATGCGATGAGCCGACATCGAGGTGCCAAACCACTCCGTCGATGTGAACTCTTGGGAGTGATAAGCCTGTTATCCCCAGGGTAGCTTTTATCCGTTGAGCGATGGCAATCCCACTTTATACCACCGGATCACTAAGTCCTACTTTCGTACCTGCTCCACCCGTCGGTGTCACAGTCAAGCTCCCTTCTGCCTTTGCACTCTTCGAATGGTTTCCAACCATTCTGAGGGAACCTTTGAGCGCCTCCGATACCCTTTCGGAGGCGACCGCCCCAGTCAAACTCCCCGCCTGACATTGTCCCCGGCCGGGTTACGGCCGCAGGTTAGAAACCCAGTACTGCAGGTGGTATCCCAACAGCGACTCCGGTACAACTGACGTCATACCTTCTCAGTCTCCCACCTATCCTGTACATACCATGCCGAATCCCAGTATCAAACTGGAGTAAAGCTCCATGGGGTCTTTCCGTCCTGGCGCAGGTAACCAGCATCTTCACTGGTATTTCAATTTCACCGGGTGTATCGTTGAGACAGTGCCCAAATCATTACGCCTTTCGTGCGGGTCGGAACTTACCCGACAAGGAATTTCGCTACCTTAGGACCGTTATAGTTACGGCCGCCGTTTACTGGGGCTTAAGTTCAAAGCTTCGCTTGCGCTAACCTCTCCCCTTAACCTTCCAGCACCGGGCAGGCGTCAGCCCATATACCTCACCTTTCGGTTTTGCATAGACCTGTGTTTTTGCTAAACAGTTGCTTGGGCCATTTCTCTGCGGCCACTTACTCATGGCACTCCTTCTCCCGAAGTTACGGAGTCATTTTGCCGAGTTCCTTAACAATACTTCTCCCGTCGGCCTTAGGATTCTCTCCTCATCCACCTGTGTCGGTTTACGGTACGGGTACAGTACGAACAATAGCGGCTTTTCTCGACAGATGGTCCATGTGCTTCGCTACTTTTGTTCGCTCCGCGTAACACCATTGGATTAAGATACGGATTTGCCTGTATCTCTCCTCCTGTGCTTGTACCGGTCTTTCCATTCCCGGCTCACGCTCTCCTTACGTGTCCCCACAGTTCTGTTTATACTGCGGTACAGGAATTTCAACCTGTTATCCATCGACTACGTCTTTCGACCTCGCCTTAGGTCCCGACTTACCCAGAGCAGATCAGCTTTACTCTGGAAACCTTAGATATTCGGCCTGAAGGATTCTCACCTTCATCTCGCTACTCATTCCGGCATTCTCTCTTCCTAGCAGTCCACCACTCCTTACGGTATGGCTTCATCCCGCTAGCAATGCTCCTCTACCAATGTTTACACATTCCTAAGCTTCGGTGTCGTGTTTCAGCCCCGGACATTTTCGGCGCAGGGACTCTCGACTAGTGAGCTATTACGCACTCTTTAATGTGTGCTGCTTCTGAGCCAACGTCCTAGTTGTCTTAGAATCCCCACATCCTTTTCCACTTAACACGTACTTTGGGACCTTAGCTGTAGGTCTGGGCTCTTTCCCTTTTGACCATCCAACTTATCTCGTGCAGTCTGACTCCCTGGCATCATCTGTCCGCCATTCGCAGTTTGATATTCTTCGGTAGGCTTTGACGCCCCTAGAAATTCAGTGCTCTACCTGCGGCAGACTAACCAGAGGCTAGCCCTAAAGCTATTTCGAGGAGAACCAGCTATCTCCGGGTTCGATTGGAATTTCTCCGCTATCCACACCTCATCCCCACCCTTTTCAACGGATGTGTGTTCGACCTCCACTACCTCTTACGGAAGCTTCAACCTGGCCATGGATAGGTCACCCGGTTTCGGGTCTATGATACGTGATTCTTCGTGCTATTAACGCTTGCTTTCACTTCGGCTCCAGACCTTAAGTCCTTAACCTTACCGCGTATCATAACTCGCCGGACCGTTCTACAAAAGTACGCCGTCGCACTTAACGTGCTCCGACAGCTTGTAAACACAGGGTTTCAGGTTCTCTTTCACCTCCCGGGTCCTTTTCACCTTTCCTTCACAGTACTATGCGCTATCGGTCACTAAGTAGTATTTAGCCTTACGGGGTGGTCCCCGCATCTTCCCACAAGGTTTCACGTGTCTCGTGGTACTCTGGATACTGCCATGTTGCTTTCAATTTCGGATACGCGGCTTTCACGCTCTCTTGCTGGACTTCCCAGACCATTCTCCTATCAATCGCAAATCAATTATGTGCAGTCCTAACCCGAAAGATAAATCTCTCGGTTTGGGCTCTTTCCTTTCGCTCGCCGCTACTTTGGAAATCGATTTTTCTTTCTCTTCCTCTGGGTAATTAGATGTTTCAGTTCCCGGGTTCCCTCTGTTGTTATGTATTGGCTTAACAGTACTTGAGGTTTGCTCAAGTGGGTTCCCCATTCGGAC